>Ga0207675_100000242_pt1 | contig 52003 bp, 48 predicted proteins | sample KBSSwiS42_FD_184305 | JGI IMG/M metagenome (GOLD analysis project Ga0207675, IMG submission 184305) | Switchgrass rhizosphere microbial communities from Kellogg Biological Station, Michigan, USA - KBS Switchgrass S4-2 (SPAdes) (version 2) | ecosystem: Host-associated > Plants > Roots >...
AGCGGTCAGCTATCCCCTACAATAGGACGGCTCGACTAATAATCCCTTGGTCGCTGGTTCGAATCCAGCCGGGCCCACTCGTTCCGGGGCATTGTCGGCTCCAATGTCCCCATCGAAACTTGCGGCGGACGCCCGACTCCAACGACACCGTCGCCGCTTCGAACCGAGCCTCCCGATGCCCAAGTCCCTGCTGACCCTGGCTGCGCTTTGCGCTGTCTTTCTGTCGCCGCCACTCGCGCAATTGCACGCGCAAACGGTGCTCGCCCATCCGGACGCGCGCGTAATTGTCAAGTACAAAGCCGACTCGTTGCTGCTGCGCAAGCGCGCGGATTCAGCCGCAACGGAACGGTCGGACCGGGCCGAGGCGATGGGCATGCGAGTCGGCTTGTCGCTGCGCGCGGGCGAAAGTGTGGCGGAGCGCACCGAAGTCCTGCTGGCGACCGGCATCGGCGCGGAGGAGTTGGCGGCCCGGATCAAGGCCCAAAGCGACGTCGAATACGCGGTACCGGACCAGCGGCGGCGCCGGACCACGGTGCCGAACGACCCTCTTTATCTCACCGGGCCTCCGTTGACGCCGGCGCTGGTCCCGACCTCAGGCGGCCCCGTAGCCGGCCAGTGGTACCTGCGCGCGCCGGCAGGCGACGTCCAGGCGGGCGCGAATGTGGAAGCCGCGTGGAACCTCTCGATCGGCAGCCCGAACGTCGTGGTGGCCGTGCTCGATACAGGTGTGCGCTTCGACCACCCCGACCTGCAACGCGCGGCCGCCGGCGGCAACGTGCTGCCGGGCTACGACATGATCAGCGATGTGGACGCCGCCAACGACGGCGATGGCCGCGACGCCGATGCGTCCGATCCCGGTGACTGGGTCACGCTCGCGGAAATCCAGAATGCGAAGGGACCATTCTTCGAATGCGCCGAGGCGGCGGAAAACAGCTCATGGCATGGCACGCAGACCAGCGGCCTGATCGGCGCGCTGACCAACAACGGCGTCGGCATGGCCAGCGTGGGGCGCAATGTGCGCATCCTGCCGGTGCGCGTGCTGGGCAAGTGCGGCGGCTTCGACTCGGACATCATAGCCGGCATGCGTTGGGCGGCGGGGCTCGCCGTGCCGGGTGTGCCGGCCAATCCGAATCCCGCGAAGGTGCTCAATCTCAGCCTGGGCGGCGAAGGCGCGTGCACACAACCCTATCTCGATGCCGTCGCCGAGATCAATGCCGTCGGCGCGGTCATCGTGGCGGCGGCGGGCAACGACCTCGGGCACGCGGTGGGAACGCCGGCGAATTGCGTTGGCGTGATTGGCGTAGCCGGACTGCGGCACGTCGGCAACAAGGTCGGCTTTTCCTCGCTCGGTCCGGAAGTCAGCCTCAGCGCACCGGGCGGCAACTGCGTCGATGTGGGACCCGGCGCCGCGTGCCGGTACCCGATACTTACGACGTCGAACGCCGGTCTCACCGTGCCTGTCGCGGAGGCGGCCGGCGGCGCGATCTACACCGACAGCTTCAATGCATCGCTGGGCACGAGCTTCTCGGCGCCGCTGGTGGCGGGCACCGCGGCGTTGATGCTGTCCGCGCAGCCGGCATTGAATCCCGGGCAGGTCGCGGTGCTGCTGAAAGCCACCGCGCGGCCGTTCCCTACCACGGGTGGCGACAACGGCGACGGTTCGGTAGTGCCAGTGTGCGTTGCGCCGCAGCCGATCGGCGCGACCCAGATCGATCAGGCGCAGTGCTATTGCACGACGACCACCTGCGGAGCCGGGATGCTCGATGCCGGCGCGGCCGTCCGCGCGGCGCTGGATTTGAATGCGGTGACGATCGTCGAGTTCTACAACGCGTCGCTCGATCACTATTTCATCACCTGGGTACCCGCGGAAATCGCCATCCTCGATGCCGGGGTCACGATCAAAGGCTGGACGCGCACCGGCAAGACGTTCACAACCTACACGTCGGCACGAACCGGCACGTCGCCGGTGTGCCGTTTTTACATTCCTCCGGCGTTGGGCGATTCGCACTTCTTCGGCCGTGGCTTACAGGAGTGCAACGACACCGCCGTCAAGAATCCGACGTTCGTCGCCGAGGACCCCAGCTTCATGCAAATGTTTCTGCCGACGGCCGGAGCCTGCCCCGCCGGCACGGTCCCCGTGTATCGCGTGTTCAGCAACCGGCCGGATGCGAATCATCGCTACATGACGGACAGGGCGGTACGCGATCAGATGGTGATGAAGGGCTGGCTCGCCGAAGGCGATGGCCCAGATCTCGTGGTAATGTGCGCGCCGCAATAGCGGCGCATTCGCTTCGCGCATTTCGACGTAGCGCACGGACACCGTCCGCTACGACCGAGCCATCGGACCCGCTCGGGGTCCAATCCGGGCTCGATCAATGGCCGACCTCCTCCATCGGACCAAAGGCCTTGTTTCCGCCGAAACAAATTGTTACATTCGGCTGGGCAGGGGGGCCTACTGCTTCGTTGACGCCGGCCGGGCACCTCCAGCGTGCCGGCCGGTTTTGTTGCAAATCCCAATAAATAAGACCAAAGACATCGGCGCTGTACCTTAGGGGAGGCAAGTGTGTTCGAAGCAGCAGCAACCGCTTCTGTGCAGGAGCCGGCAGAGCGCGTGCGCCCGTACCCGGGATTTCCACACGGTCCAACGCCCGCCGTCCTGATCGTCGCGGGCACGCGTCCGGAATGCATCAAGCTGGCGCCGATCGTGCGCGAACTCGCGCATCGACGCGTGCTGACGGCCACAATCGCCAACAGCGGCCAGCATGTGGACGCGGTTCGCCGCACCTTCGCCGAATTCGGGATCAGGTGCGACATCGAATTGCCGGCGCTTCCCCCGTCGCCCAACCTCGGCGCGGCGAGCCGTCACCTGACGAAGCAATTGGCCGGGGTCATCGCGCTCCTCCGCCCGTCGCTGGTGCTGGTCCAGGGTGACACGCTGACCGCGTATGCGGGCGCGCGCGCGGGCGCGGCAGCAGGATGCGCGGTCGTGCACGTCGAAGCCGGTCTGCGCGCGCCGTCGGTCGCCGATCCGTTTCCCGAAGAGTGGTTCCGCCGGCGCATCGCCCGTCACGCGTGGTATCACTTCGCTCCCTGCCTCTCCGCGCACATGAATCTGCTGGCCGAAGGCACGCCTCCCGAGCGGATTCATCGCGTCGGCAATACCGGCATCGACAGCCTGCGGACATTGCTTGCGCAAGGCCCGTTGCTGCCGGAGCAATCCGCCCCGCCGCGTACACAAGTCCTCGTAACGCTGCATCGGCGCGAAAACTGGGACGGCAAGGCCGACATCGTCTGCGACGCGCTGATCGCGCTTGCTTCGCGCCGGCCTGACTTGCGCCTGTTGTTGCCCGTGCATCCCAACCCGCGGATCGCGCCGCGCATCCGGCATCGCCTCGGGGGACACCCGCAATTCACGCTGGTCGCGCCGATGGGTTATCGCGATTTCATTACGATGGCCGCGAACGCGGCGCTGATCATCAGCGATTCCGGCGGCATTCAGGAAGAGGTTCCGCATCTGGGCGTCCCGTTGCTGGTGCCACGCTCCTGCACCGAGCGCCCGGAAGGCGTCGCCACCGGCTTTGTGCGCCTGGTCGCCGTGGACCGCGACGCCATCGTCCGGGAAGCGCTCGCGCTGCTCGCGATGCCTCGCGTCGAGCCGCTTGCCTTCGATCAGCACGCGCCGTTCGGCGACGGCGCGGCGGCGGCGCGTATCGTCGATGTCCTTGAAGCGTCGCTGGTCGACGCGATCGCGGCATGAGCACCGCCGGGCCGCCCAAGACCGCGGGACGGCGTGCTGCCTTGGGGGGCGATCGCCGCAAGCGTGGGGGGACCATGAGCGCGGTTGCCAAAGGCAGGGCGCGAAGCGCGCGTCGCCGCGCGTTTGGTCGGACACCGACACGCCGACCTTGCCCTGGCAATTTGGTACAAGGAGGTGGCGCTTGAGCGCGAGGTTCTCGTTTGCCACTCGCCCGGCGCAGCCGCTCTCGCGCGCCGACGGCACCATCGCGCAATGGCTGCTCACGGGTCCGGCGCAAGTGCGCGCCGGCACGCATAGCGGGGGCATCGCAGGATGTGTTGCACCAGACGGATCAGCGAAGTACGTCTACCCGGAAATCGCCGGCTATTATTTGCAATGGCTGTCCTGGCGCGCACGATTCGGGAATTCCCCCGCGCTCGCCGATCGCGCTGCCGCGGTGCAAGCGTGGCTTTCGGTCTGGCTTGCGGCGGCCGACCCGCCGTTGACGCGCGTCCATCTCTCGGAAACGGACGACGATTGGCGCAACCACGCAGTGTTCTGCTTCGACCTCGCGATGGTCCTGCGCGGACTTGCGGCCGCGGCGCGTGCGCGCCTGCTGGTCGCCGACGCCTCGGTCGTGGCCGGCGTTGCCCGGCAGCTCGAGCGGCTTGTCGCGGCAGACGGCTTGTTCGACGCCTGCGTCATGCACACTGCCGGCGACGCGCTTCCCGAATGCTGGTCGACGCGTCGCGGCGGATTCCTCGCCAAGGCCGCCGCCGGCATCATCACCGCCACCCGCACGCTTTCCGGCATTCCCGCAGCGGTCGAGCGCGCCGCGGCGGCGACGTTTGCCGAGAGCCTCCGGTGGACGTTCGAAACGCCGCACGCGGAAGCGCATCCATTGCTGTACGCGTTGGAAGGCATCATGGCGCTGCCGCGCGATGCGCGCTTCGCCGACTCGCTGGTGGCCGTCGCCGGGCAATTCGACGCGCTGCTCGCGCGCGCCGATGCCGATGGTCACATTCCGGAGTCGCTCACCGCGGGCAGCACTGGCCCTGTCCGCGTCGATGTGATCGCGCAGACGCTGCGCATCGGCTATCTGCTGCACGCGCATCGCCCACAGCAGCCGCCCGACCGCGTCGCGCTCGCGCGGTTACGGCAAGTGGTGGCCCGGCAAGTGGATGCGACGGGCGCCGTGGGCTTCGCGTTGACGCCTTCGCCCGCGCAATGGAACGTGTGGGCCGCGATGTTCACCGATCAGGCACTTGCGTTTGCCGTGCCTGCGCGGGACCCGATCCCATGGTGGCGCAGCGATCCGTTGCTGGTCTGATCGGCGTGCGCCATCGCGCGCCCGTCTCTTAGTCGACCATGTGGGGAACGAGCTGGCGGCAGCGGCTGCGCCTCACGCCGCTTTACGTCGCGATGGTCATTGCCAACCGTCTGGCGGCAACGACCGCGCGCACGCCGATTGCGCCGTTACCGTGGCGTCCCGGCGTAACCGTGATCATTCCGGAGCGCGCCGCGCCGGAGATGCTGGCGCGGGCACTGGCGTCTGTTACGGTCGCGCTGGCCGGGATCGACGAACCGCGGCAAATCATCGTCGTCGCCAACGGGGCGCCAATCGCTGCCTATCGCGACGTGGCCGCGCGCTTTCCCGACGTGGAATGGATCCATGTCGACGCGCCGCTCGGCTTCGCCAGCGCGATCGAGCTTGGATTGCGCCGCGCCCGCTACGGCGGCACGTACCTGATGAACAACGACATGACGCTGGACTCGCGGGCGCTCGCCGAGCTCATGCCGCTGCGCGCGCCCGACGTGTTCGCGCTCGCCTCGCAGATCTTTCAGCAGGACGCCTCGGGCCGGCGCGAGGAAACGGGATTCACCGATTGGTACGCCAACCGTTCAGGCGTGCATCTTTATCACGCTCCGGTGCCGGCGGAACCGGGGCCGGTGGCGCATCTTTGCGCCAGCGGCGGCGCGGCACTGTTCCGAACGACGCCGCTTACCCGCTACGTGCAGGCGAGCCGCTGCTACGACCCCTTTTACTGGGAGGACGCGGAGTGGGGGGTGCGCGCCTGGCGCGAAGGACTGCGCATTCTTTTTTGCCCGCGGTCGCATGCCACGCACGAGCATCGGATGACGACCGCCCGCTTCTACTCCAGCGAAGAAATCGACCGCATCGTCGAACGCAACCGCTGGCTCTTCACCGCGCGCCACGGCCCGGGTGGATTCGCGCCTCAATGGATGATGGCTCGCGCGTGCGAGCTGCCCTATGAAAGTCAGCGCGAGCTCGCGCGCTTCGGGCAGGCGGTCGGCATACTTCGCCAGCGGCTTTCGCGCGCATGCGCGCCGCAACCGTCGCCGCCGCCATTGCTCGCCGGGCCGGACGGCGAGCCCGTGGCGTTGCGCGCGTCATCGTACAGCTACCACCTGCGCACCGCCCACGACGCAAGCCTGGCGCGGCCGCGCCTGCTGGTGGTCACGCCGTTTGCCGTGTTCCCGCCGCGGCACGGCGGCGCGCGACGCGTCGCCGAATTGCTGCGCGGAATGCGCAACGACTTCGACATCGCGCTCGTCACCGACGAGGCGGCGCTCTACGACGCGCACAGCTTCGCCTATTTCTCCGGACTCTGCGCAGTGCACCTCGTCCAGCGCAACGAGCTCGCGGCGACGCAGGCGCAGACGCTGCGCGAGCGCATGCGCACGCATTGCCATCCATCGCTTGTCGCGGCAGTCGAGGAAGCGCTGCGTTCGCATCGGCCCGATCTGGTTGCCGTGGAGCATGCGGAGCTCGCGGAGCTGGTTCGGCTGCGCACACCGGATTCGCGGTGGATTCTCGATCTGCACGACGCATATGGCCCGGCCGACTTCGCAGAGCATGCCGACGCCGGGCGTTTCGCCGAAGTGCTGCGCGAGTACGACGCGCTCACCGTGTGCTCGGACGAAGACGGTGCGTTGCTCGCGCATCCGCGCATCGTCTGCATTCCGAACGGAAGCGCGCTGGCGTCTGCCCCCTATCGGCCATCCGGCTCGCAGCAGGTTCTGTTCGTCGGGCCCTTTCGCTACGAGCCCAATCGCGAGGGCATCGTGCACTTCCTGCGCGAGGCATGGCCGGCAATTCGCGCGGCGGTGCCGGCGGCGAGCCTGCTCATTCTCGGCGGCGATGAACATGCGCGTTGGACCAAGGGGCAGCCCGCGTTCGACGCCGAGGGCGTGCAGGTGGTGGGGCATCGCGATGACGTTCCAGAGGTGCTCGCACAATCCGCACTGACGGTCAATCCACTTGCGCAGATCCGCGGATCGGCGGTCAAGCTGGTCGAGTCACTTGCCGCCGGCCGCGTGTGCGTGACCACTGTCGCCGGCGCGCGCGGATTTGCAGCCGGCGCTCCGGCAAGCCTGGTGATCGTGCCGGACGTCGCCGCCATGGTTGCGCCGATCATCGAATTGCTCACGCGTCCGGAGCGCCGTCACGCGTGCGAATTTCCCGTGCCAGGCGCGGTCGATCGCTACGCATGGGAACATAGCGTGGCGCGGCTGAAGGCGCTTTATGCCGACCTTCTCGTGTCCTCATCGCGCAAGGCTGCAACCGTTGGCTGATAACTACGATCGTATCGCACGCTTCTACGACGTCGACATGGCGCGCAACATGCCGTTCGACGACGTCGGTCTCTATGTGAGTCTGTGCGCACGTCTGGACGGTCCGGTGCTCGAATTGGGCTGCGGCAACGGCCGCATCCTCCTCGAGCTCGCGCAGCACGGAATCGATGCGGTCGGGATCGATGCATCGGCGGGAATGCTGGAGGAACTGCACCGCAAGGCGGCGCTGCGGTCGCTGCCTGCGCGCGCAATCCGGATGGATCTCGCCAATCTTGCGCTGCGCCCCGGATTTGCCGCGGTCCTGTGTCCGTATTCGCTCATCACCTATGTCACCGATGACGACAGCGTCGCGCGGCTGCTGGCGCGGATACGGGCGCTGCTGGCCCCCGGCGGCATGCTCGTCGTCGATGCGTTTGTCCCGATGCCGGTATCAGCGCAAACCGAGTTCCGGGAGGACTACCGGCGTCCCTTTGGCCCGCACCTGCTCGCGCGCTCGAAGCGCATCCAGCCGCTGGGACCCGCGACCAATCGCATCGAACGCCGCTACCAGGTACTCGCCAAGGACGGCACCGTCCTCGAGCAAGTCGACGTCGCCGAGATCATTCGACCTTGTGCGCCGGAAGCGTTGCGCCAGGCGGTCGCAACCGCGGGACTCGTGCCGGGACAGGAATGGTGGGATTATGGCGCGCGGCCGCGGCCAGAGCATGCGCAGTTCTTCACGCTGTCAGCGTACGCTGCGCCGAAGCGGGATTGACGCGCGGGGAGCCGCCAACGCATCATCGCGCCCAACGCGCACTGGAAGTCCCCCACGTGAAACCGCCGCCCCTTCCCCCCCAGACCCACAATCCACTGATCTGGATTGGCCTGGCTGGCGTTGCGCCCGACGACAACGCGACCGCGCATCACTGGCAGCACCGGCTGCACTGGATCATGGTGGGGATCGCACTCATGTCGGTGCCGGCGTATCTGCTCGCGACCGCCGACCTCAACCCCTTCTGGCACGACGTCGCCTCGCTGCTCGATTTCGTCATCCTCGTTGCGTTCGTCGCCGAAATGCTGTGGATGCTGCACGTGTCGAGCTTTCCGCTGCGCTACCTGTTCGAGAACTGGCTGAACGTGGTGATCATCCTGGGCGCGGCCGCCGCGGCACTGGGTGCCGCGACCGAATGGATCGCGATCGTGCGCGCGATGCGTGCCGCGATCGCCGTGCTGGTCGTGGTGCGGGCGGCCACCGAATTCCGCGTGCTGTTCACCCGGCGCGGTGCGCCGATGCTCACCGGCATCGCGTTTGTCATCCTGCTCCTTTTCGGCGCCGTGTTTTTCTGGCTCGATCCGTCCATCAAGTCGTTCTGGGACGGCCTGTGGCTCGCGTTCGTCACCGGAACCACTGTCGGCTATGGCGATGTCGTGCCGACGACGGGAATAACGCGGTTTCTCGCGGCGCTGATGGTGCTGCTGGGCGTGTCGCTGATGACGCTGTTCACCGCCAACGTCGTCGCATTTTTCATCGGCGGCGAAGAGTCGAGGATGCGCGAAAGCCTGCAACGCGACATCGTCGCGCTGCGCGGACAGATCGCGCAGCTGCTCGACGCCGAGGAGCTGCGGATCACGCTGGAGCTGCACAAGGAAATCCGGGCGCTGCGCGAGGAGCTGGCCGAGATGCGCAACCAAATCGAGGCTTTGCGGCCGCCGCGCGACTCGATCGGCCTCTGATCTTGCTACACCGCTAGCAATGCGCGAACGTTGTCGTTGTCCATGTTCGCCCCGTCGCCTTGCGCCACCACTTCGCCGCGCGCCATCACGACGTAGTGGTCGGCCAGCGACTTCGCGAAATCGTAATACTGCTCGACGAGCAGGATCGCCATCTCGCCCCCGCTGGTCAGCTTGCGGATCGCGCGCTCGATGTCCTTGATGATCGACGGCTGGATCCCTTCCGTCGGCTCGTCGAGGATGAGCAGCTTCGGCCGCAAGGTCAGCGCGCGACCGATGGCGAGTTGCTGCTGCTGGCCACCGGAAAGATCGCCGCCGCGGCGGCCGAGCATGTCCTTCAGCACCGGAAACATCTCGAAGATGAACTGCGGAATGCCGGCGCCGCGCTTGTGAGTCGCAAGGCCCATCTGCAGGTTTTCGGCGACGGTGAGGCGCGGGAAGATGTCGCGGCCCTGCGGCACGTAGCCGATGCCGAGGCTCGCGCGCGCATAAGGTGGCAGCGCCGCGATGTTCGCATTGCCGAAGCGGACCTCGCCGGAACGCGCGGCCAGCAGTCCCATCAGGCACTTGAGCAGCGTCGTCTTGCCGACGCCGTTGCGGCCGAGCAGCGTCGTGCATTTCCCGGTGGGCACGTCGAACGTCACGTCACGCAGGATGTGGCTGCCGCCGTAGTATTGGTTGAGGTGGGCAACGGAGAGCATCGCGTCTTTAGCGTCCCAGGAAGACTTCGATGACTTGTTCGTTCTGCTGCACCTGGGACATCGAGCCTTCGGCGAGCACATGACCCTCGTGCAGCACCGTCACGCGGTCGGCGATCTTCGCGACGAAGTCCATGTCGTGCTCGACGACCACCAGCGTGTAATCGCCGGCCAGCGATTCGAACAGCTCCGCGCTGCGCATGGTCTCGTCGTCGGTCATGCCGGCCACGGGCTCATCGAGCAGCAACAGTTGCGGCTCCTGCATCAGCAGCATGCCGATCTCGAGCCACTGCTTCTGGCCGTGCGACAGCAGGCCGGCCAGGCGCCCGGCTTCCGGCGCCAGCTGGATCGTCTCGAGCACCGAGAGAATGCGGTCGCGCGCCGTGGAATCGAGCTTCGCGGTGAGCGTCGCCCACACGCGCTTGTCCGCCTTCCTCGCCAGCTCGAGATTCTCGAACACCGTGTGCTCGGCGTACACCGTCGGTTTCTGGAATTTGCGGCCGATGCCGATGTCGGCGATCTCCGGCTCCGACAAGCGGGTGAGGTCGATCGTTTGCCCGAAGAACGCCGTACCCGAGTCGGGCCGGGTCTTGCCGGTGATCACGTCCATCATCGTCGTCTTGCCGGCGCCGTTGGGCCCGATGACGCACCGCAGCTCGCCGGCATCGACGATCAGCGTCAGATCGTTCAGCGCCTTGAAGCCGTCGAAACTCACCGAGACCGCATCGAGATAAAGAATGCCCCCATGGCTGATGTCGACGCCCGGTGTCACCACGCGTCCGTCGCTGATGCCGGTCGTCTTGCTCGACGGCGCGCCTTCCCGCGCTCGCTGCTCGGCGAGGACCGCGAGATTCATCATGATCGCCGCCTCGTCCACAGTCCGGCGATGCCGCGCGGCAAGTAGAGCGTGACCAGGATGAACAGCAATCCGAGCGCGAACAGCCAGTATTCGGGCACCGCCTGCGTGAACCAGCTCTTGCCGAGGTTGACCACGGCCGCGCCGATCACGGGTCCGATCAGCGTGCCGCGCCCGCCGACGGCGGTCCAGATCGCGATTTCGATCGAGTTGGCCGGCGACATCTCGCTCGGGTTGATGATGCCGACCTGCGGCACGTACAGCGCGCCGGCGATGCCGCAGATGACCGCGCTCAACGTCCAGATGAAGAGCTTGAAGTAAACCGGGTTGTAGCCGGAGAACATGACGCGGTTCTCGGCATCGCGGATCGCGGTGAGCACGCGGCCGAGCTTCGACAGCACGATGGCCCGGCCAACGAACAGGAAGACGATCAGCGTGGCGCCGGTAAACATGAAGAGCACCATCCGCGTTTCCGGCGCGTGGATCGGAAAGCCGAGAATCCGCTTGAAATCGGTGAAGCCGTTGTTGCCGCCGAAGCCGGTGTCGTTGCGGAAGAACAGCAGCATGAACGCGTAGGTGAGCGCCTGGGTGATGATCGAGAAGTAAACGCCCTTGATCCGCGACCGGAACGCGAAGAAGCCGAACACGAATGCGAGCACGCCCGGCACCAGCACGACGAGGAGCGCGCAATACCAGAAATGATCGGTGAAGCTCCAGTACCAGGGATAGGCCTTCCAGTCGAGGAACACCATGAAGTCGGGCAGGTCGCTTTGGTACACGCCTTCGTGACCGATGGAGCGCATCAGGTACATCCCCATCGCGTAGCCGCCGAGCGCAAAGAAAAGACCGTGGCCAAGCGAAAGAATCCCGGTGTAGCCCCAGATCAGGTCCATGGCGAGCGCCACGATCGCATAGCACATGATCTTGCCGATCAGCGTGACCATGAAGTCGGACACGTGGAAGATGCTGCCGGCCGGGACCGCCAGATTGCACAGCGGAACCACGACGAACAGCACGAGGGCGGCGACGCCGATGAAGCCCCACGTGCGCCCACTCCACAGGCGCGGCAACGAACCGGCGCCTACAGGCGCGCTCAACGGCACGAAGGCATGGGGCATGATGAGTTTCACGCCTCGGTCTCGTTCGATTTGCCGGGCCAGTGTGCCGCCCGCGTGTCGACCTCCGAGCAATCGCCCGGCGACGCGCCCTTCGGGCCTGGCGCCGCCTTCGGCGTCGCCGCCGTGCTCATGCGCCGGCCTCCTTGTACCTCAAAGCAATATGGGTGACTAAGCGTCGGCCTCCAGGCAATCGCGCGCGGACGCTCCCTTCGGGCCCGGGCTTCGCCCCGCGCGCGTAGTGAAATACCTTCGCGCTTCGCGCTCCGGTATTCGCCCTTGGGTCGGCCCGGCGGGCTCATGCGTCCACCTGCCGGCCCTTCAGCGCGAACAAGCCCTGCGGCCGTTTCTGGATGAAGATGATGATGAACACCAGCACGGCGATCTTGGCGAGCACCGCGCCCTGCCATGCCTCGAGGAATTTGTTGGCGATGCCGAGTCCAAGCGCCGCATAGACGGTTCCTGCGAGCTGCCCGACGCCGCCCAGCACCACGACCATGAACGAATCGACGATATAGCTCTGGCCCAGGTCAGGGCCCACGTTGCCGATTTGCGAAAGCGCGCAGCCGGCGAGCCCGGCGATGCCCGAGCCCAGGCCGAACGCCAACATGTCGATCCTGGGCGTTCGCACACCGAGCGCGCTCGCCATCGCGCGATTCTGCGTGACGGCGCGGACGAAGAGGCCAAGGCGCGTGCGCGCCAGCAGCACCCACACGAGGAGCAATACGCCACCGGCGAACGCGATGATGACGATCCGGCTCCACGGCAGCACGACGTTGGTCATGATCTCGACGCCGCCCGACATCCACACGGGGTTCTCGACCTGGACGTTCTGCGCACCGAAGATCGTGCGCACCGCCTGGATCAGGATGAGGCTCAAGCCCCATGTCGCGAGCAGCGTTTCCAGCGGACGACCATAAAGATGGCGGATCACGGTGCGCTCGAGCACCACGCCGACCAGCCCGCTGACCAAGAAGGCGGCCGGTATCGCGCACAGAAGATACCAGTCGAACGCCCCCGGCGCGTATTGGCGGAACAGGTTCTGGACGACGTAGGTCGCATACGCGCCGATCATGATCAGCTCGCCGTGCGCCATGTTGATGACGCCCATGAGGCCGTAGGTGATTGCGAGTCCCAGCGCGGCGAGCAGCAGGATGGTGCCGAGCGAGATACCGCTGAAGATGCGCGCCGCGATGTCGCCGGTGTTGAGCCGCTTCTCGACGTCCGACAGCGAGCGCTGTGCTTCGGCGCGCACTTCATCGTCGGGCTCGACGAACTTGCCACCCTTTTTTTCGAGCACCGCCAGCAGCAACGTCCTGGTCGCGCCGGTATCGCTTTGCGCAAGCGCGCGAATGGCGGACAGCCGCGTCGCACGGTCCGGGCTCGCCAGCTGGATCGACGCCTGCGTCAACGCCAGCAGGCCCTTGATCTCGGGATCGGGCTCCTTCGCCAAGGCGGCGGCGATCGCGGGCAGCGCCTCCTCCTCGGCACTGTTCTGCAATTCCTTCGCGGCGGCGAGGCGAACGCCGCGATCGGGCGACACGAGCCTGAACGCCGCAATCGCCGTGGCCAGCGTGCGCCGCAGCCGATTGTTGACGACGACGTCTTCGCGTCCTTCCGGCAGCGGCGCAACCGCCTTGCCGGTGAGCGCGTCGCTCGCCGTATCGCCTTTGACGATCAGCACGCGGTCTTCGCCGACGGTCTGCACTTCACCGTCGATCAGCGCCTGCAGCAGCGGCAGCGCCGCGGGATCGCCTTGCGCAATCAGCGTGCCGATGGCCTTGGCCCTGGCGTCGCCCTCACCGAACGCAAGCTCGCGGACCACGTCGGCGGGCAGCGCCCATGCGCACGTCACCGTCAGCGCGGTGGCGAGCGCCGCTATCCAGCGCACGCAGCGTACATGAGGGCCCCCCATCTGCTTCACCGTCTATCGCCCTTGCGCAAATGCAACTCGAAAAAAACCGGCGCTAAGGAGGCGGTCACGGTCCACGAACCGCTGATCCGCTCCCGCGCCGGCGGGGCTGTCCACCCTTTCCTTCACGTCTGGAACTGCAGATCCCTCGTCACTTCGTTCATCCGGATGCCCTGCGATCCGCATTCGCGGATCCGCAGGTCATTTCTTTTCCGGCTCGTCCTTCTTCTTGTCGTTGCCGGCGATGTATTGGCTCCATGGCTGCGCACGCACCGGGCCCTTGGTCTTCCACACCACGTTGAACTGGCCGTTCGCCTGGATTTCACCGATCAGCACGGGCTTCCACAAATGGTGGTTCTTCTCGTCCATCTTGATTTCATAGCCGTCCGGCGCGGTGAACTTCTGCCCCGCCATGGCCACGACCACCTTGTCGGTATCCGTGGACTTGGCTTTTTCCACGGCCTGCTTCCACATCCACATGCCGACGTAAGTCGCCTCCATCGGATCGTTGGTCAGTGGCTTGTCGGAGCCGGGCAGCTTCATCTTCTTCGCGTAGTCGGCCCACTTCTGCTTGAAGCCTTCATTCGCGGGGTTCTTGAGCGACATGAAATAGTTCCACGCGGCGAGATGGCCCACCAGCGGCTTGGTATCGACGCCGCGCAGCTCTTCCTCGCCTACGGAAAACGCGACCACCGGCACGTCCGTCGCCTTCAAGCCCTGGTTGCCCAACTCCTTGTAGAAGGGAACGTTCGAATCCCCGTTGATCGTGGAGACCACGGCCGTCTTGCCGCCTGCCGCAAACTTCTTGATGTCGGCGACGATCGTCTGGTAATCGGAGTGGCCGAACGGCGTGTATTTCTCGTCGATATCTTTCTCATCGACACCTTTCGATTTGAGGAACGCCCGGAGGATCTTGTTCGTCGTACGCGGATAGACATAGTCGGTTCCCAGCAGCACCCAGCGTTTGGCGCCGCCGCCTTCCTTGCTCATCAGATACTCGACCGCGGGAATCGCCTGCTGGTTGGGCGCCGCACCGGTATAGAACACGTTCTTGGAAAGCTCTTCGCCTTCGTACTGGACCGGATAGAACAGCAAGCCGTTGGTCTCCTCGAAGACCGGAAGCACCGACTTGCGCGAAACCGAAGTCCAGCAGCCAAACACCACGGATACCTTGTCCTGCGAAATGAGCTGGCGCGCTTTCTCGGCGAACAACGGCCAGTTCGACGCCGGGTCGACGACGACGGCTTCGAGCTTCTTCCCCATCACGCCGCCCTTGGCGTTGATTTCGTCGATGGTCATCAACGCGACATCCTTGAGCGATGTCTCGCTGATCGCCATCGTGCCCGAGAGCGAGTGCAGGACGCCAACCTTGATGGTGTCGGCCGCCTGCGCGGATACGCCCATCGTGATGCCGATCGCCGCGAGAGTGGCGGCAACCGTGACGCGCCGGATGAATGTTCTGCGTTGCATGTGTGGTCCCCGCTAATGGATATTGGACGGTGCGTTCTCGACGATTCGAAGGCGGTGCGGGCGATTTGCCTGGCCGACACGACCGGTCTTCGGAGGTTGCATTGCACGACGCATGCCAAGCCGATCACGCGCGGCGCAATACGCTGATTTCGTGCGTGAATTGAATTCCCGGCCGGTGGCTCGCCAAGCTTCTGCGCCAGCAACGTGCATGACTGCCGATGCATATTGGTGCAGTCGCGGCGAGGCCGCACCAAAATGGATGCGGACGACGGCGGGCTTGTCTGACCGGCTACATCTCTGGCGCGCGGGAATCCAGTCGCCTGCGCCAGACGCGCATCGCCACGATGGCAATCACGATGACGATGAGCGCCCCGCCGAAGACCTGCCGCTCGATCCGCGCCAGGTCGCCGAGCACCTGTTCGGCCGCCTTGCCGACGAGATACCCTGCGCCGGCCCAGCATATGCTCCAGGCGACGGCACCGACCAGATTCAATGCGACAAAGCGCGGCAGCGACACGCGCGTCGTACCGATGACGGCCGGGCCCACCGTGCGCAGGCCGTACATGAAGCGAACGCCGAGAATCGTCGCGACGGGAAAACGTTCGATCATGCTGCGTACACGATCGGCCGCGGGCGCGTAGCGTGGATAGCGGATTAGAAGCTTCGCGCCATACAAGCGGCCCAGCAGGAAGAACCCCACGTCACCCAACGCGCCGCCCACGGCACCGATGGCGATGATGGCGGGCAGCGACATGTAGCCACGATGCGCGCAGAGACCGGACAGGATGAGCAGCGACTCGCCTTCGGCCAGCGTACCGACGAACGTCGCGAGATACCCATACTTCTCGATCAGCGGGACGTATTCGATGGTCATCGAAAGAGATCATTCACAGCAGACGCAGAGACACGAAGAGAACCAACTTATCCATCAACTTCAGGGGTTCTCGGCGCCTCTGCGTCTCTTTGTGAGACGTCTTTCATAACCGGCGTCCGAAGCATCCCACGCGCCTCGATGAAGTCGATGACGATCGGCAGCCCGTGCCCGGTCTTGAGGTTGGTGAATACGAATGGCCGCTCGCCGCGCATTTTTCTCGCGTCGCGGTCCATGACCTCGAGCGATGCGCCGACCATCGGCGCCAGGTCGATCTTGTTGATGATGAGCAGATCCGAGCGCGTGATTCCGGGCCCGCCCTTGCGCGGGATCTTGTCGCCTGCCGCGACGTCGATCACGTAGAGCGTGAGATCGGACAGCTCGGGGCTGAACGTCGCCGCCAGATTGTCGCCACCGCTTTCGACGAAGATGACGTCGAGATTGCCGAAGCGCTGCGCCAGCCGGTCGACCGCTTCGAGATTGATCGACGCATCCTCGCGGATCGCCGTATGCGGACAGCCTCCGGTTTCCACGCCGATGATGCGTTCGGCCGGCAGCGCTTCGTTGCGCACGAGGAACGCCGCGTCTTCTTCGGTGTAAATATCGTTGGTCACGACGGCGATTTCATAGCGGTCGCGAAGCGCGCGACACAGCGCCAACAGAAGCGCGGTCTTGCCGGAGCCAACCGGCCCGCCGATCCCGACCCGAAGCGGTTGTGCGTTCATGCCGTCAAGAACGGAAGAGTCGGGAATACTGCATTTCGTGGCGTGCCGAAGCGATGGCCAGGCCCGGCGCGAAACTCGTGATGTCATCGTCGGCCACCTGCTGTACGCGTACCACCGCGGCGGGGATGGCGGCGCCCAATGCGAGCAGCATTTTCTGTCCCGCCACCTGTCCCAGCGGAATCGTCTTCATGGCCGCGAGCACCTGGTTCTCGAGCCACGACCAGAAATACGCGGTCAATGCATCGGGGGCAGGTATCGCCATGGCGCGCGCCGCCAGCGCGTACACCGCGGGCAACGTCACCGGCGCGGCGCGCGCCAGTGCGTCGCGCGCATCGGCATCGAGAATGCCGAGATCCAAAAGCAACCGCGCGAGCGAGCCGCCCATTTGCAGCGTTTCGGCACGCAGCTCCGCGCTTTCGCGCGATGCGCGGAACCACGCATGCCAGCGGTCGAAGTCGTCCCAATCGCCGCGCGCGGCGCTCGCGCAGAGCCGCCACAGCACGGGTGCTTCGCCGGCTGCCTGGACCTCGACCAGGAGATCGCCGATCCAGGCTTGCGCGGACGCGGCGTCGCGGATCGTTCCCGCCTCGACGCACCACTCGAGGCCTTGCGAATAACTGTAGGCGCCGATGGGCAGCGTGGGGCTCGCGAGCTGCAACAGCCGCACCAGCGCCAGCGGATCGTGCATCACGCCCTCGTCCGCGCGCGTTCGATCATGTCGTGAATGATGCCGGTGTGCTTCGCCTCGCCGGAATGAGGATGGTGGCCGGCGGCGTACGCCCCCGCCTCGGGCTCGAACGGCGCGGTGATCGCCACCACGCGTGCGCCCAGTCCGCGCAGCATCCCGGCCAGCACTTCGTCCGCGGCAAAGCGCAAGGCGCCGGCGCGCACTTCGACCGGCGTGTGCCGGTTGCCAAGATGGAATGCGCAGCGGGCAAGCTGATCGGGGTCGTCGCAGCGCGCCTCCATCAGCGGCTCATCGGCGGCCACGACGCGCACGACGCGGCCGTCGTCGGTCAGCAGCGAGTCGCCGCCGCGCAATACCGTGCCGCGCTCGAGCATCAACCCCACCTCTTCGCCCGAGGCAAGGTGAGTCAGCAACCTGCTTTTCTGACGAAGCTCGAACGGCAGCGACAGCTCCGCTTCGGCCGCCTCCGCGGCCATCGTGCGTTGGCGAATCGTCAGCACGGCATCAGAACAGGAAGTACCGCTGCGTGAGCGGCAGCTCGCGCGCGGGTTCGCACACGAGCAGTTGACCGTCGGCGCGCACCGCGTATGTTTCGGGGTCGACGTCGATCGAAGGCAGCGCATCGTTCAGCTTCATGTCCTTCTTGCCGATCTTGCGCGTGTTCTTCACCGCCACCAGCGGCTTGCTCAACTTGAGTTTCGCAAGTACCGGATTTTTCAGCGACGCCTTGGACACGAAGGTCACCGATGTCGTCAACGCGCGCCCGTAAGCGCCGAACATCGGCCGGTAATGCACCGGCTGCGGCGTCGGAATCGACGCGTTGGGATCGCCCATCGCGGCCGCGGCGATCACGCCGCCTTTGAGGATCAGCGATGGCTTGACACCGAAAAAGGCCGGCCGCCAGAGCACGAGATCGGCAAGCTTGCCCGGCTCGACCGAGCCGACGATGTGCGAAATGCCCTGGGTGATCGCCGGATTGATCGTGTACTTCGCGATATAGCGCTTGACGCGGAAATTATCGTTCGTAGCAGGGTCGGGTCCCAGCGCGCCGCGCTGCTGCTTCATCTTGTGCGCGGTTTGCCACGTGCGGATGATGACCTCGCCAACCCGCCCCATCGCCTGGCTGTCCGACGACATCATCGAGAACGCGCCGAGGTCGTGCAGGATGTCTTCTGCAGCGATCGTCTCGCGGCGGATTCGCGATTCGGCGAACGCGACGTCCTCGGCGATCGCCGGATCGAGGTGATGGCACACCATCAGCATGTCGAGATGCTCGTCGACGGTGTTCACCGTATACGGCATCGTCGGATTGGTCGACGACGGCATGACGTTGGGCTCGCCGCATGCCTTGATGATGTCGGGCGCATGGCCGCCACCCGCGCCTTCCGTGTGGAACGTGCCGATCGCGCGGCCGCCGATTGCTGCCAGCGTGGTCTCGACAAATCCCGATTCGTTGATCGTGTCCGTGTGGATCGTGACCTGAATGTCATACCTGTCGGCGACGCGCAGGCAATTGTCGATCGCGGCCGGCGTCGTGCCCCAGTCTTCGTGCAGCTTCAGGCCGTAGGCGCCGGCCTCCACCTGTTCGGCCAGCGCGCCGGGCGTCGCGCAATTGCCTTTGCCCATGAAACCCAGGTTCATCGGAAACGCTTCGGCAGCCTCCAGCATCCGGTGAATGTGCCACGGCCCGGGCGTGCACGTGGTCGCGAACGTGCCGGTGGCAGGGCCAGTGCCGCCGCCCATCATCGTCGTCACGCCCGACATCAGCGCCTCGTCGATCTGCTGCGGACAGATGTAGTGGATGTGCGTGTCGATGCCGCCGGAGGTGACGATCATCCCCTCGCCGGCGATGATCTCGGTGCCGGCGCCGATCACGATGTCCACCCCCGGCTGCACGTCGGGATTGCCCGCCTTGCCGAGCTTCGCGATCGTGCCGTTCTTGATCGCGAGGTCGCACTTGACGATTCCCCACCAGTCGACGACCAGCGCGTTGGTAATCACCGTATCGGCGACGTCTTTCGACAGCCGCTGGCTCTGGCCCATGCCGTCGCGGATCACCTTGCCGCCGCCGAACTTCACCTCTTCGCCGTAGACGGTGAGATCGCGCTCCACCTCGATCACGAGATCGGTGTCGGCGAGCCGGACCCGGTCGCCCACGGTCGGACCGAACATTTCGGCGTAGGCGCGGCGGCCGATCCTCATCGCTTGCCCCGCGGCGCCGTCTTCTTCGGCTTCTTCATTCTCTTCACCGCCTCGTCCAGCGGCCCCATCACCTCGCCCCGGAAGCCATGAACGATGCGATCGCCGCCATACGCGACCAGTGCGACGGTGCGCGTCTGGCCCGGCTCGAAGCGCACCGCGGTGCCGGCCGCGATGTTGAGTCGAAAGCCCCGCGCCGCGCCGCGATCGAAGGCCAGCGCGGCATTGGTCTCGGCGAAGTGGTAATGCGAGCCCACCTGCACCGGCCGATCGCCGGTGTTGGCAACTTTCAACGTGACGGTGGGCCGGCCCGAGTTGAGCTCGATCTGGCCATCGTCGACGAACAATTCGCCGGGAATCATGGAATCGGATTGTGCACGGTGACGAGCTTGGTGCCGTCCGGGAACGTCGCCTCGATCTGGATTTCCGGAATCATCTCCGGTACGCCCTCCATCACCTGCGCGCGCGTCAGCAACGTCGTGCCGAAGCTCATGAGCTCGGCCACCGTGCGCCCGTCACGCGCGCCTTCCATGATGGCGGCGCTGATCAACGCAATCGCTTCCGGATAGTTGAGCCGAAGGCCGCGCCCCAGGCGGCGCTCGGCGAGCAGCGCTGCCGTGAAGAGCAGGAGCTTGTCCTTTTCGCGCGGCGTCAGCTCCATCAGGTGCCCCAGATGCGGGGACGCACCGCCGCGCGGCCGGCAACGTGCGGACGCAGCGTCGTCCACAGCGCCGAGAAGTAATCATGCGCCGCTTCGCTTGCATCGCCGCGATAGCGCGCGACCAGCGCGTTGGGGAGCCGCGTCACGGCGCCTTCGCCTTGCGCTGGCTCGAGGCCGCGGCAGGCGGCAAGCGCTGAATCGTCGACGCTTTCGGTCATCGCCACGAATGTGCCAAAGACTGGCGCGCCGTTCAAGCCCACGCGTGAATAAAGCAGCGGGCAGCCGCCATGCAACAGTGACCGTTCGCTCCAAACGAGTGCGTCGTCGCGGATGATGTCAATCCGCTGCCGCCATTCACCCTGTCGGAAATGCTCGTCCGATGCGGTGCGGCCGAGGCACACGACTTCCCACCCGAGATACGTCGCGCCGCGCTCGAGCTCGATGCGGATGGTGCTCGTCGCTTGTGCGCCGTCGAAGACGATCGTTCCCTGCGGCAGCCATTCGAGCACCGCACCGGCCGCGACGCGAAACTTCACCTGCTGGGTCGCCGGGTTTCCGCCGGACCGATACCATTTGGCGGCGCCGGGGGTGGTGAGCTGCGCGTGCGCGCGCTGCGCGACGTCGACGGTCAGCGCGAGACGGTCGCCGCCGGCGACCCCGCCGGGTGGATGGACGACGATGCATTGGCAAACGCCATGACCTTCGGGATAGAGCGGCTTCTGCACGACGAGCGGCCCTTCATGCTCGCGCTGCGCGAGCCGCGAGCGCCCATGCTCGTACGTGAATCCGAGCGCGAGCCGCGCCCGCCATCCGTCGCCTTCGGAAACGGCGACCGTGGATTCCGGGTGTGGGCGTCCGGCGTCTGGCATCGCGCAAGTCTAATGCACGACGCCGGTTGGCGACGACGGGATGCTTCCTAGCCCGGCTTCCGCAACGTGGCCGTCAGCGTGATCTCGGGAACGCTGGCGAGCGCTTTCGACAACGGGCAGTTGCGCTTGGCGGCTTGCGCGAGCTCCTGGAACCTGGCGTCGTCGATGTCCGGAATGGTCGCGTCGAGCGTCAAGGCGATATGGTCGATCAGGAAGCCGTCGCCTTGCGGGACCAGCCGGACGCGGGCTTGCGTGTCGACCGCAGTTGTCGTGAAACCCGCCTTGTCGCACCCAAACGAAAACGCCATGGTGAAGCACGCGGCATGCGCCGCACCCAGCAGCTCTTCGGGATTGGTACCGCGTCGATCGTTCTCGAAGCGGCTCGCAAAGCCGTACGGGTACGCGCTCAGCGCGCCGGTCTCGGTGCTGATCTTACCCTGGCCCGCCTTGCCGCGGCCTTCCCAGTGGACAGTCGCTTTTTTCTCGATCATGTCGGTTCCTTTCCGCCTCGATTGGCTCGAATCAGTTTACTACCGTCCGGCAAGGGCGACGGGATGCTCGTCAGGACCGCGGAGCGTGCGCCAACCGGACTAGAATTACGCAGGGATCGAAATCGCCGGCGCCCGGCCGATGCCGCATCCAACTCCGGGGAGCATTCGATGATGTCGAACGAAGTTTCTTCCGCGGTCACCGAGGTTGCCCGCCTGTCGCGCGAGCTCGAGGAGGCTGAGCTCTACGAGCAGAAGCTGCGCGAGCGGATCGTCGCGATCCGCGACGCGCTCGCGGCGGGCCACACGGCACGCGCGCTGTCGCTATGCAATCAGGCGCTGAACGAAATCGACAATGCAACCGATGTCGTGGCCCCGTCGCCGACGAACGATGCGGCTCCGTAACGGCGTTACTTGGTCAGCCCCGGCAGCCAGAGGGATATGGCCGGAATGTATGTCACGAGCAGCAACGCGAGGCACATGGCTCCGTAGAATGGCCAGAGCTCCTTCGACACCTGCTCCATCGTGACCTTGCCGATGGCGCAGCCGACGAACAGCGTCGGCCCCACCGGCGGCGTGATCAACCCGATGCCGAGGTTGAGGATCATGATCATGCCGAAGTGCACGGGGTCGATGCCGAGCTTCAGGATCACCGGCATGAAGATCGGCGTGCAGATCAGAAGCATCGGCGCGAGGTCCATGAACGTGCCCAGGAGCAAGAGCAGGATGTTCACCAGCAGCAGGAACACGTACTTGTTGTCCGACAGCCCGAGGAAGAACTGCGTGACCTTCGCCGGAATCTGCATGATCGCCATCATGTAGCCGAAGGCCACCGAAAACCCGATCAGCATCATTACCATCGCCACCGTCTTGACGACCCGGTGAATGAGGTGCGGCAACTCGCGCCACTTGTAGTCCCGATAGACGAACAGCGTCACCAGGAACGCGTAGATGCAGGCCACCGCGGCGGACTCCGTTGGCGTGAACACGCCGGAGAGGATCCCGCCCATGATGATGATGACGGTGACGAGGCCCCACAGCGCATCGATGACGATCCGCGGTACCTGCTTGATGTCGATCGGCTCGCCCTTGGGGAAGTCGCGCTTCTGCGCGGTCCACAGCACCAACCCGATCAGGCACAGGCCGAACAGCAGCCCGGGGAAGATGCCGGCGAGAAAGAGGTGCGCGACCGAAACGCTGCCGCCGGCCGCGAGCGAATAGATCACCGCGTTGTGCGACGGCGGAATCAGCAATGCCTGCACCGAGCCGCAGATCGTCACGTTGGTGGCGAAGACGCGCGGATACCCGGCCTTGATCATCTGCGGGATCATCACGGAGCCGATCGACGCAGTGTCGGCGACCGACGAGCCCGAGATGCAGCCGAACAGCGTGCTGGCGAGAATGTTCACCAGCGCCAACCCGCCGCGGATGAAGCCGACGAACACCTTGGCGAGATTGATGAGGCGCGCCGCCATGCCGCCCTCGGCCATGATGCCGCCGGCCAGCACGAAAAAGGGAATGGCGAGCAACGCGAAATCGTCGGTCCCGTCGGAGATCTTGAGCATCACCGCTTCGAGCGGGATGTCGACCCACAACGCGGCGATGATCGCACCGAGGCCGAGCGCATAGGCGACGGGCACGCCGAGCGCGCACAGGAGGGCGAACGAGCCGAGCAGCACGAGCACGTCCATGGCTACTCCAGCTCGGTGGCCTGGTCGCTGTACATGATCGATGTCGGCGGCGGGTCACCGACCCAGACGCGCTCGATCAGGAACAACAGGGTAAGAAGGCCCGCGATGGGGATCGGCAAATAGACGGCCGCCTGCGATACCGCCGGAAATTCCGCCATCGTCGAGTACTGGGTGACGCGGCACAGCTGAATCCCGTAGCCGAACATGAAGAGCGCCGTCGCCCCCATGCATGCGTCCACGCCCCACAACATGAAGCGCCGCACTTCGGGCTTCACCGCATTGAGCAGCGCTTCCACGGCGATGTGGACGTTGGCGCGATAAACCGCCGCGCCGCCCAGAAACGAGAACATCACCATCATGATGACGGCAGCCGGCTCCGGCCAGGACAGCGGATTGTTCATTGCGTAGCGCATGAAAACGCCGAGCGGGATGATCAGCGTGATCGCCACCAGCGCGGTCCCCGACAGGACAACGCAGGCGATGTAGATCCATTCCATGAGCTGCGCGTAACGCTGCTTCGCGGTCATCGGGCATCTCCCGCAACACGACAAAAGAAAAGCACGCGGGGCTTGTAGCTCCCGCGTGCCCGTGCAGTGGCCGCTACTTCGTGTCTTCGATGCGCTTCAGCAGCACCGCGTACTTGGCGCCGTACTTGTCGCGAATCGGCTGCGTGGCCTTGTAGAACGCGGCCTTGTCGGCCGGAACGAACTTGACACCGGCGGCCTTGAGCTTGGTTTCCGCCTCGGTCGTGTAGGCGTCCCACAGCTGCCGCTGCTCGAGCTGCGCCTCGCGCGAAAGCTTCCTGAGCAGGTCCTGATCGGCCTTGGACATGCCGTCCCAGGTCCGGCGCGAGAACACAAAAATCTCGGGAATGATCAAGTGGCCCGTCAGGCTGTACACCTTGCTGACCGTGTAGTGGTTCTGGGCGAGCAGCGTGGGCGGGTTGTTCTCGGCGCCGTCGACAACGCCCGTCTGCAGCGCACCGTAAAGCTCGTTGAATCCCATCGCCACGCCGTTGCCGCCCATGGCGTTCATGGTTTCGACGAACAGCGGGTTGCCCATCATCCGGATCTTCTGGCCCTTGAGATCCTCAGGCTTGGTTACCGGCTTGTTCGAGTAGACGTTGCGGGTGCCGGCGTCCATCCAGCCCAGCACCACCAGCCGGGACTGCGGGCTGGCCGTGACTTTTTCCAGCAGCTCCTGGCCGATGGGGCCGTCGATCACCTTCCGCATATGCGCTTCGTCGCGGAAAATGAATGGAAGGTTGAACACATTGAGCTCATCGACCACCGGCCCCATCGCACCCACCGAAATGCGTGCAATCTGCAACGCGCCCACCTGCGCCTGCTCGATCATCTCCTTCTCGCCGCCCAGCTGCATCAGCGGGTACATCTGGATCGTGATGCGACCGTTGGTTTCCTTCTCCAGCTTCTTGCCCATCCGCACAATCGCCTCGACGGTCGGATAGCCGAGCGGATGGACGTCCGATGCCTTCCAGACCACGGCCTGCGCCGAGGCGGTGCCGGGCATGACCGTCGCGCCGACGGCGGCGGATGAGGCGCACAGCTTGATGAATTCGCGTCGTTTCATTGCTCTCTCCTCTGGTAGTTGCCGATAGCGCCGGCTGTGCCGGACAAGGCATGCCGATCTGATTTGATTCCGAGGCGCGGCTTTTGCCGCTGCTCTTCTACGCCGGAAGCCGGCATGTTTATTCTATTTTCGAGCCTTATAGCACAAACATTCCATATTGTGCGTCGCGCCGAGTCGATCAGGATTCGGCGGGACGCCATCCCCGATCCGGACCGCGCCACGACGCCGCCCGGCATGCGCGTAGTCAAACACGCGCCGCCGTTGTCGGACAAACGCTGTTTTTTAGCGGCAAAGCGGCGTGACTCAGAACTCCGCGGAAACGGCCTCGGTCTACTTCGACAGGTCCCTGCCGGGGGTCGTATGCCGACCCGGCGGCGAGGCAACCCGCTCTAATCAGAAGGAGATATCGTCATGAAGCTAAACAATGTCGTCGGGGGTGCGTTGCTGGCGGCGGCTGCCATCGCCCTGCCGATCAGCGGGCAGGCAGCCAGCGTGGTCGAGGTCGAGATCAACAAGGCTCCTCCCCCGCCGGTCAAGGTCGAAGTCGCACCGGCCCCGCGTGAAGGATTCATCTACGAGCCGGGCCACTATGCATGGGACGGCCAGAAGTACAACTGGGTCGACAGTCAGTTCATCAAGCAACGCGAAGGCCACACCTATACTCCGTACGTGCTGGAGCAGCGCGGTGACAAGTGGCGCTTCAAGGCTGGTCACTGGGACGACGACTGATCGAGCGCAAGACGTGTAACCGATCGACATCGTTCCCCGTACCGGCGGACGACGCGATCAACCAGTAACCGCCGCCTGCGCGATAGCGCCGGCGGCGGTTTTTGTTCGTGCGTCGGGCGGCTCGCTAAATTCAGAAAGGGGAAGCCTTGTCGGGCGCGATAAGATGCGATGCTCGCGGGGAGGAAAGCGGCCGCCATGAGCATGCCCAAAGCGACGCGCATCGTCATCATCGGCGGCGGCGTCATCGGATGCAGCATCGCCTATCACCTGGCCAAGCGCGGCGTGCGCGACGTCGTGCTGCTGGAGCGCCTGCAGCTCACGCATGGCGCCACGTGGCACGCGGCCGGCCTCGTCGGCCAGTTGCGCAGCAGCAGCAATCTGACCCGCCTCATGCGCTACGGCGCCGAACTGTACGGAACCCTGGAGGCCGAAACCGGCCAGGCCACCGGCTGGCATCGTTCGGGAAGCTTGAGGCTCGCCTCTTCCGCCGCCCGCTGGCAGGAATTGCAGCGGTCGGCGACGATGGCCAGGGGGTTCGACTTCCACGTCGACCTCATCTCGGCGCGGCAGGCGCGCGAGCTGTTTCCCTTGCTCGAGCCAACCGGCGTCGTCGGCGCGGCCTGGATCGAAGGTGACGGCGATGTCGATCCCGCCAGCCTGACCAGCGCCTACGCCGCGGGTGCGCGGCAAGGAGGCGCTGCGTTGATTCAAGGCGTCCGCGTGACGGCGATCCGCACCAAGCATCGGCGCGTCACGACGGTCGTTACCGATGCCGGCGAGATCGATGCCGAATCCGTGATCAACGCGGCGGGCATGTGGGGCGGCGAAATTGCGGCCATGGTCGGCACGCGCGTGCCGGTGTGCGCGGTCGAGCACCAGTATTTCGTTACCCAAAAAACGGAACGGATTCCCGCCGGTCTGCCGTCGTTGCGCGATCCCGACGGCAACTTTTACGTCAAGCCGGAAACCGGTGCGCTTGCGGTAGGCGGTTGGGAATCGAACACGCGGCCGTGGGGGACGAACGGCATCGCGCCGGAATTCGGCCCGGAATTGCTGCAACCGGATTTCGAGCGGTTCACGCCGCTGGCCGAAGCCGCCACCGCGCGGATTCCGATCCTCAATGAAGTCGGCATCCGGCAGATGATCAACGGCCCGATTCCCATCACCGCCGATGGCGAGCCGGTGATCGGCCTTTCGCCGGAGCTCGACAATTTCTACCTGTGCTGCGGCTTCACTTCGGGTATCGCCGCGTCCGGGGGCGCTGGATGGGTGATGGCGAACTGGATCGTCGATGGCGATCCGGGTCTCGACCTGTGGCCGTTCGACGTGCGCCGCTTCGGCGCGCCGCACTCGGTCAAGCAATTCATGTACGAGCGCGCCGTGGAAAGTTACGGCCGGTACTATCACATCGCATGGCCCAACTACGAAGCCGACGCGGGGCGCGGCGCGCGCCGGAGTCCGTTGTATACGACGCTCGCCAACGCGGGCGCCGTCTATGGCAACAAGTTCGGATGGGAGCGGCCGAACTGGTTTGCCGCGAGCGGCACTCCGGCGATCGAGACGCCGACGTTTGGTCGCGGACCGGCATTCGACGCGATCGGCGCCGAGCATCGCGCGGTGCGCGAGCGGGTCGCGCTGATCGACATGACGTCGTTCTCGAAGTACGAAATTCGCGGTCCGGGCGCGCTGGCATTGCTGCAAAAGCTCGCCGTCAACGATCTCGACCGGCCTGTCGGCACCATCGTCTACACGCAGCTCTGCAACGAGCGCGGCGGGATCGAGGCGGACGTCACCATCACGCGGCTGGGCGTCGACCAGTTCTACTTCGTCACCGGCAGTGCGCTCGGCATCCGCGATCGATCCACGATCGAGCGCCATATGCCTGCGGACGGCAGCGTGGCGATCGTCGAGCAGACATCGGCCAAGGCCGTGCTCAATCTGTGCGGACCTCGCGCGCGGGACGTGCTTTCCGCCCTCACCGATGCGCCGCTCGACAACGCGAACTTTCCGTACATGAGCGCGCGCGCCATCGACATCGCGTATGCGCCGGTGCTGGCACTGCGCGTCACCTATCTGGGCGAGCTGGGCTATGAGTTGCACGTCCCGGTCGACTATGCGCTGCAGCTCTACGAGCGGCTCTGGGCAGCCGGCGAGCGTTACGGGATCGCCAATGCCGGCTACCGTGTGATCAACAGCCTGCGGCTCGAGAAGCACTACCTTGTCTGGGGCTCCGACCTCACGAGCGACTACAATCCCTACGAGGCAGGGCTCGCCTTCTGCGTCGCGCCCGACAAGGGCGAATTTCTCGCGCGCGCGGCGCTGGCCGACGTGAAAGCGCGCGGACCGAAGCGCAGGCTTGCATGGTTCACGGCGCCGGCGGAGCTGAATCTGTTCGGCGGCGAGATCGTCATGTCGGGTGAGCGCGTGCTCGGCCGGGTCACCAGCGGCGGCTACGGCTATACAGTCGGCCGCAACATTTTCTGCGCGTACGTCGCCGCCGATGAGCCGGTTGCGGCCGGGTACACGATCGAAGTCATGGGTGCGCGTTACCCCGCGCTTCGTCATACGCGGCCGTTGTACGACCCCGATCGGCGCGCAATCCTCGCCTGACGAGCAGCGTCGACGCAGTCAAGGAGCCTCTCATGTCCGATTCCGTTGTCCCACCAGGCGCCGAACTCGAGGCACTGCTGGCCACCCGTCGCGACGGCCATGGAATGCCGCGCGCGTTCTATCACGACGCCGCGCTCTACGCCGCGGAAATCCGCACGATCTGGCACGGGGGCTGGCTGTTCGCGGGATTCGAGTTCGAGATCCCGAAACCCGGCGACTTCCTGACGCTCGGCATAGACGGCTCGCCGGTACTGCTGATTCGTGACGATCAGGGCAGCGTCCGCGCTTTCCACAACGTGTGCCGCCATCGCGGCACGCAGCTGTGCCGCAAGGAATCCGGACACCTGCGCTCGATCGTGTGCCCGTACCACAGCTGGACGTATTCGCGGCAGGGCGAGCTTCTCGCGTGCATGGGCATGCACGACGGCGTCGACAAGTCGCAACTGGGGCTGAAGCCGGTCCACGCCGAAGTTGCGGCAGGGCTGATCTACGTGTCGCTGGCGGCGACACCTCCGGCCTTCGCCGGTCTGCGCGAGCGCTTTGAAGCGACTGCCAGGCCGCAGGGCTTCGATCGCGCGCGAATCGCCAAGGTCACCGAGTACGAGGTCGAGGCGAACTGGAAGCTCGTCTGGGAAAACAACCGCGAATGCTTCCATTGCGTCCAGTGCCATCCGCAATACGTGAAGGCGAATTTCGACGTCTACGAGGAAGCGTATGCCTCGGAAGCGATTCGGCAGAAGATGGCGGCCGCCGTCGCGCGCACGCAGACCAAATGGGCGGCGCAGGGCATCGCGATCACGCATCCGAGGGGTGGCCTCGCGCCATTCCCGGATCCGGACCACGACACCTGGTACGCCGCCGATCGCACGGTCCTCGTCGAGGGCTTCGATACCGAATCGATGGACGGCCGGCGCGTCGCGCCGCTGATGGGCGACTACCAGGACGCCGACGTCGGCGTGCTGCGGATGCGCAGCATGCCCAATTTCTGGGTGCACGCGAGTTGCGATCACGCGGTCGCCGCGCGCCTCCTTCCCGCCGGGCCGCGCAAGACGATCGTGCGCGGCTATTGGCTTGTCGATCAGGACGCGCGCGAAGGCGACGACTACCAGCTGGAACGCCTGCTGCCGTTCTGGCAGCTCACCAACGAGCAGGATTGGGAGATTTGCAAGTGGCAGCAGAAAGGCGTCGACTCGATCGGTTATGAGCCCGGCCCGCTGTCGCAGCGCAAGGAGTACAACGTCGACGCGTTCATCCGCTGGTATTTGCAGCAAATGCGCGCGGGCAGCGATTCCCGCAACGCCTTGAGCCCGGTGTCGCGCGTAGCTTGACGCGCATTACCAAGCATTACGAGAGGGGGTGGTGCGCCCCCGTCAATGACAGAGTGCTTCGCCGGAATCGCGCGTCACGCCGGCGATGTCGATGAACGCCCACTGGAAGCGGTCGTTGCGAAGCGTGAGACGGACAACACCAAAGCTTCCCGCGAGCCGCGCCTCGCTGTTGGGCCGGATCGTCGCGAACGCATACGAGCTGGCGCCGCCGGTTCCGACGACGAACGAACGCAGGCCTCGCGCAACATCCACACGCCCAGAGGCATCCTGCGGCCCGAACCGCTCGTAATCGTGGTCATGGCCGGCCAGCACGACGTCGGCGTTGAAATCGTAAAGCGTCTGCCAGATGCCGGCCATGGTTGGATCGTTGCCGTGCGGCCCCGAGCTGAACACCGGATGATGCCAGTACGCCAGCACGCATCGCTTGTCGAGATTGGCGCTCAGGTCCGCGCGCAGCCAGAGGTCCTGCGCCGACCCCGGCGTGGCGGGAACGTTGCTGTTGAGCGAAATCAGGTGCCACGCTCCGGCATTGAAACTGTAGTAGCCGCGGCGGTCGGGGCCCGCGCGATCGCCGAAATAATCGAAGTACCCGGCGGCGGCGGCGGTTTCGTAATCGTGGTTGCCGGGCGACGGGTTGGTGCGCGATTGGAAGCGGCCCCACGTCGGCGCATAACAGGCGGCAAATTGCGCCGCCGTGCCCTCGTAATACACGTTATCGCCCAGCGTGAGCACGGTGCCCGGTATCGACTCGACGAGCAGCGCCGTGGACATCGCTGGAGTAGAGGGCGCCAGCGGCGTGTCGCACTGGGCGATATCCCCTGCGGCGATGACGACTGCAATTTGTTCGGGAGGAGGCGAGGGCTCGCCTCCTCCTCCACCGCCGCAGCCAGCCAGCAGCACCGCCACCAACCCGATCGATGGGACTGCATCCGCGAGGACCCTCCGGAGCGCAATGGATTTTCTCATTCGCCGCATGCGTTCTCCGAGTCTCGGGACAGATCGATGCGCGCAGAGTTCATGACCGCAATCCTGTGCAAGTTGGGCACGTACGCAAATGTTCTCCAGTTCGGTGATCTCGATAGTACCGTACAGCGCCGCGCGCGCCTGTCCGACCGTCGGTCAGCGAATCAGCGACACGTTCTTCCCTCCGCTCATTCGCAGCACCAGTTGGAACAGCAGCAGCGCCAACGCGACCACCAGCATGATGCAGACGGAGAACGCCGCCGCCTGATTGGCGTTGCCGGCGTCGTCGAGAAGCAGCACCGACACTGCCGCCACCTGGGTCTGCGGCGTCACGAGAAAGATCACCGCCGACAGAGTGACCATGCTGCGCACGAAAAAGAACACGCCGACGCTGATGATCGACGGCGAGATGATCGGCAGAATGACCTGCCACAGCGTCCTGAGGAATCCGCCGCCCAGCGACGTCGACGCCTCGTCGAACACGCGGCTGATCTGGTTGATGCTCGTCGTCGCAATCAGGAAGCCCTGCGCGTGATAGTGATACACGTTGCACAGCGCCAGGATCAGCAGCGTGCCGTACAGGAATTCCAGGGGATTGCTCGGATTGTTGAACACGAGGATATAGCCAAGTCCCAGCACCATCCCCGGGACGGCCGCCGGCAGGATCGACAGGAAGTACACGCACTGACCGGCCACATTGCGCAGCCTCCGCGTGACGCACGCGCCGCCGATGGTGACGATCACGCCGATTCCCGCGGCCATCAGCGAGACGCCGATGCTGGTCCACAGCGGCTGCAGGCCGTTCTGCACTTCGAACCGGTAGTGGCGCAGGCTGACGTGCATGTTGTACGGCCACAACGTCACGAAACTTGCCACGACCACGACCAGCACGATCGCCGCGATCATCGCGCAGATCACCAGCGCGAAGGTCAGCCCCACGCGATCACGCCAACGCTCGCGCTGGATCTGCAGCGGCTGCGAACGCTCGGTGATCGTGGCGTGGTGGCGGCGCATGATCCATTTCTCGGCGATCACCGCGAGCGCCACCGGCACCAGCAGCATCACGCCGATCACCGCGCCCATCGAGAAATTGCCCTGGCCGGACACCTGGTTGTAGATCTCGGTGGCCAGCACGTTGTAGTCGCCCCCGATCACCATCGGGTTGCCGAAGTCGGTGATCACGATGGTGAACACGACGAACGTCGCCGACAGGATTCCGTATTTGGTGGAAGGCAGCGTGATGTCGCGAAAGATGCGCGCGCCGGTGGCCCCCAGCACTTGCGCGGATTCGTACAGCCGGGCGTCCGCCACGGCCAATGCCGCGGACAGGATCAGATACGCATGGGGAAAGCTGTAGAACACGTCGGAGATGACGATGCCCCAGAAGCCGTAGATGTCGATCCCCAGGTTGAAGGTCCGGTTGATGACGCCGTTGCGCCCGAACAGGAACACGATGCCGAGCGCCTGCACCAGCGACGGCGCGAACAGCGGCAGCAGCGCCACCGAACCGAAGACATTCTTCAGCGGCATGGCCGTCCGGCGCATCGCGTAGGCAAACGCGTAGGCGAGCAGCACGGTTAGCGTCGTGGTGGTTGCTGCCACGGCCAGGCTGTTGCCGACGACCTTGGTGAATTTCGGACTGTTGATGTAGCGGACGTAGTTGCCGAGACCGATGCCATCCGCCGTCACGAAGCTCATCTTGAAGATTTCGAACAGCGGAGCGACGACGAACAGGAACAACGGCACGACGACCGCCACCGCCAGTCCGACTACGGCAACCCGGTCCGAATCGATCTTCGGAGCGAACCGCGATGCGCTCGCAGACGAGTTCGTCACTTCGTAGCGTCCTGGAGCCGGTGGATCGCGTCGGCGGGAATGCGAACGGCAAGCGCGGCGCCCGGCTTGAGGTCGGTCCGCCGTCCCCGCAACTCCAGCACCAGACGCTTGTCGTCGACGTTCAACGTGATGCGCGTGAAGCTGCCGAGAAAAATGCATTTCTCGATGCGCCCGACCAACGTGCCGCCCTCGGTCGTGCCGCCATCGATCACTTCGATGTGCTCGGGCCTGATGCCGATGTAGGGATCGCCGCCGGCGCCAGCGCCCGCGATGACGAGCTTCGTCGTCGACAGCTTGACCAGGTTCATCCGCCCGATGAACTCCGCAACGAAGCGATTGACGGGCTGATCGTAGAGATCGGCGGCGCCGCCGACCTGTTCGATCACGCCGGCGTTCATGACCACGATGCGGTCGGCCATCTCCATGGCTTCGTGCTGGTCGTGCGTCACCATGATGGTGGTCACGCGCAGCGCTGTCTGCAGGTCCTTGATTTCGGCGCGCAGCTCTTCGCGCACCTTCGCGTCGAGCGCCGACAATGGCTCGTCGAGCAGCAGGACCGTCGGTTTCGGTGCCAGCGCACGCGCCAGCGCCACGCGCTGCTGCTGACCGCCGGACAATTGATGGGGGTACTTCTCCGCCTGATCGCGCAGGTGAACGAGCGTCAGCACTTCGTCGATGCGCGGTCCGATCGCATCCTTCGGCCATTTCCGGCACTCCAGCCCGTAGCCGATGTTCCTCCCGACCGTCATGTTGGGAAACAGCGAGTACGACTGAAAGACGATGCCGAAGTTGCGCAAGCGCGCCGGGACGCCGATCAGGCTCGTCCCGTTCTGCGTCACCTCACCCGTATCGGGCGTCTCGAGCCCTGCGATGACCCGCAGCAGCGTGGTCTTGCCGCAGCCCGAAGGACCGAGGAAGCAGACGAATTCGCCTTCCGCGATGTTCAGGGTGACGTCGTTCAGCGCCGGAACGGCACCGAACCGCTTGCTGATGTGACGCAGCGACAGAAACACGATTGATCCCCGCGAGTGGCCGGCGGCAGGACCCGGCCCTCATCCGCGGAGTTTAGCGCCCGATCCGGCGGACGGGGCAAGCGCGCGCCGGTCGGATGAAGAGTTGGCTAGCGCTCGATCTTCTGCTTCCACTCGGCAATGATGCGATCCTTGTTCTTCGCCGATGCCGCGAAGTCCATCTTGTACAACACCGTCGAGACGTCGGGCGGCAGGCCGGCCTTCAGGACGGCGTCCGGCGCCTTGGCGCCGGGAACGGACGACATCTCCGACCGCTCTCCGTAGAGCTTCGCCGCGTCGAGCGTGAGCAGCCAGTCGAGAAACTGCTTCGCGTCTTCCTTGTTCTTCGCGGTCTTCATGAGGGCGTTGACCTCGGTCTCGAAACCGGCGCCTTCGCTGGGGATCACCAGCTTGATCGGGTAGCCTTCCATGATCTGCTTGACGCCGCTGAACGCGAACGAGACGCCGATCGCATATTCGCCAGTGGCCGCCGCCTTGCAGGGCCGCGAGCCGGACTTGATGTACTGCGCGATGTTCTTGTCGAGGTCCTTCAAGTATTGCCAGCCCTTCTCTTCGCCCTTCATCTGCAGCAGGCTCACGACCTGCGCATAGCCGGTACCCGAGCTTGCCGCATTGGGCATCACGATCTGTCCCTTGTAGACGGGATTCAGCAGGTCCTGCCACGACGTGGGCATGGGCAGATTGTTCTTCTTCAGCACCTCGGTATTCACGCAAAAGCCTGCGAAGTAGCCGGTGGTCGCGAACCAGCGCCCTTCCGGGTCCTTGAATTGCGCGTTGACCTTTTCGATCCCCGCCGGCTTATAGGGTTCGGCCATTTCCAGGAACCGCGGATCGACCATCTGGGTCACTGCCCACCCCCAGATGACGTCATGCCGGGGATTGCTCTTTTCCGCAAGCATGCGCGCCGCGAGGTCGCCGGTCGACAAACGCAGCACGTTCACCTTGATGCCGGGCTTCGCCTTGTTGAAGGCGTCGAGATAGACCTTGACGTCGTCTTCCTCCAGCGACGTGTAGGCGGTGATCTCGCCCGCTTGCGCGGCGAAGCAGAGTGAAGCCAGCGCAACGGCAGCCAGGCGCCGGATCGGTCGCGTCCAAGTCGTCATGTGAAAGCTCCCCGCGTATGCCCCGGAAGGTTCAGGCGAAGATCGCGCGATCTCAACCCGTCGTCCCGCGGCGGATTAACCCGTTACCCGCAAAAGGCAAGATAGCACGGGCGTATTGGACTCACAAGCCCGCGTGTTGGATTCGCCAACTTCACCGCAGCGCTCGAGTCAGAACGCGCTTCGTCGATCCGACGGGGAACGGCTGAAGTTGCAACCACCACATGACTAGGCGTTGGCGAGCGTCACGCGAACGCCCGCCCGCTTCAGCCCGGCCGCGAGCTTTTTCGGCGGGGTTGCGTCGGAAAGCAGATCATCGACGGCGGAGAGCGCACATACGCGCTCGAACTGGACCACATCGTATTTCGAGCTGTCGAGCAGCAGGAGTGTGCGGTCCGACCGCTCGACCATCGCGCGCTTGATCGAGCAACCCAGCGAATCCGCGTCGGTCACGCCGTCCGGCGTGAGCCCGCCAGCGCCGATGAACGCCTTGTTCGCCTTGAACCTGCGGATGAAGTCGACCGCATCGGCGCCGAAAGTGCCGCCCTCCCGTGGCACATAGTCGCCGGGGCAGAGAATCACGCGACACTTGGCGTTCGTCCCCAGCGCGCGCGCCACGGGCAGGCAATTGGTCACGACCGTCAGATGCAGATCGCGGGCCGCCAGCGCGTTGGCGAATAGACTCGTCGTCGATCCGCAATCGATCATCAGCGCATCGCCCGGCTCCACCATGCCGGCCGCGGCGGTGCCGATCAAGCCGCGCTCCGCCGCATGCGCGCGGCTGCGGATCCCGATGCCGGGCTCGTCGATCAGCGATCGGCTCGCCCCGCCGCCGTAGGTGCGCTTGAGCGCACCGCTGCGCGCCAATTCGTCGAGATCGCGCCGCGCCGTTTCAGTCGTCACGTCGAACACCTTGGCGAGCGTCGCGATGCGAACCGTTCCCTCGCGCCGGAGCAGCGCCAGCAACTTCGCTTGGCGATCGTGCTGGCTGAGCCGCTCCATGCGTCGTCCCATGGCTAGTTCGGGCTCGCCCGGTGCCGCATGTCACCGGCGAGATCGAGGAACGTGTAGCGGTCGCGCAGGAATCGAGCATTGCCGACAGCCGTGGTATAGAACTCGGGGGAGAGCCCGATCTGCGTCGGACCGGTGGGGCAGCCCGCACGTTCCAGAACGGCCCGGATCCGCGCCGCGGGAATCATCGCGCGGCCGACGCTGTCGCGAATGGCATCCCAATGGTCCGCAAAAAGCTGCTCGAGCCTTGCTTCACCCTCGGGTGTCATCTGCTTCGCCGCGAACTCCTGCCAGCATGACTCGCCGATTTCGGCACCGAATCGGCGTTGCAGCTCGGCGCGGGTCATCGACTCCGCGCGCACCGAGGGCGCGTCGGCGGCCAGCACTTCTTCCTGAATGCGGGCCATGGTCAGCGTGGCGACGGCCACCTGCTCGCCATGGAAATGGGGTGGGCGGCTGGCGGGCGCAAACATGTCGATGTAGTGGCTGATCAGATGCTCACCCTGGCTCGCCGGATAGCTTCCGCCGCAGATGGTCATGCCCAGGCCGGAGAGTACCAGCGTGCGCGCGAGCGCCCGCATCGCTTCGGGATCGCCGCGCAGCAGCGCTTCGGGCTCGTCCAGCAATGCCGGCTCATCGTCCGCCAACAGCGCGAATGGCGCGCGCCGGTAAGCCGTTCCGAACAGGTGATGTGAAAGCAGCCAATCCGCCTGCGCCGTCGAGCGGCACAGCGAATCACCGAGACCGGCGCGGATCATCCGGGCGGGCGCCGCGGACAGCACCGCGAGGTCCATGAAGACGCCCATCGGCGAAACAGCGGGCAGCGACATCTTGTGGCCGTCGATGGTGATGGCCGCGTTCCTGGACGCATAGCCGTTCATCGAAGGGGCGGTCGCAAAGACCGCGTAGGGTTTGCCATCCTTCGCTGCCGCATATTTGCAGAGGTCGTTGATCGTTCCCGAGCCGACCGCCACCAGCGCGTCCGCACCCGCGCTTGCACGCCGAACGATCTCGACGGTTTGCCCATCGGCATGCGGTCGCCCGTCGAGGACGACCGGCATGATCGAGGCCAGGCTCGCCAGCGCGCGCTCGACGCGCTCTCCCAGCACGACGCGCGTCGTCGCATCGCTGACGAGAGCGACCCGGCGTCCTAGCCTTAGCGGTGCGACGAGGTCGGCCTCCACGCCGGCAAGACTGCGCTCGATCGCCACCGCCTGGACGGGAACGCGGATCGGCGGGCCGCCGTCCGGATCGGGCCAATCGCCGCGCAGCAATTGATCGAGCGTGTTCGGCGGGCCGCCGTCGATCAATGGTGGACCCCCACGCTTGCAGTCAACGCCCCGGCGCTGCCTCCGAGCGGCGCCCGCAGTCCCGGCCCCGGGCCGCTCATGCCGCGATCTTGGGCGCTTTGTCGCACGCCTCGAGGATGTCGAGGATCTGGCCGCGCAACGATCCTTTGGCGGGTGAGAACGAGCCATCGAACACCGCGGAGCCGATCGTGAAGGCATCGACGCCGGATTCGGCCAGCGCGTGAATCTGCTCGCGGGAGCTGACGCTGCCGGCGACGATCAGCTTGCCACCGGGGAGCGCGTTGCGCGCCGCGCGCACCAGGTCGAGCGGTTCGGCCTGTGTGGCCCGATACGCGAGAAGATCGACGCCGCCGCATCCCATGGCGCGCGCCGTGCCGCAATGCTCGGCGACCAGCGCCGCCGATCCCTCGAGTCTGGTCGGATGGCCGACGGGGCGTCCCGGAAATGGAAAGTAACGGGAAAGATCGCCAAGGATGCGCCGCGCCGCCGCAAGATCGGTGCCGCCGAGGATCCGGTCCACGCCGAGGGCAGCGCCGGATTCGAGCGAACGGGTCACCGCCTCCGGTGTTGTACTTACAACCTCGAGATAGCACACACTGCCGCGCCGTCGGATCCTGCTCACCAGCTCCTGCATCGCGGCCCGCGGCACGCCGACATCCTTGAAGCCGATGTGCGTCACGCCCAGATCGCACACCTGGTCGACGAGGCAGTCCGCATCCTCGACGGTGCTGTCGTTGCGCGTCAGCATGAAGATGAAGTCCATCGGCGATCCGTGCAGGTGAGCCTCCGCCGGGAACGGCGGCGATGTTGGTAATCTAACATAAGTGTTGGCAAGTGCAATATTGCAGGAATGCCGGTGCCGTGACCCGCGGTCACAACGGATCAAACGCCAAGACGCGCGGCGAGTTCCGAAGGCTGCGTGATCAGCGCTTGCGAACGATCTTCGACGACGATGCGTCCCTTCTCGAGAATCAGCGCGCGATCGGTATTGGCGAGCACCGTGCGGAAGTTGCGATCGACGATCAGCGACGCGATGCCACTCCCGCGGATCTCGCCGATGATCCGCCAGATTTCGCGGACGATCAGCGGCGCCAATCCTTCCGTGGCCTCGTCGAGAATCAGCACATCGGGATTGGTGGACAACGCGCGGCCGATCGCCAGCATCTGCTGCTCACCGCCCGAAAGCTGCTGGCCACCCTGGTCGAGGCGTTCCGCGAGACGCGGAAACGTGTCGAGGATGCGCGCCAGCGGCCAGTCGTTGCGACCGGTCGTTCCGGCACGTGCGGCGACCAGCAGGTTCTCGCGCACGGAGAGATTCGGAAAGATCGCGCGACCTTCCGGGACATACGCGATCCCCGCCCGAGCGATGCGATCCGCCGGCATCCGCGAGCCGTCGCCGTCGCGAATCCGGATGCTGCCGCGCGATGCGCGCAGATGACCCATGATCGTGCGGATCAGTGTCGTCTTGCCCATCCCGTTGCGGCCGAGCAATCCCACCGCTTCACCCGCGCGAATCGACAGCGATACCCCACGCAGCACATGGCTTTCACCATAGTGCACGTGGAGATCGTGCGCATCGACGAGGCGCGATTCAGTGGACATCCACTTCCCCGAGATAGGCGAGCTGGACCTCCGGATCGGCGCGGACCGCCGCCGGGACGTCGCTCGCGATCACGGCGCCGTTCACCATCACCGTGATCCGGTCCGCCACGCGAAACACGGCGTCCATGTCGTGCTCGACGAGCAGGATCGCGTGCCCGGTCTTCAACCCCGCAAGCAGCGACAGCATTCGCTCGGTTTCCTCCTGACCCATCCCCGCCAGCGGTTCATCCAGCAGCAGGACCCGCGGCCGTGTCGCAAGACACATGGCAATCTCGAGCTGCCTCTTTTCCCCGTGCGACAACGTGCCCGCGATGCGGTCGGCGCGACCGGAGAGGCCAGCGCGTTCCAGAGCCTCGGACGCAGCAGCCGTGCTGATCGGGCAGGTGGACGCGGACGTCCACCAGTTCCAAGGCGCCTCGCGCATTGCCTGCGCGGTCAACCGGCAGTTTTCGAACACCGTGAAGCGCGGAAAGATCGTCGTGCGCTGATAGCTGCGGCCCAGGCCCGCTTGCGCGCGCCTGGGCTGCGGCCATGCCGTCACGTCCTGGCCAAGCAATTCGACCGACCCTCCCGTGATCGCGATCTCGCCGGAAAGGACGTTGATCAGTGTCGACTTGCCGGCGCCGTTGGTGCCGATCACCGCATGAATTTCGCCCTCGGCCAGGTCGACCGACACCTCCGACACGGCGGTCAGTCCCCCGAAGCGGCGAGTCACGTCTCGTGCGCGAAGCAGAAGCGCGGCGGCGTCACGCATCGGCGCCTCCGGCGAGCTTGCGCGCGCGCCACGCCCGCCATTGCGCGGGAAGTCCGATCAGCCCGTTGGGCATCAACGCTACCGAAGCGATGATGGTGCCGCCCAGCAGCAACTGCCAATGCTTGGAGAAGTTACCGAACACGGCGTCCCATTGGAAGAACAATTGCAACAGCGCGAACGTGAATGCGCCGAGCACCGCGCCGGAAAGCCGGCCCATGCCGCCCAGGATCAGCATCAGCAGCACCGCGCCCGACTCGTGCCAGGAAAGCATTTCCGGATTGACGAAGCCGTCTTTGACCGCGACCAGGAATCCTGCGAGACCCGCGAGAGCGCCGGCCAGCGTGAAGGCGGTGAGCTTGTAGCGAAATGTGGAGAAGCCCGCGGCACGCATCCGCTGCTCGTTGTCCTTGATGCCCGCGAGCGCGCGGCCGAAGCGGCTCCGCAACAGCACGACGAGAAAGACGAATACCAGCAGCAGGCATCCCAGCACGACATAGTAGAGGACGACCGGCTTGCCGAGTTCGACCAATTTCCAGCCGAACAATGCAACCTCCGGTTTCACGTTCAGATAGATGCCATCGGTGCCACCACCAAGCTCGGTGTCGTGGATCACGTAGTAGGCCATCTGCGCGAACGCGAGCGTCACCATGATGAAGTAGACGCCTTTGGTGCGAAGCGAAAGTGCGCCCACCGCGAGCGCATAGAGCGCAGAGCAGGCGATCGCTGCCGGCAGCAGCCAGAAGGCGCTGGCGGCGCCATATTTGGGCGACAGCAGCACGGTCGCATAGGCGGCAATGCCGTAGAACGCCGCGTGTCCGAGGCTCACGAGACCGGTGGCACCCACCAGCAGTTCCAGCGACAACGCAAAGATCGCAAGGATCATCACCTTGGTCGTGAACTCCAGATAGAAGCCGGTCGTGGCCAGCGGAAAGACCACCAGCAGTGCGATCACGAGGACCGGGATCAGGACGCGGGGCGCACGAATGTCCATGAATGGCGCTAGCCCTGCTTGAACAGCCCTTCGGGCTTCCAGAGAAGAATCGCCGCCATCAGCAGATACACGGCAATGCCCGCGACCTCGGGGAACAGCACCTTGCCGAACGTATCGACGAAGCCGACGAGCAGTGACGCGAGAAAGGCGCCGCGCACCGAGCCGATCCCGCCGATGACGACGACGACGAAGCAGATGATGAGCACCTGCGCGCCCATGCCGGGATACACGGACGAAACCGGCGCCGCAATCATGCCCGCCAGCACCGCCAACGCGACGCCGGCCGCGAACACGACGCGATAGAGAAACTTGATATCGATGCCGAGCGACTGGGCCATCTCGCGGTTCGAGTTCCCCGCGCGGATCATCATGCCGAGCCGCGTGCGCGCGATGACGAAGTACATGCCCGCGGCGACGACCAGGCATACGGCCGAGATCGCAAGCCGATACTCCGGGTATTGCATGAGATCACCCAGCGAGATGCTGCCCGCGAGCCATGGCGGCACCGGCACGCCGTGCACGTCGTTGTCGACGAGGATGCTGCGGAGCTCCTCGAAGACCAGGATCAATCCGTAGGTCATCAACACCTGTTGCAGGTGATCCCGCTTGTACAGATACGAAACGAACAACAACTCGAGCAGATAGCCGAAGATCACGGCCAGTACGAGACCGGCCAGCAGCGTCAGAACGAAATTGCCGCCGAAGGCCGGCGCGAGCGAATACGCGAGATACGCACCGATCATGTAGAAGCTGCCGTGGGCGAGATTGATGACGCCCATGATCCCGAAGATCAGCGTCAGCCCGCTCGCGACGAGGAACAACAGCAGCCCGTACTGGACGCTGTTGAGCACTTGGATCAGAAATATCTGAACGTCCATGGAAGAACGCGACCGAACAAGACCGTCACCGCGTTAGCCGGCGCGCCGCGGCGCGTTCAACGCAGCGAGTCAGTGCGTCAACGTAGTCTGTGACGCACTTACGGGGACCCTCAACCCATCGTACAGCCGCGTCCGGGATCGGCGAGCGCCTTCGCTGCCAGGCCGATGGATTTGTTCTCCCCGTTCTCGACCTTGCGCAGATAGAAGTCCTGCACCACGTTGTGCGAAGGCGAGAGCGTGATCCTGCCGCGCGGGCTGTCGATCTCCGCCGAGGCCATCGCCCGGTAGAGCAGTTGTCGCTGGCCGATGTCACCGCCGACGGCCCGCAATCCCAGGCCGAGAAGCTGCGCCGAATCGTAGCCCTGCACGGCGTAGACGTCGGCCTTGGCGCTGTAGGCCTTGGCGTAAGCAAGCCGGAATGCGGTGTTGCGCTGTGTGGTCAGGTTGTCAGCGTAATGCAGCGTGGTGAGGAGCCCGTCTGCGGCCGCACCCTGTGCGTCGAGCGTGCCGTCGGTAAGAAATCCCGCGCCGAGCAGCGGGACCTTTTCCTTGAGGCCGGCCGCGGCGTAGTCCTTGACGAACTTGACCGCACCCCCGCCGGCGAAGAAGGCGTAGGCGCAGGAGGGCTTGATCGAAGCGATCTCGGTCAAAAGCGCCTGGAATTCCACGTTCGGGAACGGAACGAACAACTCCTTCACCACCTTGCCGCCACCCTTCTGGAAGGTCTCCTTGAACCCGCCGATCGACTGCTCACCGGCGGCGTACTTCCACGTAATCGTGACCGCGGTCTTGTACCCCCTCTGTGCGGCGACGATGCCCATGGCGAGCCCCGGCTGCGAATTGGAGAACGAGACACGGAAGATGTTCGGCGCGCACAGCGGACCGGTCGCCTCGTCCACGCCGGCATTGGGGATGATCAGCAGCGTGTTGTTTTCGCGCGCGGCCTTCACGATCGCCATCTGCACGCCGGAGTGGACGGTGCCGACAATGACATCCACATTGTCGCGCTTGATGAGCTTGTTGACGTTGTCGGCCCCCTTCGCGGGTTCCGATTCGTCGTCGACGGTGAAGTACTCGAGTTCCCGTCCGCCGAGCTTGCCGCCCTGCTCGCTGACATAGAGCTTGAAACCGTTCTCGATCGCGCGCCCCAGCGCCGCATAGGTGCCGGTATAGGGCAGCATGAAGCCGACCTTGATCTTGGCGGCCTGGGCCCAGGCCAGCTTCGCTCCACCGACTGCGCCAAAGGCGCCTACAGCACCAAGCGCCTGGACCACCCGGCGGCGTTGCCCCGACTTTTCGTTCGTTGCCACGGTCTCTCCTCCTGGAAGTTGATTCGCGTTCTCGCAGCGGTTCGCGCGTCATCCTACACGACTCATCACCGCCCGCGCGGGTCGAAGCGCTGGATCCTGCCCGTGGCGATCGTCCTCCCGAATCATGAACGGGCCGCCACGGCCGAGCACACCGGAACCTGTCGATGTTCGTTCAGAAACGCCACTACCGCGTCGGTCAGCGCGGCCGGCTGATCGCGATGCGGCGAGTGGCCGCACGCGGCGAGCTTCAACAGCCGCGCATGCGGGACCCGCTGCGCGATGCCCTCGATTTGGGCCATCGTCCCGTATTCGTCGTCTTCGCCCTGCACCGCCAGCAGCGGGGATCGGATGTCAGCCAGCCGATCCTCGATGTTCCACAAGCGAAATGCCGGGTCGAGCCAGATGTCGTTCCAGCCCCAGAACGCCGAATCGGGGTCGGCGTGATAGCGCGCCAGCCGCTCGCGCAGGTCCGTCGTGCGGTAGAGCGTGCGCGCGGCTTCGATGCTGCGAATGCTGACATCCTCGACAAAGATGTGCGGCGCCACGGCGATGACGCCGGCCACGCGCTCGGAATGTGCGGCTGCGAATAGCAACGCGATCGAGGCGCCATCGCTGTGGCCGAAGAGCCACACGGGTTCGGCAATGGACAGATGCGCGAGCAACGCAGGAAGGATGTCGCGCGCTTGCCGATGCATGAAGTCGACCGGCCATTTCTCGTCGGCCGCGCGCGGCGTCGAGCGCCCATACCCGAGGCGCGAATACACGAGTCCGCGCGCGCCGGCGGCCGCGCAGAGTTGCCGCGGGAAGTCTCTCCACATACCCAGCGAACCCAGGCCTTCGTGCAGGAATACGATGAGCGGCGCGCAGCGGTCGGCCGCGATCCGTTCGTATTCGAGTTGCTGCGTGCGACCCAGGACGGCAAGCGTTGCCACGCCCGACGCCCGCGGATTCGCATCCGAGGAGACCTTCGTCGCGTTCACCCGGCCACCGGACCGTCCGAAGGCGAGCGCCCTTCCGTGGGAACCATTCCAGCAGCGCGCTCGCGCAGCCGGAATCGCTGGATCTTTCCGGTGGCCGTCTTCGGAAGCTCGTCCAGGAAGCGGATGTCGCGCGGATACTTGTACGGCGCCAACAGTCCCTTGACGAACGCCTTGAGGGCGTCCGCCAGCGCGTCGTCGCCGGTGCGTCCGGTTTTCAGCACCACGTACGCCAGCGTCTTGGTGAGACCGTCAGCGTCGGCATTGCCGACCACCGCCGCTTCGAGCACGGCCTCGTGCCGCATCAGCGCGGCTTCGACCTCGAACGGCGACACGTATTGCCCGGCGACCTTCAGCATGTCGTCGCTGCGGCCCGCGTACGTGAAATAGCCGTCGGCACCGCGCACGTATTTGTCACCGCTTTTCGTCCACTCGCCTTGAAACGTCGCGCGCGTCTTCTCCCGGTTTGCCCAGTACATGAGCGCCGCGCTTGGCCCGCGGATGAACAGGTCGCCGATCTCGCCAATGGCGACCGGTCGCCCGTCTTCACCGCGCAATTCGATGTCGTAGCCGGGGACCGGCGTGCCCGTGGTGCCGTACCGCACTTCGCCGGGACGATTCGACAGGAAAATGTGGAGCATCTCGGTCGAGCCGATGCCGTCCAGAACGTCGCAGCCGAACCGCGCCGCGAATTTCTCGCCGACATCCTTTGGCAGCGGCTCGCCGGCCGACACGCAGCGGCGCAGGGCAACCGCTTCGCGTGTCGGAAGCTCGGGCGCGGCGAGCATCGCCGCATACAGCGTGGGCACGCCGTAGAAAATCGTTGGCCGGCGCTCGATGAGCCGTTTGAACACCGCCTGCGGCGTCGGTCGCTCGGCCATCAGGATCGTGGTGGCGCCCACCGAGAGCGGAAACGTCAGCGCATTGCCGAGACCGTAGGCGAAGAAGAGCTTTGCCGCCGAGAAAGCGATGTCGTCCTCGCGGATGCCAAGCACCGGCTCGGCATACGCTTCCGCCGTCCAGTACAGGTTGGCGTGGGTGTGCACCGTCCCTTTTGGCCGGCCGGTCGAGCCGGATGAATAAAGCCAGAACGCAATATCGTCGGCACCCGTCGCCGCGGGCGGAGGCGCGGGTCCCGAATGAGCATCGAGCAGCGCCGTGAGATCGTGGGTGCCTGCCGGGACTGTCTCCGTGGGCCGCGACACGATGACCCGTGCGACATCGTGGGCGCCCCGCGCCAGCGCCTGCCGCAGTGTCGGCAGCAGCGTACCCGACACGAAGAGCGCCTGCGCGCGACTGTGCTCGAGCATGTACGCGTAGTCGTCTGCCGTTAGCAGGGTGTTCACGGCAACGGGGATCACCCCCGCATGCAGCGCACCGAGGAACACAACCGGGAAGTCCACCGTGTCGTGCAGGCATACGAGGACGCGTTCTTCGCGCCGTATGCCGAGTCCTGCCAGCGCGGCGGCCATCCTTTGCACGCGCTGCGCAAGCTCGCCATACGAAAGCGATTGCTGGTCGTCGATATAGGCGGTCTTGGCGGCGCGACCTCCGTTGCACCCCAATAGATGCGCAGCGAAGTTGAAGCGGGAAGGCGGCGGTACGGCTGGCATCCCCATCTGGCCTTGCTCCTCCCTTCATGATCGCCGCCAAGATGGCCGGTCGACTCCCATTGATCCCGCGATCCTGCTCTGTTACCTTAGTGCAACATAATTCACGTTGTCAAGCACTATAATGCAGCTACCAACCCGCCGTCCGTTCAATTCATGAACCAGAATGCCGAGCCGGCTGATCCTGCCACGGGCAAGGATCCCTTCCTGACCGTCCTCGGCGAACGCGTCCGTACTTTACGCGCACGCCGAGGCATGACTCGCAAAGTGCTGGCGCTCGAGGCGCGCGTCTCGGAACGCCATCTTGCCAATCTGGAAACCGGACAGGGCAATGCTTCGGTGATGCTGTTGCGCCAGCTCGCCGCTGCCCTCAATTGCTCGATCGCCGAGCTGGTCGGCGAAGATTCCGTGATGTCGCCCGAATGGTCGCTGCTCCGGCAGCTGTTGCGCGGCCGCGACGAAGCGTCGCTGCAACGCGCGCGCCGCACGCTTGCCGAGCTGTTCGGAACCAATGCGCCCGATCCGGCGCGGACCGGTCGCATCGCACTTATCGGTCTGCGTGGCGCCGGCAAGTCGACGCTCGGCCGCATGCTGGCCGACGACCTGTCGATTCCGTTCGTCGAGCTGAACCGCGGCATCGAGCGGCTGGCGGGCTGTGCGGTCCGCGAAATACATGCGCTGTACGGCGCCTCAGCCTATCGCCGCTACGAATTGCGGGCGCTCGAAGAGACCGTCGCCGATTATTCGAAGGTCGTCATTGCGACGGGCGGCGGTCTCGTCTCCGAGGCCGCAACCTTCGACCTTCTGCTCACGCACTGCTTCACCGTATGGCTCCGCGCGACGCCCGAGGAGCACATGAAGCGCGTGATCGCGCAAGGCGACATGCGACCGATGGCGGGCAACACCGAAGCGATGGCGGATCTCAAACGCATCCTCGCCGGCCGCGAGGAGTTCTATGCGAAGGCGGATTTGCCCTTCGACACCAGTGGAAAACCGCTCGCGGAAACCTACCTGGAGTTGCGGACCGCGTTGTTGCCGAGGCTTGCGGAAGCCCGATAAAAATGCATTTTACTGCTTGACTGAGGGGCTAACATGCATTATTGTGCAGTCTACGCAAGGCGCCACCAAGCCGAGGCGCCTGGACCTGGAGACATGCATGCCCACCAACCCCAAGGTTGATTACCGGACCGACCCGTCCCGCTACCGGCACTGGACGCTGAGCATCGAGGGTCCAGTGGCGACGCTCGCCATGAACGTCGCCGAGGATGGCGGCGTGCGCGACGGCTACAAGCTCAAGCTCAATTCGTACGACCTCGGCGTCGATATCGAGCTGCACGATGCCGTCCAGCGCATTCGCTTCGAGCATCCGGAAGTGCGCAGCGTCGTCGTCACGAGCAGCCGCGACCGCATTTTCTGTTCGGGCGCCAATATTTTCATGCTGGGGCTGTCGACGCACGCGTGGAAGGTGAATTTCTGCAAGTTCACCAACGAGACGCGCAACGGGCTCGAGGACGCGAGCCGACATTCGGGCCTCAAGTTTCTGGCCGCGGTCAACGGCGCCTGCGCGGGGGGCGGATACGAGCTCGCGCTCGCCTGCGACGAAATCTATCTCATCGACGATCGCTCATCGTCGGTTTCGCTGCCGGAAGTCCCGCTGCTGGGGGTGCTGCCCGGCACCGGCGGTCTCACGCGCGTCACCGACAAACGCCACGTGCGCCACGACCTCGCCGACCTGTTCTGCACGGTGACCGAGGGCGTGCGCGGCCAGCGCGCGAAGGACTGGCGCCTCGTCGACGAGATCGTCAAGCCTGGCGAGTTCGCGGCGGCGATCCGCGGGCGCGCGCTGGCGCTCGCCGAGAAAAGCCATCGGCCCTCGGGTGCGCTTGGTGTCGCACTGACGCCTTTGGTGCGCCGCGACGACGATACCGGATACCACTACGAATACGTCGACGTGACCATCGATCGCCCGGCGCGCACTGCCACGTTCCTCGTGCGCGCGCCTGCCACCGCGCAGCCCTCCGATCCTGCGGGCATCGCAGCGGCCGGGGCGACCTGGTGGCCGCTGCAGCTCGCGCGCGAGCTCGACGACGCGATCCTGTCGATGCGCACCAACGAGCTCGAAATCGGCACATGGCTGCTCAAGACCAGCGGCGACGCGCAGGCGGTGCTGGCCGTCGACGCAATGCTGGTCGAGCATGCGCAGCATTGGCTGGTTCGCGAGACGGTCGGCTATCTGCGCCGAACCTTCGCACGCCTCGACGTCTCGTCGCGCACATTGTTTGCCTTGATCGAACGCGGGTCGTGCTTCGCCGGCACGCTGCTCGAGCTCGCCCTCGCCGCCGATCGCACGTACATGCAGCGCCTCCCCGACGACGCCGCGGCCGAGCCGCGCATTGCCGTATCGCAGCAGAATTTCGCCGCTTATCCGATGGTGAATGGCGAGACGCGACTGGCGCGACGTTTCTACAATGACGCTGCCGAAATCGCGGCGGTCGAGCACACGCGCGGCACCTTCCTCGCCGCGGAAGATGCAAAGGCGCTCGGTCTCGTGACCAGCGCTCCGGACGACCTCGACTGGGACGACGAGATCCGCATCGCGCTCGAGGAACGCGCGAGCATGTCGCCCGACGCACTTACGGGGCTCGAGGCGAATTTGCGCTTTGGCGGAACCGAGACCATGGAATCGCGCATTTTCGGGCGCCTGTCCGCATGGCAGAACTGGATCTTCACGCGTCCGAACGCCGTGGGCGAAAAAGGCGCACTAAAAATTTACGGCAAGGGCGGCAAAGCGCAGTTCGACCTGGACCGGGTCTAGGAAAACCGATGGAAGCCATCAACTACAGCGAGAAGATTCCGAACAACGTGAACCTGGCCGGGGATCGCGCGTTGCAGCGCGCGCTCGAGCACTGGCAACCGAATTTCCTCCAATGGTGGGCGGAAATGGGGCCGGAGGGGACGCGCAATTTCGACGTCTACCTGCGCACGGCAGTCAGTGTCGACCCTGGCGGCTGGGCGCATTTCGACTTCGTCAAGATGCCCGATTACCGGTGGGGCATCTTCCTCGCTCCCGCCGCGAGCGAGCGAAAGATCCATTTCGGCGAGCATCTCGGCGAGCCGGCGTGGCAGGACGTGCCCGGCGAGCATCGCGCCAACCTGCGCCGCATCATCGTCACGCAAGGCGACACCGAGCCCGCGTCGATCGAGCAGCAACGCCATCTCGGGCTGACGGCGCCCTCGCTGTACGATCTGCGCAACCTTTTCCAGATCAACGTCGAGGAAGGACGCCATTTGTGGGCGATGGTGTACCTGCTGCATCGTTACTTCGGCCGCGACGGGCGCGAGGAGGCCGATGCGCTGCTGCAGCGGCGTTCCGGCGATACCGACAATCCGCGCATACTGGGCGCCTTCAACGAGAAGACGCCGGATTGGCTTGCGTTCTACATGTTCACCCATTTCACCGACCGCGACGGCAAGTTCCAGCTATGCGCGCTTGCCGAATCGTCGTTCGATCCGCTCGCGCGAACGACGAAATTCATGCTGACCGAGGAAGCGCATCACATGTTCGTCGGCGAAGCCGGCATATCACGCATCCTGCAGCGCACCTGCGAGGTGATGAACGAGCTGCACACCGACGATCCTTCGCGGCTGCGCGAGGCGGGCGTCATCGACCTGCCGACGATTCAGCGCTATCTCAACTTCCATTTCGCGGTCACCATTGATCTCTTCGGCGCCGACCAGTCGTCCAACGCAGCCACGTTCTACGGCGCCGGCCTCAAAGGGCGCTTCGACGAGAGTAAACGCGGCGACGATCACCGCCTGCACGACGCCACGTACAAAGTCCTCGACATGGCTGAGGGGAAACTGGTCGAGCGCGATGCGCCAATGCTGAACGCGCTGAACGAGGTGCTGCGCGACGACTTCATCAAGGATTCAGTCGGTGGCATCGGCCGCTGGAACCGGATCATGGAGAAAGCGGGCATCCCGTTCCGGCTCGCGCTGCCGCACAAGGCGTTCAACCGCAAGATCGGCTCGTTCGCCAACATGCGTGTTGCGCCCGATGGGCGCGTCATCGACGAAGCCGAATGGGCGGCGCACGAGCGCGACTGGCTCGCCTCGCCCGAGGATCGCGCATTCGTGGCTTCGCTGATGGGCGGCATCAAAGCGCCGGGCCGGTACGCCAACTGGATTGCGCCGCCGGCGATGGCGATCAACAAGCAGCCCGCCGATTTCGAATACGTTCGCTTCAACTAGCAATGTCCGGATTATTTTGCCGATCGCGATGACCGCCGAATCCACCACCGTGCAGGTGCTGCGCCAGCACCTCATCGATCCGGAGATCTGCATCCGCTGCAACACGTGCGAGGAAACGTGCCCGGTCGACGCGATTACGCACGATTCGCGCAACTACGTCGTCGACCCCGCGATCTGCAACGCGTGCAACGCCTGCATCTCGCCGTGCCCGACCGGCGCGATCGACAGCTGGCGGCAGGTCGAGCGCGCCAGCGCGTATTCGCTTGCCGAACAACTCTCGTGGGATACGCTGCCGGCGCAAGAGGACGTCGAGGCGGTCGCCGCCGCCGACATCCCGCTGGAGATCGCGCGGATCACGGCCGAGGCCAGCGCAGGCCAGGGCGGCGTCGCCGCCGCGCCGTGGTCGGCCGCACATCCTTACGTCAATTTGCACACGCTTGCCAAGCCGGCGGTCGCCACGGTCACCGGCAATCACCCGCTGACCGGCAGCGGAGCATCGAGCGACATCCGGCACATCGTCCTCGATTTCGGTGCCGTGGCATTCCCCGTGCTCGAAGGACAGACGCTCGGCATCGTGCCTCCAGGCACCGACAGCCAGGGCCGCCCCCATTACGTGCGGCTGTATTCGGTGGCGAGCCCGCGCGACGGCGAGCGCCCGCGCTACAACAACGTGGCGCTGACGGTGAAGCGCGTGACCGAAGACCACACGGGCCAGCCCGTCGCTGGCGTCGCGTCGAACTATTTGTGCGACCTCGACAAGGGCGCGACCGTGAACGTGATTGGTCCCTTCGGCACCAGCTTCCTGATGCCGAATCATCCGGGCGCAAGCCTGCTCATGATCTGCACCGGCACCGGTTCGGCACCCATGCGTGCGATGACCGAGCGTCGGCGCCGCCGGATCGCGGACAAGGAAGGCGGCGCGTTGATGCTGTTCTTCGGTGCGCGGGCTCCCGAGGAATTGCCGTACTTCGGGCCGTTGATGAAGCTGCCGCGCGACTTCATCGACGTCAATCTTGCGTTCTCGCGCGTGCCCGGGCAGCCGAAGCAGTACGTCCAGGACCTGATCCGCATCCGCGGCGACGACGTGGTCCGCCATCTCAACGACGATGAGTGTTACGTGTATGTCTGCGGATTGAAAAGCATGGAGGAAGGTGTGAACGAAGCGTTCCGCGATGTATGCAGGCAGCACGACCTCGATTGGGACACGATGCTTCCCTCGCTTCGCGAAAAAGGACGCTACCATCTCGAGACTTATTGAGGCCCCCCTGGCCGCCGCTTCGCGGCGTCCAACCCCCGAGGGGACAAGGAAACTTGGGGCGGCCGGCGTTTCCTTGAGAGGCGGGTCTGCCATGCGCTTTGCCGAGCTCACCGTCGGACGCGTCATTCAACTCGGACCCGCTTCTCTGACAGAACAGCAGATCGTCGAATACGCGCGCCTCTACGATCCGCAATGGTTCCATATGGATCCGGCCCGCGCCGCGACCAGCCAGTGGCAAGGCCTGATCGCCAGCGGCTGGCAGACCTGTGGCGTGGCGATGCGCCTCGCATGCGATGGAATCCTGAACGGGTCGGAATCGTTCGGATCGCCAGGGCTCGCCTACCTCAAGTGGGAGAACCCGGTGCGCGCCGGCGATGAATTGCGCCTCGGGGTCGAAGTCCTCGACCAGCGGGTAGCGAAGAGCAGGCCCACGCTGGGCATCGTGCGCTGGCGCTGGCGTCTCCTGAACCAGCGCGCGGAACCCGTCCTTGATCTCGAGGCGACGAGCCTCTTCGACCTTACTCCGCCGGCTTGAGCGCCAGCGCACGCGCATAGACGACGTCGCGCGCAACGCCCGAAACCGCGGCCACGACCCGTGCGGCCCGCGCCGGTGGCATTTCGGCCAGCAATGCGACGAGCCAGTGCTCGACGTCGGGCGTCAGCGCCACCTGCGCATTGCGCACCGCCGCCGGCGGCGCATCGACGATCAACACGAATTCGCCGCGTTCACGATTGGCGTCGGCCGCGATCCACGCCGGGGCCTCGGCCAGCGGCATCCGTGCGATGGTCTCGAACGTTTTCGTGAGCTCGCGTGCGACGATCAGCATGCGATCGCCGTCGAGGCTGGCCAGCAAGTCGTCGACGGTAGCGCGGACGCGGTGCGGCGCCTCGTAGAACACCAGCGCCGCGGCGACGGACCCGAGCGCCTGCAGCCGCTCCCGCCGTGCCTTGCCCTGTTGCGGAAGGAATCCGGCGAACAGGAACGCGTCGGCATCGAGTCCCGCCGCGGACACGGCCGCGATAACCGCCGACGGGCCCGGAATCGGAATCACCGGGAATCCCGCGTCGCGCATCGCGCGCACCAGGCGCGCACCCGGATCGCTGATCGCCGGCGTCCCGGCATCGCTGACCAGCGCGACACTGTTGCCGCCGCCAAGCAGCGCCGCGATGGACTCGATGCGTTGCGCCTCGTTGTGCGCGTGCAGCGACAGCGTCCGCGTGGCGATGCCATAGCGTCGCAGCAGCGTCGCTGTCGTCCGCGTATCTTCGGCCGCGATGACGCTGGCTGTCGCCAGCACGTCGCGCGCGCGCAGCGTCAAATCGCGCAGGTTCCCCAGTGGTGTTGCGACCACATATAATGAGCCGGCTTCCGCGCGAAACACGGCAACGGCGTCGCCTGTCGCCATGGTATCGCTGACGTTCGCTTCGACCGCCATGCGCTTTCACTCCCTGATGCCCGTTTTCGTCGCCGCAGCGCGGCTTGCCCCGATGGTCGCTCATGCGAGCGCCGTTGTGGCGTTGGCAATGACGCTCGGATCCTGCGCCAGCGGGCGGCCTGCGGCACGCGCACCGGCCCCA
>Ga0207675_100000244_pt1 | contig 51844 bp, 46 predicted proteins | sample KBSSwiS42_FD_184305 | JGI IMG/M metagenome (GOLD analysis project Ga0207675, IMG submission 184305) | Switchgrass rhizosphere microbial communities from Kellogg Biological Station, Michigan, USA - KBS Switchgrass S4-2 (SPAdes) (version 2) | ecosystem: Host-associated > Plants > Roots >...
ATCCGGATCCCAGGTCGTGGTGCCGGTGTTGCCGTCCTTGAGCGACTGCAGCGCCGTGACCGAACCGCCGCTCGCCTTGAGCAGGTTCGTGCCGTTGAAGTCGGACGAGTTGACGATCGTGGTGATCTGATCGCGCAGCGCGGTGAAATCCTTGTTGATCGCATCGCGGCTGTTGGTGTCGATGCCGGCGTCGGCGGCCTGATAGGCCTTCGCCTTCATCTGGTTGACGACGTCCGAGATCTGCTCGGCGCCGGCGGTCGCCACATCGACCACGCTCTTGGCGCGGCTCAGCGACGACGAGACCGACTTGAGGCCGCCGAGGTCGCCACGGAGGCCCTGCGCAATCGCGTAGGTTGCCGAGTCGTCCTTGGTCGACGCCACGTTGAGGCCGGTGTTGATGCGGCTCTGCGTGGTGGAGAGGTCCTTGTTGGTCGAAGTCAGGCTCTGCAGCGCAGCCATCGCGCCGACATTGGTGTTGACGGAGAAACCCATGGTACTGATCCTTCTCGGATGCAGACCGCTTCTGCGGCCTGGACCGGAAACGCCGGTCACGACGACCGCAACGAGACGGTCGTGCGTCCATTGTGGAAACACCCGTAGGACTAACGAAATTTACACCATGATTTTCGTGGTTAGCCAATGATTAAGCGGCAACTATCGACGCCCGGCCAGGCTGGCGCGGCGCGGCAAAGCGCTTCCGTAGACGCGCTTACCGCCTTGAAAATGCGGCGAATTGCGGGGACTAGCACGGGAAATTATTCCCGGCGTCGAGGGCACGAAAAAATCGTGCTTAATCCGAGATTACGATCGTCGGGCCGGCGAATGGGCAGCATTTCGAGCCACCTTTCGTCGCCGGCCCGGAAGGGGTTTTAGCCCTCGTCTTCGTCGCCGCCGGTCTCGACTCCGAGATCGTCGTCGCCGCCGAGATCGACATCGTCGTCGGCCGGCGCTTCGTCGTCGCCCTCTAGATCGAGATCTGCGTCCTCGAGCTCGGCTCCTGCGACATCGGGGTCGACCGCCTTCTTGACCGCTTCGAACGGAAGCGGCTGCTTCGACTTCAGAATCGGTTCGGGCTCCCAGGCGTAGCCGCAGTTGATGCAGGTGACGGGCTCGTCCTTCTGCAGGTCATAGAAACGCGTACCGCACTTCGGGCATCCACGCTTCGTGCCCCATTCCGGCTTCACCATGTGCTGCCTCTTTGCCTTTCGATTTCATGATTTCGGGATCAGACCCGCCAAAGTGGGGCGCGCCTTGCCATGGTGCAAGTCGGCTGTCAAAGCCGCGCGATGTCGCACGCCCCTGCCCACCCCCTGACGCTCTCCGCGCGTGGCCCATTGCGCGGTACCGTGACCGTGCCTGGGGACAAGTCGATCAGCCACCGTTCGCTGATGTTCTCGGCACTTGCCGTGGGCGAAAGCCGAATCGAAGGGCTGCTCGAAGGCGAAGACGTGCTCGCGACCGCCGCCGCGCTGCGTGCCATGGGCGCGACGATCGAGCGCGGTGACGACGGCATCTGGCGCGTCTGGGGAGTCGGTGTCGGCGGACTGCTCCAACCCGAAGCCGCGCTCGACATGGGCAATTCGGGCACATCGACTCGGCTGCTGATGGGTCTGGTCGCAAGCCATGCGATCACGGCGACCTTTATCGGCGACGCATCGCTGTCGAAGCGACCAATGGGACGTGTGATCGAACCGCTCGCACGGATGGGCGCCGACTTCACGCCCAGCCCGGGGGGCAGGTTGCCGCTGATGGAACGCGGCATCTGTCCGGCGGTGCCGATCGAGTATCGGCTTCCCGTCGCGTCGGCCCAAGTCAAATCGGCGGTGCTGCTCGCCGGGCTCAACGCGCCGGGCATCACGCGCGTGATCGAACCGGTGCCCACGCGAGACCATAGCGAACGGATGCTCGCCGGGTTCGGCGCGAAACTGACGGTCGAGGACGGTCGCGAAGGCAAGATCATTTCGATCGAGGGCGAAGCCGAACTCAAGCCACAGCGGATCGTCGTGCCGGGCGATCCCTCGTCGGCGGCGTTCTGGATGGTCGCGGCGTCGATCGTGCCCGGTTCCGAGATCGTCATCGCCAACGTCGGCATGAATCCGACACGTACCGGCATCATCCAGGCCTTGCGCATGATGGGCGCCGATATCGCGGAAGCGCAGCCGCGCGACGTCGGCGGCGAACGCGTCGCCGATCTAATCGTCCGTCACGCGCCGCTTCGCGCGATTGACGTACCGCCCGAACTCGCACCGAGCATGATCGACGAATATCCGATCCTGTTCGTTGCGGCCGCGCTGGCCGAGGGTCGCACCGTCGCGCGCGGCGCGCACGAGCTGCGCGTCAAGGAATCGGACCGCATCGCAGCGATGGCAGAGGCGCTCACTGCGGTCGGCGCGCGGGTCGAGGAACTCGAGGATGGGCTGGTGATCCACGGGTCGGGTGGCGAGCCGCTCGCTGGCGGCGCTCAAGTCGCCTCGAAACTCGACCATCGTATCGCGATGAGCATGGCAGTGGCTGGACTTGCTGCGGTCCGCCCGGTCAGCATCGACGACGTCGCCCCCGTGGCGACCAGCTATCCGCGCTTCTTTGACACGCTTGACGCAGTGACCGCCGACAACGACGTGACCGCCGCATGATCATCGCCGTCGATGGACCTGCCGCTTCGGGGAAGGGCACGATCGCTCGTGCGCTCGCGCGGCATTACAAGCTGCCGCACCTCGATACCGGGCTGCTCTATCGTGCGGTTGCCGCGACGGTGCTCAAGGAAGACCTCGACCCCAATCGCGAATCCGACGCGGTTTCAGCGTGCAGCTTCGACGAATGGCTGCTCGATGATCCTGCGCTGAAGGTGGAGGATGTCGGCAAGGTCGCATCGATCGTTTCGGCGCATCCGCTGGTACGCTCCGCTCTGATGACGCGACAGCGCAAGTTCGCGCATCAGCCCGGCGGCGCGGTGCTCGACGGCCGCGACATCGGCACCGTGATCGCGCCAGACGCCGATGTGAAACTGTTCGTCAAGGCGACGCCGATGATTCGTGCGCAACGCCGCCACTCCGAATTGCGGCGTCATGGTGTCAACACCAGCCTCGACAAGGTGCTCGCCGATATTCGCTCGCGCGACGAGCGCGACGCGCGGCGCACCGATGCGCCGATGAAGCCTGCCGACGATGCAGTGATCCTCGACACGAGTTTCCTGTCGATCGATTCGGCGGTCCAGCGCGCGATCGGGCTGGTCGAGGCCAAGATGCAAAAGGCGAATACCAAATGAGGCCGCTCGTCCTGGCTTTGGCCGCATTGCTTGCGCAGCCCCTGCCGGCCGTCGCGCAAAAGGCGCCGCCAGGCACGGTGCGCGTGCGCATCGTCACTTCCGCCGGCGCGATCACGCTCGCAATCGACGTACGCCACGCGCCGAAGACGGCAGCGAATTTCCTGGCCTATGTCGATGACGGCCGCTTCGACGGCACCCAATTCTATCGTGCGGCGCGGACCAAGGCCGATCCGCATCGCGGCTTCATCCAGGGTGGCGTCGGCACCGATTATCGCCGCATCCTGCCCTCGCCGCCGCTCGAGCCCACCAGCAAGACCGGATTGCACCATGTCGACGGCACCGTGTCGATGGCGCGCGGCGCGGCGGAGGATTCGGCGACGGGCAATTTCTCGCTGATGGTGGGCGAGAACCCAGGCCTCGACGCGCGCGGCGGCGACAAGGGCTATGCGGCATTCGGTCGCGTCATCGCGGGCATGGACGTGGTCAAGCGAATCCTGGCAATGAAGACCAGCGGCGGCCGCGGCGCAATGAAGGGGCAGATGCTCGACAAGCCGGTCGAGCTGACCCGCGCCGAGCGGCTCGATGGGACGCCCAAACCGACGAGCGCAATTAAGCCTTGGTTGATCGGGGTGCGGCACTAGCCGCAGCGCGCCAGTCGGCTGATCGCTCAGGCGACTGGTGCTGATTGCAGCTCGCCCGCCTGCCGGGGTTGGCGGCCGTATAGCAGCGCGACGCGCCTTGCCTCTTTCGCCCTTCTCGGCTAAGGGCGCCGCGTCCGGCGAGTAGCAACTCGTGGAGGCCGGCGCGGAGGGCAAGTCCTCTCGCGCCTTTTTCGCATTTTAGCGTCTGGGTCCTCCATCGATTTTCTGCACGCCTGGATGCCGCGGCTGGCATGAGGCCATCGCGGCAGTTTCGGCCCCAAAGACCGCCGGATCCAACCGGCTGGCCGGAAATAACGTTTTGAGGAACTCTAACCCTATGGCCACTACGGCAAATCCCAGCCGCGACGATTTCGCGGCGCTTCTCGAACAGACTCTCGGCAATGCGGACGGCTTCGAAGGCCGCGTCGTGATCGGCACCGTCACTGCCATCGAGAACGACCTCGCCGTCATCGACGTCGGTCTCAAGAGCGAAGGCCGCGTGCCGCTGCGTGAATTCGCTGCGCCGGGCCAGAAGGCCGACCTGAAGGTCGGCGACGAAGTCGAAGTCTATGTCGACCGCGTCGAGAATGCGAACGGCGAAGCGATGCTGAGCCGCGACCGCGCCCGCCGCGAAGCCGCGTGGGACAAGCTGGAAGCCGAATTCGCACAGAACAACCGCGTCGAGGGCGTGATCTTCGGCCGCGTCAAGGGCGGCTTCACTGTCGACTTGAACGGCGCCGTGGCGTTCCTGCCGGGCAGCCAGGTCGACATCCGTCCGGTGCGCGACGTCACGCCGCTGATGGATATCCCCCAGCCGTTCCAGATCCTGAAGATGGACCGCAAGCGCGGCAACATCGTCGTGTCGCGCCGCGCCGTGCTCGAAGAGACTCGCGCCGAGCAGCGTTCGGGCCTGATCCAGAGCCTCGCCGAGGGCCAGGTGATCGACGGGGTCGTCAAGAACATCACCGATTACGGCGCGTTCGTCGATCTGGGCGGCATCGACGGCCTGCTCCACGTCACCGATCTCAGCTACAAGCGCGTCAATCACCCGAGCGAAGTGCTCAACATCGGTGATACCGTGCGCGTCCAGATCATCCGCATCAATCGCGACACGCAGCGCATCAGCCTCGGCATGAAGCAGCTCGAGAGCGATCCATGGGAAGGCGCAGCCGTCAAATATCCGGTCGGCGCGAAGCTCAGCGGCCGCGTGACCAACATCACCGAATATGGCGCGTTCGTCGAGCTCGAGCCGGGCATCGAGGGCCTTGTCCATGTCTCCGAAATGAGCTGGACCAAGAAGAACGTGCACCCCGGCAAGATCGTGTCGACCTCGCAGGAAGTCGATGTGATGGTGCTCGAGGTCGACGAGGACAAGCGTCGCATCTCGCTGGGCCTCAAGCAGGCGCAGCAGAACCCGTGGGAGCGCTTCGCCGAAGAGCATCCGGTGGGTTCGACCGTCGAAGGCGAAGTCAAGAACGCCACCGAGTTCGGCCTGTTCATCGGCCTCGACAACGACGTCGACGGCATGGTGCACATGTCGGATATCGCTTGGGGCATTTCGGGCGAAGATGCGCTCAACCTGCACCGCAAGGGCGAGACCGTGAAGGCGGTCGTGCTCGCGATCGAAGCCGACAAGGAGCGCATCTCGCTGGGCATGAAGCAGCTCGAGCGTGGCGGCGTGTCGCAGGCGGCGGCTACGGGCGGCGATCGCCTCAACAAGAATGCGATCGTGACCGTGAGCGTGCTCGAAGTTCGCGACGCGGGGCTCGAGGTCCAGGTCGGTGACGATGGCGCGACCGGCTTCATCAAGCGCACCGACCTCGGCCGCGATCGCGACGAGCAGCGCCCCGAGCGCTACCAGGTCGGCCAAAAGTTCGACGCGATGGTCACTGGCTTCGATCGCTCGAAAAAGCCGACGTTTTCGATCAAGGCAATGCAGATTGCAGAAGAAAAGCAGGCGGTTGCGCAGTATGGTTCGTCCGACTCGGGCGCATCGCTGGGCGACATCCTCGGCGAGGCGCTCAAGGCGCGCAACGAGCAGCGCTGAGAGGTTACGGGGGCGGCGGAGCAATTCGCCGCCCCCTGAACCCCGAATTGTGCAGTTGCGGCAATTCACAAGTTGATTATTGTTAGTTTTCTCGTCTAGCGAAGTGAGGCGAATCGTCAAAGCGCGGCCCTTGCCGTGCCAGCCGGGGGGATGACGACGGTGATCCGATCTGAACTTGTACAACTTCTGGCACGCGACAATCCCGGATTGATGGCGCGCGATGTCGAGAAGATCGTCGACGTCTTCTTCGACCAGATCGTCGAGCGCCTGAGCGCCGACGGCCGCGTCGAACTTCGCGGCTTTGGCGCCTTCTCGACCCGCGGTCGCGACGCCCGCACCGGCCGCAATCCGCGCACCGGCGAAACGGTAAGCGTGGACGCCAAGCGCGTTCCCTATTTCAAGCCCGGCAAGGAAATGCGCGCGCGCCTCAACGTGTGAGGGTGCCGGTCTTCATAAATTCCTGACTCGCGACTTGACCGCCCGCAGCCCCTGCGCTTCGTGGCGCGCGTGCGGACGTGGCGGAACCGGTAGACGCTGGAGACTTAAAATCTTCTGCCCGTAAGGGCGTGCGGGTTCGAGTCCCGCCGTCCGCACCAAAGTGTCAGGTTGCGTCTAAAAGCGGCTGTCGAGCAGCGCGCGATCCATCTCGTCGCTGGTCCGCATGACCGACAGGCTGGCGCGATAGGCAGTGACGGCCCTGATCTGCGCCATTGCCTCCTCGACCGGGTCGACATCGGGCAGGTCGATCATGCCGTCGCTGTCGGCCAGCAGCGACTCCGGCGCATAGACCGGCTGCGGCGGCGCGCCGCTCGCCGTGACGTTCGCCGCGACGCCATAGCCCGGGACCGTGGTCTGATCGACCGCGAGCGGGCGATAGGCAGTGCTCGATGCCCCGCCGCGTGATGCCGCGCCCTTTGCGGTTGCGCCGGCCGTGTTGGCGTTGGCGACGTTCGACGCACTGACGCCAAGCCGCGTGGCGCTGGCCTGGAGGCCGGACAAGGCGATGAGCGACGCGTTCATAAGACAGCGTGCCGCAATAGCGGCCATGGCTTGAAGGCCGGTTGCGGGACGCGCTTAACCGCGCGCTAAGGAGCGTAGCGGCTCCAGCGGCGGGCGATCTGGACTTGGTCGTATAAATGGTGCCCCATCACGGCGAGCGCAGTGCCGCCGCTGGCCGAGACGAACGTCGCGGCGGCGAGCAGCCAGGCGAGCGGATCGCCCGCGACCGGGCCGGCGACGGCGCGCGCGCGGAGCGCCCTGGCCGCGGCATAGGCAAGCGCGAGCAGCAGCGCGCCGGTCAGGCGCAGGCCCAGGCTCGCGGTTCGGGTTCGAGACCAGTGTGTCACCCCGCCCAGCTAGGTCGCGAGGCATAAGCAAGCGAGACGGGTAGCCGCGCGATTGCATTGGATTCGCATATGGCGCGGGCAATTCCGGGTGCCGGGCGGGAGCACGCATATGGAAAACATATGCGCGACCGCTCCGATCAACCTCGCAAGCAAACGCCGAACCGGTCACCTCGCGCTCCGCTGCACCGCGGCGCTTGACAGGAACATTTTCGTGGACGCCTCGACTGAGATTGCAGCCGCGCTGACGCCAGCCGAAGCGTCGCACCACCCGCAGGAGAAGCTGTCGGTGCTCGCGCTCGGCGCGATCGGCGTGGTGTTCGGCGACATCGGCACGTCGCCGCTCTATGCGCTCAAGGAAAGTCTCGTCGGGCATCATCCGCTTCCGGTCGACCGCGCGCATATCTTCGGCGTGCTGTCGCTGATCTTCTGGACGATGATGCTGATCGTCACGATCAAATATGTCCTCGTCATCTTGCGTGCCGACAACAAGGGCGAAGGCGGCAGCCTCGCGCTGCTCGCGCTGATCCAGCGGCGGCTCGGCGAGCGGCCGTGGACGCCGGTGATCGTCACGCTCGGCGTGCTCGCGACGGCGCTATTCTATGGCGACGCGATCATCACGCCCGCGATCTCGGTGCTGTCCGCGGTCGAAGGCCTCACGATCGTGCACGACGGGCTGACGCCACTGGTGCTGCCGGTGACGATCGCGATCCTGATCGGGCTGTTCGCGATCCAGTCTCACGGCACCGCAGTGGTCGGCAAGCTGTTCGGGCCGATCATGGTCTTCTATTTCCTGGTGCTCGCGGTGCTCGGGGTGGTCGGGATCGCGCGCGCGCCGGAGATATTGTGGGCGCTCAATCCGTGGCACGCGTTCGCCTTCTTCGCGATCGATCCGCTGCTCGCGTTCCTCGCGCTGGGATCGGTGGTGCTCGCGGTGACGGGCGCCGAGGCGCTCTATGCCGACATGGGCCATTTCGGGCGCAAGGCGATCATGATCTCGTGGCTGTACATCGCCTTCCCGTGCCTGATGATCAACTATCTCGGCCAGTCGGCGCTGCTGCTGCTGCATCCGGAGGCGGTCGAGAATCCCTTCTATTTGATGGCGCCCAACGTGCTGCGCTTCCCGCTGGTGGTGCTCGCGACGGTGGCGACGATCATCGCCAGCCAGGCAGTGATCTCGGGCGCGTTCTCGGTGACGCAGCAGGCGGTGCAACTCGGTTTCCTGCCGCGGCTCAAGATCCTCCACACCAGCGAGACGGCCGCCGGGCAGATCTATGCGCCGACGGTGAATTGGTGGCTGCTGATCATGGTGATCGCACTCGCGATCGGGTTCAAGAGCTCGAGCAACCTGGCGGCGGCCTATGGCATCGCGGTCACCGGCACGATGTTCATCACGGCCTGCATGCTCGGCATCCTGACGCTGACCGTGTGGAAATGGCCGAAGCCGCTGGCGATCGCGGTCACCGGCAGCTTCATGGTGGTGGACGGGCTCTATTTCGCGTCGAACGTCACCAAGATCCCCGACGGCGGCTGGTTCCCGCTGCTCGTCGCCGCGGTCGCCTTCACCGTGCTCACCACCTGGCGGACCGGCCGGCGGCTGGTGCGCGAGCGGCTGTCCGAAGGCGCGATGCCGATCGAGCTGTTTATCAAATCGGCCGGCGCATCGCTCGAGCGCGTGTCGGGCACCGCGGTGTTCCTCGCCTCGACTCCCGACGCCATCCCGCCGGCGCTGCTCCACAACGTCAAGCACAACCGCGTGTTGCACGAGCGCGTGATCGTACTGACGGTGGTCACCGAGCAGGTGCCGCACGTCGGCGACGGCTATGCTGCCGAAGTGCTGGCGCTCGGCGGCGGCTTCTATCGCGTGATCGTGCGGCATGGCTTCATGGACGATGTCGACATCCCGACGACTCTGGCTTCGCTGACCACCTGCGGCGCGTCGTTCAAGGCGATGGACACCAGCTATTTCCTCGCGCGCCAGACATTGATCGCCTCGAGCCGCCCGGGGATGGCGATCTGGCGCGAGAAGCTGTTCGCCTGGATGGTGCGCAATGCCGAGAGCGCGATGGAGTTCTTCAAGCTGCCGACCAATCGCGTGGTCGAGCTGGGGAGCCAGCTGGAGATTTGAGGGTTGGCCCCTGCCCGCGACCGGCTTAGTCTGGTCGAAAACAGGAGGGGCATTGCCATGAACAAGACGATGATCGTTGGCGCGCTGATGGCTGCCGGCAGCTTGGTGCTCGGCACGGCGGCGAGTGCGCAGGGCCTGACCGCGAAGACCTTGCTCGACCACGCGCAGATCGAGGATCTGATTACGCGCTATTACAACAATTTCGGCCGCTCGAACGGGCAGAGCTTCGGGTCGTTCTATGCCGACGATGCCGAAATGGTGCTGGGACCGAACAGCTTCAAAGGCAAGGAAGCGATCGAAGGGCTGTACAAGTCGCCGGCGATGGCCGCGACGCCGCAGCGCAAGTCGTTCGCGTTCAACATCGTGCTCAGCAACGTGCAAGTGATCGTCGAAGGCACCACCGCCCGCGCACGTGCGCTGTTCACCGAGACGATCGTCGAGAACAAAGGCGATGCCCCCAGGATCCTGACCCAGGGCCGCGAATTCGATACGTTCGTGAAGGTGGGCGGCGTGTGGAAGTTCAAGAAGCGCCAGATAATGGGCGCCGAGGGCATGCCGGCGGACTGGAAGGACTGATCGGCACTGCCCTCGCCGCGATTCAGGCGGGCGGCGACAGGCCGTGCGCGAGGAACGCGGCGACCGTGTCCGCGATCTCGTCGGGGTCCTTGTCCTGGTCCCATACGCCGTAGCGCAGGCCGAGGAACACGTTCATGCCCATGATCGCCCAGGCATGGACCTCGGACACCTCGGCACGAATTTCGCCGCGCCCCGCGCCCGCCGCCAAGCGCGCGGCGATGCGATCGGCAGTGGTCGCATAGTGTAGCTTGAACGATTCGGGATCGACGAATTCGGACTCGTCGATGATCCGGTAGATTTCCTTGTGGCCGCGGACGAAGGCAATGAATTCGCGCAGGCCCGCGCGCTCGGCGGCGATCTGGTCGGGTGCGGCGCGGATCGCCGGAGCGACGCGCTCGCGAACCTGATCCGACATGTCGCGGACCAGTGCGCGGAACACTGCGTCCTTCGAATCGAAATAGGTGTAGAAGCTGCCCAGCGCGACGCCCGCGCGGCGCGTGATGCCGCTGACCGACGCCTCGTGGAACCCGCGTTCGCCGAATTCGGTCGCGGCGGCATCGAGGATCGCGCGCAGCGTCCGGCGCCCGCGTTCGGTGCGCGGCGCCTTGCCCGCGCTGGCGGCGGACACCCCCTCGTCAAACCCCGGTGCTGTGGCATTCGGGCCACTTTCCACGACCATGTTCGCCCTCTCCGCATTTCCCAAGTTGAAACCTGGTTCAGGTCTCAGTATAGCGAGTCCAACTGGCGCACAACCCGGATGTTACCGGTGCCGTTATGGAAGCGCCGCAGGAGAGGAAAGCCGATGAATCGCCTGATTTCCGCGCGCGCGCTGCTCGGTGCCGGGGCCGCCCTGACCGCCTTCGCCGCTGCGCCCGGCCATGCGCAAAGCGTTCCGGCCGCGGACGCGGCAGTCGCGCCGACGCAGGACGAAGCGAGCGCAGGCGACATCGTGGTCACGGCGCGGCGCCGCTCGGAGACTCTGCTCAACGTGCCGATCGCGGTCACGGCGCTTTCCGCCGACAAGCTCGAGAAGTCCGGCGTGGTCGACCTGACCGACGTGCAGACCATCACGCCCAACACCACGCTGAAAGACGCGCGCGGCACCAATTCGACGCTGGCGGCGTTCATCCGCGGCGTCGGCCAGCAGGATCCGGTGCCGGGATTCGAGGCGGGCATCGGCATCTATCTCGACGACGTCTATCTCAATCGCCCGCAGGCGGCGGTGCTTGACGTGTACGAAGTCGATCGCATCGAGATTCTGCGCGGGCCGCAGGGCACGCTCTATGGCCGCAACACGATCGGCGGCGCCGTCAAATATGTCACCAAGCGGCTGCCCAATAAGCCCGAGGCGAGCTTCAAGGCGAGCTACGGCTCGTACAACCAGGCCGACGGTATCGTCAGCCTGTCCACACCGATCGGCAGCATGTTCAGGGTCGGCGTTTCGGGCGCGCGGCTCACGCGCGACGGGTTCGGGCGCAACACCAATTTGAACATCCCCAATTACAACAAGAACGTCTGGGCGGGACGCGCCACGATCGAGTTCGCCTCGCCCGACGAGCGGATGAACATCCGCATCACCGGCGACTATACCGAGGACAAGTCGAACGCGCGCAACGGCTCGCGGCTGATCACCAGCCTGTTGAGCGGAACGCCGGTGCAGGCGAACCCCTATGACACGCGCGCTGGGCTCAACAGCCCCAAGCAGAACATCCAGGCGGGCGGGCTGTCGATGGTCGCGACCGCGGCGATCACCGACCAGCTGACCCTCAAGAGCGTGAGCGCGTTCCGCAAGGACCGTTCGTTCACGCCGATCGACTTCGACGCGCTGCCCGCAGTCGATGTCGACGTGCCCGCCGTGTATCGCAACGAACAGGTCAGCCAGGAATTCCAGCTGGCGTACAAGAGCGACAAGCTCAACGGCCTGGTCGGCTATTATTATCTGGGGGCGAAGGCCGCGACCGGGTTCGACGTGCTGCTGTCGACCACCTTCCCCAATTTCGACGCCTATACGGCGGGCGACGTGCGGACCGAGACGCATTCGGTGTTCGGCGATTTCACTTATGATTTCACGCCGCAGCTCAGCCTGTCGCTGGGCGGGCGCTATACCTGGGACCAGCGCCGGTCGTACATCTTCAAGGCAAGCTACCTGGGCCTGACGTCGGAATTCGGCGGCACGCCGGTGCCGTTCGGCGCGCCCTCGACCGATTTCCGCGGCACCGCCAATTTCAAGCGCTTCACTCCGCGCGCGTCGCTGAGCTTCAAGCCGAACGCCAACCATCTGTTCTACGCGTCCTATTCGGAGGGCTTCAAAGGCGGCGGCTTCGATCCGCGCGGCTCGGGCACCTCGGCGCCCGACGTCAACCAGGATGGCGTGCGGAGCTACCAGGAGATCTACAACTATCTGCTGTTCCGGCCGGAGGTGGTAAAATCCTATGAAGTCGGCTGGAAGGGCGCGGTGTTCGACCGGCGGCTGACCTTCGCGCTCGACGGCTTCTATTCGGACTATACCGACGTGCAGATCCCGGGGTCGGTGGGCTGCATCATCGGCGGCGTGCAATCCTTCTGTGGCATTACGACCAACGCCGCTAAGGCGCGGATCAAGGGCGTCGAGCTCGAAACGAACGCAGTGCTCGCGCGCGGTTTCGCCGGGGCGGGATCGAACATCACTGCGGCGGGTACGCTCGGCTACATCGATGCCAAGTATAAGAAGTTCATCGGACCGACCGGCGCCGACGTCGCCAACCTCCGCCAGTTCCAGAACACACCGGACTGGACGCTGTCGGGCACGCTGTCGGCGCAGCTGCCGGCGGGACCGGGCAAGGTGAATGCCTCGACCACCGTCTCCTACCGCAGCCTGACGCACCAGTTCGAAACCGCGAGCCCGTTCCTCGACCAGCCTGGCTATGCGCTGTGGGACGCGCATCTGACCTATACGTTCGGCAACGGCCGCTATTCGATCGGAGTGCACGCCAAGAACCTGACCGACAAGCATTACAAGACGTCGGGATATCAATATATTCGTACCGATCAGGGGGGCAATCCGATCGGCCCTGCCCCCCTCAACACACCCGTGCCCAATGGGCCCTATGTTGCGACCTTGGGCAAGGAAGGCATCGCCACTGCCTTCTACGGCAACCCGCGCCAGGTGTTCGGGACGATCACTGCGCGGTTTTGAGCGGGGTGGGGTAAGCGGGGATGGCGCCGGAGGGGTGGTCGAGAGGGCGGAACAAGCGCATTTGAGGCAATGGTCACCCCGGACTTGTTCCGGGGTCCAAACCTCCACGTCGGAATCCAAAGAGGCTCCATGGATTCCGGTGCCTCCCGTTGGACCCCGGAACAAGTCCGGGGTGACGATGACTTCACATGACCCGGTCCGGAGGGGACCGGGCCGGCACTGAACCATTCGAAGACCTGTCGCCACCGCCATCTCGGGGACACGACCATGAGCGCCACCGTCCGCCGCGCCGCTACGCACCCCGGCCTCGTCCTGGCGATGCTGCTGCTGGTCTACACGTTCAACTTCCTCGACCGGCAGATCCTCAGCATCCTGGCGACGCCCATCAAGGCGGATCTGCACTTGAGCGACGCGCAGTTTGGGGCCGTCGGGGGGCTCGCCTTTGCCTTGCTCTATTCGGCGCTGGGCGTCCCGCTCGCCTTGCTGGCCGATCGCACCAGCCGGAGCGGCGTGGTGATGTGGTCGCTCGTCGTGTGGAGCGGGTTCACGGCCCTGTGCGGGACGGCAACCGGCTATGGGCAATTGTTCCTCTACCGGCTCGGCGTCGGCATCGGCGAAGCCGGCGGTGTCGCGCCGTCCTATGCGCTGATCGCCGACTATTTTCCGCCGGAGAAGCGGGCGCGGGCGCTGGCGATCTATTCGCTGGGCATCCCGATCGGGCTGGCGGGCGGCGTGCTGCTCGGCGGCTATATCGCGGCGCTGGTCGACTGGCAGACGGCGTTCGTCGCGGTCGGAGCGGCAGGGATCATCGTCGCGCCGCTGTTCCGCTGGCTGGTGCGCGACGTACCCCGGCCGGTAGCGCGCGCGGCCGATGCGGTTCCGGTCGGCAGCGTGTTCCGCATCCTGGCGCGCAAGCCGGCGTTCTGGCTGCTCGCCTTTGCCGCGTCGCTGAGTTCGCTGTGCGGCTATGGCCTCGCGCTCTGGGCGCCCTCGGTAGTGCTGCGCAGCTACCATTTCAGCCTGATCGAGACCGGGCAGTTCATGGGTTCGCTGCTGCTGATCGGCGGCGTGACGGGCGTGTTCGCCGGCGGCTGGCTGGCCGATCGCCTCGGCCGCTCCGACCGTGCCTGGTATGCGCGGCTTCCCGCGATCGCCTGGGCGATCACTGCGCCGACCTATGCGCTGGGGCTGCTGAGCCCGAGCCCGTGGCTGGCCTGGCCGGTGTTGCTGATTCCGAACGCGCTCAACATCCTGTGGCTGGGTCCGGTGACGACGGCGGTGCAGCATCTGGTACCGCCGCGCATGCGGGCCACCGGGTCGGGCAGCTTCCTGTTCATCAACAACCTGGTCGGCCTGGGCGTCGGGCCGCTGTTGATCGGCGCGCTGTCGGACCATTTCAAGGCTGCGTACGGCACCGAATCGCTGCGCTATGCCGCGGTGGGGTGCCTGGGCTTCTATCTGCTGGCGGCGATGCTGGTCCTGGCTGCTGCGCGATCGCTTCGGCGGGACTGGGTGGACGACCAGGATCGTTGAGGGGGCGCGGTGGGAAGGCAGGGATCGTGTTGCTGGAACGCGTCGACACGCTCCCATCGTCACCCCGGACTTGTTCCGGGGTCCAATTCTCCGCGCCGGAATCCCTCGAGCCTCTTTGGATTCCCCTGGGGATAGTTGGACCCCGGAACAAGTCCGGGGTGACGGAGTAGGAGACCGCGAGCGTTTCGATGATGGCGCGGTTGTGCTAGCCCCTCCCGGGCGAGCAAGAGGCTCGAATGGGAGGGGTGCATGCGCTTTACGCGTCGCGACGCCGTGGTCGGCGGGCTTATTGGAACGCTGGCATCGCAGTCGACCATGGCCTGGGCGCAGAGCCTGCTGGCGCCGACGGGGCAGGAGACGTTCGGCCCCTTTTATCCGGTGCGCGGGCCGCGCGGGCATGAGTTGGACCTGACGCATTTCCCCGGGCGACCCGGGCATGCGCTGGGCGAGGTGATGGTGCTGAGCGGGCGCGTGACCGACCGCACCGGCAAGCCGCTGCCGGGCGCCAAGATCACCTTGTGGCAGGCCAATGCCGCCGGGCGCTACACCAATCCGGTCGACACCAATCCGGCGCCGATCGACCCCAATTTCCTGGGCGTGGTCGACTTCGAGAGCGGGCCCGACGGATCGTACAAGGTCCGCACGATCAAGCCGGGACCCTATCCCGAACCCTCGGGCACGATCCGCACGCCGCATATCCATTTCGATGTCTCGCATGCCGACTATCGCCTTGTGACGCAGATGTATTTCCCGGGCGAGCCGCTCAACGAGACCGATATCCTGCTGTCGACGCTGGCGGCGCGGCGGCGGAATCCGGCGAATGCGATCTGCAAGCCAGTGGCTTCGGAGGAGCCGGGGGTGTTGGGGTTCCAGTTCGATATTGTGTTGTTGGCCTGACCGTGGCGGCGGAGCCTGGGCAGCGATGGGATGGCGCAGTCGTCCGCACCTGGCTGGAAAGCCGCGTGGCGTCTGCGCGGCTCGACCAGGCGGCGGCGGAGCGGCATGGCTGGGAGCGGCGTGACGATTGCGATCAGGCCAGTGCCGAGGAGATGGTGTGCAGCTCGCTGCTGAAGGGCGACGCAGCGAACGGGCAGCGGGCGATGCTGGATGCAGTGAAGGCGCTGCTGGACCGCGACGACTATGTCTGGCGTGGAGTGTATGACGACCGGCGGTTCGACCGGCATGTGCGGACGTATCTGCGGAAGCTGGCCAAGATGGCGAAAGCGAACTCCGGGTTTGGGAATGTTGGGCGATATCAGTGAGTTGTGGGTTAAGGGCGCCTGTCAGCTCTTTTCGGTGACCTGGACACACTCCCGGCGTCACCCCGGCGTTGTGCCGGGGTCCACCGGGAGGAAAGGGATTCCATTGAGCCTCTATCGATTCCCCTGTGGATGAGTGGACCCCGGCACAAGGCCGGGGTGACGATGTAGTAGGAAGGTGGGGCGGGCGTCCGACTGTCCGAGGCAACCCGCCCCTCCCCCTCAATACGCCGCCGATAGCGTGACGAAGAACTGCCGCGGGGCGATCGGGTAGGCGGAGTAGCTGTTGGTGGCGGAGCCGATCGAGAGAGTCGACTTGCCGTGGGCGTCGGTCAGGTTGGTGATGTTGAGCGAGAGCTCGGCCTTGCGCAGCGGCAGGACATGGTCGGGGACGCGAAAGGCGACGCGGGCGGAGGCGAGGAACATCGAGGGGACGCGGACGTCGTTGGTGAAGGTGGCGAAGCGGCGGCCGACGAAGTCGCCGATCAGCTGGAGCTCGAGCGGGCCGCCGCCGATGGTGGCGACGGTCTTGTTCATCACCTTGGGCGTGCCCGGCAACTGCTTGCCGCAGGTGGGCACCACGCCGCCCGTCACCAGATAGCCGCCGATGCATGTGCCCGTGGCGCTGCCGATGCCCGTCGCGGTCGACGTATAGTCGCTCTTGTAGGTCGAGAGATTGTACGAGAAGCCGTTGTAGAAGGAGAAGAATTTGCCGTAGCGGAAGGTGAACGCGGCATCGACGCCTTCCGTGTGGACATTGCGGACGTTGACCAGGACGGAAGTGCCGCCGGTGATCGCGCCGCCGGCGATGCCGCCGGGGTTGGTCGAGATCGCCAGCAGTCGATCGATGAACACGACGTGGTAATAGTTCACCTGGGCATCGAAACTGGCTTCGCCGGCAAAGCTGCGGCGGGTGCGCACACCGGCTTCATAGGTCCAGCTGGTCTCCGGCTTGCCCTGATCGCGGAAGGCATCGAACGCCGCCTGGCTGCCGGTGAACCATGGGCCGCCGCCGCCGGCGAGATAGGCCGGATATTGGCGCAGGTTCTTCTGGACGTTGAAATAGACCTGCTCGTGCCCGTTGACGTCATAGGTCGCGCCGGCTGCGGGCAGGAACCATTCGAGCGTGTCGATCTTGCCCTGGGGCAGCCCGCCGGTGAGGCCCGACAGCGAACCGAGCTTCGGCTGGACGGGGAAGCGGCCGCTCGCCCATTGCGCGCTGGTCTTGAAGCCGGCCTGGACGAGCAGGCGATCCGTGACGTGCCAGCTGTCCTGGAGATGGAGCTGCAGCTCGTTGATCCGCGCCTCACCCTGATATTGGGTGAACAACGGCGCGGCGACGCTCAAGGGGCGGATATAGGGCGTGCTCGCGGCCGGATTGGCGACGTCGACGCCGTACCAGCGGCGCCACTGCGTGGTGCTGTCGTGCTCGAACCAGCCGCCGAGTTCGATCTTGTGCGCGCCGAGATCGACATTGAGCGCCGAGATCACGCCTTCGCGATCGATGCGATATTCGGTGGTGCGCGTGATCAACCCCGAGCCGCCGGTCGCCGCGACTAGCGCCGCGCCGGCCGCCGCGGCCTGCGGCGCCGTCAGTGCGGTGCACGGCCCGGGAAGCACGCCATTGGCGTTGGTGCCGAAGCGGCAATTGCTCGGCAGGGTGGGATAGGCGGGATCGAGATAGGCCTGGGCGACCGTGATCGACTGGCCGAGCGGGCCGGCGACGACGCCGACGCCGTCATTGTGGTGGAAATAGCCGGTGGCCGAGAAGCTGATGTTCGAGGTCAGTTTGCGATCATAGCGGCCATAAGCGAGATAATCGGTGCGCTGCGCGTCCGAATAATAGTTGCGGTAATTGCCGCCCTCGGCCGCCGGCGAATTGCCCAGCGCGCTCAGATAGCTGGTGCGATAGGTGGTGAAATCGGGATAGAAGAAGGGCTTGGTATAGGGTGTGTAGAGTTGGACCGCGCTGGCGGTGCCGCCCGCGGACGGCTTGAAGAACGTCGTCGCGTCCTCGTTCGGCTGCTTGAAGTCGTTATAGTCGAAATAGAGCGTGATCCTGCCGATGCCGCTGTCGTGCACGAACTTGGCGTTCGCCTGATAGCCGCCCTGGATGCCGCTGAAATCCCAGGCGCGCGCGTGCTGGCGGGCGGCGGAGATATAGCCCGAATTGGTGCCGCCGGGGCCGAACGCTCCGCTGTCGATGCGCACGAAGCTGCGCTGCGTGTCGTAGCTGCCGAGCGTCTGGCCGGCCTGGATGCCGAACTGCGCGAGCGGCGCCGACGAGAAGGTTTCGACCGTGCCGCCAAGGTTCGAGTTCGACGCCGTCGCGAGATCGCCCGCGCCCGTCGCCACCACGACGCGGCCGACATTCTCCGAAATCACGGCGCGCTGCGGCGATAGGCCGTTGTAATTGCCGTAGCTCTGATCGCCGAGCGGAATGCCGTCCATGGTGTAGCCGAGCTGATTGGCGGCAAAGCCATGGATGAAGGTCTGCGCGTTCTGCTCGTTATAGCCCCAGGGATCGGCAGTGATGTAGAGCACGCCCGGCAGGGTCTGGATCGCCTTCAGCGGCGAGACGCCGGGCAGGATCTTCTGGATTTCGGCCGCGGGCAGCTCGGTTGCCGAGCGCGTCGACTTGGCGGAGACGACGATCGTCGTGGCCTCGTCCGACGCGCCATCGGTGGCGGCGGCCGGCGCCGGAGCGTCGGCGGGAGCGTCGGCCGGCGCCGAGGCATTGGCGGATTGGGCCGATGCCGCCGTGGCGAACAGCAACGTGCTGGCGAGCGCGAACAGGCTGGAAGTGCTTCGAATCATGGCTAGGCCCTCTTTTTTGCTATCGTTGCTGCAGTGCAGAACGGGGCGCCTGTGCCGGAGGAGGATGCCAATTCCGCGTCAGTTGGGTTGCAAAGCGATGACAGCGGAGCGGGATTCGCGAGATTCGTGTTAAGATATTGATTTCGTAGGCGAATATGCGTTTGAAAATCCAACGAAGTTGACGAAGTTTACGGTTGCTATTCGTCGGCGGTTTTTTCCCCGGAAACGCGTCGGGTGGGGCGCTTTGCGCGCGCGCCGGACGATGTTGGTGGAGGAGGATTCGCGCCGCTCTTCTCGCAGGTGCGAACGAGGGGTGATGTTCTTTGTTTGTTCCATGGCTTTGGCCTATGGAGGATTGTCCAACATTGCAATTGGCTGGGGCAAAGCCCCTCCCCTTCAGGGCTAGCGGATTCACACATCTAGCGGCGCCGCTTCAGGTTGGCCAACCCACTCAAGGCAAGCTTCCCACCGTCATCCCCGCGAAAGCGGGGACCCAGGGCAATAACGGACGTCGCTTGTGGCCCTGGGTCCCCGCTTTCGCGGGGATGACGGATGTGGGACTGGATTTTGCGAGCCGATGAACGCGGTGGCCTTCAGGGGAGGGGGCTTTATCGCCCCGGCCGCACCTCGACCGACTGGCTGTTCATCACCGCCGTGCCGAAGGCAGTGAGGAAGGCGACGTCGGCGGCGTCGCGGCCGACGCCGATCTTGGCCATGTCGCGCTCCTTGGCCATGCCGGTCGCGTCGATCAGATGCCAGGCGCCGCCGAGGAACACTTCGGCGACGGCGTGGAAGTCGGGCGGGTCGACGCCGAGCGCATAGACGCTGGCGATGCGCGCGGGAAAGCCGGCCGCGCGCGCGAAGACGATCATGACATGGGCATAGTCGCGGCAGATCCCCTGGCGCCGGACGAAGGTATCGAGCGCGGTGGTGTCGGCGTCGCTGACGCCGGGGACATAGGCGAAATGGCCCGCGATCCAGTCGCGCATCGCGATGATCTTGGCGCCGCCCTCAGCATGGCCGAATTCTGCCTCGACGAACGGATGGAACTGATCGGACGGGCAGTAGCGCGACGCCATCAGATATTGCACCGTCTCGCCGGGGAGCCGGTGGGGCGGAACCATGGGCAGATTCGCGCAATCGCCGATGACGCGCTCGACGCGGACAGTCGCGCGATAATCAACACGCAGCTGCCCCTGAGTGCGCAGCCAGATGCGCTCCCCGATCATGTCCTGCGCCGGCACGCGCGCGAAATGCTCGGTGGGCGTGATGTCGAAATTCGCGGACTCGATCACCTGTTCGGGAATCGCCGCGGCTTCGATCTGAAGCAGCACGTCCGTCGGCTGTTCGAACCAGTAATCGAGCTGGGCGTGAATCTCGAGTGTCATCCGCGTGCTGCCTTGTTCTCGTTTCGCGGGATGACAAAGTGAAATCCCACGAATTGGTTGCCCTTGGCGCACTTTCTGTCGGATCCATTTCAGGCGCGCGACAGAAGCGGCATGACACTATCGAAAAATACCCGGTCGACCGCTTCGGAGTCAGTGGGTTAAGTCGGGCGAAGGTGGTACAGGAACAGCATCGCCAGGCGATGCCCAGGGCCCTGGCGGCTGAGAGCCAGCGCGCTCCCGCCCCTGCTCACGGGAGCAAGCGATGCCCCGCTATTTTTTCCATGTCGCGGACGGCAGCGACGACATCGATCGCCGGGGAACGGAGTTGGCCGATGTCCCCTCCGCCCAGCGCGAGGCGCTGCGTTTCGCCGGCGAATTGCTGATCGACCATGCGGACGAATTCTGGGGGATGCGGCAATGGAGCATGCGCGTGACCGACGCCGACGATCTGACGCTGTTCGAACTAGTGTTCCTTGCCTGGGATGCCAGGCTGGCTGGTTCGGCAGGCGCCGTGTGTCGGCCGGGGTAGAGGCATCCGGTTGATCTGTTCCCCTGCGCAAGCAGGGGCCCAGGACCACTAGCGACGTCGCCCGGAACTCCTGGGCCCCTGCTTTCGCAGGGGAACTGGTTGAGTCCATGCGAACCAACCATACTCGCGTGCCTCAGCGGTCGGCGAACAGTTCGGGTTTGCGTAGCCTGAGCGTCTGCACGAGCAGCAGCGTCTTGGCGTCCTGGAGTTCGCCGGCGTCGGCGCGGCGGGCGAGTTCGGTCAGGGGGACTTCCCGTACGCGGAGATGTTCGGCTTCGTCGTCGCGGCCGCCGCCCTGGGCGACGCGGTCGGACTGGCGATAGGCGGCGAGGAACGACGTGACGCGCTCGGTGCTCGTCGCCGGGCTTGCCCAGGTCTCGGCGATGCGCTCGAGGTCGTGGAGCCGCACGCCGGCCTCCTCGAGCGCTTCGCGCCGGATGCAGGCTTCGGGATCGTCGCCGTCGAGTGCGCCGGCGATGACTTCGAGCAGCGGCGGCGCGCCCTGGCGGAGGACGGGCGGGCGGCATTGCGAGACGAGCAGCGCGACGCGCCGGTCGGGATCATAGGCGAGCACCGCCGCGCCCGAGGGGTGCTCGATGAGTTCGCGCTCTACGGTTTCGCCGCCGGCGAGGCGGAGCGTGGCGAGCTTAAGGTTGAGCCAGCCGCTGTGGATGCGGCGTTCGGAGAGGATGGCTTCGGTCATGACGCGGGAACGCGGGGTGGCGGGTTTGGGTGCATGGGGTGGTGTGGTGCGCCTCCCCTCCCTGGAAGGGAGGGGTTGGGGGTGGGTGCGCGTCAGCGCGCTTCTCAGGCTTGAGGAAATGGCTGACGCCAACCCACCCCCGACCCCTCCCTTCCAGGGAGGGGAGCAGGACCCTACCCTGCCACGCTCACGGCGAAGCCGCTGGCGCTTTGCTGGAGGCGGTCGAGGCAGTTTTCGAGGCGGTCGATGCGGCCGCCGACTTCGTTGATGCGCGTGGCGACTTCCTGAGTGTCGATGCGGATCGCGGCGATTTGTTCGGAGACGTTTTCGGCGGTGCTGGCGTTCTGTTCCATCGCGGCGGTGATCGCCTCGACGGTGCCGAACTGCTGCTCGACGGTAGTGAGGATTTTGCGCGCGAAGGCCTGGACGTCCTCGATCTTGACGCCGACTTCGGAATTGGCGCTGACCGCCGCGGCGGTGGCGGCCTGGATGGCGGAGATCTTGGTCGCGATCTCGTCGGTGGCGCGCGCGGTCTGGGCGGCGAGGCTTTTGACCTCCTGCGCGACGACCGAGAAGCCGCGGCCGGCGTCGCCTGCGCGCGCGGCTTCGATCGTCGCGTTGAGCGCGAGGAGCTTGGTCTGGCCGGCGATGTCGCGGATCAAGTCGAGCACCGAGCCGATCGCGCGGGCGTGATCGGCGAGCGTCGCCGACATGCGCGAAGCCTGGTTGGCGCCGCCGACCGCAACTTCCGCGACCTGGCCGACGCGATCGACTTCGCGGCGCACGCTGTCGATGGTCAGGGTGAGCAGCCCGGCCGACTTGGCGGCCGCCTGCATCGACGAGGCGGCATGATCGGCAGCCTGTGCGACGCCGGCCGCCGCGCTGAGCACGCCGTCGACCGCGCCGTTGCTGATGCCCGCTTCGCTTCGTAGCTTGCTGCCTTCGTCGGTGGCTTCGTCGACGAGCATCGCGACGCCTTCGCGAAACGCCACGCCCAGCGTCTCACGTTCGCGGCGCGCCTCATCGCGGAGCAGCCCGCCATAAATCGCGGCATAGACGTCGCATTCGAGCGAGCGCATGCGCAGCAGCAGCTCTCCCGCGCGCGACCGCTCGGGGAGCGACAAGGTTTCGGCGCTGGTCAAGGCGTCGAGCATCCGCGCCGCGGCGGACGCGGTGACCGACAGGACAGTCGTCAGCGACAGCTTTGCCGCGAACGCCTCCGCGACGGTGCGCTCCGCGGCGGCGAGCCATTCGACCTGGTCGATGCCGGTGAAGCGGTTGCGCAAATAGGGAATGCCGATCGAGACAATCCATTGCTCGTCGGGGCCGGCGCGACCGGCGCCGTCGGGCATTTGGCGATGCCAGGCGACCCAGCTCTCCTCGGCCATGCGGCGCGCATGCGGCTCGACGACGTCCCACAAGCGGCGAATGAAGGCGATATCGTCGTCGCCAAGCTCGAATGCTTTCAGCCGCCCGCGCAAATCATCGAGGCGCGCCGCATCACTCTGAGGCGAGGCGGCAAGCAGATTTTGCATTACGCTCCCCCCAGATTTCCCCGGCAACCATAGACGAAGTTTGGTTAACCAAAAGTGTCGTTCGAACTCTGATACTTACGCCGCGCCGCGCGTTACCGGTCCTTTCGGTTGCCGTTGGCGGCGTGACGGAGAGGTGATGGCAATGGCAAAATTGCTCGACCGGGACGCGAGCCCGGCCAGTTCGGACCGGCACGAGCAGGCCGCACTGGGGGAATTGCTCGGCGCGCTTCGAGCACGCGCCTATCATTTCGTGACGATAACGCCCGCGAGCCATGCGCGCGTGGTGGCGCGGCCGGGGCGCGATCGCGCGCAGTCGCTAACCGATGTGTTCGGCTGGAGCCTGCGCTTCGAGCGCAGCGCGATCGATGCGGAGATCGTCGAGTTGCTGGACGCGGCCGGCGCACTCGAACGCGACGGGCTGCTGTGGCGAAGCGCCGTGCGTGTCTCTTCGCTGGGCGGCGAACTCTATCTCCATTCGGCCTATCCCACCGACCAGCCGGACGCAGTGTTCTTCGGCCCCGACAGCTATCGGTTCGTGCGGTTCATCGAAGCCGAACTCGCGCCGTTGCAGCCGGCGCCGCAGGCGTGCATCGTCGATATCGGAACAGGGGCGGGTGTCGGCGCAATCGCTGCGGCGAAGCGCCTGGGCGCGCAAGCCGCCATCGGCACCGACGTCAATCCAAAGGCACTTGGCTTCGCCGTGATAAACGCGCGCGCGGCGGGCGTGGCGCTGCAGCCGATCCTGGGCACCGAGCTGGACGGCGTGGAGCGCGGGATCGACGTCGCGCTGGCCAATCCGCCCTATATCGCGGACGACGACGCGCGCGAATATAGCGATGGCGGCGGGATGCTGGGCGGCGAAGTCGCGCTGGAGATGACGCGATCGGCGGTCGAGCGGCTGGCGCCCGGAGGCCGGCTGCTGCTCTACACGGGAAGCGCGATCGTGCGGGGCGAGGATCGATTGCGCAGCGAGCTGGCGCGGCTCGTGGAGAGCTCGGGCTGTTCGCTGCGCTATGCGGAGCTGGATCCGGATGTGTTCGGTGAGGAGCTGGAGCGCGCGGCCTATCGTGACGTGGACAGGATCGCGGTGGTGGGGGCCGTGATGAAAGCGCCGGAATGAGCGGCTGCGGGGGTTCCCGCCAGGCGAAAACAGCAAGGAAAAGCAACACGAAGCGATTGTGAGCGGCGGCCGCGAGGCTAGTCTGGAGCTCCCTCGCCGGACGGATCCCCAACCCGCCGGTGGCGTGGCGATCCGGCGGACGCATTCGCCCGCCGGATCGCCTGTCTGGCCGCTTTCCCGCAGGCCGCGGGAGCAGGAACCTGGCTCCCGCCTGTCCGGCGAATTGGCCGCCTCCGTAACATATTGAACCACCGTAGGTTTCTCGCGTTCTTCGGAGTGATTGGAGAGACATATGGCGGACGACAAGACCAAGGTGGGCGGCCAGGACCGCACCCGGATCAATGTGAACGAGCAATATGAGCTTGCCGACTGGTCGGACAGCCTGGGCGTTTCGCGCGAGCGGTTGCGCGCGGCAGTGGCCGCCGTCGGCGATCGGGTGGAAGATGTCCGGGCGTGGCTCGAGCGCAACGAAACGTGATGCCGGAGATGACCGGTGGATAAGGAGATCGTCGCGGTCGCGCTGGTGACGGCCGGCGAGTTGGCGCGCCTGGGCGCAGACTTCGACCGGGCGTTTCCGCTGGCGGAGTCCGACGATTTCGAAGAACTGCTGCTCGCGATCGACAAGGCGGATCGTGCGCTGCGCGGCAGGATGGTGGCCGCCACCGGGGTGCCGCTGACGCGGCGGTAGTGAGGGGAAATGGGACCGAATCCATACCGTCATCCCCGCGAAAGCGCATATGCGCTAACCTTACCCCTCGCCCCACCCCGTCATCCCCGCGAAGGCGGGGACCCAGGGTGACAGAGGACGTCGCGTGTGGCCCCTGGGTTCCCGCTTTCGCGGGAATGACGAAGAGGGGGATTGTGCGAGTAGATCCCGCAAAGTTAGCACCAATGGGACCTGGGCCGGCATCCACAGCCGATCCCGCCTGAGCCGTGCCGGCGAGCGATTGCGGCGAGCCGTGGCGGCGGTGCGGCGGCGGGGCGCGGTGCCGCCCGGTTCGCGGGCTTATACGGGTTTCTGGCATCCCCAGCCGAGCCTAACCGCTTGGCAAGTCGCGTAGTGTGCGACGGAGCGTGGGGATCGACATGCCGAACGAGACAAAATCCGAACAGACCATCTATCGCGATTGCGCGAGCGGGCGCTTCGCCCCGAAGCGCGATGCATTGGCGCATCCCGACCGAACCGAGACGCAGCGCGTCACGCGGAACAAATGGTCGCGATCGCGGCCAGCCGTCCGGTGGGCCAAGGACTAAGTAAAACCCCCGGGGGCGCAATTACCTAGATATCAACCACGTTTTTTGAGCGACTGATAATATTTTCGGTAGAGGCAGTTTCTTGCGAGGCGATGATCGGCACTCTCCAGCCGGTCGCTTTCTCGCAGCCTCTTTCATCAACCGCGAGATGGGAGCGGTGACATGAACGAAGAATTGGAGCGCCTGCGATCGCAGGCGCAGAAATGCCGCTGGCTGGCCTCGCCGCTGGCACCGAGCGACTGCGACACGCTGCTGGATATGGCGGCGGAGTATGATCGGCGCGCCGAGGAATTGGAGCGGTTGCTGCTTTGTGAGAAGTGACGGGGTGATTGGTGGTTGCGTTGGGTGTTTGCGGGTTGGTTGGATTTCACGCACCCTACCCTCCGTCATCCCCGCGAAGGCGGGATCCAGAGTCACACGCGACGTCCTCTGCCACCCTGGGTCCCCGCTTTCGCGGGGATGACGGGTATCAGGAGGCGATCGCCCGCCTCGCGCCTACCCTGCCGGCCCGCGATCCGCGGTGGCGCGGTCGAGGAGAGTGGCGAGTACTTTGCGGGGGCTTTCGGGCTTCAGGATGACGGGCAGATCGAGGCGAAGCTCGGCCAGTTCTCCCGGCAGTCCGGTGCCGGTGTAGACGACGAACGGGATTTGCGCGTCGAGCAGTGCGAGCGCGAGCGGAGTTACGTTGCGATCGAGGAGATTGGCGTCGACGATCGCAGCGGCAATGTGCTCCGTTGTGAGCAGTTCCAGCCCCTCCGCAACGGTGGCGACCGGACCGATGGCGCGTCCCTGCTGCGCGACGACGGCATCGGCGAGCGAGGCGGCGACGAGCTCGTCATCCTCGACGATCAAAATCGGGTATCCGTTCAACACATGGCCTCTCCCGTTGAGCGGGAGCACACGGTCTCTCAGCCGCTGGCGCTCAGGGGCGTGGCCAGCGATTCGGCTATAACAATCTTAATCTGGTATAAGTTCAAGCGTTAATAACGCAGCGACAAGCGGCAGTTAACATTCTAGGGTAGCAGGATCACCGGCCTGTCAACCTGGCTGCCGATGGCTGAGAGATGCGATGCGCTCCCGTCAGAACCGGGGGTGCCATGCCGAATTCCAAAATGCTTTCCCCGATGATCGACAAACTTTCGCTGTGGGGAAAGCTCACCGACGAAGAGAAAGCGGCGATTATCGAGTTACCGCATGTCTCGCGCACTTTGGCCATAGGCGACTTCATCGTGCGGGAGGATGAAACCCCGACACATTGCGGCGTGATGCTGAGTGGCTATGCGATCCGTCACAAGATTGCGGGCAATGGCGGACGCCAGATATTTTCGCTGCACATGAAGGGCGATGTGGCGGACCTGCACAATGCCGTGCTTCGTCGTGCCGATCACAATGTCCAGACGATCACGACCGCACGCGTTGCCTTCATTCCCAGGGCGGCAATACGCGAGATCAGTGCCCGATATCCCAATGTTCGCGAGACCATGTGGTACGAGACGCTGGTCGACGGGTCGATCTTTCGCGAATGGACGCTCAACGTCGGCCGCCGCGACGCGCGCGTGCGGACCGCGCATCTGCTGTGCGAATTCGCAGTCCGGCTGTCGGTTGCTGGCCTCGGATCAAAGACCGAATTCGAGCTGCCGATGACGCAGGAACAGCTGGGCGACGCGCTGGCGCTGACCCCGGTGCACGTCAACCGCATGCTGATGGGCCTGGCGTCCGAGGGGCTGATCCAGCGCCATGTCCGCGAGATCCACATCCTGGACTATCCGCGGCTGGCGCGCGTGGGGGATTTCGATACGCGGTATCTGCATTTGGATGGGGCGGGGTTTGGGGATGGCGTGGCCTGAGGCGTGGTCCGAGCAGGTCGCGCGTGAGGGATTGGATATAGCGTTGTCTAATTGATATTTGGCTCTTCATGAATCGTGGGGCCGTCTGACCTTGGTTCATGTTGATGGTGTGGCGCGTCTGGCAGTTGGGCGCTAAGATATCTAACAGAGCAAAGAGCATGAGAAGTGAGCGTTCGGGTCTCACAACGCGAGCGTAAGGGGGCACAGCGGCTAGGAATGCGAGCGAAAGATTCGGTACGGGCATGAGCCTGCGCCTGCTTCCCACCGATCCGCATCTATCTACCTCAACCAGCAATCTGCTGGATTGTTTTTACGTACCCGCGCTTAAGCAGGCGGTCGCCTATGATCGCGGTGTCGGCTTCTTCACTTCGCACTGGCTACGATTAGCCGCATCGGGCCTAGCCGGACTCGCAGCGAACGGCGGCCGGGCGCGAATCATCGCGAGTCCTATGCTCGATCGTGACGACTGCGTGGCGCTTGCGCATGGCGCCGACGCGCGCACCGATCCAAAGCTCGCGGACGCGCTCAACCGCGCTATCTCCGATCTCGAACAGAGTCTGGCCACCGACACACTCGCCGCGCTAGCCTGGATGATCGCCGACGGATTGCTCGATTTCCGCATCGCCATCCCGACAGCCGATCTCAATGGCGACTTCCATGACAAGTTTGGCATTTTGCGCGATAGCGAAGGCGACGCGGTCGCGTTCCACGGTTCGCCCAACGACAGCTCTCAGGCGTTCCGCAACTATGAATCTATCAGCATCTATTATTCGTGGATCGATCGGCGGGAGGCGAGCCGGGTGACGGCCGAGTCCGCGCGCTTCGACCTGCTCTGGTCGAATGGCGACCTCAATTTGCGGGTCTATCCGCTGCCCGATGCGGTCAAGCGCAACCTGATCGCCTTCACGACCCGCTTGCCGCGCCCTTATGCGCCACCCCTACATGAGCCGGAAAGCGACCGCTGGATCCACCAGAAGGAAGCAGCTGCCACCTTCCTCAAGGAGCGTCGCGGCATTCTCGAGATGGCAACAGGCACCGGCAAGACGCGGACGGCCCTCTCCATCCTCAACGAGCTCGGCGAGCGCGACCTCGTCGAAACGACTATCGTTTCAGCCTACGGCACCGACCTGCTGGACCAATGGTACAAAGAGCTGGTCAAGCATAGCGGCATTCCGGTCTATCGCGCCTACGAGCAACATCGCGAGGCTCAGGCATTTTTGAATTCACCGCGCGGCGCGGTGCTGCTGACTGCCCGGACCAATCTCGCCGAGGTGCTACCGCGTCTCGAGCCGGCGTTGTTCGTCAAGGGCCTGCTGATCTGCGACGAGGTTCATGGCATGGGCTCGCCGGCGCTGGTCGCCGCGCTGACCGGCAAATTGCAGCGCTTTGCCTACCGTCTCGGCCTCAGCGCCACCCCGGAGCGGACCTACGATCCCGACGGCAATCGCTTCATCGAAGAAGAGATCGGACCGGTCATCTTCCGCTTCGGCCTCGAGGAGGCGATTCAGCGCGGCATTTTGTGCGAGTTCGACTATGTACCGCTCCCCTATGCCCTGTCTGACGACGACAAGGCTGCGGTGCGCCAGGCGATCAAGCGCTATCATGCCAAGGTCCGCGCCGGCGAGGCGGCACCGATCGAGGCACTCTACCGTGACATCGCTCGGGTCCGAAAGCTGAGCCAAGAGAAGATCGCGCCGTTTGACGCCTATGTCGAAGCCAACCCAGCGGTCCTCGAGCGGTGCATAATCTTCATCGAGACTGCCGAATATGGCGCATTGATCCAGCCGATACTGATGCGCATGCGCAGTGACTTCCACACCTATTATCAGGATGACGATCGCGACAATTTGCGTCGCTTCGCCAAGGGGCAGCTCGATTGCCTGCTGACTTGCCACCGCATCTCCGAGGGTATCGACATCCAGTCGGTCAACAATATCGTGCTGTTCGCCTCAGCACGCGCCCGGCTCGAAACCGTGCAACGGCTGGGCCGGTGCCTGCGGGTCGATCCTGCCAACCCCGACAAACGCGCCCGCGTCGTCGATTTCGTCGAGCACAAGCCAGACGATGTCGATGATCCTACCGGTGAGCTCGGTGCCGACGAAGAGCGCGAAAGCTGGTTCCTTGCGCTTTCGTCGCTTCGCCACGATCATGCGCCGGCGAGCGGCGCGTCGCGGGAAGGAACGAGCGGATGCAGTTAGATCCGGCCATTTCAGAGGCGATGGACGCCGTGCTGGCTGGACATCCGGATCAGTCGGACACCTTCCAGCGCCGCTATCGCAACTTGGTCGAGCTCGTCCTTGGTGGGAACTACCAGGACGCGGATGTTCGCCGGGTAATGGAACTGCTCAGCGTCAGCCTTGAGGTCGACGACTGATGGATGTTCGTCTGACCGGCTGGAAAGCCAAGAATCTCCGCGGTGGCCTGCGCGATGTCGATATCGACCTCGGCGACAACCCCAGTCGCTGGACGCTGATCCAGATGCCGAATGGCACTGGCAAGACGACCACGATGGAGCTTTTGCGCGCGACGCTCAATGGCGTCGACCTGCCCGCCAAGACCGTGCGTGAACTGCGTGCAGACGATCACGTCGAGACCGGCTTTTTCGAGGCGCGCCTGCTCGTCGACCGACAGCCCTATCGCCTCCAGCTCGAGTTGGATTTCCGGGATGGCAGCGCGACGCCCTGGACGGTGCAGGAAAAGGAACGCGGCGGCGGGCGGGAGGAAGGCCGCAACCTACCGGCCGACCTTCGGACTCTGCTCAAGCCGACGCTGACCGAACTCTTCGTCTTCAACGGCGAGCTGGCGACCGACATCATCGATCTCACGAAGTCATCCGCCGCCGGGGCGATCCGGGCTTTGTACGGTTTGGACACCCTCGAATCCGTCACGAAGCGCGTCGACAGCCTGATCGATCTTGAACAACGCCGCGCCGCCGCGATCACAACCGCAAAGGAACGCAAGGGCATCAACCAGCTCAAGAATGCCTTTGACGAAGCGCGGAGCACCAATGCGCGGCTGGAACAGCAGCAGAAGTCCACGTCGGCGAGACTGGTGGAACTCGAACAAGAGCGCGCTCGGCTGCAGGCCGATATTCAGGAGCGCATGTCTGAGGATGCCGGTTTGCGTGCCCAAATCGAGGCGCTGGACGAAAAGCAGCAGGAGGTCGACACGAACGCCGTCGATCTCAGCCACCAGGCGTTGGAGGCGCTGCGACGGCCCGCCTATGTTCATCCAACTCTGCTCGCCCGGCTCCAGAATCTTGGTGGCAAGCTCTATGAATTGAAGCTGCCCGAAACGATCTCTCGCGAGTTTTTCAGCGAACTCGCCCAACAGGAGCGGTGCGTCTGCGGCAGGCCGCTCGGTCATGACGAGCGCCACGAGATCGTGAGCGGCGCTCAGCGCTATCTCGCGCAAGACCAGATTTCGGTGATCAACCAAATGAAGCTCGCGCTTCGCGAGAGCCAAGGTGACCCGGACGAGCTGTCGACGACGATAGCCTCGCTCCAGGCGCAGCTCGACGAGCGCCGCCGGATCAAGGCAGAGCGTGATCGTCTCGCCTCCGAGAAGATCGCAGAGGGCGACGAAGTGTTGCGGAAACTGCGCGAGGATGTCGCCGGCCTGTCCGACGAGATCACGGCGCTCTCGGGCACGCTCGAGCGCCTTACTACCAAGGACCCGAGCCGGCAGCGTGCTCTGCGCCTCTCCTGGGAGACCAACCAACCGCTTTGTGAGATCGAGCTCAAGGCGCGCGACAATCGGCTTCAGACGGCGACACGGACACGGACGTTCTCGCTCCAAGGCGAAAAACTAAAAGCAATCGTGCTCGCGACCAGCCGGCAGGCACTCGACATCCTGCGCGATCGAGTTCGACTTTCGACAAACGACAAGCTTGCCCGCATTTTCGCCACCGAGAAAATCGAGGTTGCCCGGATCGGCGGCAGCCTCGAGCTCAGGACAGCTGGGCTCGGCGTCAAGGGCGGTGCCAGCGAAGGCCAAAAACTAGCCATCGCCTATGCCTTTTTGACCTCTCTGCTGGCCGAGGCGCCTTACCGCCTGCCATTCATCGTCGACAGCCCCGCTGTCTCCTTGGACGCGGCCAATCGGCGCGAGGTCGGAGCGCTGATCCCGGACTTTTTCAACCAGATGGTCATGTTCGTGATCTCGACGGAACGTGAGGGATTCGCCGAGGCCTTTTATGATCGACCGAGCGCCGACGTCTGTTTTTTGACCGTGACCCCCAAGGGCGGCGGATCCGTCGACATCGCGGAGGGCCTAACCGCCTTCAAATCCTTCCACTCGAAGGAGGGCTGATCGATGAGCTTCACTCTCCCCGCAAATGTTCGCAACTTTTTCGGCTTTGAGGGGCCGCGCGCATTCGCGCGCTCTCGGACCGCGAAGCGCGATACTTCGGCACGCTTTCTGCTGTTCGATGCCTTCTATTGTTGCATGCTGCTCGGGCTCGATCAGGCGAAACTTGGCGACGCCAGTCGCCTCGAAGCGGCAAATTTCATCATCGGCTATCCGGAAGCCTATAAGGGCCAGGCCGAGCTGATCGCCGGTCTGCTGGTGGATGCTGAAATTCGCCGGCTGGAGATTCAGCCCGATGATCGCGATGATATCGAACGCCAGATGGTCCATTTGCTTGATCTCTCATCCCCCTCGCGTCTTAGCGTCGATGGCGACGATCTCCTCAACCGCTATGCCGTATCAGGCTTTGACCGGCTGAAGGTGGCGATGACCGAATGCGACAATCTCGAGGACTTCCTCGTGGGATATCATCGTATCTGGACGCAGTCGCGCGTGGCCTGACATATGCCGGGGGCTTTCCGATCATGCACATCAATTCCGGTCAGGTCAGCGTCGGCGAAATGCTGTCCAATCGGGGGACATTCGTCGTCCCGAGATACCAGCGCAACTATGCCTGGGACGAGAGCCAGATCGCGTCTTTCATCAATGACCTTGATCTCTGCCGCGCGGCCCGGGCGGCGAACGAGCCTCGGCATCACTTCTTCGGTGGGATCGTAACCGCCAATGCGCCGGTGCCGGGAAGCACGCGGCCGAACAACGAACTGATCGATGGCCAGCAGCGGCTCGCTACCTTCATGATGCTCATGGTCCAGCTCCGCCAAGCGATGCTGCAATTGGCCCTCGCTGCAGAAGGCGACGGCAATGCCGAGATGCAGACATTTCTCACCACCAAAGCAAAGCTCATCGGCGACCGTTACGAAGCGTTCAGCGACAGCATCGCCATGAAAATCGTCCTGATCCCGCGCATCCAGCTCTCTGTGCCTGACCAGCCATTTTTCGATCCCTTGCTGCGCGGCGCCCATCCGCCGCAGGCGCGCCGCTCGCATGAGCTACTCGCAGCTGCCTTCGACGCAATTGGGCGGCATCTCGAGGTGGCCCTCGCAGCCTGTCCGAACCTCACCGCAAAGGCTGAGGCGCTCGAAACCATCATGCAGGTGGTCGAGCAGGACTGGACCGTCATTCACATGGCGGCGAGCGAGCGCAAGGACGCCTACATGCTGTTCCAGGTTCTGAACGATCGCGGTCTAAGCCTCACCGAAGGCGAACTGCTGCGCGCCAGCACGCTCGAAGCAATCGAGCCGGTCGCGCCGGCCAATCTGATGGAGGCCGTCGAAAGGAGCTGGGATGCCATCCTCGCCGGGCGCAATCTCGATATCCGCAAAGGACTGCAATGGGTCTATGCCTCGCAGGTCGGCGATTGGCCCGGGCGCTCGACTCTACTCGCCGACCTTACGCGCAATCTGTTCCCGCCGCTCGCGACAGAGGAAGCCCTAACGCGCGAACAGGCCGACGAGGTCGTGGCCGCAGTTAGCTCGCTTGAGCACGACTTCGGCGTCCTTGGTGAAATCGTAGCCGGCGAATGGCCGATGGAGGCGCATCAGGCAATCCGCCCATGGGACAAGGACCGGCTCCGCTTGCTCGTAATCCACCTCAAGCAGGTCGACTGTCTCCCGTTGCTTATCGCGGCGAACCAGCTCACGCCCCGAAAATTCTCAGACATCGTGCAGGCACTTGAGCGCTTCTGCTTTCGCTACTCTGTGATGGTCGACGGTCCGCCGCTCGAAGCTATCGCTATCTATAACCGGCACGCGATCGACATTCGCCGCGCGCCCGACGATTATCAGTCGGGGGGCCTGCTCCACGACCTCGGTGAATTGGTCGAGCGTGTTGCGCCCGACGAGGTGTTTCGGCAACGGCTCAATGCGCTGCACTATCCCCGATCGGAGAGCCGCAAGCCGCTCAAATATTTCCTAATGACGCTGGAGCACCATGTTCGCTGGTTCGATGACGGCGCGCAGGGCCGACCGGCCTGCCGGGACCGCACGCGTGTGCTTGATTTCGAGAACAGCACGATCGAACATATCTATCCCGAGCACGCGGGCGAGCCGGATGCATCGCTCGATCCCTATCTGGACAATTTGGGCAATCTCACGATTTTGAGCCCAGAAGAGAACGACGCCGCAGGTGCCAAAAATTTTGAGGCGAAGAAAGCCTATCTCGCCCAATCGCATAGCACGCTCAACCGGCAGATCGCCGAAGAGGCGGCCTGGAACGTCGACGCTGTTTTGCGACGGCAGGAGCGGCTGGTTACCATGGGTCTGCGCGTATTCAGGCCGTAGCGGCGACGACAGGCGGCGAGCCCGCCAGTCGATTGCTCTCCGCGATTACAAGGTCGGTCGCCCGATCCATCTCTTTCTCGGTCGTGAACCGCCCAGGCGAAAGCCGGAAAGCACCTCGCGCACGCGCGCTATCACCGAACATTGCCACCAGGACCGGCGATGTCTCGATCTTTTCGGTGGCACAGGCGGAGGATGCCGAGAAGCTGATCTCTTCGCGCAGGCGACGGATCAGCGCTAGGGGCTCAACTCCAGGAATCGACATCGAGAGATTATTGGCGATCCGCCGCTCGGGATCGCCATTGAATAGTACACCGGAGATGCTGGCTTCGAACCGCGCGCGCATCTGCGCCACCATTCGGCCCAGCCGCTCCGCATCGTCGCGGCCCTGCCGCGCGGCGAGCGCCATCGCCTCGCCCATGCCGACGATCGCCGGCGTGTTGAGCGTGCCGGGCCTGAGGCCGCGTTCCTGGCCGCCGCCGAAGACAATCGGCGCGAGGCGCACACGCGGCCGGCGCGAACGTATGTAGAGCGCGCCGATCCCCTTGGGGCCGTAGGCCTTGTGCGCCGATAGGCTCGCCAGATGTACATCGTCGCGCTCGACGTCGAGCAGCCCATAAGCGCCGATCTGTGCGGCATCGCAATGGAACAATATGTCGCGCTGCGCGCAGATCGCGCCGATCTCGGCGATCGGCTGGCGCGTGCCCACCTCGTTGTTCGCCGCCATGATCGAGACTAAAGCGGTGTCGTCGCAAAGCGACGCCGCGAGCGCGTCCAGATCGACCCTGCCAGCTTCGTCGACACTTAGCACGGTGACGCGCCAGCCCTCGCGTTCGAGCGCCCGGCACGGCTCAAGGACGGCCGCATGCTCAATCGCGCTGGTTACGATATGGCGTTTGTCTGGATTGGCGCGCGCGACACCGAGCAGGGCTATATTGTTGGCTTCGGTGCAGCCGCTGGTGAACAGTATCTCGTTCGGGCGAGCACCGATCGCGTCGGCAACCTGCTGACGCGCCTTATCGACTGCCTGGCCCGCGGCATGACCGTGGGCGTGCTCGACGCTCGAAGCGTTACCGAACAGCTCGTCGAGATAGGGGAGCATCGCCGCGCGGACGCGCGGGTCAACCGGCGTGGTCGCATTATGGTCGAGATAGATCCCGCCCGGCACGTCGCCTCACGCGTCCGGAACGAGACGCAGGACGTCGGCGGGCGACTTGGCTCTGACCGACAATGTCCCGACGCCGCGATGGATATGGCCGCGGAGCCGCGCAAGCAGCTCATCATTTTCGAGCGGGTCGGCTGGGGCCGCGCCTTCCTCTACCCAACGCAGCAGCGCTGCGAACAGCGCGCCATATTCGCCGGTCAGCGTATAGGCGTTGAACTCGGACCCGTCTTCGTCCGGCGGATAGGCGCCCCCGAGCGGCCCTTCCTCGAGCGAGGTCATCAGGGCGATCCGGCACAGCAGATTGGGAGTCAGCCCGGTGCGCTGGCGCAGCGACCGCAGCTTGCTGGTCGCGTCGGCCGAGATTTTAAGCTTGCTGTAATGCACGGCGGCCCTCCGCTGCACCGCTGTCGGTGCCGAAATAGCCGGGCGTCACGTCGGTCCGGCCGTCGACCTGATCGAAATCGAGCCGGTAGCTGTGCGAGATGCTGGGCTTGAGTTTCGCGAGCAGCCCTTCGTCGATCTCGGTGTCGGTTGACAGCAGGATCACCTGATGCGAGGCGCGCGGGAAATAGCGCTCGACCAACTTGGTGCGATGCTCGGAATCGAGCCGCGCGAGCGGTGTGTCGATGATCATCGGCAGCGGCCGGCCGCTGGTGCGCGCCAGCGCCCAGAGCATCGCGATCGCGTAGATCTGCTTCTCGCCCGCCGACAGCGACGCCTTGGGCATGCCGATCCCGGCGCGGTCGATCAGCGTGATCGCGAAACTAGCCGGATCGATCTCGACGTCGGCAACCAGGTTCTCCTTGCGCGCAAGATGGTTGAAGCAGCGTACGAACTCGCTCTTGAGCTGGCCGAGCTTGTGGGTCAGCAGCCGCTCCTCATAATCGGCCAACGCCTGTCCCGCGCGGGCGGCCAGCGCCGAACGCAGCTGCGCCTTCTCGGAGCCAGCCTGTTCGCTCAGCAGCCGCTTCTGCTCGCGTTCGAGCGTCACCAGCTGCCCCTTGATCAGCTTCCATTCTTCCTGGCGCGCGCCAAGCGCAGCCTCGGTCGCGCCGAGCCTGCGTTCGGTCAGTTGCAGCTCATCGAGCAGCAGGCCCGCCGAGGCATTGTCGGCGCGGCCGAGCGCGGCTTCGAGCGCAGCGGCACGAGCGGTAAGCCGGTCCATTTCGGACAGGAGATCGGCGGCACGCGGGCGGACGACCGATTCAACCTCGTCGAGGCGCGCAATCGCGGTCGTGCCGTCGCCGACCTCGCGGATCGCCGGACTGTCGGCGGCGGCGCCCGGCGCGCGGGTCCGCGCCTGCAGGAACGCCTCCAGATCGCCCCAATGGGCGGTGCCCCATTTGGCCTGACGCGCGGGGATCCCCTCGGCGCGCCATTCGCCGATCGCCTCCAGCAGCGCTGCGGTCGCGCCGGCGTCATAACCGGCTCCGGCGCCCGCTAGCGCGGCGCGAAACGCGGCAGTAAGCTTGGGCGCCATCGCGAAGGGCAGGAGCTTGTTGGCGGTGTCGCGGAGTTCATGCTCGGCATGCGCCATGGCGCGGCGGACCTCGCCGTGCTCGGCTTCGATCCTATCGCGCCGCACGGCGGCATCGCCACCCTCGGCGACGAATTGCCGACGCACCTGCTCGGCAGCGCGCGCCTGCGAATCGCGCTGCGATACGAGTTCGGCGACTTCATCGCCCAATGTCGCTGCGCGCCGCTCGGCGACCTGGATATCGCGGTTGACAGCCTCGAGCCGCGCCGTCGCGGCGCTGTCGTCGTCCTTCTGATGCCGGGCGATATAGAGACCGAGGTCGACCCGTAGTCGCCCTACTAGATCGATGCCAAGTAGGCTGCGAATGGCGGAGCCCAGTTGCTCGTCATCCTCGCCGCCCTCGGCGATCTCGCTGATCTTCTCGCCATCGAAGAAAAAGAGCTGCGACACGCCCGGCGGAATCAGCTCCTGGAGGAAATTGTGCCATTCCTCGCGCGGCACCGCAGTGATCGTCTCGCCGTCCTTCAATAGATCGAGCGTCTCGACGACGCTGCGTCCCCGCGTCACCCATTCGCGCCGAATCCTGTAGCGGTGGATCGTGCCCGCCTCGGCATAGTCAAACTCGAGCGACACCGCCGCGCCCTCGCGGCCCGAGGCCCGGTTTACGCGGTCGCGCAGATAGGCGTCATAGTCGGTCTGCGCCACGCGCGCGCCAAGCGCGCGCCGCCCATAGAGCGCGAGGCGGACCGCTTCGAGCAAGGTGGTCTTGCCGACGCCGTTCTTGCCGCCGATTAGGATGACCGGGGCGGCGCTACCCTCCCGCCGCCGGGGGATCAGGTCGAGCGTGGTCGTGCCGGCATAGACGCCGAAATCCTGAAGTATGACACTACGGAGGATCACGCCGGCATATCCTTGTCGAAATCGAGGGCCGGCTGCATCGCCAGGGCTTCCAGTTCCTCGTCGCCCTCGACCTCGTCCGCCTGGCGTCCGGCCAAGCGCTCTTCCAGAACTGCGTCGAGATCGCGCCATTCCTGCCGGAACAGGTCCTCGATCCGCGTGTGAACCGCATGTCTCCGCTTGAGGCCATGCGCCGCGCGCTCGACATCGAGCAGCTTGACCACCAATTCGGTCGGAACATCACGGCCGCGGCAGACCTCGTCGAGCAGGCGTCCATCATCGACGGTGAACGCGATGCTGTCCTCGATAACCCAGTCGAGATCGCGACCGAGCGTCTCACGCACGATCAGCGGCACCGAATCCGCCCAATCGCCCCGCTCGGCACGCCAGATGCGGCGGATCTCGTGCAGCTCCGCGTCGTGCACCAGCAGCGTGTCGTCACCCGGTGGCGCTTCGCGCTGGACCTTTAGCTGGGTCTCGAGCAGCCGCCTGAGCAGCGTCTTGCAGAAGTCGAGCGTATAGGGGCCGGGCACCGGAGTGTCGGTGCCCTTGATGAAGGCGACCTGGCCGCTACGCCGCCGGAATTCGCGGTAGAGCTTCTTCTTTTCGGGCAGCTGGGTTTCCGCGAGCATGTCGCGGAAATCAAGCAAAGGTTCGAGCCAATCCTCGCCCGAATCAATCATCGCTTCCATCGAGCGGTCGCGCTCGACGACGGTGCAAACCCAGCAGCCGAAGCGCGAATTGCCGCAGCTTGGCGTGGTCGTATCGACGACCAGCGGGCATTCGCCGGACTGCGCGTTACGGTACATCGCAACTAGGTCGCGATTGTCATTACCCCAGGGCGAGGGATGCTGGAGCAGATACGTCCAAACGTCGTCGGTCGAAAAGGGCTCGATCGGCGCGTAGACAAAGGCATTGAGCAGCGAGGAATGGCGCGACAGCGCCGATCCTTTGATCTTGTGGAACGACATCACCTGCGCGCGCGTCGCGCTTTCCGACGTGCGGACCCCGAGCACCATCACCACCTCGCCAAACTCAGCGACGCGGCCGCGGATGAAATCATTTGCGGGCTCGATCTTGAGGCGTTCGGTGCACCAGCGGAACCGCCGCGAGGGCGCTGGATAACCGCGCCCGATCATATTTACCCAGAAGCTGCGATCGACGTTGGGGGTGACCTTCTCGGTCCTGATCGGCAGGCCCTGTTCGGCGGCGGCGCGCGCTATCCGCTCCAGTGTCACGTCGATATAGCGCACGATCACTGGCGTCTCGACCAACGTATCCGAGCTGATCACATAGATCGGCTTCTGGCGCCGCTCGACCGGCAGCTCCAGTAGCGCGCTCCACAGCATCTGCAGCGCGCAGGTCGAATCCTTGCCGCCGGAATAGCCGACAACCCACGGCCGGTTGTCCGACAAATATACCTCGCGGATCTCGCGGTAGCGGTCCGCAAGCCCGGGGCCGTCGAGCGCGGAAACCTTCGCCATCAGCTCGCCGCCCGAAGCTTAGGCATTTCGGATGGCGCATAGAGATCTTCGACGCGCTGCGCCTCGGGGGTCAGCGCCATGCCGAGCGCACGGACGATGACGTTGGTTACCAGCGTCACATTGTTCTTTGAAATGTTGACCTTGCCCGCGACCAGCGCGCGATTGTCCCACAGCGTTCGGTTGGCGCGCGACCAATCGATTTCATTGAGCCGCGCTAGGCGCTTCTTCCAGTCTTTCGGATGTGAGGCGACGAGTTGTGCGCCAGCCTTGCCGATCGCCTGGACGGCAACACCATGGGCATGGATGCAATCGCGACGAAGCTCATAGGTCGACACCTCGCGCTTCGCGACGCGCTGCCAGTCGGGCATGTTTGCTATGACCGCCGTCCAGAACTCGATAGCCCGCGCCTTGTCGTGCTCGTCAACCGTGCCGGACTTGGACTTGCCGATCAGTTCCATAGTGGCTTGATGAATGCTGCTCAGCGTGAAGAATTTCGTGGACCGATTGGAAATGCTGGTGCTGTCGTAGCAGGTGAAATCGCGGAACAGTGGGATCACAGCCGTTACGTCGCGCGACAGGGCCGCCAGAGCGTCACGGTGATTGTAGAGCAGCTTGAGCGATCGAGTTGGCTTAACCGCGTGAATGTTGAGATCGGCGAACATCTGTTGCGAGCGCTTGAGGCCGCGGTCGGCGAAGACGACCACCGAGATCGTCTCATTCCCCAGTGAAGGGCGCTCGCGGATCGCCTCTTCGATAGCAGCGCGGCGATGCTGGCCATCATTGATTAGGATCGTCGCGGCAAGATCAATGCGAAGCTGGCCGACCTTCCGCAAAGCTCCTTCAGCTGCGGCGGGAACGAATTCGATTTCACCATCAATCGAGGCGCACAACGATGACAAGATATATTCGTTGGCATTGTTCGCGATGTAGCTTGCGATTGCCGGCACACGGGCCTTGTTCAGGACCCGCTGCGCACGCAAATCCGCCGGCATCGCCTCGTCGTCGAATTTGAATAGGCGTGGCACGACCTTGAGCGGTACCATGATTACATAATAGGCGCTGCCGGCTTGGACGCCGCGGATGGCCGTAAATTCTAAGCTGTTCCCGTCCATGCTCGAGTCCGCCCCATTTCCCGCCTACCGTTGAAAGATGGAGCGACAAAGCGTGGAAGTCAATTATCATATTTTGGACGTTTATTTTTCCCCAACTCACTTCCAACAAGTTTCTTGATTCATGCTCTACGCAAGCCGGGTCCGCCTTCGGTCAGCGGAATCACCCGCGATCCCTGCTGCAAACTCATTCCCGCCAAATGTGTCGCCGCCTAGCCCCTCTCAGCCCATACCCCACCCCCACGCTCATTCACGATAATCTCCGGCCGCGCCGGATCCGCCACGGGCTTCTGCCGCAGGTTGCGGAACTGGACGCAGGTATCCGAGGTGCCGCTCGTAATCATGCGCTCACGCCGCGTTGAGCAGCCGCTGGTGCGGCCCCCCGCCGAGGAAGCGTGCGAGTTCGGCGATTACGGTGAATTCCACGAGGCGAGGCGCTCGTAGCCTCGAGGATAGATGAAGTTTCACCAAAATGCCTCGGACATCATGCCGGCAATAGTGCGGAAACCCGCTACCCACCCCCGCGGGCACCACAACAAAATCACGCTATTCATCCAATAGTTCAGCGTCGTTCAATATTTGACGAATGCCAACCATGATGGATTGGCGCTTTATATCCCAACTTTTTGACAAAACGAGCAGGATACTATAGATTTCTTCGTCACTTTTCCATCCATAAACTGGCTTTCTCTTTTTCATCTCGAATTGATCGGACTCAATCTTACACATAGAGGAAAGATGATCAATCTCTGTATTTAGACTGCTCCCGATCAAATACATAGCACGCGCAATGTGATCCCTCGCTGCGATAACGGCTCGTGCGTTTATAAAAGCTTTCTCAGGCCCCTCTTTAATAGCGGTTTCAATCAACCCATCGAGACGGCTTATAAATCGACTTGGCGCGTAGATTATTTTGTTCTCTACCTCTTCAAGTCTTCTCCTGGATCTAAATAATAGAGCGATACGCTTTCTTAGGGCGGTGGCAGATACTAAGAAGATACCACCAAACCACGCTAGTATATCCGGAACAACCTTCTGCACCCATCCCCCGACAGTCGATTTTGGATCAACCAAGTGATCATTGAGATAAGCAGTCGCCGTCCCCGCCCAAATGGAAAGAGCCGATGCTCCAGCAACTATCCCATCCCAGAGCAATCCACTTGTGACCAGGAAGACTATACTCCCAACGACGATTATTAAGATTAGACCCAAAAGTACGTCGCCAAAGGATGGCGGAGGATCGCCCGGCGGAGGCGCCGATATTTTCAACTCGGGCGCTTCCACTGTGATTCCATGTGGCGCGGCTGGGCCCCCTGAGCGATGCGGTCCACGTGATGCCATTTTGCAAAACTCCTCCCCCTTGAGGACCCTATCCTAGTCGAGTGAGAATCGAGCAACAAAACGCCGCGAGTGCGCCGCGGCAATTTCACTTTCGCTACAACACGAAAGAGAATTGGGCGTCACTCTACCCGATGGAACTCTGACTATCAAAAATGCGCGGCGGAGTCCGCCATGTTTTTTTCTATCGCCATACCCGAAGGTCGCCGATTCACTCTCTCCCCGGGCTGGCCAGTTGGAAGGGGCGCAAGAAGGCACGGACTAGCTGCATCATCGAGGGCAACTATCCGATGCCTGCTATTTGATACCATCCGTTTGGCAAACAGCCAGTCATTGCCGCCAAACTCACCAGCCCACCTCCCCCCCATTGACCGATACCCACCCGCAACTCATTCGCTACATTCTCCGAGCGCGCCGGCTTCGCCTCCAATTTCTGACGCTAGGCGTTGGTCAGCAAATAATCGGCGATGACCGTTTCGCGCGGCACGCCGAGGGCGGTGAGCAGCAGTGCTGCGGCGACGCCGGTGCGGTCCTTGCCCGCCGCGCAATTGAACGCGAGCGGCGCGTGGCCCGCGAGCAGCTCCGCGAACACGCGGCGGTACTGGTCGTGGAAGGTCCCGAGGAGACGCGGATAGCTTTCGGTCATGGCGGTGCGCGTCTGGTCGGCGGTCCAGGCCTTGGGGTCGCCGGCATGAAGCCGGCCATGTCGAGCGTGCAATCGTCGCTCAGCACGCGCGGCGCCTTGGCCGCCGGCCAATGCATGGGTTCGTTGGCGCGTTCGTGGGTGTCGCGACGTCCGGCCGAAAATGTTAGCCTACCTCCGCGGGGCGTCGAGCGCCCGCCCGGGGGCGCTTGCAATGCACGACAATGCCGTTGTCCACCTCGCCAAAAAGCTGAACGCCTTTCACTTGTGGGGGATTGCGGTCGGGCTGGTCATCTCGGGCGAGTATTTCGGCTGGAGCTTCGGTTGGGCGCAGGCGGGGACGCTTGGATTCCTGATCACGACCAGCGTGATTGCCGCGATGTACCTGGCTTTCGTGTTCAGCTTTACCGAACTCACCACCGCGATCCCGCAGGCTGGTGGTCCGTTCGCTTATGGCTACCGAGCGTTCGGACCAGTCGGCGGTGCAGTGGCGGGCTTTGCAACGATGATCGAATTCCTTTTCGCGCCGCCGGCGATCGCGCTGGCAATCGGCGCGTATCTGAACGTGCAATTTCCTGATCTGTCGCCAAAAATGGCGGCGCTCGGCGCGTATGTGCTGTTCGTAGCGCTCAACATCGCCGGGGTCCGCATCGCCGCGACGGTCGAGTTGCTGGTTACGGTCCTCGCGGTGGGCGAACTGCTGGTCTTCATGGGTGTCGTTGCGCCGGGCTTTAGCTGGAGCCGCTTTGCCGACGGTGGATGGGCGGGTGCCTCGTCCTTTCACTTCAGCGCGATCGGCGGGATGATTGCCGCAGCACCGTTCGCGATCTGGTTCTTCCTTGCGATCGAGGGCGTCGCGATGGCAGCGGAGGAAGCGCGCGATCCGCACCGCACTATTCCGATCGCCTATGTCGCCGGAATCCTCACGCTGACCGCATTGGCCTTCGGAGTGATGATCCTGGCGGGCGGCGCAGGCGACTGGCGCGCGCTGGCGAGCGTGAACGACCCGCTGCCACAAGCTATGAAGACAGTGGTCGGCACGACGAGCGGCTGGTTGCACATGCTGGTCTGGCTCGGCCTGTTCGGACTGGTCGCGTCGTTCCACGGCATCATCATGGCGTATGCGCGCCAAATCTTCGCACTGTCGCGCGCCGGCTATTTGCCCGCGATCTTCGCGCACCTGCACCCGCGCTTCCGTACCCCCGACGTGGCGACGATCGCGGGCGGCGTGATCGGAGTCGCGACCATCTACAGCGACAATCTGATCGCCATTGCCGGACAATCGCTGACCGCCAGCATCGTCACCATGTCTGCGTTCGGAGCGTTGACGATGTACCTGATCAGCATGGCGAGCCTGTTCCGGCTGCGGCGCATCGAGCCATCGCTAGATCGGCCGTATCGCACGCCGCTTTATCCGTTCGCGCCCGCACTGGCGTTCGGGATCGCGCTGCTTTCCCTGGTAGCGATGGCCTGGTTCAATCTCGAGATTTTCGGCATCTTCGTCGCGATCATGGCGGTCTGCGTGATGGGCTCGATGTGGGCGCGACCGCGCGTCATGGCGTCTGCGGCGGCAACAGGCTGATCGGATCATGTTTGAGCGCGACTCCGGTCAGCCGGGCATGCCGAGCTGCGTTGATCAATCGGACGATCGTATCCGCCGCGACTTCGTAACCGAGCCCGTGCGGCGGCCGGATGTTGGACACGCAATTGCGCTCGCTGTCGCGCCGGCCCGGCCGCGGTTTCCAGGTAAGATACGCCCCCAGACTGTCGGGTGCGCTCAGTCCCGGTCGTTCGCCGATCAACATGACAGACATGTCCACGCCGAGCGCGTTGCCGATCGCGTCGCCGAGCGCGACACGGGCCTGCGTCGCCAATACGACCGGTGCGATTCGCCAATCCGGCAGGCGGGCGACGATCGCCGTCACCAGCGCGGCCGCGTGCGCCCGGACCGCCGTGGCAGAGAGGCCGTCTGCGACGATGATCGCCAAATTATCCCCGGTTGCGCGCAATCGAGATTCGTCCTCCGCGTGCAGCAGCCGGCCAAGATCCGGGCGACGCAGATATTCGCTACGGTCTGCGGCACGGCTGCGAACGGCGACGACCGGCCGACCGATCGCATCGCCGAATCCCGCGATGTCGAACACGGCATGAACGGCATCGCGCGCGCGGGCATGGTCGAGTTGAAACTCGAGCAGCGCACGGGTCGGCATCCCCTGTCCGGCGCGTCCCAGCAAAACCCGAGCCTGAGTCAGCGCGGCGAGCCGGTTGCGCAGCGTCGGAGGTTCAGCCATGCAGTCGCCGCAACGCCGGAATATGGTCGACCGCCAGCGCGGCCGGCACGCGTTCGGCGACTCGGCCATCCTCCAACAAGCCGATCTCCTGCAGCCATGCCTCGAACTCCGGCGCGGGCCGCAGGCCGAGCGCGTCGCGCACATACAGCGCGTCGTGAAAGCTGGTCGACTGATAGTTGAGCATGATGTCGTCCGCCCCCGGAACCCCCATGATGAAATTGACGCCGGCAACACCCAGCAGGGTCAGGATCGTATCGGTATCGTCGCCATCGGCCTCGGCATGATTGGTGTAGCAGATGTCGACGCCCATCGGCACGCCGAGCAACTTGCCGCAGAAATGATCCTCGAGAGCGGCGCGCGCGATCTGCTTGCCGTCATAAAGATACTCCGGCCCGATAAAGCCGACGACCGAGTTGACCAGCAATGGCGAGAAAGCCCTCGCCACGGCATAGGCGCGCGCTTCGAGCGTCTGCTGATCGACGCCGTGATGCGCCCCTGCGGACAGGCACGATCCCTGGCCCGTCTCGAAATACATCACATTGCTGCCGACGGTGCCGCGGTCGAGCGACAGGGTGGCAGCGCGCGCCTCGGCGAGCAGCGCGAGATCGATGCCGAAGCCGCGATTGGCCGCCTCGGTGCCTGCGATCGACTGGAAGCATAGATCGACCGGCGCGCCGCGCCGGACCAGATCGAGCGTCGTCGTGACGTGCGCAAGCACGCAGGATTGTGTCGGGATGGCATAGGTCAGGCGAATCTCGTCGAGCAAGTGAAGCAGCGTCGCAGTGCTCTCGACATCGTCGGTCGCCGGGTTGATCCCGATCACCGCGTCGCCCGCGCCCATCAAAAGCCCGTCGAGCACCGATGCGGCGATGCCGGCGGGATCGTCCGTCGGATGATTGGGCTGGAGGCGGACGGAAAGTCGCCCCGGCAAGCCGATCGTGTCCCTGAAGCGGCTGACGACCCGGATCTTGCGCGCCACCGCGATCAGATCCTGGTTGCGCATCAGCTTCGACACCGCCGCCGCCATCTCCGGGGTTACGCCCCGTGCGACGCAGGCAATCGCGGCGCCATCGGTCTCATTCGACAACAGCCATTCGCGAAAGCCGCCCACCGTCAGGCTGGCGATAGAGGCAAAGGCAGGCCCATCGTGGCTATCGAGGATCAGTCGCGTGACCTCGTCATCCTCATAGGCGACCAGGGGCTCGTCGAGAAACGCCTGAAGCGGGAGGTCGGCCAGCACGAACCGCGCGGCCACGCGCTGCTCGGCGCTTTGCGCAGCGATGCCGGCCAACACATCTCCCGATCGCAAAGGACTCGCCGCGGCAAGCAGGTGCGGCAAGCCATCGAAACGATAGCGCGTGGCGGCGATGTCGGTTTGATAGCGTGCCAGCGAATCTTGCTCCGGATCGCAGTTGCCGACCGTTCGAATGGGAAGGGTCAGGCTAGGAGTATCCCGCGATCTTGCCTACCTCAATCGATCACGGCATGGCCCGACCAGAAGGGCGGCAGACAGCTTGATCCCCCGGCCCAGGGCCGCGAGCAGAGCCGAAACCCCTACGCCAGATACATCCGCCGCAGCTTCGCCAGATCCGCCCCCGACAGGCCCATCTCATCGCGCAGCCACCCCGTCGCACCGCCGGGATGCGCGTCCAGCACCGCCAGCGCCGCCTCGATATACCGCCGATCGGCGGCCACCATCGCCTGGGCGACGCCGGGCGAAGCCTGTAACAAGGCGCGCGCGGGGCTGGTCTGGGCGTTGCGGGTCTTCCGGGGAGGATTTGGAAGCCCTAGGCGCCCATCAGCCGGTACCCTACCCCCAGCTCGTTGACGACGATCTCCGGCCGCGCCGGGTCGGCTTCGAGCTTTTGGCGGAGGTTGCGGATCACGACGCGGAGATATTCGATATGGCGTTCGTAATCGTGCGCCCAGACTGCGTTGAGCAGTTGCTGGTGGGTGATCACGCGACCGGGGAAGCGCGCGAGTTCGGCGATTACGGCGAATTCCTTGGGGGTGAGATGGATCTCCTCGTCGCCGCGCATCACGCGGCGGTCGAGCAGGTCGAAGGTCACGCCGCCGGCAGTGATGCTGGTCTTGCCGCCGCCGTCGGCGAGGCGGCCGCGGAGCGCCGCGCGGACGCGGGCGAGGAGTTCCTCGGTGTCGAACGGCTTGGTGACGTAATCGACGGCGCCGAGATCGAGCGCGGTGACTTTCTGTTCGGTCGCCTCGCGGGCGGAGACGATCAGGATCGCGGCCTTGGAGTGTTTGCGGATCGCGGGGATCAGCTCGAGGCCGTCGCGATCGGGCAGGCCGAGATCGAGCAGCACGACGTCGGGCTGCGCCTCGCCGAGCGCTTCGAGCGCCTGGCGGCCGTTGGCGGCCTCGGCGACGCGGTAGCCGGCGCGGGTGAGCGTGCCGTGGAGCAGGCGGCGGATGGGGGGTTCGTCGTCGACGACGAGGATGGTGGCGGCGGTGGTCATGGGGTGGAGTCGCGGGGGATTGGGGGTGTGGGGTGGTTGCTGGCGAGGCCCCTCACCTGCAAGGTAGGGCCATAGGATATAGACGCTTTGTCACCCCGGACGTGTTCCGGGGTCCAAATCTCCACATCGGAATCCAAAAAGGCTCTAGGGATTCCAGTGCCTCGCGTTGGACCCCGGAACAAGTCCGGGGTGACGGATAGGAGGTACCCGAATGCGACCGCCCTCTTCTGAAGAAGAAGGGCTTGCAAGGGTTCGACCCTGGAGATCGACGCATTTCTCATTCCGCGGGCTCCTCCGGCGTGCGGATCAGCAATTCCTCGGGGAAGCGCAAGGTGAAGCGCGCGCCTTTGGGGTCGCCGCGGTTGGCTGCTTCGACCTGGAGGCCCATGGCTTCGGCGAAGCCCTTGACGATGGCGAGGCCGAGGCCGGTGCCGGTCTTCGAGCGGTCCGAGCCCTGGAGGCGGCGGAAGGTTTCGAACACTTCGGCCTCGCGGCCCGGGGGCAGGCCGGGGCCGGTGTCGAGGATCGAGAGCGCGAGTGAGCCGGGTGGCCGCTCGGCGGCTATGGTGATTTCGGTGCCGGGGTCGGCGTAGCGGCCGGCATTGTCGAGCAGGTTGATCAGGCAGTGGTGGAACAGCTGCGGGTCGACGCGCACCAGCGGCAGGTGGGGCGAGACGTCGAGTCTTATCGCATGGCCTTCGAGCGTGGTGCGGGTGTCGTGGACGGCGCTGGCGACGGCGTCGGTCAAGTCGACCGGCTCGACGCGCAGCTTGAGCGCGCCGGCCTCGACACGCGCCATGTCGAGCAGGTTGGCGACGAAGCGGTTGAGGCGCTGGGCCTCGGCATCGATCGTCTCGATCAACGCGGGGCGCGGATCGTGTTGATATTCATCGACTGCCGCCAGGATCGACGTGAGCGGCGTGCGCAAGTCGTGGCTGACCGAGGAGAGCAAAGCCGCGCGGAGGCGGTCGCGCTCCTTGAGCTCGGCGACGTCGCGCATGTCCTCGCGCAGCCGCATGCGTTCGAGCGCGAGCGTCGCCTGGTCGAGCAGGCTCATCAGCAGCGGCACCTGGTCCGAACGCACGGTCTCGCGGCCGTCCTCGCGCGCGAGGCCGATCGCGGCGACAGTGCGCTCGGCGGTCTTGAGCGGATAGAAGAGCCAGTCCGAGGCAGTGAGCGTGTCCGATCCGCGGCCGGCGGGGAGCCCGCGTTCGAGCGCCCAGCCGGCGGCGGCGCGCTCCATCGTCTCGAGCCGGTCCTCGGGCGGGAACGCGGCGCGGAGCTGGGGGCCGTCGGGCGACAAAGTGAGCATCGTCGTGCGGACGTCGAGCAGGCGCGCGATCTCGGCGCAGACGGCCTGCATCATCTCCTCTTCGTTGGCGGCGTCGCCGAGCTGGCGGAGGAAGCCGGCGAGCGCAGCGTTCTGGCGCGCGCTGCCGGCGGCGAGATCGGCCTGGGCGCGGATGCGCGCGGAGAGCTGGCTGGTGACGATCGCGACGCCGAGCAGCACGATCACCGAAATGACATTCTCGGGATTGCTGACGGTGAGCGTGCCGGTGGGGGGCAGGAAGAAGAAGTTATAGGCGAGCGACGAGACGACGCCGGCGAACAGCGCGGGCCAGCGGCCGAACAGGCTCGCGGCAGCCATCACCGGGAGCAGATAGAGCAAGGCGACGTTGCCGAGGTTGAGGATGTGCGACAGCGTCGATCCGGCGCCGGTGACCGCGGCGACCATCAGGCTGGTCCAGCCATAAGCGGCAGGAGTGCCGTAGCTGCGGCGCGGCGGCCGGGGCGGCTTGGCGGGGACGCCTTGCATCGGCAGAACGTGCACGGCGACGCCGGGCGTCTCGCGCACCAGCCGGTCGACGACTGAGCCGTGGCGCAGCTCGAACAGTCGCGAGCGCATCGACTTGCCGACGATCAGCTGGGTGGCGCGCGCCTCGGCGACATAGGATTTGATGCCTTCGACCGCGGATTCGGCGGGCACCGAGACGACGGTGGCGCCGAGCTGGCTGGCGAGATTGAGCGCGGCGGCGAGGCGTCGGCGCTCGTCCTCGCCGAAGCCGCGCTCGCGGGGGGTTTCGACGTGGAGCGCGGTCCAGGGGGCGCGGAGCGCGTCGGCGATGCGCTTGGCGCCGCGGACGAGGCCATCGGCGCTGGGCAGTTCGTTGACCGCGACGACCAGCCGCTCGCCGACCGCCCAATTGCCGGCGAGCGCGTGACTGCGCAGATAGTCGAGCATCTGTGCGTCGACTGCCTGGGCGGCGCGGCGCAGCGCGAGCTCGCGGAGCGCGGAGAGGTTCGATTTGGAGAAGAAGTGCGCGAGCGCGCGGGTGGCTTCCTCGGGGACATAGACTTTGCCGGCCTTGAGGCGCTCGATCAGCTCGTCGGGAGGCAAGTCGACGACTTCGACTTCGGCGGCTTCGAGGATGCGATCGGGGACGGTTTCGCGCACGCGGACATGGGTGAACGACGCGACGACGTCGTTGAGGCTCTCGATGTGCTGGATGTTGACCGTCGACCAGACGTGGATGCCGGCGTCGAGCAGTTCCTCGACATCCTGGTAGCGCTTGGGGTGGCGGCAGCCGGGGGCGTTGCTGTGCGCGAGCTCGTCGACGAGCACGAGCTGGGGGTGGCGCGCGAGGATCGCGTCGAGGTCCATTTCGCGGAGGATATGGCCCTGGTGCGCGATGTCCTTGCGCGGGATCAGCTCATAGCCGCGCGTGAGCGCGTCGGTTTCGGCGCGGCCATGGGTTTCGACGACGCCGATCACGGTGTCCACGCCGGCGGCGCGGCGTTCGGCGCCGCCGAGCAGCATCTCATAGGTCTTGCCGACGCCGGGAGCGGCGCCGAGGAACACTTTCAAGCGCCCCCTTCCCTCCTGCGCGGCGGCGCGCAGCAGGGCCTCGGGGTCGGGGCGATCGGGAGGGTTCACGGGGTGGGTTTAGGGGTTGCGGGTGGGGGCGGCAATGTGGGGGTGCCTTGGATTTGGTTCACGCCGAGGCGCGGAGGGATTTGCCTTGCCGGCGCGTCGGGTGCCCGATCGACGGTCACGCGCGCCGAAGCGACATTTTTGATTCGCGCAAAGACGCGGAGACGCGAAGGTATTGGATGCGAGTGCCGCGAGGGTCTCGATCTCTGCGGCTCTGCGTCTCTGCGCGAATATATCTTGCTTCGCGCCTTCGCGTCTTCGCGTGAACCATTCTACCTCGACCCTTCCGCGTCGAGCGCGCGGTTGAGGAGGAGGACGTTCACTCGGTCCTCGCCGAGGAAGCCGAGCAGCGGACGGGCGGTGCTGCGGGCGACCAGGTCGCGCACCTGCGCTTCGGGAAGGCCGCGGGCCTTGGCGACGCGGGGGAGCTGGAAGAGGGCCGCGGCGGGGCTGATGTCGGGGTCGAGCCCCGAGGCGGAGGTCGCTACGAGATCGGCGGGAACCGCCTGGCCTGGCGCGGGGTGGAGCGCGGCCATGTCGGTCCTGACTCGGTCGGCGAGCGCCTGGCTGGCGGGGCCGAGGTTCGAACCCGAGGAAGCGAGCGCGTCATAGCCCTTGCCGGCGGCGCTGGGGCGCGGGTGGAAGTATTTGTCGGCGGTGAAGCCCTGGGCGATCAGGCTGGAGCCGATGATCGTGCCGTCGTGGGCGCGGATCAGGCTGCCGTTGGCTTGCGACGGGAAGGCGAGCTGGGCGATGCCGGTGAGCGCCAGCGGGTAGGCCAGGCCGAGGAGCAGGGCGAACAGCGCCGTGAGGACCAGCGCGGGGCGGAGGGCGGATTTTAGGTCGGTGAGCATGGGTTCTTCTTTCTTCCTAAGCCCCTCCCCTTCAGGGGAGGGGTTTGGGGTGGGGCCTGGCCTCGAGGTGTCGGGCTCGGTGAGACACATTCCCCACCCCAACCCCTCCTCTAAAGGGGAGGGGCTTATTGGCTCAGGCCAGCCCGATCGCATTGACCGCGACGTCGATGACCTTGATCCCGATGAACGGCGCCACCACCCCGCCCAGCCCGTAGATCAGCAAATTGCGCTGGAGCAGTGGCCCCGCGCCGATCGGGCGGTACTTCACGCCCTTGAGGGCGAGCGGGACCAAGGCCGGGATGATCAATGCGTTGAAGATGATCGCGGAGAGGATCGCCGACTGCGGAGTGGCGAGGTGCATCACGTTGAGCACGGCGAGGCCGGGATAGAGCACGGCGAACATCGCGGGGATGATTGCGAAGTACTTCGCGATGTCGTTCGCGACCGAGAAGGTCGTGAGCGAGCCGCGAGTCATCAGCAATTGCTTGCCCAGGCCCACGACTTCGATGAGCTTGGTCGGGTCGCTGTCGAGATCGACCATGTTGCCGGCCTCGCGCGCGGCCTGGGTGCCGGTGTTCATCGCGACGCCGACATCGGCCTGGGCGAGCGCCGGGGCGTCGTTGGTGCCGTCGCCGCACATCGCGACGAGCTTGCCGCCGGCCTGTTCCTGGCGGATCAGCGCGAGCTTGTCCTCGGGAGTGGCCTGGGCGAGGAAATCGTCGACGCCGGCTTCGGCGGCGATCGCGGCGGCGGTGAGCGGATTGTCGCCGGTGATCATCACGGTGCGGATGCCCATGCGGCGGAGCTCGCCGAAGCGCTCGCGGATGCCGGCCTTGACCACGTCCTTGAGCGCGACCGCGCCGAGGATGCGGCCGTCCCTGGCCACCGCGAGCGGCGTCATGCCGGCGCGGGCGATCTCGTCGGTGGCGCGGCGGAGTTCGGTCGCGGCGGCGGTCTCGGTGGCGGCCGGGTTGGCGCGGAGGACCGAATCAACGGCGCCCTTCTGGATCAGCGATTCGCCGATCCGGACGCCGGAGATGCGGGTCTGCGCCGTGAAGGGAATGACTTCGGCTTCGGCGGGGAGCGCTTCGTGCTTGATGTCGAAATGTTCGCGCGCGAGAACGACGATCGAGCGGCCTTCGGGAGTTTCGTCGGCGAGGCTGGCGAGCAGCGCGGCTTCGGCGAGTTCGGAGACGTGGATGCCGGCGACCGGGCGGAACTCGCTCGCCTGGCGGTCGCCGATGGTGATGGTGCCGGTCTTGTCGAGCAGCAGCGTGTCGACGTCGCCGGCGGCTTCGACTGCCCTGCCCGACTTGGCGAGCACGTTGAAGCGCACCAGCCGGTCCATGCCGGCGATGCCGATCGCCGAGAGC
>Ga0207675_100000246_pt1 | contig 51719 bp, 41 predicted proteins | sample KBSSwiS42_FD_184305 | JGI IMG/M metagenome (GOLD analysis project Ga0207675, IMG submission 184305) | Switchgrass rhizosphere microbial communities from Kellogg Biological Station, Michigan, USA - KBS Switchgrass S4-2 (SPAdes) (version 2) | ecosystem: Host-associated > Plants > Roots >...
GCTCGCCGCAGAGGACGAGCGTCGGCACGCGCACGCGCGCGAGGTCGGCGCGCGAGTCGGGACGGCCGAGCATCGCGCGCTGCTGGTTGCGCTGGCCGATCGCGCCGACGCTTCTCGCCATCTCGGCCATCAGCGTCGTGAGCTCGCTGCGAGCAACGTGCGCCGGCAGCAACCAGCGCGCGGGAAGCTCCGGAATCAATGCTTCGATGCCGCCGGCCTCGACCTTCGCGATGTCCGCCAGCCGGCCGGCGCGCCGCGCCTCGGTGTCGGCCGCCGCGGTGGTGTCGAGGAGCGCGAGCCGCGTGACGCGCTCCGGCGCGCGCCGCAGCGCCTCGAACGCGACGTAGCCGCCGAGCGAGAGGCCGACCAGCGCGAAGCGCGGCGGCGTCGCCGCGAGCAGCGCGTCGGCCATCGCGGCGAGCGTGTCGTGCTCGCGAAAGACGAAGACGCGGCAGTCGCGGTGTCCGGCGGCGGCGAGCGCAGCACGCTGCGTGGAGAACAGCCGCTCGTCGCAGAGATGCGCGCAGGCGAACGCGATCGAGGTCGGATCGTTCATCGGGGTTTCCTCGGAGTCTTGGCGATCCCTGCTCGCGGCCCTGGCTTCGATCGCGATCATGCGCCGGCGCCGCGCGCCGCAGACAATGACCCGTTCCGGCGCGCAGACGCCGACGTCACAGGAGACAACGTTGACCGCTACCACCACCCGCCGCACCGCGCTCGCCGCGACCGCGCTCGCGGTCGCCGCGCCGCGCCTCTACGCGCAGGCGCCGATCGTCATCAAGTTCAGCCACGTCGTCGCCGCCGACACCCCGAAGGGCAACGGCTCGGAGTTCTTCGCCAAGCGCGCCGCCGAGCTGACGAAGGGCAAGGTCAAGGTCGAGGTCTATCCGAACTCGACGCTCTTCAAGGACAAGGAAGAGATCGAGGCGCTGCAGCTCGGCGCGGTGCAGATGCTGGCGCCGTCGCTCTCGAAGTTCGCGCCGCTCGGCGTCAAGGAATTCGAGGTCTTCGACTTTCCGTACCTGTTCGACAGCTTCGACGAGCTGCACAAGGTGCAGCAGGGCGCGGTCGGCAAGGGGCTGCTGAACAAGCTCGAGGCCAAGGGCATCACCGGGCTCGCGTTCTGGGACAACGGCTTCAAGTCGTTCTCGTCGAACCGCAGGATGGCCAGGCCCGAGGACATGAAGGGCCTGAAGATGCGGATCCAGAGCTCGAAGGTGCTCGAGGCGCAGATGCGCGCGCTCGGCGCGCTGCCGCAGGTGATGGCGTTCTCGGAGGTCTACCAGGCGCTGCAGACCGGCGTCGTCGACGGCACCGAGAACCCGCACTCGAACCTGTACTCGCAGAAGATGCACGAGGTGCAAAAGCACATGACGATCACCGACCACGGCTTCGTCGGCTACGCGGTCGTCGTCAACAAGAAGTTCTGGGACGGCCTGCCGGCCGACATCCGCGGCCAGCTGACGCAGGCGATGGCCGACGCGACCAAGTTCACCAACGACAGCGCGCTCAAGGACAACGAGGACGCGCTCGCCAAGGTGCGCGCCGCCAAGACGACCGAGATCCTGACGCTGAGCGCCGCCGACCGGCTGTCGTGGAAGCGCGCGCTCGTCAAGGTGCACAAGGAGATGGAGCCGCGCGTCGGCAGCGAGATCCTGCAGGCGGTCTACAAGGAAACCGGCTTCGATCCCGCCAAGCTCTGAGCCGCGCGCCGCGTTGCGGCGACGGCGCTCAGCGCGCGCGTGCGAGAAGGCTTTGCGCGCGCAGCAACACCGGGCGGTCGACCATCGCGCCGTCGACCGCGACGGCGCCGCCGGCGTTCGCACCGGCAGCGGCGACGATGCGCTTCGCCCACGCGATCTCGTCCGCGCTCGGCGCGAACGCGGCGTGCACGACCGCGACCTGGCGCGGATGGATGCAGAGCTTGCCGGCGAAGCCGAGCTTGCGCGCGCGCCGCGTCTCGGCTTCGAGCGCGGCGTCGTCGTCGAGCGCGGTGCAGACGCCGTCGACCGGCGCCGCGATTGCGGCGAGCCGCGACGCGAGGACGAGCTCGCTGCGAAACGCGAGCAGCTCGTCGCCGTCGCCGTCGATGCCGAGGTCGAGCTGGAGATCGATCGAGCCGAACAGCAGCCGCTCGACGCCCTCGGCGCGCGCCAGCGCGCGGGCGTTCGCGATTCCTGCCGCGGTCTCGACGAGCGGCAGCAGCGCCGCCGCCGGCGCCGCGGCGCGAACGCGCGCGAGGTCACAGGCGCGCTCGGCCTTCGGCACGACGACCGCGGCGACGCCGGGCCGCGCGACGAGCGCGAGATCGCTCGCGAACATCGCGCTCGCGGCGTCGTTGATGCGCACCGCGACGCCATTGCCGCCGCCGTCGAGCCACGCCGCGAGCGCGGCGCGCGCGCCGTCCTTCGCTGCCGGCGCGACCGCGTCCTCGAGGTCGACGATCACCGCGTCGGCGCCGCTCGCGAGCGCCTTCGCGTAGCGCTCGGGGCGGTCGGCGGGAACGAAGAGATACGAGCGCGCGAGCATCGCCGTTGCCTCAGGCGAGCAGGAAGCCGACGCGCGGCGTCTCGCGCAGCGCGCGGATGCGCGCGATCGCGCGCCTGATCTCGGCGCCGCTCGCGCCGTCGCGGTAGGCCGCGAGCCGCTCGGCCTTGCTCACGATCTCGGCGCCGTCGAGCGGGTTGCCGGGGTCGCCCTTCGGCTCGTCGACGCGCGACGCGAACGTGCGGCCGTCGCGCGTTCGCAGCGCGACCTTGCCGATCCAGCGCGCCGGATAGGCTGCATCGACATCGGCATCGAGCGCCATCGCGACGCGGTCGCGAAACGCCGTGACGTCGGCGTCGCGCCAGTGCGCGTCGAAGTCGGCGAGGCCGGCGCTGCCGCGGACGGCGACGAGGCCGAGCACGGTGCCCATCGAGAACTTCGACTGGTGCACGGTCTGCGGATCGACGACCGGGCCGAGGACGTCGATCGCGCCCTGGTGGACGTGCGCGGTGACGCTTTCGATGTCGGCAGCGACGAGGCCGTTCGTGTGCATCGCATCGAGCAGCGCATCGGCGGCAGGATGGGTGTGCCGGCACGACGCGTGGAACTTGAACGACGTCTCGGCGAGCGCCCAGCGCTCACCGAGGCGGTCGACGAGCCGCGCCGGATCGGCGTCGCGCGAGAACGCCGCGCCCATCCCTTGTGCGCCCTCGAAGATGCGGCGCGCGCCGGTGAAGCCGTCGGCGGCGAGGTACGCCGCGGTCAATCCTGCCGACGCGGCGTGCGCGGTGTGCAGCTGCTTCGAGTCGGCGGCTTCGCGCAGGAACTCCCACAGTCCCGCGGCCTGCGTTCCCGCCGAGCCGAACGCATGCGCCATCTGCCCGGCGTCGAGGCGAAGCAAGCGCCCGACCGCGGCAGCGGCGGCGAGCGTTCCCGCGGTGCCGGTCGTGTGGAAGATGCGGTAGTGCGAGCGACCGAGGAATTCGCCGACGCGAACGCCGACCTCATAGCCGGCAACGACCGCGGCGAGCAGCTCGCTGCCGCCGGCGCCGATCGACTGCGCGACCGCGAGCGCCGGCGGGAAGACGACGGTCGCCGGGTGCAGCACCGAGCTGTTGTGCAGGTCGTCCTGCTCGACGACGTGCGACGCCGCGGCGTTGGCGATCGCGGCGACGAGCGGGCTCGAGCCACGGCGATGGATCAGCACCTCGCTCGGGCCGTCGCTCGGTCCCATGCGCTCGGCGAAGCGCGCGATCGACTCGACCGGGCGCGCGCCCTTGCCGGCGAGCGCGGAGCCGAGCCAGTCGATCATCAGGTCCTCGGCGCGGTCGAGGACGGCAGGAGGAATCGCTTCGATGTCGAGCGAAGCTGCGAACGCGGCGAGCGTTTCTCCGGGCGGTCGTTCGGCCATCGTCGGCTCCTTCGTTTGCGCCTCGTTCAGACCGCGCCTTCGCGGTGCAGCTGCGCGATCGTGGCGGCGTCGAAGCCGAGCTCGGCGAGCAGCGCGTCGGTGTGCGCGCCGAGCGCGGGGACGGCGTCCATGCGCACCTCGCTCGCGTCGCGCGCGGTCGGCGGAACGAGCGCCGGCACCGGGCCCGACGGCGTCGCCACCTCGCTCCAGCGCGAGCGCGCGTGCAGCTGCGGATGCGCCCACACCTCGGCCATCGTGTTGACCCGCGCGTTCGCGATCTGCGCCTGGTCGAGCCGCGCGACGACCTGCTCGGCCGTCATGGCTGCGAACGTCTCGACGATGATCGCGCGCAGCGCCTCGCGCGCCGCCGTGCGCGCCGCGTTCGACGCGAAACGCGGATCGGTCGCGAGCTCGGGGCGCTCGAGGACGCGGGCGCAGAACACCTGCCACTCGCGCTCGTTCTGCAGCCCGAGCATGACGATGCGCCCGTCGCCGGCGGGAAACGGGCCGTACGGGTAGATCGTCGCGTGCGCGGCGCCGGTGCGCGGCGGCGGCTCGGCGCCGAAGGACGCGTAGTAGAGCGGATAGCCCATCCACTCGACCATGCTCTCGAGCATCGAGATGTCGATCCGCCGGCCCCGCCCGGTGCGGCCGCGCTCGAGCAGCGCGGCGAGGATGCCGCTGTACGCATACATGGCGGCGGCGATGTCGGCGATCGAGCAGCCGGCCTTCGCCGGCTCGTCGGGCGTGCCGGTGATCGAGACGAAGCCCGATTCGCTCTGGATCAGGAGGTCGTACGCCTTCTTGTCGCGGTACGGCCCGGGCCGCTCGGCGTCGTCGCCGTAGCCCGAGATGTCGCAGACGATGAGGCGCGGATGCACAGGCGCGAGCGCATCGTGCGAGAGCCCCATCCGCGCCGCGGCGCCGGGAGCGAGGTTCTGCACGAGGACGTCGGCGCGCGCGAGCAGCCGCTCGAGGATCGCCGGCGCTTCCGCGTGCTTGAGGTCGAGCGTCAGGCTCTCCTTGCTCCGGTTGGTCCAGACGAAGTGCGAGGAGAGTCCCTGGACGCGGCTGTCGTAGCCGCGCGCGAAGTCGCCGCTGCCCGGCCGCTCGACCTTGATGACGCGCGCGCCGAGGTCGGCGAGCTGACGCGTGCAGAACGGCGCCGCGATCGCGTGCTCGAGCGTGACGACGGTGATGCCGTCGAGCGACCGCATCTCAAAAGCTCCGCGGCAGCCCGAGCACGTGCTCGGCGACGTAGCTGAGGATGAGGTTGGTCGAGATCGGCGCGACCTGGTAGAGCCGCGTCTCGCGGAACTTGCGCTCGACGTCGTACTCGTGCGCGAAGCCGAAGCCGCCGTGGAACTGCAGGCACGCGTCGGCCGCCTGCCAGCTCGCCTTGGCGGCGAGGTACTTGGCCATGTTCGCCTCGGCGCCGCACGGCTCGTGCGCGTCGAACAGTGCGCACGCCTTGAAGCGCATCAGGTCGGCCGCCTCGACTTCGATGTAGGCTTCAGCGATCGGAAACTGCACGCCCTGGTTCTGCCCGATCGGCCGGCCGAAGACGACGCGCTCGCCGACGTACGCGGTGACGCGGTCGATGAACCAGCGGCCGTCGCCGATGCACTCGGCGGCGATCAGCGTGCGCTCGGCGTTGAGGCCGTCGAGGATGTACTTGAAGCCCCGGCCTTCCTCGCCGATCAGGTTCTCGGCCGGGATCTCGAGGTTCTCGAAGAAGAGCTCGTTGGTCTCGTGGTTGACCATGTTGGCGATCGGCCGCACCGTCATGCCGCTTCGCTCGGCGGCGCGCAGGTCGACCATGAAGATCGACATCCCTTCGGTCTTCTTGCCGACGTCGGCGAGCGGCGTCGTGCGCGCGAGCAGGATCATCCAGTCGCTGTGCTGGATGCGCGAGATCCAGACCTTCTGGCCGTTGACGACCCAGCGGTCGCCGCGCCTGGTCGCCGTCGTGCGGATCTTCGTCGTGTCGGTGCCGCTGGTCGGCTCGGTCACGCCCATCGACTGCAGCCGCCACTCGCCGCTCGCGATCTTGGGCAGGTAGAAGCGCTTCTGCGCGTCGCTGCCGTGGCGCAGCAGCGTTCCCATGTTGTACATCTGGCCGTGGCAGGCGCCGGCGTTGCCGCCCGAGCGGTTGATCTCTTCCATCACGACGCTCGCCTCGGCGAGGCCGAGCCCGGAGCCGCCGTATTCCTGCGGGATCAGCGCGGCGAGCCAGCCGGCCGACGTCAGCGCGTCGACGAACGCCTCGGGATACCCCCGCTGCGCGTCGATCTCGCGGTGGTACGAATCGGGGAACTGCGCGCAGAGCGCGCGCACCGCGTCGCGGATCTCCTGGTAGCGGTCGGGTGCGCTGCGGACCATCGCCGATGCCTTCGCTCAGGCGACCTCGGCGGTCGCCTGCATCGCGAGCCCGCCTTCGTGGTTGCGCGCCCAGAGCGCGAAGCCGCGCTCGCCGTCGGGCCGCCCGCAGAGCTCGAAGGGATGCAGGTCGAACAGCGGGCTCACCGCCTTGAAGTCGAAGCGCGCGACCGTCGCCGTCGGACGCTCGCGGCGCAGCAGGTCGAGCAGCAGCGTCGCGATCAGCGGCCCGTGCACGACGAGGCCCGGGTAGCCCTCGACCTCGGTGACGTAGCGGCGGTCGTAGTGGATGCGGTGGCCGTTGAACGTCAGCGCCGAATAGCGAAAGAGCAGCACGTCGTCGGGGACGACGGTGCGCGCGAACGTCTCGTCGGTCGGCGCCCGCTGCGGCGTCGCCGCGCTGCCGGGGGCGGGCAGGCCGCGGTAGACGATGTCGTGCGCTTCGCTGATCGCGTGGCCTTCGGGCGTCGAGAGCGCGTGGTGGACGGTGACGAAGACGAGCGGGCCCGAGCGCGCATCCTTCGCGGTGACGTCGTCGATTCGCGAGGTGCGCGTTGCGACCTCGCCGACGCGAAGCGGGCGCTCGAACGTCAGCCGACCGCCGGCCCACATCCGCCGCGGCAGCTCGACCGGAGGCAGGAAGCCGCCGCGGCGCGGATGGCCGTCGGGCCCGAGCTCGCTTTGGCGCGCGATCGGCAGGAAGTAGAGCCAGTGCCAGAGCGGCGGCACCGCGGTGCCCGTCGCGGGCGCCGGGTCGTCACGGTCGAGCGCCGCGGCGAGCGCGGCGAGCGGCGCGGCGGTGATCGTGTCGGTGCGCTGCTCGCTCCGGCCGATCCAGGACCGGAGGTGCTGCAGCGTGTCCATGGCCGATCGTCGCAAAAAAATCGTCAGGCCGTCGCGGGCGAGGTTGCTGCCGTTTCCGTCGTCGTCAGGGGGGCGCGTCGCGGCCGCATCAGCGGCAGCAGCAGCAGCGCGCTCATGCCGAACGCGCAGTCGAGGACGAGCGTCATCGGATAGCCCAGCCACTCGACGACGTGGCCCTGCCACCACGCGGTGTACGAGATGCACAAATTGAGCAGCGCCATGTACGCCGTGAACTGCGTCGCCGCGACCGCCGGGTTCGTGATGTCCATGTAGAGCGCGGTGCGGATGCCGTAGTAAAGGCCCTGGAAGATGTTGTAGACGATGCACGCGGCCCAGAAGGTGAAGACGAGGACCGTCGACGGATGCGGCCGGTTCGGCGTCTTGATGTCGACCGGCATGATCCAGCCCGCCTGCCACATCACGTAGGCGAGCCAGAGCGTCGGCACGACGGTGAGGAAGGCGAAGAGCGCCAGCGACGAGCGCCGGCCGAAGCGGTCCGACACCCAGCCGCCGAGGATGCAGAACGGCGCGAAGATGACGGTGCAGATGAGATTGAGCTGCGCGATCTCGTTGTCGTCGAGGCCGAGCTCGACCGCGAGGTTCGACTGCAGCGCGAGGCTGAGCGCATAGGCGCCCGCGGGCAGCAGCGCCGCGAAGACGCCGACCAGCGCTGCGCGCGATCCCGTGAACGCGGTCCACGCATCGCGCACGAAGCGCTTCAGCTCGCGGCCGACCGAGCTGGCCTTGCGCGCCTGCGCCTCCGCCACGCTCATCGCCTTCTCGCGCAGCGGCAGGACGACGAAGGCCGTGATCGCGAAGATCGCGAGGACGACGAAGATGTAGGTCGACGCGAACGGCATCACGGCGGTCAGGAACAGCACGCCCGAGCCGCCGATCGTCTGCCCGATCGACGCCCCCGCGAACATGAAGCCGTTCGCCGAGCCGCGCTCGTCCTCGGGCAGCACGCTCACCGCGAGCGCATCGATCGCGACGTCCTGCGTCGCGCCGAACGCGTTGTGCAGGAAGATGATCCCGGTGAAGAGCGCGAGCTGGTGGACGAAGTCGACGCCCATCGCGATCAGCAGCGTCGCGCACATGCCGAGCTGCATGAAGAAGATCCAGGTGCGGCGGCGGCCGAAGCGGTCGGAGGAGAAGACGTCGACGAACGGCCCGACCGCCCACTTGAACGCCCACGGCAGATAGAGCGACCCGACGAAAGCGCCGATCGCCGCCGGCCCGAGGTCCTGGCGGCGCATCTGCGCGGCGATCGCTGTCGCCGTGAAGCCGAGTGGGATTCCTTCGGTGACGTAGAGCAGGAAGAACGCGGTCAGGCGTCCCTTGCGCGAGGCGAGGAGGTCAGGCAGGGCGATCCGCATGCCGCGGCACGCTAGCACACGCGGCCGCAGCCGCGCCGCCGTCAGTGCAGGTCGCGGCGGCGGCCCTTGAACGCCTTCGGGCTGATGACGTTGCCCTCGCGCTCGCTCGCCGATCGCCTGGCGCGGCGGATCGCCTCCTTCGTCTCGCGGCGCGCGCGCAGCTCGGCCGCGGGCCAGAGCGCGGCGCGGACGACGCGGCTGCGCCAGACCGCGGCCTGCTTGCGAAACGACGCGTCGACGCGGGCGCGTCGGCGGGGCCTCAGCAGCATGCGCAGGAGCAGCACCACGCAGACGACGACCATGATGGCCGCGAAGACCTTCTCGACGACGTTCATGGTGCTGGGGGATCGGCTGCGGGAGGAGCGCTGCCATCGTAGCGCCGTTGCGCGCGGCCGGCAGGCGATCGTGACAGCCGACACCCCGCGACATGGGAATAAGTCCGTGAGGTTCACAATGGCCACCAGCCAATTCCGGCGGCGCGCCGATTGCTCCGCGAAGCGACCGGACGATGGACGACACCACCGCGTCTCCCGCTTCCCCTGGTCCACCGGCGCAGGGCGGCGTCCACGCGCGCGCGGTGCGGGTCGCCGAAGAGCGCATCGAGCTCCCGCCCGGCCTCGCCGACGACGACCTCGCCGACGCCGGCGACGCCGCCGTCCCGAGCCGTTCGCTCGCGATGCTGCCGATGGTCGGCCTCGGCGGCTCCGCCGGGGGCATCGCTGCGCTGCAGGCGTTCTTCCAGGCGGCACCGAGCGACACCGGGATGGCGTTCGTCGTCATCCTCCACCTGTCGGCCGACCACGAGAGCACGCTCGCGGAGATTCTCCAGCGCACGACCGCGATGCCGGTGCGGCAGGTCCACGACCGTGCGAAGGTCGAGGCCAACCACGTCTACGTGATCCCGCCGGGCAAGACGCTGCATTCGGTCGACAGCCACCTGGTCTGCGCCGACCTCACGCTGTCGCAGGCACGCCGTACCGTGGTCGATCTGTTCTTTCGCACCCTCGCCGACACGCACGGCCCCCACGCGGCCGCGATCGTCCTCTCGGGCGCCGACGGCGACGGCGCGATCGGCATCAAGCGGATCAAGGAGCGCGGCGGCCTGACGATCGCCCAGGATCCGAACGAAGCCGAGCACTCGGGGATGCCGCGCTCGGCGATCGACACCGGGATGGTCGACTGGATCCTGCCGGTCGCGCAGATGCCGGCGCGCCTGATCGCCTACACGACCGTCCTCGGCCGGCTGAAGCTGCCGCCGGAGCAGGGCCCGCAGTCCGCCGCGGTCGACACGCCGGACCACAGGCTCGAGGCGACGTTGCGCGAACTGCTGGCGTACCTGAGCACGCAGACCGGGCGCGACTTCAGCGACTACAAGCGAGCGACGATCCTGCGCCGGATCGCCAGGCGCATGAGCATCAACGGCATCGAGGAGATGCCGGCGTACCTCGAGTTCATGCGCACCCACCCCGCCGAGGCGGACGCGCTGCTGAGGGATCTCCTGATCCGCGTCACCAACTTCTTTCGCGACCGCGACGCCTTCGATGCGCTCCAGAAGCACCTGCCGGCGCTGTTCGCCGGCAAGAGCGCCGGCGACGACCTGCGCGTCTGGGTCGTCCCGTGCGCGACCGGCGAGGAGGCGTTCTCGATCGCGATGCTGCTGAGCGAGTTCGCGCGCACGCTCGATGCACCACCGCGGCTGCAGATCTTCGCGACCGATCTCGACGACGACGCGATCCGGGTCGCCCGCGAAGGCGTTTATCCGCCGGCGATCGCCGACGACGTGTCGGAAGAGCGCCTGCGGCGCTTCTTCACGCGCGACCCGCGCGGCTTTCGGATGTCGGCCGCGATCCGCGAATCGGTCGTCTTCGCGACCCACGACCTGCTGAAGGACGCGCCATTCTCGCGCGTCGACCTCGTCTCCTGCCGCAACCTCTTCATCTACCTGAATTCCGAGGCGCAGCGGCGCGCGCTCGCGATCGTCCACTTCGCGCTGAAGCCCCGCGGCCTCCTCTTTCTCGGCGTCTCGGAGACGACCGACGTCTCGGATCATCTCTTCCGCCCGGCCGACAAGAAGCACCGCATCTTCGAGCCGCGGGCGGTGCGCGAGCGGCACGTGCCGATGCTCGCCGACCGCGACGCAGCGCGCTCGATCGTTCCCCGCCTCGACGGCAGGACGGCGAGCGCGCCGGTGGGAAGCGGGGTCGGCCGAACCGCCATGTTCTACATGGCGCGGCCGAACGCGGAAGCGGTCGGCGTCGGCTCCTGGCGCGAGCTGCACCTGAAGCTGATCGAGCGCTTCGCGCCGGCGTCGGTCGTCGTCACCGGCGACTACGAGATCGTCCACCTGTCGGAGCGCGCCGGCCGCTACCTCCACCACGCCGCCGGCGAGCCGACCAACAACGTGCTGCTCGCCGTCCATCCGTCGCTCACCGCCGACCTGCGCACGGCGCTGCTGCGCGCCCAGGGCGGCGAGGAGGGCATCGAGACGGCGCGGCTCGCCTTCGGTGCCCGCGGCGAGGAAGCGGTCGTGATCCGGGTCGGACGCGCCGATGACCTCGCGCCCGGGTTCCTGCTCGTCACCTTCACGCCCGAGTCGGAGCCCGGCCCGGCGCGGCCGGCGATGTCGACCGCCGACGACGATGCCTACGTCGACATGCTGCAGCAGCAGATCGACGAGCTGAAGTGGCATCTGCGCGACGCGACCGAGCAGGGCAACGTCACGGCGCAGGAGCTGAAGGCGAGCAACGAAGAGCTGCAGGCGATGAACGAGGAGCTGCGCTCGGCGACCGAGGAGCTCGAGACCAGCCGCGAGGAGCTGCAGTCGATCAACGAGGAGCTGACCACCGTCAACCAGGAGCTGAAGAGCAAGGTCGACGAGCTGAGCCGAGCCAACACCGACCTGCAGAACCTGATGACGGCGAGCGCGATCGCGACGCTCTTTCTCGACCGGTCGCTGCGGATCTCGCTCTTCACTCCGTCGGCGGTCGAGCTCTTCAACCTGATCGCCGCCGACGTCGGCCGGCCGATCAGCGACCTCGCGAGCCGGCTGGACTATCCGCAGCTCGCCGACGACGCGGACGCGGTGCTCGACAAGCTGGCACCGATCGAGCGCGAGGTCCGCTTCGGCGATCGCTGGCTGCTGGCGCGGCTGCGGCCGTACCGGACCGGCGAGGACCGGATCAGCGGCGTCGTCCTCACCTTCGTCGACATCACCGACCGGCGTCGGGTCGGCGAGGCGCTGCACGAGTCGGAAGCGCTCTTTCGCACCATCGTAACGCAGGCGGCGGCGGGCGTCGTCCACACCGACCTCGGCGGCCGCATCACCCTCGCCAACGCGCGCTTCGGCCGCATCGTCGGGCGCAGTGCCGAGGAGCTCGCCGGCACCTCGATGTTCGCACTCGTCCACCCCGAGGACCGCGAGCGCAACGAGGCGGCGTTTGCGCGCATGGCCGAAGACGGCAAGCCCTTCGAGATGGAGGAGCGCTACCTGCGCAGCGATGGCGCGATCGTCTGGGTGAGCGCTGCGGTCACCGCCGTGATCGACGGCGCCGGCAAGCCGACGGCAGCGGTGGCGATCGTGATCGACGTCAGCGAGCGCGTCCACACCCAGCGCGCGCTGCGCGAGTCGGAAGAGCGCCTGCGACTCGTCGTCGACAGCGCGCGCGAGTACGCGATCGTCACGCTCGACCTCAAGCGCCGCATCACCGGCTGGAACAGCGGCGCCGAGGCGATGACGGGCTACCTCGCCGACGAGATCATCGGCGAGAACGCCGACATCATCTTCATCGAGGAGGATCGTGCCGCCGGCGTGCCGCAGCGCGAGGCGCACCAGGCGCTCACCGAGGGGCGCGCCGCCGACGAGCGCTGGCACCAGCGCAAGAACGGCACGCGCTTCTGGGGCAGCGGCGTGATGACGGTGATGCGCGACGTCGAGGGCAGCGCTCCGGTCGGGCTGCTCAAGATCTTTCGCGACCGCACCCACGAGCGCGCCTCCGAGCAGGCGCTCGAGACGAGTCGCTCCGAGCTCGTCCAGGCGCTCGTCGACAACCGCAGGGCGCGCGCCGAGGCCGAGGCGGCCAACCTCGCCAAGGACCGCTTCCTCGCCATCCTCTCGCACGAGCTGCGCACGCCGCTGACGCCGATCGTGATGGCGCTGCACGCCCTCGAGCGCCATCCCGAGCTGCCGAAGGCGCTGCGCGGCACGGTCGAGGTGCTGCGCAGGAACGTCAAGGCCGAGCTGACGCTGATCGACGACCTGCTCGACGTCACCCGCATCTCGAGCGGCAAGCTCGAGATCGCGAACGAGCAGACCGACATGCACGAGGTCATCGAGGCCGCGGTCGAGGTCTGCGCCGGCGACTTCAACGCCAAGCGGCAGCGGCTCGACATTTCGCTCGAAGCCGAGCACCACGTCGTCGCCGGCGATTCCGCGCGACTGCAGCAGGTGATCTGGAACCTGCTCAAGAACGCGTCGAAGTTCACCGCCGACGAGGGCGAGGTCCGCGTCGTCACCAGCAACGTCGCCGACCGCATCGTGATCGTCGTCGCCGACACCGGAATCGGCATCGGCGCCGAAGCGCTGTCGACGATCTTCGACGCCTTCGCGCAGGAAGGGTCCTGGGTGACGAGCGAGTTCGGCGGCCTCGGGCTCGGCCTCGCGATTGCCAAGGCGACGGTGGAGGCACACCACGGGACGCTCACCGCAGCGAGCAGCGGTCGCGGCCGCGGCGCGACCTTCACGATCGAATTGCCGCTCGACTGACGACCATGCCCGCCCTGCGACCCCCCGGAGCCGCGAACGCTCCCGTTCCCGGCAGCGCACGGCCGATGCGCATCTTCATCGTCGAGAACCACGAGGACACGCGTTTTCTGTTGCAGCTGCTGCTCGAGCAGCTCGGCCACACCGTGCTCTCGGCGACGACGCTGGACGAGGCGCTCGAGGCGATTCCCGACGCGCACGCCGACCTGCTCATCTCCGACATCGGGCTGCCCGACGGCGACGGCTGGGAGCTGCTGACGCGGCTCGGCGACGCGAGGCCGCGGTACGCGATCGCGATGAGCGGATTCGGCCAGCTTTCGGACCGGCAGCGCAGTCTCGCCGCCGGCTACCGCCATCACCTGCTGAAGCCGGTCGAGCCGACCCGGCTCGAGTCGCTGCTCGACGAGGCGGCGAGCGAGCTCGCGCGCGACGACGCGTCGCACCAGCGGCACCACCACGAGTAGCAGCCGGCGTGGCTCGCTCCTAGGGTGACCCCGCTGGCAGCGCCGGCGCGGCGTCGGCACAGTGCGGCCGCACGCGAAGGAGAAGGCCATGCAGCGCAACGTGTTCTTCAGGATGCTCGCGATCGCCGCGCTCGGCCTCGTCGGCGCGATCGGCAGCGCTGCCGCGGCGTGGCCCGAGCGGCCGGTGACGCTGATCGTTCCGTGGGGCGCCGGCGGCGGCACCGATGCGACGGCGCGCATCATCGCCTCGTTGCTCGAGAAGGACCTCGGCCAGCCGGTCAACGTCGTCAATCGCACCGGCGGCAGCGGTGTCGTCGGCCACCAGGCGATCTCGAGCGCGGCTGCCGACGGCTACACGATCGGGCTGATCACCGTCGAGATCGGCATGATGCATTGGCAAGGGCTGACCGAGATCTCGGGTGCCTCGTACACGCCGATCGGCCTCGTCAACTCCGACCCCGCGGGGCTGCAGGTGCGCGCCGATGCGCCGTACAAGACCGTCGCCGACCTCGTCGCCGCGGTGAAGGCGAACCCCGGCAAATTCAAGGCGTCTGGCACCGGCCAGGGCGGCATCTGGCACCTCGCGATCGCCGGCATGCTGAAGGACCTCAAGGTCGATCCGGCGGCGGTGCCGTGGGTGCCGTCGAACGGCGCCGCCCCGGGACTGCAGGACCTCGTCGCCGGCGGCGTCGAGATCGTGCCGTGCTCGCTTCCCGAGGCACGCTCGCTGATCGATGCCGGCAAGGTCAAGAGCCTCGCGGTCATGGCCGACGCGCCGGCGGCGCTGTACCCGAACGTGCCGACGCTGAAGGCGGCGACCGGCAGCGACTGGAAGCTCGGCGCGTGGCGCGGCATCGCGGCGCCGAAGGGACTTCCTGCCGACGTTCGCGACAAGCTCGTTGCCGCGATCAAGAAGATCGCCGCGAGCAAGGAGTACACCGAGTTCATGGCGAGCCGCGGCTTTGGCGTCGTCTATCTCGGCCCCGACGAGTTCGGCCGCTTCATGGCCAAGTCGGATGCCGATCTCGGCGCAACGATGAAGGCGGTGGGCATCGCCAAGTGACGTCGCGGCGCGCGCCGGTCGCATGAAGCTCGACGACGCGCTCTGGGGCGCGCTGCTCGCGCTCCTCGGCGGCGCGATCCTCTGGCACGTCCAGGGCTTTCCGCGCATCCCGGGGCAGAACGTCGGCCCGGCGCTCTTTCCGGGCGTCGTCGCCGCGGCGCTCGTCGTCTGCGGCGCGCTCCTCGCCGTCAAGTCGCTGCGCGCGCGCCGCCGCGACGGCGGTGGTGCCGCCTGGATCGAATGGCCCGAGTGGCTGCACTCGCGGCCGCAGGCACTCGCATTCGCCGTTCTCGTCGCGGCCAACGTCTTTTATCTTCTCGTCGTCGATCGCCTCGGCTTCGTCGTCACCGCGTTCGTCTGCCTCGCCGCGATGATGTGGTCGCTGCGCGTGCGCGTCGCGGTCGCGCTCGTCGTCGCGCTCGCGATGGCCCTCGCGATCCACTGGGCGTTCTACAAGCTGCTGCGCGTTCCCCTGCCGTGGGGCGTGCTGCAGGCCATCGCGTGGTGACGCGGTGAGCGGCGCCTGGCTCGAGGCGTTCCGCCTCGTCTTCGATCCCTACAACATCGTCGTCATGCTCGCGGCGTCGCTGTTCGGCCTCTTCGTCGGCGCCGTGCCCGGGCTGACGGCGACGATGGCGACGGCGCTGCTCGTGCCGGTGACGTTCTTCATGGCGCCGATTCCGGCGATCGCCGCGATCGTGACGGCCACCGCGATGGCGATCTTCTCGGGCGACATCCCCGGGTGTCTCTTGCGGATGCCGGGGACGCCGGCGTCGGCCGCCTACACCGACGAGGCGTACGCGATGACGAAGAAAGGGCTCGCCGAGACCGCGCTCGGCGCCGGCCTCGTCTTCTCCGCGGTCGGCGGCCTCTTCGGCACCGCGGTGCTGATGGTCTCGGCGCCGGCGCTCGCCGAGTTCGCGCTGCAGTTCAGCTCGTTCGAGTACTTCTGGCTCGTCCTGATGGGGTTGACGTGCGCCGTATTCATCTCGACCGAGCGGCCGCTCAAGGGCCTGACGACGCTCTTCATCGGGCTGCTCGTCGCCGGCGTGGGCCTCAACAACCCGGCGGCGTTCCCGCGCTTCACCTTCGGCAGCGCCGACCTGCTCGGCGGCATCGGCCTCATCCCGCTGATGATCGGCGCGTTCGCGGTCTCGGAGATCATCCGCTACTCGGTCAGCACGGAAGGCAAGGCGCTGATCGTCGACCGCCCGATCGGCAACGTCTTCAAGGGCATGTGGGCGCTCGCGGTCAAGTATCCGAAGCAGATCCTGCGCGGCAGCGCGCTCGGCACGCTGATCGGCGCGCTCCCCGGCGCCGGCGCCGACATCGCGGCGTGGATGTCGTACGCGATGAGCAAGCGCCTCTCGAAGGAGCCCGAGAAGTTCGGCACCGGCCACGTCGAAGGGATCGTCGAGAGCGGCTCGGCCAACAACAGCGCGCTCGCTGGCGCGTGGATCCCGGCGCTCGTCTTCGGCATCCCGGGCGACTCGATCACCGCGATCGTGATCGGCGTCCTCTACATGAAGAACATGAATCCGGGGCCGACGCTCTTCACGACCAACCCGCAGAACATCTACGCGGTGTACCTGCTCTTCATCATTGCCAATCTGCTGATGCTTCCGTTGGGGTGGCTCTGCATCAAGGTCGCCAAGCGGATCCTGCGGGTGCCGCGCGACATCCTGATGCCGGTGATCCTCGTCTTTTGCATCGTCGGGGCGTTCGCGATCAACAACACCGCGTTCGACGTCCTCGTCATGCTCGTTGCCGGCGTCGTCGCCTGGATCCTCGAGGAGAACGACTTTCCGATCTCGCCGCTCATCCTCGGCGTCGTCCTCGGCGGGATGCTCGAGGAGAACTTCGTCTCGTCGATGATCAAGGCGAACGGCGACCCGGTCGCGTTCGTCTCGCGGCCGATCGCGGCGACGCTCGGCGCGCTGACGATCGCGGTCTGGTTCTGGCCGCTGCTGCGACGTCGCTTCGTGCCGGCCGCTACGGCCGCACCGTGACCGTGCCCTGCATGTAGGGGTGCACCGAGCAGCTGTAGGCGAACGTTCCCGCCGTCGCGAAGGTGCGCGCGAAGTTCTGACCGGGCAGCAGCAGGTCGCTCGGCGCTGCGCCGTCGGCGAACGCGATCGCGTGCGGCGCGCCGTCGTCGTTGCGCCAGGTCACCGTCGTTCCCGGAGCGACGACGAGCGAAGCCGGCGCGAACGCGAAGTTCGCGATCGAGACGGCGCCGGGCGCAGCGGCGGTGCCGCCCGCGGCGGTCGGCTGGACGACGACCTTGCGCGGCGCGTTGCCGACCGCGATCGCCTTCGTGCTGCCGCTCGCGAGGTCGACGACGGTGAGGTCGTTCGAGCCTTCGTTCGTCACCCACACCGTCTTGCCGTCGGACGCCATCCAGTGCGGCTGCTTGCCGACCGCGATCGAGCGCACCGCCGTGTTCTTTTCCGGATCGAAGACGAGCAGCTCGCCCGGACCCTGGACGACGACGGCGCCGACCGTCGCGCCGAGCGACTTGCCGAGGTGCGGCGACGCGCCGGTCGGGATGTCGGCGACGACGCGGTCCGACGCCGGGTCGATGACGCGCAGCGCATTGACGCCGGCGCGCGTCACGTAGAGGAGCTTGCCGTCGGCGCTGAACTCGGGATCGCGCGGCGCCTGCTCGAGCTCGATGCGGCGGGCGACCGCGCGCTTGTCGAGGTCGACGACGACGAGCGCGAAGTGGCCCGGCTCCTGCGACGCGACGACCGCGACCTTGCCGTCGGGACGGACCGCGATCGTGTGCGGCTTGGCGACGGCGACCGTCGCGGCGACCGCGCCCGTCGCGGTGTCGACGAAGGCGACGCGGTCGGCGCCGTAAACGCCGACGAGCACCGCCTTGCCGTCGGGCAGCATCGAGAGGCCGTGCGGCGACGCGCCGACATCGACCGTGCGGGCGACGGTGTCGCTCGCGGTGTCGATCACCGAGACGTGGGTCGAGCCTTCGCCCGCCACCCAGACGAAGCGGCCGTCGGGGCTCACCGCCATGCCGTGCGGACCGGCAGCGACCGGCACCGTCTTGACGACCGTGCCGGCGCCGGTGTCGATCACGCTCACGGTCGAATCCTTGAAATTGCCGACGTACGCCTTCGGTGCTGCCGAGGCGACGGCGAGCGCGAAGGCGCCGGCGGCGAGGGCGAGCAGCCGGGCGAGGCGACGGGCGGGCGATGACACCGGCATGGCGATCTCCGGAAGTTGTTCCTGCCTTACCGCGCGGGCCGGTCGCGTATTCCCGGGAATAAGCTGACGGTCCGCGCGGTCAGACGAACTGGAGCCATGACCGATCGAGCCCTGTTCGAGGCGCGGGTGCTGCCGCACCTCGACGCCGCCTACAACCTCGCGCGCTGGCTGACGCGCGACCCGCACGACGCCGAGGACGTCGTGCAGGAGGCGTGCGTGCGCGCGCTGCGCTACCTCGCGTCGCTGCGCGAAGGCGGCGCCCGCGCCTGGTTCCTGACGATCGTCCGCCACGCGTCGTACGACTGGATCGAGCGGCACCGCGACCGCGACGGTGGCGACGGCGTCGTCGAGGTCGCCGCCGATGCCGAGAGCGAGCCGGCGCACATCGCCGAGCGCCGCGGCGAGTCGCGCGCGCTCGCGCAGGCGATCGCCGCGCTCGAGCTGCCGTTTCGCGAGGTGATCGTGCTGCGCGAGCTCGAGGAGCTCTCGTACAAGGAGATCGCGAGCGTCGCCGCGATCCCGATCGGCACCGTGATGTCGCGGCTGGCGCGGGCGCGCGCGCTGCTGCGCCAGTCGCCCGTGCTGCACGCGATCGCGCCGCGGCGCAGCGGAGGCCAGCGATGAGCGGGGTTCCGATGAATTGCGCCGAGGCCGTCCTCGCGATCGGCGCCTGGTGCGACGGCGAGCTCGCGGGCGATGCGGCCGCTGCGCTCGGCGCCCACGTCGCCGGCTGCGCCGCGTGTCGCGCCGAGCAGGCGGCGCTGGTCGCGCTGCGCGATGAGATCCGCGCGCAGGCGCCGCGCCACGTCGCGCCGCCGGCGCTGCGGGCGCGGATCGAGGCCGAGCTCGCGCGGGCGTTCGCAAGCGCGCCCGTGGACGCGGACGCGCCGGCGCCGGCGCGCGCTGCCTCCGCGCGCGAGGCCGCAGCGCTGCCGCGTCTGCACACGTGGTGGACGCGCGAGCGCCGCCGCTGGTTCGCCGCCGGTGCCCTCGCGGGCGCCTCGCTCGCGGTAGTCGTCGGCGCCCTCACCGGCGTCGTCGCACGCCACTGGGGCGGCGACGACATCGCCGTCGCCGCGGTCGACAGCCACATCGCCGCGACGCTCGGCGGCCACACGATCACGGTCGCATCGTCGGATCGCCACCAGATCAAGCCGTGGCTGTCGGCGAGGCTCGACTACGCGGCGCCGGTGGTCGAGCTCGCCGATTCGCCGTTCGTCCTCGCCGGCGCGCGCGTCGACCGCCTCGGCGGTCGCCCGGTCGCGACGCTCGTCTACCGCTACCGGCTGCACGTCATCGACGTCTTCGTTCGCCCGCTCGCCGACGCCGGCGCCGCGCCCGCAGTGACGACGGTGCGCGGCTTCACGGTCGCGCGCGCGACCGGCGCGGGAATGGAATGGCGCGCCGTTGCCGACGTCGACGCCAGCGCGCTCGCCGCGTTCGTCGAGCGGCTCGCAAGCGAAGCCGAGGCGGCGCAGCCCGCCGGCCGCTGAGCCGCCCGCGCGACGCAGCGCGCGCGCAGCGACTCAACAAAACGGCGCGCACAAGAGTACGCTTTCGGATTCGCCGCGACCCGGTCAGGGCGACGCGGTCCGAAGGAGGAGTTCGATGACGACATTGCAGATCAACGGCAAGTCGATGCAGGTCGACGCCCCGGACGACACGCCCCTGCTCTGGGTCGTGCGCGACCATCTCGGCCTCACCGGTACCAAATTCGGCTGCGGCATGGCGCTGTGCGGTGCCTGCACCGTCCACCTCGACGGGGCGCCCACGCGCTCATGCCAGATACCGCTCTCCGCCGCGGTCGGCAAGAAGATCACGACGATCGAAGGCGTCGGCACGACGCGCGTCGGCAAGGCGGTGCAAAACGCTTGGCTCGCGATCGGCGTGCCGCAGTGCGGCTACTGCCAGGCCGGGCAGATCATGAGCGCGACGGCGCTGCTCGAGAGCAACCCGAAGCCGAGCGACACCGACATCGACAACGCGATGAGCGGCAATCTCTGTCGCTGCGGGACCTATACCCGCATCCGCAGCGCGATCAAGGTCGCGGCCGGAATGAAGGGAGAAGCATGATGGACCTGCACGCTCTCATCACCGCCAGGCCGACGGGCACCAGCCGGCGCACGTTCCTGAAGACCGTTCCGTTCGCCGGTTTGGTGCTCGGCGTCGGTCTGCCCGGTGTCGGCCACGCTGCCGACGAGCCGCAGAAATACGGTGGCGACGGCATGCCGAACGGCCTGCGCGACAGCCCGAAGATCTTCGTCTCGATCGCTGCCGACGGGACGGTCAGCATCGTCGTCAATCGCTCCGAGATGGGGCAGGGCGTGCGGACCAGCCTGCCGCGCATCGTCGCCGACGAGCTCGACGCCGACATCAAGCGCGTCCGCGTCGTCCAGGCCCCCGGCGACGAAGCTAAGTACGGCAACCAGGACACCGATGGCTCGCGCAGCACGCGGCACTGGTTCGAGCCGATGCGGCGCTGCGGCGCCGCGGCGCGCCAGATGCTCGAGCAGGCTGCAGCGAGTCAATGGCACGTGGCGCTCGATCAGGTCGAGGCGCAGAACCACCAGGTCGTCCACAAGCCGAGCGGACGCCGGCTCGGCTACGGCGCGCTCGCCGTCGCAGCGGCCAAGCTCGACGTGCCGACGCGCGAATCGCTCAAGCTGAAGGATCCGTCGAAGTTCCGCTACATCGGCAAGACCGACAGCACGCTCACCGACGGACCGGTCATCGTGACCGGGAAGTCGCAGTACGGCATCGACACCCGACTGCCGGGAATGCTCTATGCGGTCGTCGCGCGTCCGCCGGTGCTCGGTGGCAAGGTGAAGAGCTTCGACGCCGCCGAAGCGATGAAAGTGCCGGGTGTCGTCAAGGTGTTCGCGATCGACGGCACGCCGCCGCCCTCGGAGTTCATGCCGGTCGGTGGCGTCGTCGTCGTCGGCAAGGACACCTGGGCGGCGATCAAGGGCCGCAACGCACTGAAGATCGACTGGGACGACGGCGTGCACGGCAGCTACGACTCGGCGAGCTACCGCGCCGAGCTCGAGGCTGCGGTCAAGAAACCCGGCGGCAAGGTCGTGCGCAATGAAGGCGACGCCTACGCGGCGCTGGCCGGCGCCGCGAAGAAGCTGCAGGCGGACTACTACGTGCCGCACTACGCACACGCGACGATGGAATGCCCGGCGGCCGCAGCGCGGATCGTCAACGGCGCGTGCGAGGTCTGGGCACCGAGCCAGTCGCCGCAGGCCGCGCGCGACCGGGTCGCGAAGGCGCTGAGCCTGTCGGCCGAGAAGGTGACGGTCAACGTCACGCTGCTCGGCGGCGGCTTCGGCCGCAAGTCGAAGGCCGACTTCGTCGTCGAGGCCGCGCTGGCGTCGAAGGAGATGGGCGGCGTGCCGGTCAAGGTGACGTGGACCCGCGAGGACGATCTCCACAACGACTACTTCCACGCCGTGTCGGCCCAGCATCTCGAGGCGGGGCTCGACGCCAACGGCAAGGTGGTCGCGTGGCTGCACCGCACCGCAGAACCGACCATCATCTCGATCTTCGCTCCCGATCCGAAGACGCTGGCGCCGTTCGAGCTCGGGCTCGGCCTCACCGGAATGCCGTACCAGATCCCGAACGTGCGGATCGAGAACGCCGAAGCGACCGCACACACGCGGATCGGCTGGCTGCGCGCGGTGAACAACATCCAGCACGCGTTCGCCGCGCAATCGTTCATCGCCGAGATCGCGCAGGCGCAAGGCAAGGACCATCGCGACTACCTGCTCGAGCTGCTCGGCGCCGACCGCCGGATCGATCCGCGCACGATCAGCGAGCCCTGGAACCACGGCGAATCGCCGGAGCGCTACCCGATCAACACCGGACGGCTGCGCAGGGTGATCGAGCGGGTCACGAAGGAGGCGGAATGGGGACGCAAGCTCCCCTCGGGGCAAGGCCTCGGGCTCGCGGCGCACTACAGCTTCGTCAGCTACATGGCGGCGGTGATCGAAGTAGGGGTCAAGCCGACCGGCGAGCTCGTGATTCCGCGGGTCGACGTCGCGGTCGACTGCGGGCCGCAGGTCAACCCCGATCGCATCCGCTCGCAGATCGAAGGCGCGTGCGTGATGGGCCTCAGCCAGGCGATCGTCAGCGAGATCACGTTCAAGGGCGGTCGGTCGCAGCAGGACAACTTCCATCAGTACGAGATCGTTCGCATGAACGTCGCCCCGAAGCGGATCGTCGTCCACCTGGTGCCGTCGGAGTCGTACGACATGCCGCTCGGCGGCGTCGGCGAGCCCGGCGTGCCAGTGATCGCGCCGGCGCTGATGAACGCGATCAACGCGGCGACGGGAAAGCGGATTCGACGCCTGCCATTGCGCGACCAGCTGTCGGCGCCGGTCTGATCGCGCCATGTCGAACGGCCACGGCGATGTCCGCCGTGGCCGCAACGAACGATCGCCGACGCTGAGCCGCGCCAGCGGCGGCGCGGCCGCTTGCGCACAATCGACGGATGACGCCACCGCCGCCCACCGTCGATTCCCCGCAGGCCTGGCGGCGCCTTTGCGTCGCGCTCGCGCTGATGACGATCGGCTCGAGCGCGATGTACGTCGTCGCCGTCGTGTTGCCGAGCGTCCAGGCCGAGTTCGGCACCGCGCGTGCCGACGCGTCGCTGCCGTACACGCTGCTCATGGTGGGCTTCGGCCTCGGCGGCGTCTTCATGGGGCGCCTCGCCGATCGCCGCGGCGTCGCCCTGCCGCTCTGGATCGGTGCCGCCGGTCTCGGCGCCGGGTTCGCGGCGGCGGCGCTCGCCGGCAACATCTGGAGCTTCGCGATCGCCCACGGCGTCCTGCTCGGGCTCGTCGGCAGCTCGGCGAGCTTCGCGCCGCTCGTCGCCGACACCGCGCTCTGGTTCGATCGCCGGCGCGGCATCGCGGTCGCGATCTGCGCGAGCGGCAACTACGTCGCCGGCGCGATCTGGCCGCCGATCGTGCAGCACTTCGTCGAGAGCGTCGGCTGGCGGCAGACGTACCTCGGCCTCGCCGCGTTCACGTTCGTGACGATGACGGTGCTCGCGTTCTTCATGCGCGGCCGCGCGCCCGCGGTCGTGGCCGCTGCTGACGGCGCTGCATCGCGAGCGCTTGCTCCCGAGCGGCCGTTCGGGCTCTCGAAGACCGCGGCGCAGACGCTCCTCAGCATCGCCGGCGTCGCCTGCTGCGTGGCGATGGCGATGCCGCAGGTCCACATCGTCGCCTACTGCGGCGACCTCGGCTACGGCGCGGCGCGAGGCGCACAGATGCTCTCGCTGATGCTCGCGTGCGGGGTGGTCAGCCGGCTCGTCTCGGGTGCGATCTGCGACCGCATCGGCGGCCTGCGCACGCTGCTGCTCGGCTCGGTGCTGCAGGGAACGGCGCTGCTGCTCTTTTTGCCGTTCGACTCGCTGGCATCGCTCTTCGTCGTCTCGGCGCTGTTCGGCCTCTTCCAGGGCGGCATCGTGCCGTCGTACGCGATCATCGTGCGCGAGCACTTCGCCGCCGACGAGGCCGGCTGGCGGACCGGAACGATCCTGATGATGACGCTGTTCGGCATGGCGCTCGGCGGCTGGATGTCGGGCAAGGTGTTCGACCTCACCGGCTCGTACCACGCCGCGTTCATCAACGGCATCGCGTGGAACCTGCTCAACCTGAGCATCGCCTTCTACCTACTGCGCGGCCACGCGGCGCGGCGGCGCGCCGCGGCGGCGCTCGCCTGAGGCGACGACCTACACTCTCGCCCGCCCGTGACCACGACTCCAGAGCCCGCCGGCCGCGATCTCATCGGCGGCGCCGACCCCGACGACGGCGGCGACGACGGCAACCGCCTCCACACGACCGGCATCGTGCCGAGCCAGGACCTGCGCGCGATGGTGCTGCGCAAGGAGATCATCGCGCTCGAGCCGATCACCGACGACCAGTTCCAGCCGGCGAGTCTCGACCTCCGCCTCGGGCCCACCGCGTACCGCGTGCGCGCGAGCTTCCTGCCCGGCAAGGGCTCGGTGCGGGCCAAGCTCGACGAGTTCGCGATGCACGCGATGGACATCACCACCGGCGGCGTCCTCGAAAAGGGGTGCGTCTACATCATCCCGCTGCTCGAGGGGCTCGACCTGCGCCATCGCACCGCGGCAATGGGCAACCCGAAGAGCTCGACCGGCCGGCTCGACATCTTCACGCGCCTCATCACCGACGCCGGCACGGCCTTCGACCAGGTCCGCGAGCAGTACAGCGGCATGCTTTACGCGGAAGTTTCGCCGCGCACGTTCAGCGTGCTCGTCCGCAAGGGCTCGCGCCTGAGCCAGTTGCGCATCCGCCGCGGCCGGCCGATCGCGAGCGACGGCTTCATGCGCCGCCTGCAGGAAGAGCACGGCCTCGTGCAGCTTCCCGAGGACGACGATGCACGCAGCGTCGAGATCGACAACGGCGTTCCGGTGCGCGTCGACCTGCAGGGGCGCCGCTCCGGCGGGATCATCGGCTACCGCGCGAAGAGCCACGCCGGGCTGGTCGACATCGACCGCGTCGGCCACTACGCGGTCGCCGACTACTGGGAGCCGGTGCGCGCCCCCGAGCGCGGCGGCCTGATCCTCGACCCCGCCGAGTTCTACATCCTGGCGTCGCAGGAGGCGGTGCGCGTGCCGCCCGGCTACGCGGCCGAGATGATCGCGTACGACACGCTGGTCGGCGAGTTCCGCGTCCACTACGCCGGCTTCTTCGATCCCGGATTCGGCCACGGCGATGCCGGCGGCGAGGGCTCGCGCGCGGTGCTCGAGGTGCGCTCGTACGAGGTGCCGTTCGTGCTCGAGCACGGCCAGCTCGTCGGCCGGCTCGCGTACGAACGGCTGACGTCGGTGCCGCACGTCCTCTACGGACAGGGCGTGCGCTCGTCGTACCAGGGCCAGGGCATCAAGCTCAGCAAGCACTTCAAGGCGCCCTGACGCCCGGCCGAGCTGCGGCGGTCAGCGGTCGTAGACGAACGGCTGCCCGCACTCGTATTCGCCGATCACGCCCTTCACGATTCGCGCGATCACCGGCTTCATCACCTCCGGGCCGTGCCATGTCGTCGCGACGACGCGGCCGGCGTCGTCGACCTCGACGACGAACGCGGTGTCGTCGCGAGACGCCGGGTCGGCGCGCAACCGCTTGTTGAGCTCGTCGACGAAGGCGTGCGGGTCGAGCGCGACCGGCTCGCGCGCCGGCCGCCGCAGCAGGCGCTTCCAGTGGTCGCTGCTCGCGCTCGCAGGCCGGCGCCTGGGTGCGCCGCCGCGCGTCTGGCCGACCGCAGGTCCTGATTGCTTCGCCACGGGCTGCGCAAACTTCTCGACGTGCGGTGGCAACGGCTGTGCCTTCGCGAGCCCTCAGGACTGCGTCGGCTCGACGCGAACCAGCCGCGTTCCGGTGTCGGCGATCGTGAACGTGCCGTCGTCGTTGGCCGCGACCGGCAGCCGCGCATACGCGGTGCGGTACGTGTGCGTGCCGTCGGCCGCGATCTCTTCGACGATCGTGTAGGAGGCGCCCGTGATCGAGCGGACTTCGAAATCGCGAGTGGCGTCGCGGGGCGGCGGGTCGTTGGGCATCTGGAAGGCGGGCAAGGGATGGCGCGTCATCGTCGTTGCTCGTCGGTGCGGGGGTGGGTGCGGCGACTTCGCTGAGTCGCCCATGCAGCGCGGCAAGACACATGGGCAAACGGCGTGCGCCGGACCGTGCCCGCTCCGAAACGGGCACGGCCGTTGCTCCGCGGAGCCATGCGGCTGTCGAAATCTCCCCTGTCGCGTGGTCTGCGCCGCGATGCGAAGCGCAGGCCCGTCGCGCAGCCGACGCCTGTGCCGGTCGAGCCCCGCGAGCCCGCGCCCGCCCGCGAACCCGACGACGAGCACGCCCCGCCGCAAGCGCCCGAGGCCGGGTTCCGAATCTCGTCGTACGAGCTCAAGCGCGGCCTCGAAGTCGTCGAACTGCCGACCTCGTTGCCGGCCGAGGTCCTCGATCGCCTCTTCAAGTCGCGATGAGTCGGCGCTGTCGCCGCCGTGCCCGCCGCGGCGCCGTAGGACTGCAGCGCGTTCGCTTGTCCACCATCTTCCCGCCACTCGTGCGCTCGCCTAACGTCGCGTCCGCATCCACGCACGAGACCACCATGCCCGCGAACCAGCGAACCGCACGCGTCCGTGACCGCCGCGTCGCGACCGACGCGACCGAGCTCCTCCGCGCCGACCACCGCGAGGTGCGGGGCCTCTTTGCCGAGTACGCGAAGCTCGCCCGGGCGCGCGCCGCCGGCAGCGAGCGCAGGCCCCTCGCCGAGGAGATCTGCACGCTGCTGACGGTGCACGCGGCGATCGAGGAGGAGATCTTCTATCGCGAGGCGCGCGCGGCCGGCGTCGACGCCGACCTCCTCGACGAAGCCGAGGTCGAGCACGCCGCGGCCAAGGACCTGATCGCGCAGATCCGCGAGCTCGACGCCGCTGACGCGCTCTACGACGCCAGGGTCAGGGTCCTCGGCGAGTACGTCGACCACCACGTTGCCGAGGAGGAGGGCGAGCTGTTCTCGAAGTGCCGCGCCTCTGCGATGGACCTCCACGCCGTTGGCGCCCGCCTCGCCTCCCGCCAGGCCGAGCTGATGAGCGAGATGAGCGAAGGAATGGAGGTCGTCCCCTGACGTCCTGCGCTTCGCACCCGATTCACCACCAACCCTAGAAAGGCACGACCATGAGCCTCATCAGCTTCCTCCGCGACGCCGGCGAAAAGCTCTTCAACGCACCGAAGGCCGCGCCGGCTCCCGCCGCGGCGCCGGCGCCCGACATCGCCGCCCTCAACGAGACCGCGGCGCAGGCGATCGAGCGCTACATCGCGTCGCAGGGCCTCAAGGCCGACGGCCTCGACGTCAAGTACGACGGCGCGACGCAGACCGTCACCGTGAGCGGCATCGCTCCCGACCAGGCGACCAAGGAGAAGATCGTTCTCTGCTGCGGCAACGTCTCGTCGGTCGCCAAGGTCAACGACCTCCTCACCGTCGCCGGCGGCGGCGAGGAAGAATCGAAGTACCACGAGGTCAAGAGCGGCGATACGCTTTCGAAGATCGCCAAGGAAGCGTACGGCGACGCCAACGCGTACATGAAGATCTTCGAGGCGAACAAGCCGATGCTCTCCAATCCCGACAAGATCTACCCCGGGCAGAAGCTGCGCATCCCGCCGAAATGAAGGTGGCGCTGAAGCCCTGGCTCACGCTCGCGAAGAGCGCGGTGTCGTCGTGGCTCGACGACTACGCGCCGAGCATGGGTGCGGCGCTCTCGTACTACACCGTCTTCTCGCTCGCGCCGCTGCTCCTGATCGTCGTCTCGGTCGCCGGGCTCGTGTTCGGCGAGGAGGCGGTGCGCGGCGAGCTGTTCGGCCAGCTGCAGGGCCTGATGGGCGCCGATGCGGCACAGGCGGTGCAGGGCCTGCTCGCCAGCGCGAGCAAGCCGAGCCACGGCGTGCTCGGCACCGTGATCGGGGTCGCGGTGCTCCTGTTCGGCGCGACGACGGTGTTCGGCGAGCTGCAGGACGACCTCGATCGCATCTGGCGCGCCCCGGCGCGCCAGGGCAGCGGCGTGTGGTCGCTGCTGCGCGCCCGCCTGCTCTCGTTCGGGATGATCCTCGCGCTCGCGTTCCTGCTGATGGTCTCGCTCGTCATCGGCGCCGTCATCTCGGCGCTCGGCAAGTGGTGGGGGCCGATGTTCGGCGGCTGGGAGGTGCTCGCGCAGATCGTCAATCTCGTCGTCGGCTTCGCTCTCACGACGGCGATCTTCGCGATCATCTACAAGATGATGCCGCGCGTGCACGTGCGCTGGCACGACGTCTGGATCGGCGCGGTCGTGACCGCGCTGCTGTTCACGATCGGCAAGTTCCTGATCGGCCTGTACATCGGCAAGAGCGGGGTGGCGTCTGGCTACGGCGCCGCGGGCTCGCTGATCGTCGTCTTCCTCTGGGTCTACTACTCGGCGCAGATCTTCCTGCTCGGTGCCGAGTTCACCTGGGTCTACGCGCGCACGCACGGCTCGATGCAGCAGCCGGCGGCCGCCGTGCAGGCCGCCGCCGAGAAGTCGCACGAGGCCGAGGAGCGTGCGCCGACGCGCGGCGGCAGCGGGGCCGCCGACGGCGTCCCTGCCAAGCCGCCCGAGCTCGGCGCGACGCCGCCGCGCGCCGCGGCGCCGGCAGCGGCAACGGCGCGCGCGTCGCTGCGCAGCGTCGGCGCCGGTGTCGCCGTCCTGCTGGCGATGCGCTTCGTCCTCCCGCGCTTGCTCCGCCGCTTCTGAAGATCGCGACCTGGAACATCAACGGCGTCAACCGCCGCCTGCCGCTCCTGCTCGAGTGGCTCGACGAGGCTCGCCCGGATGTCGTCGCGCTGCAGGAGCTGAAGGCGACCGACGGTGAATTTCCGCGCGCCGCGATCGAGGCCGCGGGCTACGGCGGGGTCTGGCGTGGCCAGCGCACGTGGCACGGCGTCGCCCTCCTCGCGCGCGGCACCGAGCCGGTCTGCTCGCGCCGCGAGCTGCCGGGAGGTCCCGCCGACAGCCAGGCGCGCTACATCGAGGCGGCCGTCAACGGCGTCCTCGTGACCTCGATCTACTTGCCGAACGGCAATCCGCAGCCGGGGCCGAAGTTCGACTACAAGCTCGCCTGGTTCGAGCGGCTGCTCGGCCACGCGCGCATGCTCGCCGAGAGCGGCCATCCGGTCGTTCTTGCCGGCGACTACAACGTCGTTCCGACCGACGACGACATCTACGCGACCCGCTCGTGGCTGAAGAATGCGTTGCTGCAGCCGGCGCCGCGCGCCGCATACCGGCGGCTGCTCGCGCAAGGCTGGCTCGATGCCTTGCGTGCGCTGCACCCCGACGAGCGCATCTACACGTTCTGGGACTACCTGCGCAACAGCTGGCCGCGCGACGCCGGCCTGCGCATCGACCATCTGCTGCTGAGCGAGAGCCTGCGGCCGCGCCTCGTCGCTGCCGGCGTCGACAAGCACGTGCGCGGCCGCGACAACGCGAGCGACCACGCGCCGGTCTGGATCGAGCTCGCCTGAGCGGTGGGGCTCGGGCGCGCGCGGCTCACATCACGGCGCCGAGCGCCCAGGGAACGAACTCGTTCTGGCCGTAGCCGTGCAGCTCGCTCTTCGTCTTCCGGCCTGACGCGGTGGCGAGCATGAGGCGAAAGATCCGCTCGCCCATCTCGTCGATCGAGACGGTGCCGTCGACGACGTCGCCGCAGTTGATGTCGATGTCGTCTTCCTGCTGCTGCCACAGCGCCGTGTTGGTCGAGAGCTTGAGCGAAGGCGCCGGCGCGCAGCCGTAGGCCGAGCCGCGGCCGGTGGTGAAGCAGATCAGGTTGGCGCCGCCGGCGACCTGGCCGGTCGCCGACACCGGGTCGTAGCCGGGCGTGTCCATGAAGACGAGCCCGTTCGCGGTGACGGGCTGGGCGTACTCGACGACGTCGACGAGGTTGGTCGTTCCGCTCTTGGCGATCGCGCCGAGGCTCTTCTCGAGGATCGTCGTCAGGCCGCCCGCCTTGTTGCCGGCGGAAGGGTTGTTGTCCATCGCGGCGTCGTTGCGCTCGCAGTAGCGCTCCCACCAGCGGATCCGCGCGATCAGCTTGTCGGCGACTTCCTGCGAGACCGCGCGCCGCGTCAGCAGATGCTCACCGCCGTAGATCTCGGGCGTCTCCGAGAGGATCGCCGTGCCGCGATGGCGAACGAGCCGATCGACCGCGGCGCCGAGCGACGGGTTGGCGCTGATCCCCGAATAGCCGTCGGAGCCGCCGCACTGCAGACCGACCATGATGCGGCCCGCCGGCACCGGCTGGCGCGTCACGCGGTTGGCCTCGTCGAGCAGCCACTCGACGAGCTCGATGCCGTGCGCGACGGTCTTCTTCGTCCCGCCCGTCTCCTGGATGTTGAACGTGTGCAGCGCTGGGCCGCCGGCGAGCCCTTCCTGCTCCATCAGGCCGCTGATCTGGTTGGTCTCGCAGCCGAGGCCGACGACCATCACCGACGCGAAGTTGGCGTGGCGCGCATAGCCGCCGAGCGTGCGCCGCAGCACCTGCAACGGCTCGCCGGCGCTGTCGGTCGCGCAGCCGGCACCGTGCGTCAGCGCGACGACGCCGTCGACGTTGGCGAACCGCTCGAGCGCGCGCGGATTGGTGTCGTGGCGAAAGTGGTCGGCGATCGCGCGCGCGACCGTCGCCGAGCAGTTCACCGACGTCAGGATGCCGATGTAGTTGCGCGTCGCGACGCGGCCGTCGGCGCGAACGATGCCGTCGAACGTCGCCGGCTCGGCGACGTAGCCGGTCGCCCGCGCCGCGCTCGCCGCGGCATAGTCGCGTGCGAACGACGAGAACTCGAGGTTGTGGGTGTGGACGTGCTGGCCGGGCGCGATGTCCTGCTTCGCGCTGCCGATGATCTGGTCGTAGCGGCGCACCGGCTCGCCGGCGCGGATCGCGCGCGTCGCGATCTTGTGCCCGGGCGGAACGAGCCCGGCCACGACGACCCCTTCGTCCTCGATGCGGGTCCCGCCGACGAGCTGGCGGCGGGCGATGACGACGTCGTCGTTGGGGTGGATTCGGATGACCAGCGGATCACTCACGGGCAGGCGTCGGTGCTCGAAACCGGCAGTGTATTTCGGACCCCCGCGAATGAAGGGTGGTGGGGTGAAATCGCAGGTCTACGATCGCCGACGGCAGCGCTGCAACGGCGCCGCGGCGCGACACGGTTCGATGCCACGACGGCCGCACTGACGCGGCGCAACGACCGAATCCCTCCACAGAGAGAGGAGTCTGGCATGCAAGGCTCTCCACGACCGTTGCCGGTGCGCGCCGCCGTCGCCGCTGCTCTTGCCGCGCTCGCGTTCGCCTCGACCCCAGCGATCGCGCAGCTCCGCGTTGGCGTCACCAATCTCGTCACCGACGACCAGGCGGCCAATGCCGCCAAGCTCACCGACACCGGCCTTGTCAACGCATGGGGCGTGTCGTATCCGGCGACCGGCCCGTTCTGGGTGTCGTCCAACGGCGGCGGCACGGCGCTCCTCTACAGCGTCAATCCCGCGACCCAGGCGACGACGAAGCTCGGAATCACGGTGACGATTCCCGACGCCGGCTCGGTCACCGGGCAGGTGTTCAACGCCGCCGGCGCCGCATCGTTCAACGGCGACAACTTCCTCTTCGTCAGCGAAGACGGCACGATCTCCGGCTGGCGCAACGCGCTCGGCACGACCGCGGAGCGGCTGCGGACCGGGTCGCCGGCGAACGTCTACAAGGGTGCGGCGTTCGCGACGCTGTCCGGAACGGGCTATCTGTACGCCGCCAACTTCAGCGCCGGCACGATCGACGTCCTCAAGGGCCAGACCTCAGCGCCCGACCTCACCGGCAGGTTCACCGATCCCAACCTGCCGGCGGGCTACGCGCCGTTCAACATCCAGAACCTCGGCGGAACGATGTACGTGAGCTATGCGTTGCAGAACGCAACCAAGGACGAGGAGCTCAAGGGTCCGGGCCGCGGGTTCGTCTCCGCCTTCGACCTGCAGGGCAACTTCATCGGGCGGATCGCCTCGGCCGGCCTGCTCGATGCACCGTGGGGGTTGGCCTTCGCGCCGTCGTCGTTCGGCGCGCTCGCGGGCTCGCTCCTGGTCGGCAACTTCGGCGACGGCCGGATCAACGTCTTCAATCCATCGACGCACGCGTTCCTCGGCCAGCTCGCCGCGACCGACGGCACGCCGCTCGCGATCGACGGCCTCTGGGCGCTCACGCCGGGCAACGATGGCAGCGCCGGCAGCAGCAACCTGATCTACTTCACCGCCGGTCCCGACGACGAGTCGCACGGCTTGTTCGGCGTGCTGACGCCGGAGGCGATCGCTGCGGTGCCGGAGCCGTCGACAGCGCTGCTGCTGTTGTCGGGGCTCGTCGGCATCGGCTTCCTCGTCGGGCGGCGCGGCACCGCGAAGAAGGACGGCTGGACCAGGGGCTGATCACTCGGCGGCGGCGAGACTCGCCTGCGCCGCGGCGCGGATGTCGGTCGCTTCGCGGACGAGCTGCGCGAGGCGGCGCGCGAGCCACGGCACGACGTCGGCGGTCGGCGGCTGCGCGGGCAGCAGGTCGACGTCGTCGGCCGCAGCTGCGACCGCGGCCGCGGTCTGGCGCTCGGCGAGCTCGTCGGGCGCAGCGATGTCGAGGCAGACGCCGAGCGCGGCGACCGCCTCGGCGAGCGCCGCGTCGACGCGACGCAGCTCGGCGGCGTCGTCGAGCCGCGCGAGCGAGTGGCGCACGAGCGAGAGGTGCGCCATGAAGCGCTCGCCGTGGTCGAGCAGCGCCGCGACGCGCTCGATCGGCAAGCGCACGCCGCGCGGCTCGACACGGCTGCGCGAGACCGCGGCGCCGAGCGCGGCGAGCGATTCATACGCCTTGCGCCGCGCGAGCCGCTCGTCGACGGCGTCGCCCGAGCCGGCGCGCAGCGAATGCGCTGCGTAGTCCCTCAGCTCGCCGAGCGCGCGGCCGATCGCGTCGGGAACGCTGCGGCGCTCCCACGACGGCAGCACGTAGCTGAAGCACCACGCGAGCATCGCGCCGAGAAAGGTGTCGGCGATGCGCTCGCCGATCGCAAAGCCCGCTTCGGGGTTGACGAGGTGCGACTGCAGCAGCGCCATCACGCTCGCCGCCGTCGCCGTCACCCAGTAGCGCTGGATGACGAACGAGTGCGCGGTCGCGAGCGCGGCGAGGAACGCGACGTTGACGAACGCCGCCGACGGCAGGTGCGAGACGCCGATGACGATCAGGCACCCGAGCACGGTGCCGAGGACGCGGGCATTGCGCCGCGCCAGCGTGTCGCCGAGGCTGCCGCGCAGCACCACCGCGACGCTCAGCACCAGCCAGTACGGATGCGCCGCCCACGGCAGCGCGAGCGCGAGGTAGTACGCGGTGCCGAGCGCGAGCGACATCCGCACCGCGTGGCGCAGCACCGGCGAGTCGCGCCGCCAGTGCGGCTTCAGCGCCCGCGTCGGCCAGCCCTCGGGAGCGACGAAGCTCTGCAGCTGCTGCTCGGTGAGCGGCAGCGTGTCGCGCTCGCCGTGCAGCAGGCGATGGATGCGGTCGACGTCGCCGGCAAGGCGATCGAGGCGGCCCGCCAGCACGGGCACGAGGCGCGCGCGGGGGTCGTCCGCCGGCATCGCTGCCGCATCGCCAAGCGCGGCGAGCGATGGCGCGATCGCCTCCGGCGCGCTCGACGTCGTGCCGTCGCGCAGCGCGTCGGCAGCATCGTCGAGCCGCTCGCCGAGCGCGCGCAGCGCCGCCGCCGCGCGCTCGAGGATCTCGCGCCCGGCAACGTCGGTGCCGAGCAGAGCGACGTCGAGGCGACTCGTCAGGAGCGCGTCGCGCAGATCGATCAGACGCAGCACGATCGCGACGTCGCGCTGCCAGCACGCGCTCTGCACCGCGGGGTAGACGAGGTCGCGCGCCGCCTGCAGACGATCGGCGAGCGCTGCCTCGCCGCCGATCCAGGCGCGCAGCGGCGGCGCTTCGCCGGCGAGGACGCGATACGCGACGAGCACGTCGGCGCGCGCGCGGAACAGTGCCGCCGCCGCGCGCAGCGCCGCGACCATCGCGAGCGTGCGGTAGCGGCGCTGCAGCGCGGCACCCGCGAGCAGCGCCCAGCCGAGGTACGCGACCGCGCCGCATGCGCCCCAGCCGGCGATCGCGAGCTCGTGCTCGGCCGGCGGCACGGCCATCGCGAAGATCATCGCCAGCACCGGCGAGAACGACACCGCCCCGGCGCGCGCGCCCCACGCGAGCGCCATCATCGCGACGAACGCGACGGCGATGACGACGAGCCCGAGCGCCGTCGGCCGCGCGCGCACCAGGTCGACCGCGAGCGCCGCGAGAGCGCTGAGGAGCGCCGCGGCGCCGACGCGGTGCCACGTGCGCGACGTCGCGTTCGGCAGGTCGGCGATGCTCGCGCAGGCGGCGCCGCTGACGACGAGCGCCGCGGCGTGCGCGCCGGCGAGCTCACGCGCGACGATCTGGATGCAGCCGATGCCGACCGCGACCGCGATGCCGTTGACGACGTATGCGGGCAGCAGCCGCCACGGCCGGAGCCACGCCGGCAACGCCGCGGCCATCCGCGCCGCCGTCAGGCGTCGATCAGCTTCGGGTCCCAGGCGTGGATCTTCTGCCGCTGTTCACCCAGGCCCGCGATGCCGAGGCGCACCTCGTCGCCCGCCTTGAGGAACGTCGGCGGCTTCATCCCCATGCCGACGCCCGGCGGCGTGCCGGTCGAGATGAGGTCGCCGGGCCAGAGCGTCATGAAGCGGCTGCAGTACGCGACGAGCTCGGCGACGCCGAAGATCATCGTGCCCGTCGTTCCGTTCTGGCGGCGCTGGCCGTTGACGTCGAGCCACATCGCGAGGTCCTGCGGGTCCTGGACCTCGTCGGCGGTCACCATCCACGGGCCGACCGGGCCGAACGTGTCGCAGCCCTTGCCCTTGTCCCACGTGCCGCCGCGCTCGAGCTGGTACTCGCGCTCGGAGACGTCGTTGACGACGCAGTAGCCGGCGACGAACTTCAGCGCGTCGGCCTTGTCGACGTAGCGCGCCTTCTGGCCGATGACGACGCCGAGCTCGACCTCCCAGTCGCACTTGAGCGAGCCCTGCGGCAGCACGACGGCGTCGTTCGGGCCGACGATCGCGCTGGTCGGCTTCATGAAGATGATCGGCTCCTTCGGGATCGCGGCGCCGGTCTCGGCGGCGTGGTCCGAGTAGTTGAGGCCGATGCAGATGAACTTGCCCATGCCGCGCCAGGGCGGCGCGATGCGGCCGGCGCTCGCGACCGCGGGCAGCTTCGCGGCGTCGAGCTCGGCGAGTCGGCGCAGGTTCTCGGGGCGCAACGTGTCGGCGGTGATGTCGGGAACGACGCCCGAGAGATCGCGCACCGCGCCCTGCGCGTCGACGAGCGCGGGCTTTTCCGCGCCCTTGGCGCCGTATCGCATCAGCTTCATAGGTTCCCCTTTCGTTTCGCCATTGTCATCCTGAGCCGAAGGCGAAGGATCTCACCGTGTCGAAGCAACGAGATCCTTCGCTTCGCTCAGGATGACCTGCCGCGGCACGCCGCGACAGGTCACATCGACCAGCCGCCGTCGATGACGTGCGTGGTGCCGGTCGTGAATGCCGATTCGTCGCTCGCGAGGTAGACCGCGAGCGCCGCGATCTCGGCCGCCGTGCCGATGCGGCCCATCGGCTGGCGGGCGACGAACGCCGCTTCGATGTCGGCGACGGTCTGCCCGCTCGTCTTCGCCTGCGCGTCGATCCGCTGCCGGAGCGACGGCGACTCGACGGTGCCCGGGCAGATCGCGTTGCAGCGGACGCCGCGGGTGATGAAGTCGGCGGCGATCGACTTCGTCATGCCGATCACCGCCGCCTTCGTCCCGGTGTAGACGAATCGGTTCGGCACGCCCTTGATGCTCGACGCCGCCGACGCGACGTTGATGATCGATCCGCCGCCGGCCTTCAGCATCGGCGGCAGGAACGCGCGCGTGACGCGGTACATCGCGCGCACGTTGAGGTCGATCGAGAAGTCGAACGCGACCTCGTCGCACTCAAGGATCGTCCCGTGGTGGACGAAGCCGGCGGCGTTGAAGAGGACGTTGACGGTGCCCTTCGCGTTCGCCTCGATCGACGCTGCGAGCACCGCGCTCGCATCGGTGACGTCGAGGCGCCGCGTCTCGCAGCCGGTCGCGCGTGCGAGCTCGGCGAGCGACTGCGCGTTGATGTCGGTGGCGACGACGCGAGCGCCCTCGCGGACGAACGCTTCGGCGGTGGCACGGCCGATGCCTTGCCCGGCCGCGGTGATGAACGCCGTCTTGCCGGCGAGGCGATCGGTCATGGGCAAAGGTCCGTGGGTGGCGGGTAAAGAATAGTTTCGTCGAAAAGCGACCGGCCCCATCGCGTTCGTCGGGTTGGCCCGCGCCGCACGGGGGAAACGGCACCGCGATTGCTCCAGAGGGCGCTGATCGATCGCTCGGCCGCCGATCGGTTCGACGCTGCGCCGCGTTCGCCGTCTTGCTAGCCTTCGCGGCCGTTTCCCCAGGTGGACCCGATGGACCAGCCGCCCGACGACCGTGCCCTGCCTGCGCGCGCGCCCGCGCCGCCTGCGCTGCCAGATGCCAGGCCGGTGCGTGGTGCGCGCCGCTGGCTCGGCACGGTCGTCGCGTTCGCGGCGCTGATCGCGCTCGCCGCGCTGGCCTGGTGGCTGACGCACCGGGCGCCCGAGGCACCGGTCGGCGCGGCGGCCGCAGCGTCGGGCGCCGGCCGCGGTGGGGCAGCAGCGGGTCCTGGCGGCCCCGGCGGCCCTGGCGGCGGTCGCGGCGGCCGCGGCGCGCCGCCGAGCACGGTCGGCGTTGCGACCGCGACGCGCGCCGATCTGCCGATCGTGCTCGACGCGCTCGGCACCGTCACCCCCGTCGTCACCGTCACCGTGCGGCCGCAGGTCTCGGGACAGATCACGCAGGTGCTTTTCAACGAAGGGCAGATCGTCAAGAAGGGACAGCTCCTCGTCACGATCGATCCGCGCCCGTTCGAGGCGGCGCTGCAGCAGGCGATCGGCGCGCGCATGAAGGACGAAGCGCAGCTCGAGAACGCGAAGGTGCAGCTGCAGCGCTACCAGACGCTGCTCAGCCAGGACTCGATCGCGCGCCAGGACGTCGACACGCAGGCCGCGATGGTCAAGCAGCTGCAGGCGGCGATCGTCACCGACCGTGCGAACGAGAACACGGCGCGTCTCAATCTCGGCTGGAGCAGGATCGTCGCGCCGGTCGCCGGCCGCGTCGGCCTGCGCCCGATCGACGTCGGCAACACGATCAGCGCCGGCGACGCCAACGGCGTCGCGGTGATCACGCAGCTGACGCCGATCGACGTCGCCTTCTCGGTGCCGCAGGACCGCGTCCCCGAGGTGCAGGCGAGCGTCGCTGCCGGGACGAAGCTCGCCGTCGCGGCGTTCGACCGGACGCGGACGCGAAAGCTCGGCGACGGCGTCTTCGCGACGCTCGACAACCTCGTCGACGTGCAGACCGGAACTGTCAAGGCGAAGGCGCGCTTCGCCAACGCCGACGTCGCGCTGTTCCCGAACCAATTCGTCAACGTCCGCCTGCTGCTGCGCTCGATCGAAGGCGCGATCGTCGTCCCGGTGACGGCGATGCGCACCGGGCCGAACGGCGACTACGTCTACGTCGTCAACGAAGACCGGACGGTGTCGGTGCGCGCGGTCGAGCGCGGCGTCGCGACCAACGAGGTCGTCGCCGTCACCAAGGGGCTCGCGCTCGGCGAACGCGTCGTCACCGAGGGCGGCGACCGGTTGCGCGACGGCGCGCGTGTCCAGCTCGCCGGCGACGCGCCGCAGCGCGGCGCGTCGGGCGCAGCCGGCGGCCGCCGTGGCGCATCGGGCGCTGCCGCGGCGAGCGGTGCCGACGGCGAACGCCGTCGTCGCCGCGCCGCGAGCGACGGCGGATGAGCCGCGAGCGACGATGAGCCCGTCGCGCCCGTTCATCCTGCGGCCGGTCGCGACCGGGCTGCTGATGCTCGCGATCGTCCTCGCCGGGCTCGTCGGCTTCCGGCTGCTGCCGCTGTCGGCGCTGCCGCAGGTCGACTACCCGACGATCCAGGTGCAGACGCTCTACCCCGGCGCGAGCCCGGAGGTGATGGCGAACACGGTGACCGCGCCGCTCGAGCGCCAGTTCGGCCAGATGGCGGGCCTCGAACGGATGAGCTCGACGAGCGCTGCCGGTGCTTCGGTGGTGACGCTGCAGTTCTCGCTCGGCCTCACGCTCGACGTCGCCGAGCAGGAGGTGCAGGCGGCGATCAACGCGAGCGGGTCGCTCTTGCCCGCCGACTTGCCGGCGCCGCCGGTCTACGCCAAGGTCAACCCCGCCGACGCGCCGGTGCTGACGCTCGCGATCAGCTCGGAGACGGTGCCGCTCACCGAAGTGCAGAACCTCGTCAACACGCGGCTCGCGCAGAAGATCAGCCAGCTGAGCGGCGTCGGCCTCGTCACGCTCGCGGGCGGCCAGCGTCCGGCGGTGCGCATCCAGGCGAACACGCAGGCGCTGGCGTCGTACGGGATCGGCATCGACACGCTGCGCACCGCGATCGCCGCCGCCAATGCGAACAGCGCCAAGGGCAGCTTCGACGGCGCCAAGCGCGCGTACACGATCAACGCCAACGACCAGCTGCTCACCGCCGACGACTACAAGCAGCTCGTCGTCACCTACAAGAACGGCGCGCCGGTGCGCCTCACGGACGTCGCCCGCGTCGTCGACAGCGCAGAGAACACGCGCCTCGGCGCGTGGGCCGGCAAGAACGGCGAGCTCAGGCCCGCGATCATCCTCAACGTACAGCGCCAGCCCGGCGCCAACGTCATCGCGACCGTCGACGCGATCAAGAAGCAGCTTCCCGACCTGCAGGCGGCGCTGCCGGCGAACCTGCGCGTCGAGGTGCTCGCCGACCGCACGACGAGCATCCGTTCGTCGGTGAGCCACGTCGAGATGGAGCTCGTGCTCGCGGTCGTCATGGTCGTGCTCGTCATCTTCGCGTTCCTCGGCAGCCTGCGCGCGACCGTGATCGCGAGCCTTGCCGTGCCGATCTCGCTCATCGGCACGTTCGGCGCGATGGTCATGCTCGGCTACAGCCTCAACAACCTGAGCCTGATGGCGCTGACGATCGCGACCGGCTTCGTCGTCGACGACGCGATCGTCATGATCGAGAACATCTCGCGCCACCTCGAGCTCGCGCGCGCCCGCCACGGCGATCCGGCGGGCGCCGAGGCGCTCAAGCGCGACGAGCTCTCGGGCGCCGAGGCCGAGTCGCTGCCGCCGGGACGGCAGCGCATCGTCTTCGAGGCGGCGCTCGCCGGCGCGTCGGAGATCGGCTTCACGATCATCTCGCTCACCGTCTCGCTGATCGCGGTGCTCATCCCGCTCCTGTTCATGGGCGACGTCGTCGGGCGCCTGTTCCGCGAGTTCGCGGTGACGCTCGCGATCACGATCCTGATCTCGGCGGTCGTGTCGCTGACGCTGGTGCCGATGATGTCGGCGCGGTGGCTGCGCCCGGGCGAGGAGCGCACCGAGCGGAGCGCGCACGGCATCGGCGCGCGCCTGCGCGGCCACTTCAAGGCGGTCATCGACCGCTACGACCGGGCGCTGGTGTGGGTGATCGACCACGACCGGCTGACGTTGCTCGTCGCCCTGGCGACGCTCGTGCTGACGGTCCTGCTCTACGTCTTCATCCCGAAGGGGCTGTTCCCGACCCAGGACACCGGGCAGCTGCAGGCGCGCGTCGAGACCGCCGAGGACGTCTCGTTCGCGCGCATGGCCGAGCTGCAGCAGGCGACCGCGCGCGCCGTCCTCGAAGACCCGGCGGTCGACAACGTCGCCTCGTTCATCGGCGTCGACGCCGCGAACAACACGATGCTGCACACCGGCCGGATGCTGATCAACCTGAAGGCCGACCACGGCGACCAGGTCGATGTGCAGGCGCGCTTGCAGGAGCGCGTCCGCCACGTCGCCGGCGTCACGCTCTACCTGCAGCCGACGCAGGACCTGACGATCGACGCCGAGACCGGCCCGACGCAGTACCGCGTTTCGCTCGAAGGCGCCGACTCGGCGACGGTGACGACGTGGGTCGACCGTCTCGTCGCCGAGATGCACAGGAAAAAGGAGCTGCGCAACGCGACCAGCGACGCCGGCGCGACCGGCCTGGCCGCCTACATCGAGATCGACCGCGACACCGCGGCGCGGCTCGGCGTCACCGCGAGCGCCGTCGACGACGCGCTCTACAGCGCGTTCGGCCAGCGCATCGTCTCGACGATCTTCACCGAGACGAACCAGTACCGCGTCATCCTCGAGGCGCAGCCCGGGCTGCTGACGACCGCGGAGTCGCTCGGCAGGCTCAACCTGCGCACCGCCTCGGGCGAGCCGGCGCCGCTCGCCGCGTTCGCGCGCATCAGCGAGCGGCAGGCGCCGCTGCAGATCACGCACGTCGCGCAGTACCCGGCATCGACGATCGGCTTCGACACCGCGCCCGGCGTCGCGCTCGGCGCCGCCGTCGGTGCGATCCGCGACTCCGCCAAGGCGATCGGCCTTCCGGCGTCGGTGCAGCTCACGTTCCTCGGCGCGTCGGGCGCGTACGAGCGCTCGCTCACGAACCAGCTCTGGCTGATCCTGGCCGCGGTGATCTGTGTCTACATCGTCCTCGGCGTGCTCTACGAGAGCTACATCCATCCGCTGACGATCCTCTCGACGTTGCCGTCGGCGGGCGTCGGTGCGCTGCTTGCGCTCATCGTCACTGGCAACGACCTCGGCGTGATCGGGATCATCGGCATCATTCTTCTGATCGGCATCGTCAAGAAGAACGCGATCATGATGATCGACTTCGCGATCGACGCCGAGCGGCTCGAGAAGAAGCCGCCGCGCGAGGCGATCCACCAGGCGGCGCTGCTGCGCTTCCGGCCGATCCTGATGACGACGCTCGCTGCCCTCTTCGCCGCGCTGCCGCTGATGCTCGGCTGGGGCGAAGGCCACGAGCTGCGCCGCCCGCTCGGCCTCGCGATCTTCGGCGGCCTCATCGTCAGCCAGCTGCTGACGCTCTTCACGACGCCGGTGATCTACCTCGCGTTCGATCGCCTCGGCCGCCGCTTCAACCGGCGGCCGTCGTCCGACGCCGTCGTGCAGCAGGCCGCGTCATGAACCTCTCGCAGCCCTTCGTCAAGCGACCGATCGGCACGGTCCTGCTGACGATCGGTGTCGCGCTCGCCGGGATCGCGGGCTTCTTCGTGCTGCCGGTGTCGCCCTTGCCGCAGGTCGACTTCCCGACGATCTCGGTGAGCGCGACCTTGCCCGGCGCGAGCCCCGACACGATGGCGACGAGCGTCGCGACGCCGCTCGAGCGGCGGCTCGGCACGATCTCCGGTGTCACCGAGATGACGTCGTCGAGCCAGGTCGGCACGACGCGGATCAGCCTGCAGTTCGAGCTCTCGCGCAACATCGACGGCGCGGCGCGCGAGGTGCAGGCGGCGATCAACGCGACGCGCGTCGACCTGCCGGCGACGCTGCGCTCGAATCCGACCTACCGCAAGGTCAATCCTTCGGACGCGCCGGTGCTCATCCTCGCGCTGACGTCGCCGTCGCTGTCGCCGGGGCAGATCTACGACACCGTCTCGAACATCGTCAGCCAGCGGATCGCGCAGGTCGACGGCGTCGGCGACGTCGAGATCGGCGGCAGCACGCTGCCCGCGGTGCGGGTCGAGCTGCTGCCGTTCGCGCTCAACCACTACGGCGTCAGCGCCGAGGACGTCCGCGCCGCGATCCAGGCGAGCAACGCGAACCGGCCCAAGGGGGTCATCGAGAGCGGCGAGCGGGCGCTGCAGATCTACACGCAGACGCCGGGCCGGCGCGCTTCGGAGTACGCGTCGATGGTCGTCGCCTGGCGCAACGGCGCCGCGGTCCGCCTCAACGACGTCGCCGAGGTCACCGACGGCGTCGAGAACACGCGCACGCTCGGCCTCTTCAACGGCAAGCCGGCTGTGATCGTCCTCATCACGACGCAGCCCGGCGCCAACGTCATCGAAACCGTCGATGGCGTGCGCGAGATCCTGCCCGAGCTGCGCGCGCAGCTGCCGGCGGAGATCGAGCTCGACGTCGCCTCGGACCGCACCAGCTCGATCCGTGCGTCGCTGCGCGAGATCGAGGTGACGCTCGTGATCTCGCTGATCCTCGTCGTCTTGGTCGTGAGCGTCTTCCTGCGGAGCCTGCGCGCCACCGCGATTCCCGCGGTCGCGACGATCGTCTCGCTGCTCGGCACCTTCGGCGTCATGGTGCTGCTCGGCTTCTCGCTCAACAACCTCAGCCTGATGGCGATCACGGTCGCGACCGGCTTCGTCGTCGACGACGCGATCGTCGTTCTCGAGAACACCGCGCGCCACATCGAGGCCGGGATGGACCGCATGCAGGCGGCGCTGCTCGGCGCCAAGGAGGTCGGCTTCACGGTGCTCTCGATCAGCGTCTCGCTGGTCGCCGTCTTCATTCCGCTCCTCTTCATGCAGGGGCAGGTCGGGCGACTGTTCCGCGAGTTCGCGGTGACGCTGTCGGCAGCGGTGCTGATCTCGCTCGTGATCTCGCTGACGACGACGCCGATGATGTGCGCGTGGCTGCTGCCCAAGGGCGGCGGCGAGCCGCGCCGGCAAGGCCGGCTCGCGCGCTTGGCCGAGCGCGGCTTTCAGCGCATCCTCGGCTGGTACGCGGCGAGCCTCGACTGGGCGCTCGCGAGCATCGGCACCGTCCTCGTCATCCTCGTCGCCGTCATCGCGCTCAACGTCTATCTCTTCAGTGCCGCGCCCAAGGGGTTCTTTCCGCAGCAGGACACCGGCCAGCTGCAAGGCGGCCTGCGCGCCGACCAGAGCATCTCGTCGCAGGCGATGGGGGAAAAGCTCCGCCAGGTCGTCGGCATCCTGCGCCGCGATCCCGCGGTCGAGACGGTGGTCGGCTTCACCGGCGGCAGCCGCGCCGGCGGCGGCTTCATGTTCGCGACGCTGAAGCCGTTCGGCGAGCGCAAGGAGCGCGGCTCGGCGGTGATCGCACGCCTGCGACCGCAGCTCGCGCAGGTCACCGGGCTGCAGGTCTTCCTCAACCCGGTCCAGGACGTTCGCGCCGGCGGCCGGCAGAGCAATGCGACGTACCAGTACACGCTGAAGAGCGACAACATCGCCGACCTGCGGCGCTGGGCGACGCGCCTCGCCGAGGCGATGAAGCAGGACACCGACCTCACCGACGTCGACACCGACCAGCAGGACAACGGCGTCGAGACGTTGGTCGAGGTCGACCGCGACAGCGCCTCGCGGCTCGGCCTGACGTCGGCGGCGATCGACTCGGCGCTCTACAACGCGTTCGGGCAGCGCCAGGTCGCGACGATCTACGCCGAGATCAACCAGTACCACGTCGTCATGGAGTGGGCGCCGCGCTATGCGCAGGGCCCGAACGCGCTCGCCGATGTCTACGTGCCGGCGAAGCCCGCGACGGGGGCGGCTGTCGCGACCGCGCAGCAGGCCGCCGCCGCAGCGTCGGCGGCGGCGGCAGCGCCGCCGACCTTGAGCGCGAACCCGGCCTCTCGCGATCCCTCGACCGGCAACGCGCTCGCCAACATCGTCACGTCGCTCGTTCCCCTCGCCACGGTCGCGCGCATGCGCGAGCGCGCGACGCCGACAGCGATCAACCACCAGGACACCGATCTCGCGACGACGATCTCGTTCAACCTCGCCGAAGGCAAGACGCTCGGCGATGCGAGCCGCGCGATCCACGAGGCCGAGGCGGCGATCGGCATGCCGACCAACGTGCGCGGCTCGTTTCAGGGCACCGCGCTCGCGGCGCAGCAGTCGCAGGGGCAGCAGGCGATGCTCATCATCGCCGCGATCGTCGTCATCTACATCGTCCTCGGCATGCTCTACGAGAGCCTCGTCCATCCGGTCACGGTGCTCTCGACGCTGCCGTCGGCGGGAGTCGGCGCGGTGATCGCGCTGCTGCTCTTCGGCATGGACTTCTCGATCATCGCGTTGATCGGCGTCTTCCTCCTGATCGGCATCGTCAAGAAGAACGCGATCCTGATCATCGACTTCGCGCTCGAGGCCGAGCGTACGCGCGGGCTGAGCGCGGTCGAGGCGGCGCGCGAGGCATCGCTGCTGCGCTTCCGGCCGATCCTGATGACGACGCTCGCCGCTGCGCTCGGCGCGTTGCCGCTCGCGATCGGCTTCGGCGAAGGCGCCGAGCTCAGGCGCCCGCTCGGCGTCGCGATCATCGGCGGACTGATCGCGAGCCAGGTGATGACGCTGCTGACGACGCCGGTCGTCTACGTCGTCCTCGACAAGCTGCGGCGAAAGAGGAAGCGCGAAGACGGCGCGCCGCCGCCGATGCGTGCCGCGACCGCGGAGGGCACGGCGTGAACGCGTCGCAGCTTCGGCCGACAACGCTCGCCGCGGCGCTGCTCGCGGCCGCGGTCGCCGGCTGCGCGGTCGGCCCCGACTACGTCCGCCCCGACGCGCCGAGCGCGCCGGCGTACAAGGAAGCGCCGCAGGACGGCGGCGCGACGTGGCTGCCGGCGGCGCCTGCCGACACGCTCGACCGCGGCGACTGGTGGCGCCTCTTCGACGATCCCGAGCTCGCGCGCCTCGCCGGCGAGGTCGACGCCGCCAACCAGACGATCGCCGCCGCGGTCGCATCGTATCGGCAGGCGCAGGCGCTGGTTCGCGAAGCGCGCGCGTCGTACTTCCCGTCGGTCTCGCTCTCGGTCGACGCCAGGCGCACCGGCGGCGGCACGGTCCAGGGCAGCAACTCGACGGTGGCGCAGAGCACGGCAGGCAACCGCTTCGATGCTTCCGTCAACGCCGACTGGGCGCCCGACTTCTGGGGCCGCGTCTCGCGCACGGTCGAAAGCGCACGCGCGAGCGAGTCGGCGAGCGCCGCCGATCTCGCCGCGGCGCGCCTGTCCGCGCAGGGCGAGCTCGCGGTCGACTACTTCTCGCTGCGCGAGGCCGACTTCGAAGCCGACCTGCTCGCGCGCACGATCGATGGCTACGAACGCGCGCTCGCGATCACCCAGAACCGCTACGCCGCAGGCATCGTCGCCAAGACCGACGTGCTGCAAGCGGAGACGCAGCTGGCGACGACGCGGGCGTCGCTGACGACGGTGCGCGCCAATCGCGCGCGCTTCGAGCACGCGATCGCGGTCCTCACCGGCAAGGCGCCCGGCGCGGTGACGATCGCGCCGGCGCCATGGAACGCGGTCGTTCCCGGCGTGCCGCTCGGCGTGCCGTCGGACCTCCTGCAGCGCCGCCCGGACATCGCGTCCGCCGAACGCCAGGTCGTGGCGGCGAACGCGCAGATCGGCGTCGAGCGCTCGGCGTACTTCCCGAGCTTCGTCCTCGGCGCCTCGATCGGCAACGGCGGCGCACGGATCGGCGACCTGTTCTCGGTCTCGGCGGCGGTGTGGTCGATCGGAGTGACGGCGACGCAGTTGATCTTCGACGCCGGCGCGACCTCGGCGCGCGTCGCCGGCGCCGAGGCAGCGCGCGACGCGGCGATCGCGCGCTACCGGCAGACGGTGCTCACCGCGTTCCAGGCGGTCGAGGACCAGCTCGCCAATGCGCGCGCGCAGGCCGAGCAGGCGGCTTTCTTGAAGACGGCATCCGATGCCGCCGACCTCACCGAGCAGCAGATCCTCAACCGCTACCGCGCCGGCCAGCTGAGCTACACCGACGTCGTCACGGCGCAGGCGTCGGCGCTCGCTGCGCGGCGCGCGCTCGTCCAGGTCGCGGTCAGCCGGCAGGTCAGCACGATCACGCTGATCCAGGCGCTCGGCGGCGGCTGGGACGTCAACGCGCCGGTGCAGACCGAGAGCTCGGTTCGCGCCGCGAACCCGCGCTGAGGGGTCGTCGCCCGGCCGGCGACATCGCAAACGCTCTCGCGCGAAGCGGCGGGATCGCGTTCCCGATTTCTTTGCCTTCGCGGCGTTGGGACGGGGGCGCCCTGCTCCGCTCCATGTCCCCCGAGCCTGGCCTGAACGGCCGGCTCTCCTGGAGCGCAGCACACCGCCCGCTCGCCCATGTCCGCGTGTGCAACGAGAAAAGGCGTGGAACACCCTAAGCTCGCCCACAGGACCGTCCGTCAGAATCGCCGCTCGGTTCGTGAACCAGCGAGCGTGGCGATGGAAAAAATCTGGTTGAAGCAGTATCCCGCCGGCGTCCCCGCCGAGATCGACGTCAACCAGTACCCGTCGCTCGTCGCGCTGCTCGACGAGAGCTTCCGCCGCTACGCCGACCGCACGGCGTACAAGTTCATGGGCCGCGCGATCAGCTTTCGCGAGGTCGATCAGGCGTCGGCGGCGCTCGCCGGCTGGCTGCAGTCGCGCGGCCTCGCGCGCGGCGAACGCGTCGCGGTGATGATGCCGAACGTGCCGCAGTATCCGGTCGCGATCGCGGCGATCCTGCGCGCCGGCCTCGTCGTCGTCAACGTCAACCCGCTCTACACGCCGCGCGAGCTCGAGCATCAGCTCAAGGACTCGGGCGCGAAGGCGATCCTCGTCATCGAGAACTTCGCGAACGTGCTGCAGCAGGTCATCGCGGCGGTGCCGACGAAGACCGTCGTCCTCGCCGCGATGGGCGACATGCTCGGCTTTCCGAAGTCGCTGATCGTCAACTACGTCGTGCGCAAGGCGAAGAAGCTCGTGCCCGCGTTCGAGCTGCCGGGGGCGGTCCGCTTCAACGACGCGCTCGCCGAAGGGCGCACGAAGCCGTTGACGCCGGCGCAGGTCGGCCCCGACGACGTCGCGGTGCTGCAGTACACCGGCGGCACGACCGGCGTCAGCAAGGGCGCGGTGCTGCTGCACAGGAACCTCGTCGCCAACATCCTGCAGGCGGAAGCCTGGTACCAGCCGGCGCTGAAGAAGATCCCGCAGGGCGAGCAGATCGTGACGATCTGCGCGTTGCCGATCTATCACATCTTCGGCTTCAACACGAACATCATGCTCGGCATGCGCATGGGCGGGGCGAACATCCTGATCCCGAACCCGCGCGACCTGCCCGCCGTCTTCAAGTCGCTGCAGGGCGAGAAGTTCCACAGCTTCCCGGCGGTGAACACGCTCTTCAACGCGATGGCCAACCATCCCGACTTCGGCACGGTCGACTGGAGCGGCCTCGTCATCTCGGTCGGTGGCGGCATGGCGGTGCAGAGCGCGACCGCCAAGCTGTGGCTCGAGAAGACCGGCTGCCCGATCGTCGAGGGCTACGGCCTGTCGGAGACGTCGCCGTCGGCGACGTGCAACCCGGTCGACAGCACCGCGTACAGCGGCAACATCGGCCTGCCGATGCCCAACACCGAGCTCAAGCTCCTCGACGACGACGGCAACGAGGTGCCGATGGGAACACCGGGCGAGATCGCGATCAAGGGGCCGCAGGTGATGGCGGGCTACTGGCAGCGCCCCGACGAGACCGCGAAGGTGATGACCGCCGACGGCTTCTTCAGGAGCGGCGACATCGGCACGGTCGACGAGCGCGGCTATTTCAAGATCATCGACCGCAAGAAGGACATGATCCTCGTCAGCGGCTTCAACGTCTATCCGAACGAGGTCGAGGACGTCGTCACGCAGATGCCCGGGATCCTCGAGTGCGCGGCGGTGGGCGTGCCCGACGCCAAGGCCGGCGAGGCCGTCAAGCTCTTCATCGTGCGCAAGGACCCGAGCGTCACCGAGGCGGCGGTGCGCGCCTACTGCGAGGCAAATCTCACGGGCTACAAGCGGCCGAAGTTCATCGAGTTCCGCAACGATCTGCCGAAGACGCCGGTCGGCAAGATCCTGCGTCGGGAATTGCGCGACAAGGCCTGACGAGCGCGCGAGCGGAGCGGTCCTGCAAGGGCATCCTGATACATTTCCCGGTTGTCATGGCCACTCGCGCACGCTCGAAGGCAACGGGAACACTGGTGTGATCTGGGTCAAGACCGAGGCAGGGCGCGCCGAGATGCAGAACCGGGCGCTCGTCAAGGAGCGCGCGCGCCGCAACCTGCTGCTCCTGATCGACGGGGTGAAGTCCGAGGAGATGCTCCTCGCCAACCTCGCCGGCATCACTGCCAACGACTTTCAGGAGCTGCGCAAGCTCGATCTGATCGCGCCCGCCGCCGGCGCAGTGACGACGGGCAACCCGGCGCGCGCGACTGCGTTCGAGACGACGCGGCCGACGATGCCGCTGCCGCTCGAAGGCAAGGCGCTCGACTACAGCGAGTTCACCGCAGCGCTGACCAAGCTGATCTCGAGCCAGCTCGGCCTGCGCGGGTTCACGCTGACGCTCGCCGTCGACAAGGCGTCGACGATCGAAGAGCTGCGCGACGTCGCGCAGCGCGTCATCGAGCAGATCCGCGACCGCAAGGGCGAAGGCGCGGCGGCCGAGGCGAAAAGGACGCTCTACGGCGGTTGATCGCGAGGCGGCGCGACCTCCGCACCGCGGCATCCGCAGGATCGCGCACTGGCTGTGGCGGCCGTTTCGGATCGTCCTTCTCGCGCTCCTCGTCGTCGTCCTCTTCATCGAGGAGTGGGGCTGGCGGCCGCTCGCCGCGCTCGCCGCCGCGATCGCGCGCTGGCCGCCGCTCGCCGCGCTCGAACGGGCGATCCGCGACGCGCCGCGCCACGTCGCGCTCGCGCTCTTCCTCATCCCCGCGCTGCTCCTCTTTCCCGTCAAGCTGGCCGCGCTGTGGCTGATCGAGGACGGGCGCGCGACGCTCGGCATCGCGGTCATCGTCGCCGCCAAGGTCGTGGGCACGGCGTTCGTCGGGCGCCTCTTCATCCTCGTCGAAACGCAGCTGATGACGTTTTCGTGGTTCGCGCGCTCGGTCCACTGGTGGCGCGGCACGCGCGAGCGCGTCATGGCGGTGCTGCGGCGCTCGTTCGTCTGGCGCGTCGCGCGGGCGTTTCGCCGCGTCGCGCGTCGCGGGCTCGGGCGCTTTCGCGATCTCGGCACGCCACCGTGAGCGGGACGTGACGTCGCGCATCTACATCGCCGCGCCGTTCGCCGCCGGCGACGCGGTCGTGCTGCCGGCGCCGGCGCTGCGCCACGTCCAGGCGCTGCGCCTCGCGCGCGGCGATGCAATCGTGCTCTTCAACGGCAGCGACGGTGCCGACTGGCCCGGCGAGCTGGTCGAGATCGGTCGCAGCCGCGCGGTCGTGCGCGTCGGCCGGCCGGTCGCGGTCGAGCGCGAGCTCGCCTGCGCGGTGACGCTCGCGATCGGCATGCCGGCGAACGACCGCATGGACGCGCTCGTCGAGAAGGCGGGCGAGCTCGGCGCCGCCGCCATCCAGCCGCTCGTCTGCGCGCGCTCGGTGCTGCGCCTCGCCGGCGAGCGCGCCGAAGTGCGACGCCGTCACTGGCAGGCGGTCGCGGCGTCGGCGAGCGAGCAGTGCGGGCGCGCACGCGTCACGACCGTGCAGCCGATCGCGCCGTTCGCGTCGTGGCTGCGGGCGCTCGGTCGCGATGGCGTGACGTCGCGCTTCGTGCTCAGCTTCGATCGCAACGCGCTCGACCCGGCAAGCGCGTGGTCAGCGCACGGCGGGGACGGAGCGTCGGCGGCCGTCGTGCTGAGCGGCCCCGAAGGCGGTCTCGAGCCCGCCGAGGAGGACGCTGCCGTCGCGAGCGACTTCGTTCGCGTCGGCCTCGGGCCGCGCGTGCTGCGCGCCGACACCGCGCCGCTCGCGTGGCTCGCGTGGCTCGGCGCCCACGCGCTCGCGCGCAGCCGCCAGCGCTGAAGCGTCAGCTCGGCCGCTTTGCGACGCGCGCCGAGCCGGCGACGAGGTCGAAGCGGAACAGGCGGCATTCGATCGGCCCGTTCCACATCGGGATGCGACGCGATTCCTTGAGCCGCATCGCGCCCGGCAGCTTCGCGTCGGGGCTCAGGATCCACGCGGTCCAGCCGGCAGGGTGGGTGGTGTAGGCGCGCTTCCAGTGCGCGGCGAGGCGAGCGAAGAAATCGTCGGGCGCATCGCGCTCGAGCGACGGCGACGAGCGCCGCGCGCTCGCCGCCTTGCCGGCGACCTCGATCCGCTCGCCGTACGGCGGATTGACCATCAGCGTTCCCGGCAGCTCGGGCGGCAATGCCGGTGCGGGCCGCTCGAGCGCGTCGCCGCCGTGGAACTCGATCGCATCGGCGACACCGGCGCGCGCGGCGTTGCGGCGCGCGAAGTCGACCATGCGAAACGAGACGTCGCTCGCGAAGATCGGCACCGCCGATGCGTGGACGCACGCCGCGGCCTTCGACTTCAGCCGCTGCCAGTCGGCGCGCCGCTCGCCGTCGGCGAAGGGCAGCAGCCGCTCGAACGCGAACCGGCGCAGCCGCCCCGGGGCCAGTCCCATCGCGATCTGCGCTGCCTCGATCGCGATCGTTCCCGATCCGCAACAGGGGTCGTGCAGCGCACCGCCGTGCTCCGGCGAGCCGCGCCAGCCGGCGGCGGCGAGCATGGCGGCGGCGAGCGTCTCCTTGAGCGGCGCATCGCCCTGGTCCTCGCGCCAGCCGCGCTTGAAGAGCGATTCGCCGGAGCTGTCGACGTAGACCGCGGCGCGCTCGGCGCCGGCGTGCAGGACGATCGAGAGGTCGGGCCGGACGGTGTCGACGTTCGGCCGCACGCCGTGCTCGTCGCGCATCCGGTCGCAGACCGCGTCCTTGATCCGCAGGGCGGCGAAGTTCAGGCTGCGCAGCGGACTGCGCTGCGCGGTGCTGTCGACGCGCAGCGTCTGGCGCGGCGTGATCCAGTCCGACCAGGCGACGCCGCGCGCGAGCTCGTAGAGGTCGCGCTCGTCGCGGTACGCGCCCTCGGCGACTTCGATCAGCACCCGCTGCGCGAGCCGGCTCTCGAGGTTGAGCACCATCACCTCCTGCGGATCGCCCGCCAGGGCGACGCCGCCGCGCGCGGCGCGCACGTCAGCGCTCGGCAGCAGCGCGCGGACCTCGGCTTCGAGCAGCGCCTCGACGCCGGCGGCGCACGGGAGGAACAGGGGCAGGGGCATCGGTGGACGGCGTGGTGGATCGACGGCGGGCGAACGCGTCAACAGTGACGACGAGCGCCGCGTTCAGTGAAGAACCGCCGCGACGATCGAAGGGGATGCCATGGCACGTTCGATGACGAAGCTCGCAGTCTCGCTGATCGTCGTCGCCTCGAGCTTCGCGGCCGTCGCTCAGGTTGCCGTCTACGCGACGCCGCCGATTGTCAACCCTGCGATCGACCCCGCGGCGTTCCTGCGCGTCGCCAGCGCCGCGCTCGCCGAGCGCGAGCGACACCGCATCTCCGAGGCCGAGTTCGTGCGCATGAGCCGCGAGCCGGGAACGGTCGTCCTCGATGCGCGCAGCAAGGAGAAGTACGAGGAGCTGCACGTCGAGGGCGCGCTGCACCTGAGCTTTCCGGACATCGCGATCGACTCGCTCGCCGCGCTGTTGCCCGACAAGGACGCGCGCATCCTGATCTACTGCAACAACAACTTTCGCGGCGCCGAGAGCCCGTTTCCGAAGAAACTGGCGAGCGCTTCGCTCAACCTGTCGACCTTCGTCGCGCTTTACGACTACGGCTACCGCAACGTCTGGGAGCTCGGGCCGCTGATCGACGTCGAGACGACGACGATTCCGTTCGCGAGAAGCGAAGCGCCGGTGCCCTGAGCCGGCGTGCCGCTCTGCGGCGCCGCGCTACATCGCCTTGCGCAGCTGCGTCGGCGCGATCTTCAGCGCCTCGCGGTACTTGGCGACGGTGCGGCGGGCGACGTGGATGCCCTGCTCGTCGAGCATCTGCGAGATCTGGCTGTCGGAAAGCGGCTTCGTCGGATCCTCGGCGGCGACGATCTGGCGGATCAGCGCGCGCACCGCCGTGCTCGACGCTGTGCCGCCGGCGTCGGTGCCGAGCGACGAGCCGAAGAAGTACTTGAGCTCGAAGGTGCCGAACGGGGTCGCCATGTACTTGGCGGTCGTGACGCGCGAGATCGTCGACTCGTGCAGGCCGAGCTCGTCGGCGATCTCGCGCAGGACGAGCGGCTTCATGGCGATCGCGCCGTGGGTGAAGAAGCTCTTCTGCCGCTCGACGATCGCCTGCGAGACGCGCTGGATGGTGTCGAAGCGCTGCAGGATG
>Ga0207675_100000247_pt1 | contig 51569 bp, 46 predicted proteins | sample KBSSwiS42_FD_184305 | JGI IMG/M metagenome (GOLD analysis project Ga0207675, IMG submission 184305) | Switchgrass rhizosphere microbial communities from Kellogg Biological Station, Michigan, USA - KBS Switchgrass S4-2 (SPAdes) (version 2) | ecosystem: Host-associated > Plants > Roots >...
TGAAAGGTTGTCGTCCCACACGCTGCCGGCGTCGAAAACGATCGGGCGGCTGAGCACGATCGTTGGGTTCGTGGAAGCGCGGCGGAACATCATCCTCGCGCTGTTTCAGCTGCCGCTGCTGTATCCGCTGATGCTCGCGTTCCAATGGGACCCGGTGTGGTTCGGCGTGCTGCTGACGATGAAAGTGGCGCTCGGCCAGTTCACGCCGCCGATGGCGGTCAACCTGATGGTGGCGTGCCGGCTGGCCGACGTGCGCATGGAGCAGACGGTGCCGTGGGTGGGCTGGCTGCTGGTGTGGTTTGCCGCCGCGGCGCTCGCGGTGCTGTTCGTGCCCGAGCTGGCGCTGTGGTTGCCGCGCAGTCTGGGCTACTGATGCGACCATGACGAAGGAGATGCAACGATGAAACGACGCGCACTGATCCGCTCCGCCGCCGCCTTGGCCCCGGCCTCGCTCGGCATTCCGCGCTTTGCGTTCGCGCAGGGCACCTACCGCGCCGAATACAAGATGTCGACCGTCGTGCCGCCGGCTTTCGCCTGGGGCAAGGGCGGCGAGATCTTCGGCACCCTGGTGCGCGAGCGCACGCAAGGGCGCATCAACATCAAGCAGTACCCCGGCGCGTCGCTGGTGCAGGGGCAGCAGGACCGCGAGTTCTCGGCCATGCGCCAAGGCATCATCGATGTGCTGTGCGGCGCGCCGATCAACTGGAGCGGCACCGTGCGCGAGCTCGGCGTGTTCACGCTGCCGTTCCTGTTCCCCGATCACAAGGCGTGGGACGCGGTCACCAGCAACACCGCCTTCATGGACGAGTACTTCGCGCTGGTGCGCAAGGCAGGGGCCGAGCCGCTGGCGGTGGGCGAGACCGGCTACCGCCAGATCAGCAACAGCAAGCGGCCGATCGTCAAGCCCGAGGACCTCAAGGGCATCAAGGTGCGCGTGGTCGGCAGCCCGATGTACGGCGACATCATGAACTCGATGGGCGCCAACCCCACCTTCATGAGCTGGGCCGACGCGCAGCCGGCGCTGGCCTCGGGCGCCGTCGACGCGCAGGAGAACCCGCTCGAGGTGTTCCTGGCCGCCAAGATCCACACGCTCGGCCAGAAGTACGTCACCAAGTGGAACTACTCGAACGACATCCTGCTGTTCGCGATCGCGGCGCCGATCTGGCAGAGCTGGAGCGCGGCCGACCAGAAGATCGTGCGCGAGGCCGCGCAGGATGCCGCCCGGCAGCAGGTGCAGCTGGTGCGCAAGCTGTTCGACGAAGACGTGCAGCGCGTCGGGGCGCTCGGCGTCGCCGTGCACGTGCCGACGCCCGACGAGCTCAGCGGCTGGCAGATCGCGACGCGGCGCACCTATGCGCAGTGGAAGGCGCAGATCAACCCCGGCCTGATCAGCAAAGCCGAAGAGATCGTCGCCAAGGTGCGCAAGGCCTGAGCGATGAAGCATTCGACCGCCTCGACCGGCTCGTTGCGCCGACGCGCACGCCTGACATGACCTCGGTGCTCGACGAATCGGTGTTCTTCAAGCTGGTGCGGGTGGTGAACCTCACGGCCCGCCCGTTCAACGAAGGCATCGGGCGCCGCCATCAGCTCTCGCTCAGCGACTGGCGCGTGATGACGGTGGTGGGCAGCCACCCGGGGTGCGCGGCGGCCGACGTGGTGGCGCGCACCGGCATGGACAAGATGAGCGTCAGCCGCGCCATCGCGTCGCTGGCGCGCCAGCAGCGCGTGTTGCGCAAGCCCGACCCGGCCGACGGCCGGCGCACGCTGCTGCGCCTGAGCGCCACCGGGCAGCGGTTGTTCGAGGCCCTCTCGATCAGTGCCTGGGCGCGCGAGCGCCAGCTGTTCGGCAGCGTCAGTGAAGCGGATCAGGCCCAACTGGCCGCGATCCTCGACCGCCTGGTCGACGGACTGCTGGCGGCCGACGCGGCGGCGCCGCGCTAGAAGCCGAACAGGTTCGCGTCGGCCCCGGCGGGCCAGCGCTCGCGCCCCTCGGCCCAGGCCAGCACGCAGGCACCGAACGGCGCGCGCAGCACGAAGCGGGCGCCCGGCTCGATCACCACGAAGCAGTTGGCGAACGCGCGTGCGCCGCTGACCTCGATCTCGCCGCCGCGCACCCACAGCTCGATCCAGTCGCCGGCGACGCCTTCGGGCGTCTCGGTGGTCGGGCGCAGGTGCCACTGAACCATGCGGCGCTCGGTGCCGGTGCCTGCGTAGTCGAACACCAGCTGGCGCTGCACGCCCGCCAGCCCGGTGGGCTGGCGCGTCAGCGCGTCGACCACCACGTTGACCTCGGGCGGCACGTCGGGATCGAGGTTCACGAAGTCGTGCTGCCGCGAGCCGGCGTGCACGCCGCTCGGTTCGCCGTCGCGCGGGGGGTACCACACGGGAGCTTCGAGACGCGAAGCCAGCACCGTGGGCTCGTACGAGATCGCGTCGTGGGTCGAGCCGCGCACGTTGATGCCGGCCTGGTGTCGGGTCAGCGACCCATGGTAGTCGGTGAGGCCGCCGTCCAGCACGAAGCTGGTGGCCACGCCGCGGTGCTGGTGCAACCCGCTGCGCACGAACGGCGCGAACGACACCAGGCCGAGGAACTCGCCGCGCTCGTCGTCGTTGCGCACCGGCTTGAGCTTGAGGCCCGGATTGGCGGTGTCCTGCCACGGCATCGCGCCGGCGTCAAACACGTGCACGCGGCCGTCGCGTTGGCGCTGGTATGCCGGAGTCACTCGGTGAGGTCGCATGGCGGAAGGATGGCGGCGCAACCCAGAAGGTAACAAACGAGACGACCCGGCGGGCGCGGGGAAACCCGTGGCGCGCTCGGACGCACCTCGGCGCGTCACTGCCAGCGCTGCGGCTCCACGTGCACGCTGCCTTGGGTGCTGCTGAGGGTGAGCGCCCCGTCTTGCACCGTGGCCTGCAACTGCATGCTGCGCTCGGCCAGTTCGCTGAGCGCCGGCGCCGCCTCGGCAGGCAGTCGCCACACCTGCAGCCTGTCCAGCCGAGCCACCTTGTTGGCCATGCTGCGCCACCAGACGTCGGCAGCAGCCTGGAAGGCGAGCACCACCACGGCATCGGCCTGCGCGCAGGCCTTGGTCAGGGCCCGGTCGTCGGGCTGGCCCACCTCGATCCACAGCCGCTTGCGGCCGGTGAAATCGGTCAGCGCCACGTCGGGATCATCGGGATCGGACAGCCCGGCGCCGAAGGCCAGCTTGCCGTCGCCGCGACAGAGGTCTTGCAGCTGATGCGCGTGCAGCGCCAGCGCCGCGATGCGCACCATCATGCGCTCGTCGGTCTCGCTCGGGTGGCGCGCCAGCGTCAACGCGTGCTCGGCGTAGTAGCCGTGGTCGATGTCGGCAATCTGCAGCTGAGCTTTGAAAATCGTGGACTTGAGCGCCATGCACGAGATTCTGCATGCGCCGTTCGGGCCATCGACGCCGCGCCGATGAAGGGCTATCTTTCACTCCTGGCGCCGAGCCGCACAACCGTCTGCCGCATCATGATCCGCAAGCTGCACCACAACGCCTACCGCTGCCGCGACTCCGAGGAGACGCGCGCGTTCTACGAGGACTTTCTCGGCCTGCCGCTGGTGCAGGCGTTCGAGATCGGCGAGACCAAGACCGGCCGCTCGACGCACACGCTGCACACGTTCTACCGGATGGACGACGGCTCGCACATGGCGTTCTTCGAGACCAGCGACATGCCGTTCGACTTCAAGCCGCAGCACGACTTCGATCTGCACATCGCGCTCGAGGTCGAGCCCGAGGTGCTGCCGGCGATGCTGGCCAAGGGCAAGGCGCGCGGCCTCGAGACGCGCGGCCCGTCGGACCATGGCGTGATCGAGTCGATCTACTTCCGCGACCCGAACGGCTACGTGATCGAGCTGTGTGCCAAGCGCCCGGGCCACGACGCGGCGATGGACCCGGCCACCAACCAGGCGCGCGCGCGCCTCGACCACTGGACGGCCGACAAGGCCCGTTGATCACGGCGCGGCGCTGAGCGCAGCGGCGTGCGCAGGCGCGCCGCGCCCGGTCGCGCAATCCCGAAAAAATCTGCGCCACGCCGCACCGCAGCAGGCAAAATCACGCGCTTTCGTCGCGCTGGCAGAAGGTGACCCGACCCCGGGGCGCCGCAGTCCCGGTGGCGCACTTCGGAGGCTCGATGCTTCGACTCGGGCGGCCCCTGGCAGCCGCGTTGTATGCCTTTGCCCTGGCGGCGCTGGCCCACGCCACACCCGACTGGACCATGCCGGCCGCCGTCTCCGCCGACGCGCGCGAGGTCGCAGGCTGGGTGCTCGACAGCGACGATCACCGCGGGCGTCCGTTCGCCATCGTCGACAAGAAGGATGCGCGCATCTACGTGTTCGAGCCGCATGGGCCGCTGATCGGTGCCGCGCCGGTGCTGCTGGGCCTGACCCAAGGCGATCGCGATGCGGTGCCGCGCATCGGCGAGCGACCGATCGCGAGCCTGACGCTCGCCGAGCGCACCACGCCGGCTGGCCGCTTCGACACCGAGCCGGGCCGCAACGACAAGGGCGAGGCAATCGTCTGGTTCGACTACGACGCCGCGCTGGCGATCCACCGGCTGCGGCCGGCGCCGGCGCACGAGCGGCGCCCCCAGCGCCTGCAGTCCAGCGACCCGGCCGAACGACGCATCTCGTTCGGCTGCATCGTGGTGCCGGTCGATTTCTACGAGCAGGTGGTTGCCCCGTCGCTCGGCAGCCAGCGCGGCGTGGTCTACGTGCTGCCCGAGACAGCGTCGCTGGCGTCGATGCTGCGCGCACCGTAGCTGCAAGTCGTGCGCCAGACGGCCGGCTTCAAGGGACTGCTGACCTTCCCGCGTGCCAGCCTCTTGCTGCCGCCCGAACGGAGGTCCCGCAGCGCGAAGTCAACCTATTCGGGCAGCCCAGCCTTCGCCAGCCCGGCGTAGTAGCGCTCGCGCTGGCTGCGGCAGAGGTCGTTGGAACACAGTCGTTCATCGCGGAACGACGAAATCGTGTAGGAGGGCAACCGCCCTCTGAACTCGGCCAGCGCGGCGCGTGCGGTTTCCATCTCGCCTAGGTTCGCTGCCGCCGCGGCGACCCACGAATGAGCCACCGCGTGCTGCGGCCGCTCGAGCACCGAGCGCCGCGCCCATTCGAGCGCCTCGCGGTCGCGGCCCAGATACAGATGTGCCGCCGCGGTGACAAGGAAGATGCCGTTGAGATTCGGATCGCGCGGGCTGAGCCGCCGCGCCTGCTCGAGGGCGGCGATCGCTTCATCCTGCCGGCCGAGCGTGCAGCGGGCATAACCGAGCCAGAACCAGGCGCTTGCATCGTTGCGGTTGAGTCCGATCTGGCGTTCTAGCAACTCCACCGCCTGCTCGGAGCGGCCCGCCAGCGCGAGCGTCGTACCGCGCACGCCGACGACACGTGCATCGGCACGATCCAGTTGGAACGCCTGCGCCGAGAGTCTGTCGGCCTGTTGCAGCCACTGCTCGCGCGTCGCGCCGCGCAGGCCCAGCCAGCGCTGCGACACGTCGTAGTTGTAGGTCTGTGCCAGCAGGGCGATGGCCAGCGCCGATCCCGGGTCGCGTGCGCTCACCTGCTCGAGCAGTCGGCGCGCTTCCTGCAGCGATTCCGGTGTCATCCGGTTGAATTGCAGCAGCAGCCAACGCGCCTGCAGCAACAAGTCCTGCAAGTCGGCACTGGGCCGGGCTCGCGCACGTGCGCTTTCCACTTCCTGCAGCGTCAGGTCCAGCGACCTCGCCACCGTTCCCGTGACTCGGCGGTACAGCGCAGGAAGGTCGGGCAGCTCGCCATCGATGCGCTCTGCCCACAGGGCGCGCCCGCTGTCGCTGTCGACCAGCTGCAGGGTCAGCCGCACCGCGTCGCCCAATCGCACCAGGCCGCCGTCGAGCACGTAGCGCACGCCGAGTTCGCGGCCGACCTGACGCGCGTCGATGCTGCGGCCGCGGTAGCTGTCCGCGGTGGCACGCGCGATCACGAAGGTCTCAGGGATGCGCGACAGGTCGATCGTGATCTCGTCGGTGAGCGCGGCGGCCAGGCGGTCCTGTACCGGGTCGCCGCCCTCGCTCGCCAGCGGCAACACCACGATCGACGGCCCTGGCCGGACCATCGCGGTTTCGGCGTGTTGCCGCATGGCCCAAACGGCCCAGACCAGGACGACGCACAGGGCGGCCACGGCTGCCCCGATGGCCACTCTGCGCGCGAAGAGGCTTCGTGCTGGTGGCTGGAGTGAGTCCGCGACCCTCGGTAGCGGCGGCGCGACCTCCGCGTGGGCCGCGGTCAGCGCGGCGGGTTCCGCTTGGGAAAACCCCGGCCCGTCCAAGACCACCGGAACGGCCAGGATGTAGCCGCGTCGCGGCACCGTCTTGACGATCCTCTGTTCGACGTCGCTCAGCGCACGTCGGATGTCGCTGATGCAGCGCGCGATCGAGTCGTCGGTCACGACGAGCCCAGGCCAGATGGCGGCGATCAGCTCATCCTTGGTCACCACGTGCCCGGCGTGACGAACCAGGAAGCCGAGCGCGTCGAAGGCGCGCGGCCGCAGTTCGATGTCGGCACCCGAGCGCCGCAGCGTGCGCCGTTGAGCGTCGAGCTCGAAGGCGTCGAATCGGAACGTTGCGGCTGTGAATTCCTCGGACCGGCCCATCGTTGGTTTTGCTTCCCTCCGAGTTGCAGTTTGCGCCCGGAGCCGCGCCGGCGTACAGCCTTAGTCAGGCTCTTTCAGCCAGCGCGCGGCGAATTTCAGGGTTCGCGCAGGACTCGCGGCGGCGCCAAGCCCAGATTGGCAGCTCCACTGAACTGCCGGAGATGATCATGTTCAACAGCTTGCGCCAACGGCTTGTCGCAGTCGTCATGGTCTCGTTGCTGACCGCGCCGTGGCTTCTCGTGCTGCCAGCCTTCTTCCTGGCCGGATGCGCCGCCGCGCCATCAGCGCCTGACGGGCCGGCACTGGCGGTCGACGATTTCCACATTCCATCGAGAGTCGCGGGCATCGAGCTCTTCGTTCGCAACAAGCGGCCGAGGGGAATCGAGTCCTTCCCGTCCAACCGCATCGTGCTCTTCGTCCACGGCGTCACGTTTCCGTCCGAGTCGACCTTCGACCTGTCGCTGGAAGGTCTGTCCTGGATGGACTTCATCGCTCGCGCCGGCTACGACGTCTACCTGGTCGACGTGCGAGGCTATGGCGGGTCGACCCGACCCCCAGCGATGTCCGAGCCTGCCGATCGCAATCCGCCAGTGGCGACCCTGGTCGAGGCGGGCGACGACGTTGATGTCGCCGTCGACTTCATTCGGCGCCGGCGCAACGTCGAGCGGATCGGTTTGATCGGCTGGTCCTGGGGGACCGTCATCATGGGGCGCTACGCCGCGATCCATGGCGAGAAGGTCGACCGCCTCGTGCTTTACGCGCCGGTGTGGCAGCGAAAGACCCAGTCGGGAGCGGCCCGCGGCGCTGATGTCAAGGCGGCGTACCGACTCGTCAATGTGGCGACGGTCAAGCCGCGCTGGCTGGCTGGGGTGGCGCAAGACAAGCAGGAACAACTCATTCCTCGCGGTTGGTTCGACACCTGGGTGGCGGCCAACCTGGCGACCGACCCATGGGGATCGAAGCAGTCGCCGGCGGTCATGCGTGCTCCGAACGGCGGCTTGCCCACGGTACAGCCATCAGACGATTGGACGCCGCCCTACGATCCGGCAGCCATCAAGGTGCCAACGCTGCTGGTCAAGGGCGAGTGGGACGCCGACACGCCGTCATACATGGCCCAGGCGCTATTTCCGCTGCTCGTCAATGCGCCTGCGAAGCAGTATCTCGAGATCGGCGAAGGGACGCACTCGATCATGCTGGAACGAAACCGCATGCAGCTGTTTCGCGCCGTCCAGAGCTTTCTTGATGGCCCGAAGAACTGAATCGCGGCGCCCGCGTATGCCGCTACTTGCCGTCCACCGAAAAAGCCAGCAGCACGTTGCCTGGCGCGCCGCCGAAGATGGCATAGCCCGAGTTCACGTAGAGCATCCCGTCGACCACGACCGCACCGGGCCCGTCGAGCGAACCACCCTGTGCCGGTACGCCGTTGACTGTCGTGTAGGGACGCTTGGTGTCGACGTCCCAGACGATGTGGCCGTTGTCCGCGGCATAAGCGCGCAGGTGGCCATCCAGCCCTCCTGAGAACACCACGCCGGGGATGGCGGTGACAGCAGCCGATTGGGCCGGGCTGCAGCCGGGCACTGCCTTGCATCCGGGATGCGGCGTCTTCCAGGCCACTTCGCCAGTGGCCAGCTTCAGGGCCAGCAGGCCTCCGCCGGCATCGGGATCCACACGCAGGTTCACGCCGAAAGGCGTGCGCTGCCCGCCCGGCGTGTCGGGCGCCACCGGCGCGATGCGCACGTCGGACACGGCCACGTAGACATGCTGCTCATCGGCGGCCGAACCCCATTGAACGCCGCCGAGCTTGCCACCGACGCCTACGGCGGTGCGCCAGATCAAAGCGCCGCCACGATCGGGATCCAGCGCGTGCACGACACCGGATTTCTGGCCCGCAATCAACGCGCGGTGGCCGCCCGGCAGGTTGACCAAGATCGCCGAGTTGCCGAAATCGACATCCGGACCATTGGCCTGCGGGCAGTTGCCCTGGCCCGCGGCGCTGAGGTTGCAGGCCATCGTGTAGGCGTCGCCCTCGGTGGCTTGGTGCACCCAAGCGCGTTCGCCGGTGTCGAGCCTGAAGGCGATGAAGGCGTTGCTTCCATCGGTGACTGCGTCTGCATAGCTGTTGCCCGTGGTCGCATAGACGAGCTTGCGGCTGCGGTCGATGGTCGGGCTGGACCAAATCGATGCGCCTGCCGGTCCGAACATTTGCACGCCGGCATCGTTCTGGCGAGTGGGCGCGGGAAGAGCGGTGATGCTGTATGCCTTCCACAGGACCTCGCCGCTGGGTGCATCGAGCGCCACCACGCTGCCGCGGAAGGTGCAGCAAGTGCTAGCCGAATTCATCGTGATGGCCTCTTCGCTGGAAGCCACCGGCACGTAGAGCACCCCTTCGTCGAGCACGGGTGCGCCGGTGATGACCGCCGCCGCATGGTCGTCGACGCGTTGCGTCCAGATTTCCTGGCCGGTCGTCGCGTCCACCGCGTAGGCATTGGCGCGCTGGTCGCCAAAGTAGACAGAGAACCCACGTGACCCCCGACCCACGCTGATCGCGGTGCGCACCGGAGCCTTTGGACTGAATTCCCAGTAGATGCATCCGCTCTTCGCGTCCAGCGCATAGACCTTTGATGCCGCGCTGCCGACGAAGAGCATGCCGCCCAGCACCGCAGGCTGGCCGTAGGCGCGGAATACACCGGGGAAGCCGAACGCCCACTTCAGCTTCAGATGCGGCACCTCTGCGACGCTCAAGCGTGACATCTCGGCAGGCTGGAAGCGGCGTTGCTCGATGCCATTGCCCCAGCCGTTCCAGCGTGGTCGCGTGAAGGCGCCGTCCAGTGCGGGAGGTGCTGCCTTGCACTGCGGCGGCGTGGATGCTGCTTCAATCGTCTGCGCGATGGGGCCGCTGAGGTAGGCCACCAGAAGATCGAGTTCGCGCGGCGCGAGGCCTCGAGCCTGCTGCACCATGCTCCCGCTGGTGAGCGCGGCACGAACCCGATCGGGTGCCAGCAGCTTCATCGAGGTGCGGTCCGGTGCGCGCACCGGACCGCCATCGTGACAGTTGGCGCAGCGCTCGCGGTAGAGAATTGCGGCATCGTCATCGGTGGCAGCGTGGCTGGCGGCGCAGCTGAAGGCGGTGACCACAGCAAGAGCCCAAACCGCACGAAACGACAACCTCTCCAGGCGCATGGGTCTCCTCCGCCACGTTTGACGCGGCCGTGTGGTTCGACATCGGCCATGAAGGTCCGGCGACCCTGCGGACCACGCGCAAGCTCGCGTGGTCACGCGGCGCGAGCCTGCATACGCCTCGCGGCTTCAGCGGTGGTCCACCGCCTCACCCGCAAGCGCCGATGTAGCCGCAGGTGGTACAGAACTCGCAGCCGTCCTTGTGGATCAGCGTCGGGTTCGCGCACTCCGGGCAGCGTGCGCCGGCGATCGTGGGCGTGGCGGCCGCACCCTGCCGCGGCCGGTCGGCCGGGCTTTGCAGGATGCCCATCGCGTTGAGCGGGAAGCCGCCGGCGTCGAGCACGCCGAGCATCGCGTAGCGGTGGATCACCAGCCGCGCGATGTAGGCCACCGTCGACGGCCACAGCTGCTGGCGCCGCTCGCCGGGCACCGGCGCCATGAACTGGCCCAGCGGCTCGCCGACGTTGAGCAGCTTGCGCAGCTTCATGCCGATCCACGCCGGGTCGAGCACGCGCATGTCGAGTGACAGCAGGCGAGCCAGGCCGTCGAGCGCGCGCGGGTAGTTGCCGGAGAAGCCGATCGCACACGGCCGTGTGACGTAGGCCGCGCCCCCTTCGTGAGGGCGCGCGAGGAGGCCCTCGCCGGCCGGCAGCTGCACCTCCTTCAGCGTGGCGGTGAACTCTTCACCGCTGGCCGGATTGACGACGTCGACCGCCCACGCCAACGTGCCCGAGGTGCCGGTGCGTGGCTCGTCGCGGCTGAACATCGCGTCGATCACCGGCGTCGCGCCGCCCTCCTGCAGCGCGCCGAGCTGCTCGCAGCGCCAGCGGATCACCGCCGCGGTGGCCGCCACCACGCCGGGAAACAAGCGCGGCTCGCCATGCGGCGGCATTGGCATCTGGAACGAGCGCTCCTCCGACACGGTGGCCAGCGCGTCGAGCTTCAGCTTGAGCCACGCCGCGTCGTTGGCGCGCATGTCCATCGACAGCGTCTTGGCCAGTGCGCCCAGCCCGCGCGGCTGCTCGGCACCGTTGACCCACACTTCGAACGGCAGGTTGCGCGCGAACAGGCCCGACTCCGGGCCGGCCTCGGCCGGCAGCTCGCCGACGAACAGCGAGAACTCCCCGTGCGGGTACTGGATCATGTAGCTCCACGCCGGGTTGCCGCCGGGGAACTCGGGGCGGCTCGGCCAGCGCAGCGACGCCAGCACCGGCGCGGGCAGCCGCTCGACGCGCAGGCGCTGGTTGGCGCCGTCGCTGGCCACCAGCTGGGGTGGCGACGCAGCCGCCGGCGCGTCGACGCTCAGCACGGCCCCTAACACGGCGTTCGGACGGTAGGTCGCCAGACCCTTCAGGCCGGACTTCCAGGCGTTGAAGTACAGGCCCTGGAAGTCGCCGTACGGGTAATCGGCCGGCACGTTGACCGTCTTGCTGATCGACGTGTCGATGAACGGCGCCACCGCGGCCACCATCGCGGCGTGGTCCTCGGCGCTCATCTCGAGGGCGGTGACGAATGCCTCGGGCAACGGTGCATCGTCGCCCTTCAGGAAGCGGTACAGGCGCCACGCATGGTCTTCGACCGCGTATTCCTTGAACGTGCTGTCCGGCTCGCGCTTGCGCCGCGTGTAGGTCCACGAGAACGGCGGCTCGATGCCGTTGCTGGCGTTGTCGGCGAACGCCAGGCTGATCGTGCCGGTGGGCGCGATCGACAGCAGGTGCGAGTTGCGGATGCCCTGCGCGCGGATCTTGTCCTTCAGTGCCTGCGGCAGGCGCGAAGCGAAGCTGCCGCGCGACAGGTACAGATCGTCGTTGAAGAGCGGAAACGCGCCGCGCTCGCGGGCCAGGTCGGCCGATGCGTCGTAGGCGGCGTCGCGCATCACCGCAGCGATCCGGGCGGCTTCGGCGCGAGCGGCCGCGCTGTCGTAGCGCAGGCCGAGCATCACCAGCGCATCGCCCAGGCCGGTGAAGCCCAGGCCGATGCGCCGCTTGTTGCGCGCCTCGTCGTGCTGCTGCGGCAGCGGCCACACGGTGGCGTCGAGCACGTTGTCGAGCATGCGCACCGCGACCTTGACGACCTCGACGAACGCGTCGTCGCGAAACCGTGCCTGCGGCTCGAACGGCGCCTCGATGAAGAAAGTGAGGTCGATCGAGCCCAGGCAGCAGCAGCCGTAGGCAGGCAAGGGTTGCTCGCCACACGGGTTGGTGGAGTCGATGCGCTCGCAGTAGCCGAGGTTGTTGTCGGCGTTGATGCGGTCGATGAACAGCACACCGGGCTCGGCGTGGTCGTACGTCGAGCGCATGATCTGGTCCCACAGGTGGCGCGCGCGCACGCGCCGGTAGACCCACAGCCCATCGCTGCGCCGCGCCGCGCCGGTTGCCTTCTGCGCGGAGCCCGGCTCGGCGCGGTGCACCAGCTCGAACTCGCGGTCTTCCTCCACCGCGCGCATGAACGCGTCGGTCACGCCGACCGAGATGTTGAAGTTGGTGAGGTCGCCGGCGTCCTTGGCGTGGATGAAGTCCTCGACGTCCGGGTGGTCGCAGCGCAGCACGCCCATCTGCGCGCCGCGCCGGCTGCCGGCGGACTCCACGGTCTCGCACGAGCGGTCGAACACGCGCATGTAGCTCACCGGCCCCGACGCGCTCGATTGCGTGGTGCCGACCCAGGCGCCCTTGGGCCGGATGCGCGAGAAGTCGTAGCCGACGCCGCCGCCGCGGCGCATCGTCTCGGCCGCTTCGGTGAGGGCGATGTAGATGCCGGGGTGTCCGTCTTCGGGCTCGGCGATCGAGTCGCCCACCGGCTGCACGAAGCAGTTGATCAGCGTGGCGCCGAGCGCGGTGCCGGCCGCTGAATCGATGCGCCCGGCCGGGATGAAACCGCTCCTCTGCGCATCGAAGAAGCGCGCCTCCCACTGGGTGCGCAAGGCCGGCGCCTCGATCGCGGCCAGCGCGCGGGCCACGCGCGCGCGCACGTCGTCGGCGTTGCGCTCGTCGCCCTTGGCATATTTTTCGAGCAGCACCTCGTGGCTGATGGCTTGCTCAGGCAGCGCCTGGGCCACGCGCTGCGTCGTCGAATCGGTCATCCGGAGCTCCAAACGAAGAGACGAGGCGGCCGGCGAACGGTTGCGTCGGCGGGCTGTATGGAAAATCAGTATGGCGCGAGTCGACTCCCGCGGCAACCCGGCGCATTGACCGAGCCGAATACAGGGTGGTGCCCGGCCGTTGACACCTACGTAATTGTGCCCATCGCCAACAGGCGCGGCGGCGCCTAAAACCGGTCGTGAAGCCAACCAGTCGGAGGCCGCCATGGGAACGCTCACACAGACACAGGTCACTTGCATGCTGCCAGTGAAGGATCTGGCGCGCGCGCGCCGCTTCTACGAGCAACAGCTCGGTCTCGAGGCAGGGGACGCCAAGCCCGACGGCAAGTTCGTCTACCACTGCGGGGACACCGAGATCGCGCTGTTCCCGAAGCCAGAGGGCACGAAGGCCGAGCACACCGCGCTCAGCTTCAAGGTCGCCGACATCGGCCGCGCCATTGCCGAGCTCAAGGGCCGCGGCGTGCGGTTCGCCGACTACGACTACCCCGGCCTGAAGACCGTCGAGCACGTCTGCGTGCTCGGTTCGGAGAAGGCGGCGTGGTTCGAGGATCCGGAAGGCAACATCCTGTGCCTGCACGAAGACCTCGCGTGAGGTCGTAGCGCGCAAGACATAGCCGCCGTTGGTACGGCGGCGCAGGCCCTGACCGGCTTGAGCGGAGGCGCGCCGCGCTACTGCGCGAGGTAGCCGCCGTCCACCGCCAGCACGTGCCCGGTGACCATCGCGGCCGCCGGGCTCGCGAGGAACAGCACCGCATGCGCGATCTCGTGCGGTTCGGCCAGGCGCTGCAGCGGCGTGACGTCGCGGATGCGCTGCATCAGTTCGGGCGATTGCTCGAGCGGGCCGATGAAGCCGGTCTTGGTCCAGGTCGGTGCCACCGCGTTGACCCGGATGCCGCGCGCGGCCCACTCGACCGCCAGCGCGCGCGTCATGTTGACCAGGCCGCCCTTGGTAGTCTGGTACGAGATGTTCGGATAGAGCCCGCCGCCCGACAGTCCCATGATCGACGCGGTGTTGACGATCGCGCCGCCCTCGGCCATGTGGCGCGCGGCGGCGCGCGCGCACAGGAAGGCACCGGTCAGGTTGACAGCGACCACGGCGTTCCAATCGTCCAGCGGCAGCTCGAGCGACGGCTTGCGGATCGCGCGGCCGGCGTTGTTGACCAGCACGTCGATGCGGCCGTGCGTCGCGGCCAGCGCCGTGAACGTGCGCTCGATGGCCGGTTCGTCGGTGACGTCGAGCGGCGCGCTGTGCGCCGCCGGCAGCCTCGCGCGCGCCGCCTCGAGCGCTTTGGTATCGCAATCGAGCAGCACCACGCGCGCGCCCGCTTCGTGCATCAGCACCGCGCACGCCAGTCCGATGCCTTGCGCGCCGCCGGTGACGAGCGCGACGCGGCCGTCGAGGCGAAACGCCTGCAGGCCGCTCGGCGCGACGCCGGCGCTCACAGCGCTTCCGATGGATCGAAATCGAGCTCGACCTTCGCGCCGTTGGGGTCGAGCGTGAACAGCTGCCAGGTGCCGGCGCCAGCCTGGCGGCGCAGGTCGTACTTCAGGCCACGCGCGTCGAAGCGCGCTTTCACGTCCTTGAGCCCCTGCGACGTGAACGCCATGTGGTCGATCACGCCGGTGCGCGCGGCGGGCATGGGCCGGTCCCAGTAGATGTGCAGCACCGCGTGCGGGCCGCCTGGCGGATACAGCCAGGCGCCGGGAAATCCGAGATCGGGCCGATGGCCTTCCACCAACCCGAGCAGGCCGCAGTAGAAGTCGAGCGTGGCGTCGCGGCTCTCGGCCGCGATGGTGAAGTGGTTCATGCCGACGATCATCGGAACTCCCGGTCGTGAAGTGCGCGCCGCAGTGTGCGCTCAGGCGATCAACACCAAGGCGCCCGTGGTCGCGCGCGATTCCAGCCGCTCGTGCGCGCGGCCTGCGGCATCGAGCGCATGGCGCTCGATCGGCGGGGTCTTGATCGAGCCGTCGGCCAGCGCGCGCCACAGCGCATCGGCGCGCGCGGTCAGCGCGGGGCGGGTGGCGACATAGGCAAACACCACCGGCCGCGAGAACGTGAGCGACTTGTGCACCAGCAGGTTCGGATCGACCGCGCGCAGTGGGCCGCTCGCCTGGCCCAGGCTGATCCAGTGGCCGCATGGCGCGAGCGCAGCGAGGTTCTCGTCGAACGCCGCGTCGCCGAGGCCGTCGATCACCACGTCGGCGCCGCCGCAGGCGCTGTGCACCGCATCGGCGAACCGGTAATCGGTCGTGACGATCACGTGCTCGCAGCCGTGGTCGCGCGCGATGCGCGCCTTGGCCTCGCTCGACACGGTGCCGACCACGGTGGCGCCGAGCTGGCGCGCCCACGCGCACACCAGCAGGCCGACACCACCGGCGGCAGCGTGCACCAACAGGCGTGTGCCGCGCGCCACGCGGCCGAGGTCGTGCAACAGGTAGTGCGCCGTCATGCCCTTCAACAGCAGCGCGGCGGCGATGTCGTCTTCCACCGCCGGCGGCAGGCGCACCACCCAGTCGATCGGCACCGTGCGCACGTTGCAGTACGCACCGGGCGACGGGCCGATGCAGGCGACGCGGTCGCCCGGAAGCACGCCCGTGACACCGGGGCCGACGTCGATCACGCTGCCGGCGGCTTCCATGCCCGGCGTGCCGCCGGGCGCGAGCATCGATGGGATCCAGCCGCGCCGCAGATAGACATCGATGAAGTTGACGCCGATGGCGCGCTGGCGCACGCGCACCTGGCCGGGCCCCGGCGCAGCGGCCTCGCCATCGAGCGCGGTCAACTGCTCGACGCCGCCATAGCTGCGCAGCACGATGCGATGCGCCGGCAACGCCAGCGCGGCGGGCATCGGTGCGCTGCCCGGCGCACGCAGGTCGGCGCCTTGCTGCAGGTGGCGGCGCAGGTTCGCGAAGCCAGCCTCGTAGACGTCGCGAGCCACCATCTCGCGCAGCTCGCGCTCGCGCCCCGGCGGCGTCGCGAAGGTCGACTCCCAGTGCCAGAAGGTGCGCTCGCCATCGGTCACCGGCTTCAACGTGACGGTGGCCACGTAGCGCTGCAACGGCACCGTGGCCTCGACGATGCAGTAGGTGCTCTTGTATTCGCGGTCGTCGAGCGTCAGCAGCTGCTCGCGGATGCGGTTGCCGTCGCGCATCGTGAAGCTGCGCACGCAGCCCACCTGCGATGACGCTTCATTGGCTTCGATGCGGCTGGTTTCGACGACGTCGTGCCATCGGTCGTGGCTGTTGAAGTCACGGATGACCGCCCACACGCGCTCGATGGGGGCGTCGATGACGGTGGAGCGGACGATCTTTTGCAGCATTGCTACGTTGACTCACCGCGTGAGAGCCCGCCGGACTCGCCCGGCCGGCGAGCTACTTTCATTTGCGGCCCCAAATGAAAGTGACCGCCGGCGGGGCGCGACCCGCGGGCTCTATCGCAATGAGCAAGGAATCCACAGCGCTACCGAAACAGCCGCTTCAGCGCATCGAACCCGACCTGAAACACGCCCTGTCCGATCTGCTCGGTCAGCGCCCGCTCCCGCCCCTCGTCGCAATCGAATTCCGCGCTCCACTCGGCGAAGCTGCGGTTGCCGTCCGTGATCGGCGTCAATTTCAGCGTGGCGACGTAGTTCGCAACGCCCATCGGACTCTCGAGAATCTCGTAGCTGCACGAGTAGTCGTAGTCGCTCAACGCAAGCAGCCGCTCGCGGATCGCGCCGCCGTCGCGCGTGTGAAAGTGGCGGATGCAGCCCACCTTGTCGGCGGGCTCGTGGTTCTCGATGCGGCTGTCGGCGATGCCCGGGTGCCACGACGGCATGCCGTTGAAGTCGCGGATGCGCGCCCAGACGCTGTCGGCGCCGGCATCGATCACGCTGGACACGTAGATGCGGATCACCGGCGCGCTCCTATTCCTTCTTCTTCGTCGACGGCGACGAGGCCGCCGGCAGCGCTGCGGTCGCACCCGAGGCACCGCCGGCCAGGCGCTGGATGTCGCCTGACTCCAGCCCGATCTCGCGCAGCAGCTGGTCGACGATCGGCGCCTGCGCGCGGAAGCGCAGCGCCGAGTTGACCACGCTGTCGGCGAAGCCCCCGTTGCTGGCATCGCCGTTGCCGCCCCCCCCGGCCAGCCCGTCGACATGCAGGATCTTGATGCCCTCGATGCGCTCCATCGGCCGCACCGCCTCGCGAATGATCGCCTCGGCTTTCTCCACCAGGCGCAGCCGCAACACCGACGCGCGCGCATCGGGCGACAGCACGTTCTGCGCCTCGTTCATCAGGCGTGCGGCTTCGGCCTCGATCTCGGCACGCACCTTGGTGGCCAGCGACTTGATCTTGTCGGCGTCGGCGTCGGCCTGCGCCTGCGCGCGGATCGCCGTGCCGCGGTCGGCGCTGGCCAGCATCTCGGCCTTGGCCGCCGACGTGAGCCGCAGCGACTCGCGCTCGGCTGCCTGCGCCGCGCCGATCAGCTCGATCGCCTTCTTGCGCTCGGCCATCTCGACCTCACGCGCGGTGAACACCTTTTCCTCGGCCGACACGGCTTGCGCACGGGCCTCCTCCGCCTCGGCCTGCGCTTCGCTCTGCGCCTTGCTCTCGCGCGCCACCGCGATGGCGCGCTGCTGCTCGGCCAACTCGAGCGCCTGGCGGCGTGCCACCTCGGCGGCCTGCACCGCACGCTCCTTCTGGATGCGCTCTTGCTCGACGCTCAGGTCGCTGCGGATGCGCGCTGCCTCGATGGTCTGCTTGGCGGTGATCTGCGCCTGCTCGGAGTCCTGCTCGCGCTGCGCACGTTCGGTGGCCACCTCGGAACGCTGGCGGGCGCGCGCCACCTCCACTTCGCGCTGCTGCGTGAGGCGCGCGTACTCGCTCTCGCGGTCGATGTCGAGCGACAGCTTCTCGGCCTCGAGGTTCTTGTTGCGAATCGCGATCAGCGTGTCCTGCTCGACGTCGTTGCGCTGCTTCTTGCGGTGCTCGATCTGCTCGGTCAGCCGCGTCAGGCCCTCGGCGTCGAACGCATTGCTCGGGTTGAAGAACTCCATGGCGGTCTGGTCGAGCTGCGTCAGCGACGCGGCCTCGAGCTCGAGACCGTTCTTGGTGAGGTCGCCGGCCACCGCCTCGCGCACGCGCTTGACGTAGTGGCCGCGCTTCTCGTGCAGCTCTTCCATCGTCATCTCGGCAGCCGCGGTGCGCAGCGCGTCGACGAACTTGCCTTCGACCAGTTCCTTCAGCTGCTCGGGCTCGAGCGTGCGCTGGCCCAGTGTCTGCGCCGCGGCGGCCACCGCGCTCGCCTCGGCCGCCACGCGCACATAGAACTCGGCGATCACGTCGACGCGCATGCGGTCCTTGGTGATCAGCGCCTTGTCGCGGCCGCGCGCCACCTCCAGCCGCAGCGTGTTCATGTTGACCGGGATCACCTCGTGCACGATCGGCAGCACCAGCGCGCCGCCGTCGAGCACCACCTTCTGGCCACCCAGGCCGGTGCGCACGAACGCGCGCTCCTTGCTCGAGCGCAGGTACAGCCAGTGCAACAGCCAGACGATGATCGCGACGACGATCACGACCCCGATCAGGCCGAGGATGAAGGTTCCGAATTGGGCGCCGGTCATGTGCGTCTCCTTGGACTCTGGATCTATCTCTTGATCTGCGTGAAGCGGCGCGTCGTCTCGGTGAGTGCCACCTCGGTGGGAAGCCGCTCCATCGAGCTGGCGCCGTAGAAGCCGTGGCAATCGGGGCAACGCGCGAGGATGAAGCTCGCGTCGTCGGGTGTCGCGATCGGGCCGCCGTGGCACAGCACGATCACGTCGGGCTTCACCGCCTTGGCGGCCGCCGCGTACGCGTTGATCGGTGCCACGCAGTCGGCGAGGTGGAGCGCCGTCGTGGCGCCGACCGAGCCGCCGGTGGTCAGCCCCATATGAGCGACGACGATGTCGGCGCCGGCCTGCGCCATGGCGCGCGCGTTGTCCTCGCTGAACACGTACGGCGTGGTCAGCAGATCGAGCGCACGCGCGCGCGCGATCAGCTCGACCTCGAGCCCGTAGCCCATGCCGGTTTCCTCGAGGTTGGCGCGGAACGTGCCGTCGATCAGGCCGACGGTGGGGAAGTTCTGGATGCCCGAGAAGCCGAGCGCGATCAGCCGCCGCAGGAACTGTTCGGGAATCATGAACGGGTCGGTGCCGTTGACGCCGGCCAGCACCGGCGTGGTCTTCACCACCGGCAGCACCTCGTGCGCCATCTCGCAGACGATCTCGTTGGCATTGCCGTAGGCCAGCAGGCCGGCCAGCGAGCCGCGGCCGGCCATGCGGTAGCGGCCCGAGTTGTAGATCACGATCAGGTCGATGCCGCCGGCCTCTTCGCACTTGGCCGAGAGGCCGGTGCCGGCACCGCCACCGATGATCGGCGTGCGCGCTGCGATCTTGCGGCGCAGGGTGTCGAGAATGGTCTGGCGGGCGATGCGCGGCATGGTGTTCGCTCGTTCAGCGTATCGCGCGCAGCGTCGCGGCCGCTGCGCCGACGGCCACCTCGCGCCATGCCGCCACCAGCGCGTCGGCGAACGCTTCGTCGTTGATGTGCAGCGGCAGGCGCTTGCAGGTGCGGTTGGTGCCGGCGCGGAAGTTGCGCTCGATCGCCTCGAACAGCGCCCGGTCGGCCTGCGCGTCGTGAAACGGCTGCCCCGGGCGGTCGATCTGCGAGACGCCGCCCTCGGGAATCAGGAAGCGCACCGGCCCGCTCATCGCGTTGAGCTTGCGCGCGATGAATTCGCCGATCGCGCGGTTCTCGTCGACCGTGGTGCGCATCAGCGTCACGGTCGGGTTGTGGCGGTGCAAAGTGCGGCCCTTGAAGCGCTCGGGCACCGACTCCCACGGGCCGAAGTTGACCATGTCGAGTGCACCGCACGAGCCGACGTAAGGCAGCGGGTGGCGCGCAAACACGTCCAGGCGCGTCGGCCCGGCCGACAGCACGCCGCCGCCGATCTCGTCGGCGATCTCGGTGGTCGAGACGTCGATCACGCCGGCCAGCAGCCCGGAATCGGCGAGCTTTTCCATCGATTGTCCACCGACCCCGGTGGCATGGAACACCAGGCAGTCGTAGTCCGCCTCGAGCCGCTGGGTGACCATCTGCACGCACGGCGTGGTGACGCCGAACATGGTCAGCCCGAGCGCCGGCTTGGTCGCGCTGTCGCCGGCCACCGGGTGCGCGATCATGCCGGCCAACGCGTGCGCGGCATTGGCCAGCACCTTCTCGCTGATGCGGTTGATGCCCGACACGTCGGTGATCGAGTACATCATGCAGATGTCGCTCGGGCCCACGTACGGCCGCGTGTCGCCCGAGGCCATCGTCGACACCATCACCTTCGGCAATCCGATCGGCAGCGCGCGCATCGCGCGCGTGACGAGCGTGGTGCCGCCTGAGCCGCCAGCGCCGATCAGGCCGCCGACGTCGCGCCGCGCGAGCATAAAGCGCTCGAACGCGACCGCCATCGCGCTCACCGAGCTGCCGCGGTCGTCGGTGAAGACCGCGCGTTCGCCGTCGGGGTGGTGACGCGCCACCTCGCGCGGATGCACGCTGGCCGGCGACGGCTTGCCCGACGTCGCGAGGTCGACCGTGACGACGCGCAGGCCGAGCTTCTCGAGGCACTGGCGCAGGTAGTGCAGCTCGCGGCCCTTGGTGTCGAACGTGCCGGCCACGTAGGCCGCGCGGCCGCTACTGGCCGCCACCGGGAACGGCAGCACCTGCGCCGCCGGTGGCGCCGCACCGGCGCGGGTCACCGCCGGCGGCGCGGCTGCCGGCTCGCGCGCGATGTCGGCCAACGGGGCGGAGGCGTCGCCGCTGTTCCAGCGGTTGAAGCCGCGCACCGTGCGCGGCGCCAAGTCGTCGAGCGTCGGTGCGCCGTCGCCGAACGCACGGCGCACCGTCAACACCTGCACGCTGGCCGGCGCCTGCGCCGAAGCTGCCGGCATCGGCTCGTCGGACGTGTCGTCGCTCGAGCGCACACCGAGCAACCGCTCCTGCAGCTCGCGATCGGCAGCCAGTGCCTGCGCCGGCATCTCCTGCGCGAGGCGGCCGTTGACCATCACGCCGATGCGATCGGCCACGTCGATCGCCACGCCGAGGTTCTGCTCGATCAGCAGCACGCTGATCTCGCTGTCGCCCAGCTCGCGCAACGCCTGCACCACCTGCTCGACGATCGCCGGCGCCAGGCCCTCGGTGGGCTCGTCCATCACCAGCAGGCGTGGCTCGAGCAGCAGCGCGCGGCCGATCGCGAGCATCTGTTGCTCGCCGCCCGACAGCATCGCGCCGCCGTGGTCCTTGCGCTCGGCCAGGCGCGGAAACATCGCATAGACGCGATCGATCTCGCGGCGCCGCCGCGCCACCAGCCGCAGCGTCTCGTCGACCGATAGCGACGGCCAGACGCGCCGCCCTTGTGGCACGTACGCGATGCCGCGGCGCGTGATCCGATTGGGCGTCAGGCCGAGGATCTCTTCGCCGGCGAGCTTGATGCTGCCGGTGGCGCGCACCAGCCCGGTGATGGCGTTGCACAGCGTGGTCTTGCCCATGCCGTTGCGGCCGATGATGGCCAGCACGCCGTGCTCGATCGTGAATGCCACGCCCTGCAGCGCGTGCGCGCGCCCGTAGTAGACGTCGAGGCCCTCGACCCTCAAGATCGGGCCGCGCACCTTGGGCACGCTGTCGCGATCGCGCTGCAGCCAGGCCACTAGTGCTTGCCTCCCATGTAGATCGCCTGCACCTGCGCGTCGTTCTCGATCTCGCTCGGCGTGCCGGTCTTCAGCACGCGGCCGTTGTGCATCACGGTGACGCGCTCGGTCACCTTCAGGGCGATGTCGAGGTCGTGCTCGATCAGCACGTAGCTCATGTGCGCCGGCAGCGAGGTCAGCAGCGCGACCAGCTCGCGCCGCTCGGCCGGCGACAGCCCGGCGGCCGGCTCGTCGAACAGGATCAGTCGCGGCGCGCCGGCCAGCGCCATGCCGATCTCGAGCTGGCGCTGTTGGCCGTGCGACAGGCTCGACACCGGCTCGTCGGCAATGTGCGCCAGCCGCACGCGCTCGAGCACGTCGCGCGTGGCGCGCGTCGATGCATGCATCGCGCCCGCGGGCCAGAACGAGAAGCGGCCGTTGGCCACCCCGCGCACCGCGAGGAACAGGTTGTCGCGCACGCTCAGCTCGCGAAACAGCAGCGACGACTGATAGGTGCGGCGCAAGCCCTTGCGAATGCGCTCGTGCGGCGGCAGCGCGGTGATGTCTTCGCCGAAGAATTCGATGCGACCCGCGCTCGGCAGGAAGTCGCCGGTGATGGTGTTGAACAGCGTCGTCTTGCCGGCGCCGTTGGAGCCGAGGATCGCGACCTTCTGGCCCGCTGCGACGGTCAGCGACACGTCGTCGACCGCGCGCAGCGCGCCGAAAGTGCGCGTCACCCCGCTGAGGATCAGCGCGTCGCCCGACAGCAGCGCGCCACCGGTGCGTGCACCGTTGGCGATGGCGCTGCCGGCAGGGGTGCGCGCGGATGTCAGTTGGGTGATCGACGCCATGTCAACCGCTCGCTCCGATTCGCGCCACTCCAGTGGCGCGTCCCCGAGCGGTCACCACGGATCCGGCTTTGCCGGTCCGTTGGTGGTGCCCCCTCGAGGGGAAGGCGGCCGCTAGGCCGCCTCGGGGGTGGGTCATTTCCTGCAATCGGGCACGTCCCGGGAACCGAGGCCCATCTTCTTGAAGTCGGCCTCCGGCAGGCCCAGCGTCTGGCTGATGTTGGGCACCGTCCTGACGACCTTGTTGTAGAACGAGCCGTCGGCGGCCTTGGTCACCTCGGTGATGTAGGTGGTGCCCACGCCGTTGCGGTTGGCGTCGATCTTCACTTCGCCGGCCGGACCCTTGAAGTTGGTCTTCTGCAGGGCCTCGCGGTACGCCTTCTGGCCATTGCTCAAGTCGCCCTTCACCGCGTCGAGCGCATCGAGCGTCGCCTTGGTGTTGATGTAGTACAGATAGGCGAACAGGCTCGGGCTCGGGAAGCCGTCCTTGAACGTGGCCTTGTAGTCGGCGACGAAGGCCTTCCACTCGGGCGAGTCGATCGAGTCGGCCATCGGACCGGCGCTGGCGGTGCCGAGCAGCGACTCGCGCCGCTTGCCCTTGTAGTTGAGCACCGTCTGGTCGACCGTGATCGAGCCGCCGATCATCGGCTTGTCGCCGCCGGCCTGCTCGTACTGCGTCAGGAAGTTCACCGCATCCGAGCCGCCGAGCACGACCACCAGCGCGTCGATGTCCTTCGGGATCTTGGCGATCACCGAGGCATAGTCCTTGGTGCCGAGCGGCACCCAGGCCTTGTCGACCACCTTGCCGCCCTTGGCGCAATAGCTGGCCATGAAGCCCTGCACCTGCGAGTACGGGAAGCCGTAGTCCTCGGCGATCAGGAAAGTCTTCTTGTAGCCCTTGCTGAGCGCGTGCTCGCCGAGGCCCACCATCCACTGCGCGCCTTCGGTGTTGAAGCGATAGAAGTTGGGCGACGGGTCGCTCAGCGTCGTCGCTTGGGCACCCGAGCTGCCGTTGATGAAGGTGATGTTGGGCTGCGTCTTCGCGTAGTTCTTGACCGCGATGCCCTCGTCGCCCGACAACGGGCCGATCATGATCGGCACCTTGTCCTGCTCGACCGCCTTGCGAGTGGCCGCCACGGCCTTGTCGGGCGTGGCGTCGGACGACACCTTGACGAACTCGATCTTCTTGCCGCCGGCCATGCCGTTCTTCTGTTTGAGCGCCAGGTCGGCGCCGCGCATGCTGTCCTGCCCTGGCACCGCGAACGGGCCCTCCAGCGTCGCGAGCAGGCCGATCTTCAGCGTCTCCTGCGCCCACGCCGTGCCCAGCACCGCCACGGAAGCGGCCAGCCCGAGCACCGAACGCGCCCAAACTCTCTTCGTCACTCTCACTGCAGTCTCCTTCGTTGGTTTGAAGTGGGGCTCTGCGGGTCGAGACGCGAGCGAAGCTTCGCCCACAACCCGAGCAGGCCGTCGGGGGAAAACAGCACGATGGCGAGGAACACGCCGCCGATCACCAGATTGAAGCGCTCGCGGCCGACGGCGCCGAGCAGGTCGATCGCGAAGTTCTGCACCAGCACGAACACGATCGCGCCGATGAAGGCGCCGATCGGATGCCGCATGCCGCCCAGCACGGCGATGATCAGGATGTTGATCATCGCGGCGGTGTTCATCGTGCCGGGCGAGATGCGTGCGTTGTACCAGACCATCAGCACGCCGCCCACGGCCGCCAGCAGCGCGGCCACCGCGTACGCCGCCACGCGGTGCGCGGTGACGTCGAAGCCGAGCGCGCGCATGCGACGCGGGTTGTCGCGGATGCCTTGCAGCGCGGCGCCGAACGGGGCGCGCACCAGCAGCTTGACGAAGGCGTAACCCGCCAGCGCGCACCCCAGCGTCAGAAAGTAGAACGGCACCGGCTCGCGAAAGTCGAGCTCCAGCACGCTCGGCGCGAACACCTTGTTGAAGCCCTGGAAGCCGTTGAACAGCGTGTAGTTCTGCTGCGCCAGGTAGAAGAACGCGACGCCGATGGCCAGCGTGATCATGATGGTGTAGATGCCTTCGGTGCGCACCGACAGCCAGCCCACCAGGGTGCCGAACACCACCGCGATCACGATCGCCACCGCCACCGCCAGCCACCACGGCCACCCGAGGCTGATGGCCGCGGCGCTGCTGGAGCCGAAGATCGCCACCATGTAGCCCGCCATCCCGGCCACCGTCATCTGGGCCAGCGACACCATGCCGCCGTAGCCGCCGAGGAAGGTGAGCGACAGCGCGATCAGCCCGAGCGCGAGCGCCTGCGCGCCGATCTGGTAGGTGAAGAATGGCGTTGCCACGAACGGGTAGAGCAGCACGCCCAGCAGCACCAGCACGTGCCGCCACGCGATGTGCTGCATCAGCCAGGCGAGCCAGCGCGGCGTGCCGGCGCTGCCGTCGATGGGCGCGCCGGCCGTCGCCACGGGCGCAGTCGGCAGCGGCCGCACGGCGGACGCTGCTGCGGTGTTCATGGCGCGGCGCCAATAGGCTGCACTCATTGGGCTGCACTCATTGGGCTGCACTCATTGGGCTGCGCTCATTGGGCTGCACTCATTGAGCTGCACTCATTGAGCTGCACTCATTTTTCCGCTCCTTCTCACTGCGTGAGAGCCCGCCGGTCTCGGCCGGCAGCCGAGCTACTTTCATTTGCGCCCCAAATGAAAGTAGCCAAAGCAAAGGGCCTAATACGATTTGGCTCGCTGACGTGGCAGCAACCACGAAGGAAATCGATTCGGTTCGCCACTCTGACTTGCACGGATGCATCGCATCCGCGGCCAGCGAGCGTTTGAGTTGAACCACTGTGGTTCGTGGGTTGTCGCCATACAAGCCAGCTAGATCGGTATTGGGGCCCTTTGCTTTGGTTACTTTCATTTGGGCCAGCAAATGTTCCGAAGGGGAATCCGGTAACTTCGCGCAGCGAAGTTGGCGGATACCAAAGTGACCGCCGGCGGGGCGCGACCCGCGGGCTCTCTCGCAAAGAGACAAGGCATGACGATGACTCATGCCGCTCTCCCCATGATCCCGCGCGGCCGAAACGCCAGCACCAGCACCATGATCACGAACGTGAACACCACGCTGTAGGTCGGCGCATACGCCAGGCCGTACTGCTCCGCCGTTCCGATCAGCAGCGCGCCGATCGCCGCGCCGCCGACGCTGCCCATGCCGCCGACGATCACCACCACCAGCGACGCCAGCAGGTAACGCGTGTCTTCGCCCGGCGAGATCGACAGCGCGCTGCCGCCCACCACGCCGGCGAAGCCGGCCAGCCCGGCGCCGATCGCGAACGTGACCGCGAACACGCGCTGCACGTTGACGCCCGAGGCGGCCAGCATGCCGCGGTCGTCGACGCCGGCGCGGATCATCATGCCCACGCGCGTGCGCGCCAGGAACCACCACAGCAGGAAGCCGATCGCCAGTGCCATCACGAAGACGGCGATGCGGTAGGTCGGGAACTTGTCCACCAGCGGCAGCACGGTGGAGCCATACATCCAGCGCGGCGGCTCGAAGGTGTAGATCTCGCCACCGAAGATCCACAGCATCACATCGGCCAGCATGATCGACAGGCCGATCGTCACCAGCGTCTGCCGAAGGTCTTGGCCTTGCATGTGGCGGAACACGGTGACCTGCAACACCAGTCCGATCAGCGCCGCGGTGAGAAAGCCCGCGGCCACGGCCAGCAGCCATGAGTCGGTGTGGTCGCCGACCACCCAGCCGACGTAGGCGCCCACGAGGTACAGCGAGCCGTGCGCGAGGTTGACATTGCGCATCAGCCCGAACACCAGCGTGAAGCCACTGGCCACCAGAAAGTACAGCGACGCCAGGGTCAGCGCGTTGAGCAGCGTGGTGAAGAACAGCTTGTCGTTGTCGGCGATCGCCCAGACGGCGAACACCAGGATCGGGCCGCCCAGCAGCAGCCACGCGGCCCATTGGCCGCGCGTGAGACCACGCGCGCGGCGCTCGTTCACGCGGCGCGCCCCCAGGCGCGCTCGGCCGCCACCTCGGGCTGCTTGGCGAACACACCGTCCTTCATCACGGCGAGCAGGCGCTTGGGGTCGCGCAGCACGCCCAGGTTGGCCATGGGATCGCCGTCGACCAGCAGCAGGTCGGCCAGGAAGCCTTCCTTGATCAGCCCGAGTTCGCCGGGCTTCATCATGATCTGCCCGCCGTATTGCGTCGCGCAGCGGATCGCCTCGCCCGGCGTGAAGCCCAGGTACTTGACGAAGAACTCGAGGTCACGCGCGTTCTGGCAGTGCGGCGTCATCGCGAAGCCGTAGTCGCCGCCGAACAGGATGCGCACGCCGCGCCTGTGCATGGCCTTCAGCGACTCCACGGCGTGGTCCCACTCGTGCTGATAGCCCATCTGCACCGCCTTCTCGTGCGTGATGCCCCACGGCTCGGCCTCATGCAGCATCGCGTACAGGATGGCGATGCCGGGTGCCACGAACACGCGGTCGCGCGCCTCTTCGAGCATGTCGAGGGTCTCGGCGTCGGTGTAGCTGGCGTGGTAGATCACCTCGATGCCGTGGCGCAGCGCCTGCTTGACGCTGGCGGCCGAACGCGCGTGCGCGGTGCCGCGCTTGCCGCGCATGCGCACTTCCTCCATCGCGGCGGCGACCTCGGCATCGGTCATCCACGCGGTGTCGGCGGGCGATTGCGGCGTGAAGTTGTCGCCCGACAGGTTGAGCTTGATCGAGTCGACGCCGTACTTCAGGAACATGCGCACCGCCTTGCGCATGTCGTCGACGCCGTTGACGTTGACGCCGAAGCTGAACTCCGGAAACGGCAGGTGCGGCAGCGTCTCGTCGCCCAGCGCGCCGGGCACCGTGATCTCCTGGCTGGCCGCCAGGTAGCGCGGCCCCGGGATCTGCCCGGCGTCGATCGCGTTGCGGATCACCACGTCGAGCCGCGGCTTGGCGCACGCGGCGCCGACGCACGACGTGAAGCCCGCTTCGAGGTAGCGCTTGGCGACCTTGGCGCACCACAGCACGTGCTCTTCGAGCGGCATGGTCTGGATGCCGGCCAGCGTTGCCGCGTCGTTCCACGAAAAGTGCGTGTGGGCCTCGCACATTCCGGGCATCAGCGTCGCGCCTGCGCCGTCGATCACGATGGCGCCGGCGGTGGAGACCGCCGCATTGCCGCGACCCACCGCCTTGATGCGGTTGCCCTGCACCAGCACACTGCCGGGCACCGGGTGGCTGCCGCTGCCGTCGAGGATGCGGACGTTGGTGAACAAAGTGTTGGCCATGCTCGGTCTCCTCACGCAGCCCAGCGGGTCGCGCTGGACGTGCGCGCCGCCGCACGCAGCGGCGGCGCACGGTGGAATTCGCCGTCCTTCATCACCGCGAGGATGCGGCTCTTGTCCTGCAGCACCGTGATGTCGGCCAGCGGATCGCCGTCGACCAGCAGGATGTCGGCCAGGTAGCCCTCGCGGATGTAGCCGAGCACCTTGCCCATGCGCATCATCGGCCCGCCCCACGCGGTGGCCGACAGCAGCGCCTCCATCGGGCTCATGCCGACGAACTTGACGAAGTACTCGAGGTCCTTCGCATTGGTGCCGTGCGGCGTCCACGCGAAGCCGTAGTCGCCGCCGGGCAGGATGCGGATGCCGCGCTTGCGCATCGCCTTCATGCTCTCGATCGCGCACTCGAGCTCGCGGTGGTAGCCCATCTTGCGCGTGACCTCGGGCGTCAGGCCCCACTGGCTGGCGTGGTGGCAGGTGTTGATCAGCCAGGCCAGGCCAGGAGCCACGAAGTGCTCGAACTTGTGCTGCTCGAGCAGGTCGAGCGCCTCCTCGTCGGCGAAGCTGGCGTGGTAGATCACCTCGATGCCGTGCTTGATGCACTGCTTGATCGACCAGGTGCTGCGCGCATGAGCCGCCACCCGCTTGCCCCAGGTCTTGGCCTCGTCGACCAGCACCGCGATCTCCTCCTCGGTGAACTGACTCGATTCGCTCGGCATGCCGGTGATCGACTCGCCGCTCAGGTTGATCTTCAGCGTGTCGACGCCGTACTTGGCGAACATGCGCACGCAGCGGCGCATCTCGTGCGGGCCGCTGACGATGGCGCCGAACGCGAACTCGTGCTGCGGCAGGTGAGGCTGCGTGGTGTCGCCCAGGCCGCCGGGCACGGTGATCTCCTGGCTCGCGGCCAGGTAGCGCGGGCCGATGATGGTGCCGTCGTTGATGGCGTTGCGGATCACCACGTCGAGGCGCGGCTTGGCGGCCGCCGCGCCGACGCACGACGTCCAACCCATGTCGAGGTAGCGCTTGGCGACCTCGGCGCACCACAGGATGTGCTCCTCGGGCGGCATGCGCTGGATCGCGTCGAGGCTGGGCTGGTCGTTCCACGAAAAGTGGGTGTGGGCCTCGACCATGCCCGGCATCAGGAAGGCGCCGGCGCCGTCGATCACCTGCGCGCCGGCGATCGGCGGCGTGCGCTGGCCGAACGCGGTCTTGACGACGCGGCTGATCTTGTTGCCCTGCACCAGCACGTCGCCGGTGAACGGCGCGTCGCCGCCGCCGTCGAAGATGCGCACGTTGGTGAACAACACATCGGCCATTCGATCGACTCCTTCAGCGATTGGCGTCGAGGAAGGTGCGCAGCTCGCGCGCGCACTCCTCGGGCCGCTCCAGCGGTGTCCAATGCCCGCACCTGGGCAACACCACCACGCGCACCGAGCGCGCGCGGTGCAACTTCTCGGCCATCGAGCGCACCGCCTGCGGCGGCGCGACGACGTCCTCGTCGCCGGTCACCAGCAACACGGGCGCCTCGATGCGCTCGACTTCGGCCGCCGGCGCCTCGGCCAGCGCGAAGCAACTGCGCGCGTAGCCGTCGGGGTCCTGCCGCATCAGGCTCTCGCGCACGAACGACACCGCCAGCGGCAGCCGCGAGCGCGTGTCGGCCGAGATCGACGCGTTCAACAGCGCCAGCGCGATCTCGTGCATCCCGGCGGCGCCCTCGGCTTGCGCCTTCTCGCCGCGCGCGCGGATCGCCGTGCGCGCGGGCTCGGGCGGCGCGATCAGCGGACCGAACAGCGCCAGCCCCGCCACCAGCTTCGGCGCCGCGACCGCAACGTGCAGCAGCACGATGTTGCCCATCGAGTGGCCGACCAAGTGCGCGCGCGCGAGGTTCAGGCGCGCGCAGGCGGATTGCACCAGATCCGCATAGCGCGCCATCGACAGGGCCCCTTCGGCGCGCTGCGAGCGGCCGCTGCCGGGCAGGTCGATGCGCACCACGCGGTGGCGCGCCAGCGCCGGCATCAGCGGTGTGAAGGTGTTGGAGCTGCCGCCCAGGCCGTGCACGCAGACGACCGCCGGGCCTTCGCCCTCGTCTTCGACTGCACAGCGCTCGACGAAGTGCAAAGCCATCGGTCAGCGCCGTCCGGCCGCCCGAAGGCGCTGACGCGCCCCCTCGGGGGGCCGCGAACGAAGTGAGCGTGGGGGCCGGCACATCTATTCGAACCGGTTCTCGATCGCACCGATGCCATCGATCTCGATGCGCACGACGTCGCCCGAACGCAGCCAGCGCGGGGGATCGAAGCCCATGCCGACGCCGGCCGGCGTGCCGGTGGCGATGATGTCGCCCGGCAGCAGCGTGATGCCGCGCGAGCAGGTCTCGATCAGCGTCGGGATGTCGAAGATCATGTCGCGCGTCGACGCATCCTGGCGCAGCTCGGCTTCGGCGCCGGCCGGCGTGACCCAGCCGCGCACGCGCGTGTCGCGACCGTCGAGCTCGTCGGCGGTCACGATCCACGGCCCCATCGGGCAGAAGCTGTCGCAGTTCTTGCCGAGCATCCACTGCTGGTGGCGCACCTGCACGTCGCGCGCGCTGACGTCGTTGACGATCGTGTAGCCGAGCACGTGGTCCATCGCACGCGCCTTCGCGATGTCGCGCCCGCCGCGCCCGATCACCACCGCGAGCTCGCTCTCGTAGTCGATCTGCTCGGACACCGCCTTGCCGGGCAGGCGCACCGCGTCGTGCGGGCCCACCACCGTCTCGGGAAACTTGGTGAACACCATCGGCCACTGGTGCTCCTTGGGCAGGCTGTCGCGGAACACGCTGCCCGACAGCTCCCGCGCGTGCGCGGGGTAGTTGCGGCCGATGCAGAACAGGTTGCGGCGCGGACGCGCGATCGGCGCGCGCAACGTGATCGCATCCACCGCCACGCGCGGCCCCGCCGGCGCCGGCAGCGGCTCGCCGCTGGCCAGCGCCTCGACCAGCCGCATCGCGGCGCCGCCGACGTAGTCGGTCAGCAACGGCGTGGCCTCGCGGCCATCGGCCGACACCAGGCCCACATGATGCCGGCCACCCCAGCTCCAGCTGGCGATGCGCATGGTGAATCGTCTCCGTGGTGCCCGCAGTCGGGCGCCGGAGACGCCGCCTCGCTGCGGGATCGGGATTGCGGAACGGCTCGATCTCGAACCAGAATGAGACTGTCGTCTCAATTCAAGATCGGCGCATCATACGGTCGCGCTCGCGACAGCGGCAATCAAAACCCTCGGTACAACCCCGGTAAAAACCCGCATGGCGACGCTCAAGCGCAAACCGACAGAAGCCCCCAAGCCGCCTGAGCGCGGCGTGCGGGCGGCGACGTTCCGCCTGCTGCTCGACACCGCGATGGAAATCATCCGCGAGGCCGGTCACACGCCATCGGTAGCCGAGGTCGCGGCGCGCTCGCGCGTCTCGCGCGCCACCGCATACCGCTACTTCCCGAGTCGCAGCGTACTGATCACCGCAGTGATCAACCGCTCGCTCGAGCCGGTGCGCAGTTTCAAGTCGAGAGCAGGCGACGGCCGCGAGCGCGTGCGCGAGTTGTTCGTGCAGACCTCGCCGCTGTTCAAGCAGTTCGAGCCGCAGATGCGCGCCGCCCTGCAGCTCTCGCTCGAACAGTGGGCCCTCGAACGCGCCGGCCTGCTGGAGGAGGAAACCTATCGCCGCGGCCACCGCGTGCGCATCCTCGAGCATGCCATCGATCCGCTGGCTCGCCAGTTGCCGAAGCCCGTGCACAGCCGGCTGCACCACTCGCTGTCCGTGATCTTCGGCATCGAGCCGTGGGTGGTGCTGAAGGACATCTGGGATCTGCCGGACCGCGAGGTCGAGCGGATCTCGCTGTGGATGGCCGACGCGCTGATCGATGCCGCGCTGCGCGAAGGCCGCGCGGCCGGCGACGGCGCGGCGGCGCGCCGGCCGGCGCGGAGCGCGCGGGCACGGCGGACGGACCCAGCGGCGAACGGGTAGCGTTCCGTCAATATTTGACATTTACGTCAATCATTGACAGACTGGCTTCAAATCACGGGAGCCCCACCATGAAACCCACACCCCCCGGCTGGCCGCGCATGTCCAGCAGCGCGCACTACCAGGATGCCGCCCGCATGATCGACTGGCTGTGCGAGGCATTCGGCTTCGAGCTGCGGCTGAAGGTCGAAGGCGACGACGGCCGCATCGAGCACAGCGAGCTCACCTACGGCGATGCCGTCCTGATGGTGGGCGCCGAGCGGCGCGGCACGCGCTGGGGCGTCGACATGGTCAGCCCGAAGTCGCTGGCGGGCGCCAACACGCAGGGCCTGATGCTGTACGTCGACGACGTCGATGCGCACTGCGCGCGCGCACGTCAGGCCGGCGCGCGCATCATCGACGAGCCGTCGGTGCACGACTACGGCGAAGACTACTGGGCCGACCGCAGCTACGGCGCGCTCGACCCCGAAGGGCACATGTGGTGGTTCTCGCAGCGGCTCAGAAGCAAGCCGAACTGAACGCCGCGCTGGCGCGGGCGTTCGCGGCGCTGGCCGACCCCACGCGCTGCGCGGTGGTCGAGCTGCTGCGCGAGCGCCCGCAGCGCGCCAGCGACCTCGCCGCCGCGCTGCGCCTGGCGCCCGCGGGCCTGAGCCGTCACCTGCGACAGCTCGAGCGCAGCGGGCTGGTGGCGGCCGACGCGGTGACCCACGATGCGCGCGTGCGCCTGTACCGGCTGGAGCCGCACGTGTTCGCCAGCCTCAGTGACTGGGCCGCCGCCATGCGCGACGAGTGGAACGATCAGCTGCAGGCCTTCAAGGCGCATGCCGAGCGCAGCGAGGCGCCGGCCGCGCGGCGCAGGCGATGAACGCGAGCAGCGGCGATCGCGCGCGCGTCACCCTCGGCGTGGCGGTGCCGCCCGCGCACGCTTTTCGCATCTTCACCGAAGAGATCGAGCTGTGGTGGCGGCGCGGCCCACGCTTTCGGCACCAACGCGGCGACGCCGGGCTGATCGCGCTCGAGCCTCGGGCGGGCGGCCGCGTGTTCGAATCGTTCACCGTCGATGGCGCGCCGCACGTCATCGAGATCGGCCGCATCCGCGTCTGGGAGCCGCCGCGCCGCCTGCTGTTCGACTGGCAGGTGGCCAACGGCACGCCGCTGGAGTGCACCGAGGTCGAGGTGCTGTTCGAGCCGGCGGGCGACGGCACGCGCGTGACCGTCACGCACACCGGCTGGGCAGCGATCCGCGCCGATCATCCCGCGCGCCACGGGCGCACCGGGCCCGAGTTCAGCCGCGAGCTCGGCCTGTGGTGGGCCGACCTGCTCAGGGCTTGGCAGACGCGCTGTGCGGAGGCACCGGCGTCACGCCCGTGACCCACAGAGCGACCACCGCCGCCACCGGCAGCAGCAGGTCCTGCACCAGGCCGAGCGTGAGCGCGCTCACGGTGCCGATCACCACCGACAGCAGCGGCGCGGCCCACAGCACGCGCGGCAGCGTCGGCCCGCCCAACACCAGCAGGCCGATCGTGTAGATCGTGGTCGGGGACGGCATGCCAAAACTGATCGCGGCCGGGAAGCGCTGGCCGAGCGCGACGCCGATCATCGGGTAGGCGAACAGCGCGACGAGCACGAGGCCCCACCCGACCAACTGGCGCGCCCGGGCCGCCCCGCCGGTGAACGGCGCGCCGGCGGCGAACCGAAAGCCGTCATGGCGCACGCCGTACCAGGCGAAAGCCAGTGCGCCCAGCACGCACACCGCGCCGAACGCCGGCGCCGCCGGGTGCACCCCGGCCAGCATCCCGGCGTGGTAGGCCAGACCGATCCACCCCCACAGCAGCGCGAGCAGCGCCCCCACCGCACGGCCGCTGTGCGCGGCCCCCTTGGTCGTCAGCGCCGCGGCGGCCATCGCCGCGCCGAGCGCGACGAGTTGCCAGGGCCACAGGGCGTCGTTGTAGTGGGCGACGAGCTCGAAGAACGCTTCACGGCTGGCAGGGAAGGTCATGCGGTACTGCTGCAAGGAGCGCGCGCGAGCGCGCGCAAAGCGCGCATTCTCGGGCACGCGCGGCCGCTGCAGAACGGCATCTCGTCACACGATGCAACGAGCGCGCCGGCGTCCGCGTGATCCGCTCCCAGCCGGTGGGCGGATCCCTTGACGTCACGGCATCGTCAGGGGAACGCCGGCACGTTCGGCTCGAGCCCTTCGTCGTGACCTTCGCCATGCTGGGCATGCAGCATCGCCTCGATCTCGTCGACGCGGCGCGCCGGCACATCGGCCATCAGCAGGATCTCCCCGCGCGCCAGCGCCGCATCGAAGCGGCGCAGCCGCTGGCTCGGCATCGACGCGCCGATCATGCTGGCCGACCAGGCGCCGAAAGCGGCGCCGAGCGCCGTCAGCGCGGCCACCAGGCCGGGCTTGGACACCATCTCGCCGAGCGACGACAGCGTGATGGCGGCGCCAGCGGCGGCGCCGAGCGCAGCGCCCAGCGCGAGCCCCATCTGAGCCGAGCGCACGAAGTCGCTCGCCTGCAGCAGGTTGGCTTCGTGCAGGCCGCTGAGCTCGACGCCTTCACGGGCCATGAAATGGATGTGGCTGTTCTCGATGCGTGCCAGCAGCAGGTCGCTCATCACCGCGCGGGCACTGGGCAGGTCGGGCAGCAGCCAGTAGATGCGTTTGCGCATGCAGACCTCCTTGGCGCCGCCCTGAGCGGCACCGCACCCGCTTCTACACCCGCGGCGACGGCCACGCGCAATGCCGAGATGGCGATGGTGGGATTGGCGCGCTCAGCGGCAATCCGCCTGTTCCGTGCGCAGCAACGTGAGGCCGCGCCAGGCCGCCCAGGCGCCGCTCGCCGAGTCGACGTTGAGCGCGCCATCGTCGCCCAGGGTCAGCCGCGCGTGGGCGTCGGCGCCGTCGCGCAGCGGCACCGTGCGGCCGTCGATGCGCGCCTGCAGCGCGCCGCGCGCGCTTCCTTGCGTCCATCGGCCGTGCACGGCCTGGAACGTCTGCTCCAGCCGCAGCGCCAGGTCGCCCGCGCACCACAGGCCGGCGAGCCGCGCGGGCACCACCCACAGATGCACGCGACTCGTGCGGTCGAGCCCCACCGGCTTGTCGGGCGCGTCGACCACGATCGACCGATCGGGCTCCCACGCGCCCATGTCCCAATCGTGAGAGACGATGCGTGTACCCGGCTGGAGCGCCAGCAGCTTCGGGCGCAGTTGCAAATTGACCTCCGGCAACAGGTACATCGTGATCACGCTGGCCACCGACAGATCGGTCTCGAACAGGTCCTGCACGCGAAACTGCGCGCGGCCACCGACACCGGCCCGCGCGGCGTTCTCGCGGCTGCGCTCCACCAGTGCGGGAGACAGCTCGACGCCCAGACCGCGCGCGCCGAACCGGCTTGCCGCCGCGATCACGATGCGGCCGTCCCCCGAGCCGAGGTCGAGCACCAGGTCGTCGGGCTGCACGCGCGCCAGCTCGAGCATCGCCACCGCCACCGGGTGCGGCGACGTGACGAACGGCACCTCGTCCTGCGCGCGCGCCGGCGCCGCCGCGAGCCATGCCGCCGCCCACAGCACGGCCCAGCGCCGGACACGCACCAGGGTCACGCAGCGGGCACGCCGATGCTCGAGGATGGGGCACCACCATCGCATGGTTGCACCAGCCTACCAGCACCCCCTAGGTTTCCCGGGCTGCGTGCGGGCAACCCGACTGTTGCGCCGCCACAATACGGCGTATAAGCACATTTCCGGCGCGCCGCCGACGCGCCAGTTGTCGCTGTAAAACAATGGCCACCATCCGATTCGTCTACAAGGGTCTGCAAAGCAACCCTCAGCCGGGCGCCGTCAACACGTCGGGCGCCGAAGCGAGCACGCCGAGCGAACTGCGGCCGGTCAAGGTCGACCGTTGGTGGCGTGAATCGTCGTACGACCTGTGGCAGGGTCTCGAAGTGCGCGAGGACCCGCCCGACACGGTCCCGGCGCAGTGGCTCGACGACGAGAGCCCGCCGACCAAGAAATGAATCCGCGCGGGCGCGAGCCCGCCGCACGCTGGCGCTCGCTCAGCCGAGGATCGCGGCCAACGCCCGCGCGTCGGCCAGGCTCGGGTGCGCGTCGTCGAGCGTCGCCGCGAGGTGCCGCACCGCTTGGCCGCAGGCCTCGCGGGCCGCGGCCGCATCGCCTGCGGCATGGCGCGCGCGCGCCAGTGCCAGCCACGCCTCGCCGCTGCTGGCCGAGTTCGGCAGGTCGCCACGGTTGCCTTCGGCAATCGACAGCGCGCTCTGCGCGAACCGCAGCGCATCGGCTTCGCGACGCTCGCTGAGCGCGACCTTCGCCCGGTCGACCAGCACACCGACCAGCCCGGCGCTGCGCGCGCGCCGCTGCTCGTAGCTGGTCTGCATCGCGGCCAACGTGTTGTCGGCATCGCGCCAGCGGCTCTGCGCACGCCACAGCGTGGCCTGGGCGTTGCGCAGGCTCAGCACCGCCGAGCCGGCCGGCGCCTGGTTGCCCTGCTGCAGCAGCGCCTCGGCTTCCTGCACCAGCGCAGCGGCGGCGTCGACGCGCTGCAGGCGCAGCAGATCGAGCGCACTGCCGGCCAGCGATTGCAGCAGCGTGCTCGGGTTGCCGTCCTGGCGCGCCTGTGCGAGTGCGCGCTGGTGCGCTTCGAGCGCTGCGTCGTAGCGGCCGAGCGCGCGCAGCACGTTGCCCCGGTTGCCGTTGAGCACTTGCGGCACCGCGCCATCGGGCGAGCGGCGCGCCGCGATCTGTGCCGCACGGTCGAATTGTTCGAGTGCAGCGCGCGGCTGGCCTGCATCGGCGAGCGCGACACCCCAGCTGGCGTGCAGGCTGAGCGCGAACGGACTCTCGGCACGGCCGAGCCGCTCGAACTGGTCGCGCGCCTCGCGAAAGCGCGCGTCGGCCTGCGCCGGCTGACCGTTTTGCGAGTGCGCGTAGGCGAGATCGACCATCAGCTGCGCGCGGTCGTGCGCGTTGCTGCGCCCGCTGGCGTCGAACGAATCGAGCGCGCGCGTCGCGAAGCGCAATGCGCCGGCCGCGTCGCCACTGGCGCTGGCCACCGTGCCGCGCAATTGCAGGCAGCCCACCGCGCCGAAGTCGTCGACGCGCAGCCCTGTGAGCACGTCATCGATCTCGGCGGCCGCCTCGGCGACGCGGCCCTGCTTGGAGCGCGCGTAGGCGCGCTTGCAGCGCAGCTCGCCGACGGTGGACGGATCGAAGCCGGCCGGCACGCCGGCCAGCACGCGCGTCAACAGCTGCTCCGAGCGCTCGTAGCGGCCCAGATGGTGATACCACGTGGCCACCGCGTCGGCGGCTGTCAGGCGCTCGCCGGGTTCGCTGGACGGGCTGTCGGCCATCGACTCACTGCGCTTGATCAAGTCGTCGAGCGTCAGCGTCTCGGCACCGCTCATGCCTTCGGTGAGCACCATGGTCGTGAAATCGAGCGTCGCCTCGGTCATCTGCAAGCGCGTCTGCGCCACCGCGGCGAGGCGCCGCGCCTCGTGCGCCTGCCACAGTGCGGTGCCCAGCCCGATCGCCAGCGACAGCATCACCGCCGACACGCTGGCCAGCGCGACGCGGTGGCGCTTGGCGAGCTTGCTCGCGCGGTAGCGCCAGCTCGGCGGCTGCGCCAGCACCGGCTCGCCGGCAAGGTGGCGTCGCAGGTCGCCTGCCATCGACTCGACACTCGGGTAGCGCAGCGCGGGCTCCTTGCTCAGCGCTTTGCCGACGATGGTGTCGAGATCGCCGCGCAGGCGACGGGCCAGTGCGCGCTCGTTGACGCGCGAGCTCGGCGCTGGCACCTCGGCGTGCGCAATCGCGTCTTCGAGCGCGGCCGCGCTGTAGCGCTCGATGTGGTACGGGCGCACGCCGGTCAGCAGCTCGTACAGCACGATGCCCAGCGAATAGACGTCGCTCGCCACCGTGACGGGCCGCCCGCTCACGTGCTCGGGTGCCGCATAGTCGGGCGTCACCGCGCGGCCCAGCTGCTGCGTCAGGTGCGCCGCCACGGCGGCGTCGTTCTCGAGCAACTTGGCGACGCCGAAGTCGAGCAGCTTCACGTCGCCGCGCGTGGTGACGAGGATGTTGTTCGGCTTCAGGTCGCGGTGCACCACCAGGTGCGCGTGCGCATACGACACCGCGTCGGCCACCTGCAGAAACAGCCGCAGCCGCGCCGGCACGTCGAGCTGTCGGAAACGGCAGTGCTCGTCGATCGTGACGCCTTCGATGCGTTCCATCGCCAGCCAGGGACGGCCCGCCGCCGTGGTGCCGGCGTCGTACAGGCGCGCGATGTGCGGATGTTCGAGCGCGGCCAGGATGTCGCGCTCGCGCGCCATGCGCTGCGCGAGTCCGAGCGCCCATCCGGCGTGCGGCAGCTTCAGCGCCACCTGGCGCTGCAGCGCGCCGTCGACGCGCTCGGCGAGCCACACGCTGGCCATCCCGCCGGCGCCCAGCTGCTGCAGCAGCCGATACGGCCCCACGCGATCGCCGGCGCGGTCGGGCGGCGTCGCATCGTCCAGCACGTCGCTCGCCGCCAGCTCGACCGGCGCCCGCATGAAGTCGTCGGTCTCCACCGACGCACGCTGCAGCATCGCGCGCAGCAGCGGCGCCAGCGCGCGGTGCTCCTCGGGCAGCGTCTGCAGCCACGCCTCGCGCTCGTGCGGCAGCAGCGCCAGCGCTGCCTCCAGCAGCGTGTTCATCTGCTGCAGCTGCTGGGTGTCCGGGCGCTGTACGCTCATCGGAGCGATGACCGGTGGACGCGGCGTCGCGAGGTCGCGCGTCTCACGGTGCGCGCCCGCTGGCGCTTCGACCCGTGGCCAGCGCAGATGCCCGACCGAGCGGCGCATGAAGCCATCGGTCTCCTCGGTGGCGCGCTGCAGCAGCACCCGCAGCGAGGGCTTCAGCGCACGATGCCATGGCGGCAGTGCCTCCAGCCACGCCGCGCGCTGGTCTTCCGGCAACGCGAGGGCAGTTTCGAGCAGCACGTTCATGTGCTGAAGCTGCGCAGTGTCGCGCACCTGGCGCTTGCTCATCCGACGTCCCAACGACGCAAATGCGATGCTCGGTACCACGCATCACGCGCCGAGCAAGCGGACACGCAACGCCCGCGAAATTCACGATCAGCGACCGAGCATCTCGGCCAGCAGCAGGCGCGCGCGTTCCCAGTCGCGCCGCACGGTGCGATCGCTCAGGCCGAGGGCGGCGGCGATCTCGGCGTCGGACAGGCCGGCGAAGTAGCGCATCTCGACCACCGAGACCAGGCGCGCGTCGACCTTGGCCAGCGTCTCGAGCGCCTCGTGCACCGCGAGGATCTCATCGTCGGTGGCACCGATCTCCTCGGCGGTGCGGGTGTCGAGCGTGATGTGCTCGGCCCCGCCGCCGCGGCGATCGGCGTTGCGGCGGCGCACGAAGTCGATCACCACCGAGCGCATCGTCGTCGCGGCGTAGGCGAGAAAGTGCTCGCGGTCGTTCAGCGCCACGCCACCGTCGCGCTGCATGCGCAGGAACGCCTCGTGCACCAGCGATGAGGTGTCGAGCAGCGTGTGACGCCCGCCGCCGGCCAGCCGCAGCCGTGCCAGGCGGCGCAACTCGTTGTACAGCGACGGAAACAGCGCCTGCACCGACGGGCGCTCGGCCGGCGCCGGGGGCGTGGGAGCTTGCATCGCGCCGAGCATAACAACCCTGGACGGCGGGGTCGCGCCCGCCGCACCACCGGTGCGGGCATCGCCGGCGCCCCGGCGGCGCACTGGGGTGCGCGCCATGCACGTCACCTCGTCGGGCGGACTCACGCGGCCGCCCGCATCGCGCGGCCGTCGAGCATCGTCATGATCTGCGGCAGCTGCGCCAGCGCGGCGCGCCGTCCCGCTTCGTAGAGGTAGCGCAACGCGCCGGTCTCCGATGGGCCGACGCGCCGCTCGAGCGCCAGCTCCAGGTGCAACACGCGCTGGCCGGCGGCGCGCGCGGCAGCGCTGCGTGCCTGCATCAGGTTGTTGATCATCGCGGTGCTCACCTGCGCCAGCAGGCGCGACGCGCGATCGACACGTTCCGGCATCGTGCCGCGAAAGCCGAGCGCGATCACGGTGCGTGCGTCGACCGCCGCAGACAACGGCAGCGGGTCGGACACCACGCCATCGACCAGGCGGCGCCCATCGATCGTGACGGCCGGGAACAGGAACGGCATCGCGATGCTGGCGCGCAGCGCATCGACCATGCCGCCGTGCGTCAGCACCACCGGTTCGCCGCTGGCCGCATCGGTGACCGCCACGCGCAGCGCAGTGGGCGTGTCTTCCAGCCGGCGTTGGCCGAAGGCATCGCGGAGGCGGTGCTCCATCAGGCGCGCATCGCGCAATGCGAAATCGTCATCGAAGCCCGCGAGGCGCGGCGCCAGCATCTGCAGCCAGGCCCGCCATCGGTGCCGGCGCGTCAGCTGCGGCGACCACAACTCGGTGGCGGTCTGCAGCGCCTGCTCCGGCGGCATGCGCAGTGCGATCGTGGCGCCTAATAGCGCGCCCGAGCTGCAGCCCACCACCAGGTCGGGACGCACCCCTTCCCTTGCCAACACCTCGGCGACGCCGAGCGCCGCCATGCTGCGCACGCCGCCACTGCCGAGCACCAGCGCCAGGCGCGGCGCGCGCGGTGGACGCGTCCGGGTGGGCGGCGTGGAATGCGGGGGATGGGTCGGCATCAAGGCGTGTCCTACGAACGGGCGGGGCGGCGAATGCATCGAACCTCGTATCACGCAGCGCTGCCTCTGGGGCGGCCATCGCGCGCGCCCGCACCAGGGAACCGGCCCGGACCGCGCCGGCCGCAGCTGGCGCCAGCCGCACGCCCGTCCGTCGCGTGCGTGGCAGGAAAACCGCCCAATCGGTGCGAGACTTCCGCCCTCGCGGCGCGCCGGTGCCTGCCCGGAGACCCCGGTCTCGCTCGCCGTCGCTTCGCCCCACTCCCACTCGGAGCCGTTGTCATGTCGCGTCGTCTTGCCCTCCCGCTGATCGCGCTCGCCCTGCTGGCGGCCGGCTGCAACAAAGGAGGCGCGCCGGCGGCGAGCGGCGCGGCCAACGCGCCGACGCTGCTGCTGGCGCCCGAAGACGTGCGCACGCTGGCGCTCAGCGCGCGTTCCGAAGGCCCGGTGGTGACCGGCTCGGTGCAGCCCGAGCGCCGCGCCGACCTGCGCGCCGAGGTGTCGTCGGTGGTGCTGCAGGTGCTGAAAGACAACGGCGAACCGGTGCGCAAGGGCGACCTCCTCGTGCGGCTGGACGACACCGCGATCCGCGACAGCCTGACGTCGGCCGACGAGGCGGTGCGCGCGCTCGTGCAGGCATTCGAGCAGGCCGAGCGCCAGGTGCAGCGCCTGAAGACGCTGCAGGCACAGGGCATGACGTCGATGCAGGCGCTCGAAGACGCCGAGGTGCGGCGCAACAACGCGCAGAGCGACCTCGTGGCGGCGCGTGCCCGGGTGGTGTCGGCGCGCCAGATGCTCCAGCGCACCGAGGTGCGCGCACCGTTCGACGGCGTGGTGAGCGAACGCAAGGTGTCGTCGGGCGACACCGCACAGGTCGGCAAGGAGCTGGTCAAGGTGATCGACCCGCGCACGATGCGCTTCGAGGGCCTGGTGTCGGCCGATCGCATGAGCGAGTTGCAGATCGGCCAGCGCGTCGGCTTTCGCGTCAACGGCTACGCCACCAGCGACTTCGCCGGCACCGTCAAGCGCATCGATGCCGCGGCCAACGCGACCACGCGTCAGGTCGAGGTGGTGGTGGCGTTCGCCGGCAGCGAGATGCCGCGCGTGGCGGGCCTGTACGCCGAGGGCCGCATCGAGACCGGCACCACCCAGGTGTTGACGGTGCCCGAGGGCGCGGTGGTGCGCACCGGCGATGCGACGCACGTGTGGCGCGTCAACGGCGCCACGCTGCAGAAGACCGCGGTGCAACTGGGCGAGCGCGACGCGCGGCGCGGCGAGTTTCCGGTGCTCGCCGGGCTGTCCGCCGGCGACCGCATCCTGCGCTCGCCAGGCAGCACGCTGGTCGACGGCCAGAAGGTCGAGTTCGCCAACAGCGCCGGCGCGGCGCCGGGCGGCGGCGCGCCCGGCCTGCCGGTGGCGGCCAAGCCCTGAGCGCGCGAGAGGCCTGCGATGTTCCTGTCCGATTTCAGTGTCAAGCGCCCGATCGCGATGATCGTGATCGTGATCGCGCTGATGGGCGCGGGCCTGCTGGCGCTGGCCAAGCTGCGCGTCAACCAGATCCCCGACGTCGAGCAGCCGGTGCTGGTGGTGACGATTCCCTATCCCGGCGCATCGCCCGAGACGGTGGAGCGCGAGTTGATCAACCGCATCGAGAAGTCGATGCAGACCATTTCCGGCGTCGACAAGCTGCGCTCCACCGCCAAGGAGGGCAGCGCCGAGATCGTGCTGATCTTCAACTTCGACAAGAACATGGTGGAGGCGGCCGACGAGGTGCGCAACGCGATCGGCAGCGTGCGCCACAAGTTGCCGATCGAGATGCGCGAGCCGGTGCTGACGCGCGTCGACCCCGGCGCGCAGCCCATCATGGACCTGGCGCTGTCGAGCACCACGCAATCGCATGCCGAGATCTCGCGGCTGGCCGAAGACGACCTGTCGGACCGCTTCCGCGCGATCCCCGGCGTGTCGATCGTCAACGTCAACGGGTCGCTGCGGCGCGAACTGTCGGTGCTGCTGCGCGCCGAGAAGCTGCGCGAGTTCTCGATCTCGGTGACCGAGGTGGTCAACGCACTGCGCGCCCACAACACCACCGCACCGGTGGGGAAGGTGCGCGGCACATTGGAAGACCAGAGCATCCGGCTGGTCGGGCGCATCGAGAGCCCGAGTCAGTTCGAGCAGATCGTGGTGCGCCGCCGCGGCGAGGACATCGTGCGGCTCGGCCAGCTGGCCAAGATCGAGGATGGCTTCGCCGAGCAGGCCAGCGTGTCGCTGCGCAACGGCCACCCCAACGTGGCGATGAACGTGATCCGCTCGCGCGACGCCAGCACCGTGACGGTTGCCAACCAGGTGCGCAAGCTGGTGGCCGACATCAACCAGGAGCTGCCGAAGGGCACCACGCTGGTCGTCACGCGCGACGGCGGCAACGAGGCGCAGGACAGCCTGAACAACGTGATCCACGCGCTGATCTTTGGCGCCGGGCTGACGATCCTGGTGGTCTACATCTTCTTGAACTCCTGGCGCTCGACGGCGATCACCGCGATGAGCCTGCCCACCTCGGTGATCGCGGCCTTCATCGCGGTGTGGCTGTGCGGCTTCACGCTCAACTTCATGAGCCTGCTCGGGCTGTCGCTTGCAATCGGCGTGCTGATCGACGACGCGATCGTGGTGCGCGAGAACATCGTGCGCCACATGGAGGCCGGCGAGGACCGGCGCACCGCGGCGCTGCACGGCACTGCCGAGATCGGGCTGGCGGTGGCGGCGACCACCTTCTCGATCGTCGCGGTGTTCGTGCCGGTGGCCTTCATGCCGGGCGTGGCCGGCGAATGGTTCCGGCCGTTCGGCCTGACCGTCGTGGCCTCGGTGCTGGTGAGCCTGTTCATCTCGTTCACGCTCGACCCGATGCTGTCGGCCTACTGGGGTGACCCGCCGGGCCATGCGAAGGCGCCGCGGCGCGGCGTGGGTCGGCTGCTGGCGCGCTTCAACACCTGGTTCGATCACCAGAGCGACCGCTATGGGAGCGTGATCGCGTGGGCGCTGCACCACCGCGTCTGGATGTTCCTGATCGCGATCGGCAGCTTCGTCGGCGCGATCATGCTGCACACACGCTTCGGCGGCTCGAGCTTCCTGCCGCTGTCGGACGCCGGCGTGGTGGTGATCGACGTGCGCACGCCGTCGTCGAGCAGCCTGGGCTACGCCAAGCTGAAGGTCGAGGCGGCCGCCACGCTGGCGCGCACGATTCCCGAGACAGTGGCCACCAACACCAACGTCACGCCCAACGGCGGACGCGTGTTCGTCGACATCGACAAGAGCACCAAGCGCAAGCGCTCGGCCGAGCAGATCGCGCGCGATTTGCGCGGCCTCACGGCCCGGCTGGTCGGCGCCGAGTACACCGTCCTCGAGGATCTGAACACCGGCGTGCAAAAGCCGGTGCAGGTGCGCTTCAACGGTGCCGATTCGCGCAAGCTGCTCGAACTCACCAACGACTTCATGGCCCGGCTGCGCCAGGTGCCCGGTGCGGTCGACGTCGGCCTGTCGGAGCAGGACCCGCAGAACGAGTTGAAGATCGAGCTCGACCGCGGGTTGGCCAACGCCCTCGGCATCTCGGTGGCCGACGCCGCGCAGTCGCTGCGCGTGGCGTTCGCCGGCATCGAAGTCGGCGACTGGGTCGACCCATCGGGCGAGACGCGCGACGTCGCGGTGCGCCTGCACCCCGACGACCGCGTCAACGCCAGCAACATCGAGCGCTTGCCGATTGCGGTGACCGGCGGCAACCGCATCGTGCCGCTGGAGCAAATCGCCACCGTGACGATGGGCAAGGGCCCGAGCCAGATTCAGCATGCCGAAGGGCGGCGCACGATCTCGGTGTCGGCCAACGCGCAGGGCCGCTCGGCCGGCGAGGTGACCGCCGACGCGTTGAAGCTGGCGCACTCGATGGACTTTCCGCCCGGCTACGGCATCGAGCTGGCCGGCGCGTCGCGCGACCAGGAGGAGGTGTTCTCGCGCATGCTCACCGCGTTGATCAGCGGCGTCGGGTTGATGTACCTGATCCTGGTGATCCAGTTCGGCTCGTTCACGGCGCCGCTGCCGGTGATGATCTCGCTGCCGCTGTCGCTGATCGGCGTGGTGATCGCGTTGCTGGTGACCCACGGCACGCTGAACCTGATGAGCTTCATCGGCGTCATCATGCTGTGCGGCCTGGTGGCCAAGAACGCGATCCTGCTGCTCGACGCGGCGCGCGTGCTCGAGCACCAGGGCATGGACCGCGAGGAGGCGCTGATGCACGCCGGCCGCAAGCGGCTGCGGCCGATCCTGATGACCACCTTCGCGCTGATTGCCGGCATGATGCCGGTGGCGATCGGCATCGGTGAGGGCGGCGAGTTCTACCGCCCGATGGCGGTGGCGATCATCGGCGGCACCATCACCTCGACGCTGCTGACGCTGCTGGTGATCCCGAGCTTCTACGACTCGATCGAGATCTGGCGCGACCGTGCGCTGGCCAAGTTCAGGCGCCGCGCGCAACGCTGGCACCCGGCGCCGGCCTTTGCCGTCACGCTGCTCGAGGCGTTCGCCACGCTGCTGCTGCTGCGCCTCGTGTGGCGCCTGCTGTGGCGCGCGATCCGCTGGCTCAGCGGCCGCGGACCGGGTGGGCGCGCACAGCCGGCGTGAGGCCGCTCAGCCGGGGGCCACGCGATGTACGAGTCGAGGCGGCAGCAGCCCCTGACCCACGGCACGTTCGTGCAGCGCCTGGCGCTGCACGCCGCCTGCGCGGTCGCGCTGGTGATCGGGTCGCTGGCGATCGGCATGGTCGGCTACCACCTGCTGGAGCACCTGTCGTGGATCGACGCGTTCCTCAATTCGGCGATGCTGCTGGGCGGCATGGGCCCTGTGAACCCGCCGACCAGCGACGGCGGCAAGCTGTTCGCGGGGCTCTATGCGCTGTACGCCGGCCTGGTGTTCATCGTCTCCGCAGGGCTGATGTTCGCGCCGGTGCTGCACCGGCTGATGCACCGCTTTCACTTCGACGAGAAGGCGTGAGCGCTCAGCGCCGCGCTTCGAACTCGCGCACCGTGTCGGCCGCAACGTTCTGCAGGTGCGCCGCCACGTCGGCCGGCAATCCGGCGGTGTAGCTGTTGCCCAACGGCGAGATGCGGTAGACGCTGGCCATCACGGTGGCTGCGGCCAGGTAGGTGCCGGCCAGGCTCGGGTGGCGCTTGTCGGCCGCGTGCAGCACGATGTCGGGTCGCTGCTCCAGCGAGCGCGCGAACGCGAGCCCCGCGGGCACCACGCGCGTCGCGTTGGTGGTTCCCGCCTTCACGTAGGCGTCGGCGAGTTGGCCCGTCATCGACGGCACATCCTGGTACGCCCACGACATGAAGAGGATCGGCTCGGCGCCGTGGCGGCGCACGATCGCGGCGTCGCGCGTCACCGTCTCGTAGAACAGCGCGCTCAGCTGCGGATGCACCGGGCACTGGCTGCAGTCCATCATCAACACCGCGTCAAACACCTTGGGCAGCGCGCGCTCCCCGGTGTTGAACACCACCTCGTTCTTGGCGTTGAACGAGTACGAGCCCATGCCGCTGGGCATGAAGTGGGCCTCCATGTCGTGCCAGTTGAGGCCCGAGCCGCTGATCGTGGCCGAGGTCTGGCGCCAGCCGCGATCGCCGGTGGCGCGCAGCAGGTTGCCGACGTGGCCGTGCATGCTGTTGTTGTAGTAGAAGAAGCTGTTGCCGACCCACAGCAGCGATTGCGGCGGCGTGTTGGCGCCGGCCACGGCTGCCGGCGTTGCGCTCGGCAGCGGCGCGCACGCGGCGAGTGCGCAGGCGATCGCCAGCGCGGCGATCCAACGGACGGGCGATGCAAGGCGACGCATGCGGTGGGCCTCCTCGGGCAGTCGCATCGATTATTGACGACGCATCGACAGGCACGCCCGAGGCGGTCCTACACTGGGCGGCGCCGTGCGGCGCGGCCGCGCCTTCGGTCGAGCGCACCACCATGAGAATCGCTTTGCTGACCGACCTGCACGCCAACCGCGAGGCGTTGGAAGCCGTGCTGCGGCACGCCGCGGGCGAGCGCATCGATCGCTACGCGCTGCTGGGCGACTTTGTCGGCTACGGCGCCGACCCCGCGTGGGTGGTCGAGCGCGCGCGCGCAATGGCGCGCGACGGCGCGCTCGTCGTGCAGGGCAACCACGACGAGGCGGTGGTGCGCGGCAGCCGGCCATCGATGCGCAGCGATGCGCGTCACTCGATCGACTGGACGCGCGAACGCCTCGACAGCGGCCAGCTGGCGTTTCTGGCTGCGCTGCCGCTGACGCAGCGCGACGGCGCCCTGCTGTTCGTGCACGCCAACGCGTGGGACCCGGCGCAGTGGTCGTACATCGAGACGCGGCACGACGCGGTGCGCAGCCTGCACGCCACGGACAGCCGCTACACGTTCTGCGGCCACATGCACGAGCCGATGCTGTATCACTTGTCGGGCACCGGCAAGGCGGGTGAATTCAAGCCGACGCCCGGCGTCGCGATCCCCGTGGCGTCGCACCGCCAGTGGCTGGTGATTCCCGGCTCGGTGGGGCAGCCGCGCGACAACAACCCGGCCGCCTGCTACGCGGTGTTCGACCAAGAGCGTGCCGAGCTCATCTACCAACGCGTGGCGTACGACCACGACACAGCGGCCGCGAAAGTGCGGGCCGCGGGGTTGCCGCAAGCGCTTGCCGAGCGGCTGCACGATGGCGTCTGACGCGCCGACCACTGACCGCCCCGGTGCCGCGAGCGCGCTGGCCGTCGGCCGCGTGATCGACGGCTTCCAGCTCGAAGAGCGCGTGCACCAGGGCGGCATGGCCAACCTGTGGCGCGTGCGCCATCCGCAGCACGCCGAGCCGATGCTGATGAAGGTGCCGCGGCTGCGCCCGGGCGAAGATCCGGCCACCATCGTCGGCTTCGAGGTCGAGCAGATGATCCTGCCGACGCTGAGTGGCCCGCACGTGCCGCGCTTCATCGGGCGCGGCGACTTCACGCAACAGCCCTATCTTGTGATGGAGTGCATCGACGGGCCCAACCTGGCGCCGCGTGCGGCCGACGCGCCGCTGGCGCTCGACGAGGTGACGGAGCTGGGTGCCCGCATCGCGGCAGCGCTGCACGACCTGCACCGCCAGCACGTGATCCACCTCGACCTCAAGCCCGAGAACGTGTTGATGCGGCGCGACGGCAGCGCGGTTCTGGTGGACTTCGGCCTGTCGCGCCACGACGCGCTGCCCGACCTGCTGGCCGAGGAGTTTCGCCAGCCAATGGGCTCGTGGCCGTACATCGCGCCCGAACAGGTGCAGTTCGTGCGCAGCGACCCGCGCAGCGATCTGTTCGCGCTCGGCGTGATGCTGTACCAGTTCACCACCGGCGAGCTGCCGTTCGGCGAGCCGCGCTCGATGCGTGCGCTGAAGCGCCGCCTGCACGTCGACCCGGCGCCGCCGCGCGCTTTGCGCGCCGACTGCCCGCCGTGGTTGCAGGAGGTGATCCTGCGCTGCCTCGAGGTCGATCCGGCGCGGCGCTGGCCGACCGCGGCACAGCTCGCGCTCGCGCTCGAAGACCCGCGCCAGCTGCCGCTGAGCGCGCACGCCCAGCGGCGCCGCGCCAGCGGCTGGCTTGCGCGCCTGCGACGGCGCTATTTCCAGCTCGGCCAACCGGCCACGCCGCCGCGGGGCGCACGCGTGCAGGCGGTGAAGAATCCCATCATCCTGGCCGCCGTCGACATCAGCGATGCCGGCGCCGACCTGGCCGCGCAAGTGCGCGAGATGGTGCGACGCATCGTCGTCACCGAGCACGGCGCACGCCTGGCCTGCGTGAGCGTGCTGAAGACGGGCTTGCTGACGCTCGACGACTACGAGGACGCCCAAGGCGCGAACCGACAGGTGCAGCAGCTGGCGGCACTGAAGCACTGGGCACGGCCGATCTCCAAGGCGCTCAACCTCGACGAAGGGCGCCTGACTTTTCACGTGCTCGAGTCGAGCGATCCGGCGGCCGCGCTGATCGACTTCGCGCATCGCAACGGGGTCGACCAGATCGTGATGGGCGCGCGCGGCCACGGCCCGGTGCGCCGCTACCTGGGCAGCGTCAGCTCGCAGGTGGTGGCGCAGGCGCCGTGCACCGTGACGGTGGTGCGGGTCTGAGTGCGCTCAGGACAGGACCATGCGATGACCAGCCACCTGACCCAGTTGCTGCGCGGCCTGCAACCGCGGCGCAACGCGGGCGTCTACGCGTTCGTGACGGTGCCCGCCGGCCACGACATGGCCGCGCTGCAGCCGCTGGCGATCTTCCACGAGCCCGAGGGCACGACAGGAGTGGTCGCGCTGGAGCGCGCGCAGTCGGCCGGCCTGCCGATTCAGCTGCGCGCCGCCTGGCTGACCCTGGCCGTGCCGTCGCGGCTCGACGACGTCGGGCTCACCGCCGCGGTGGCCCGCGCGCTGGCCGATGCCGGGATCGCCTGCAACGTGATCGCCGCGGTCCACCACGACCATCTGTTCGTGCCGGTCGAGCAGGCCGACGCGGCGCTGGCGGCGTTGAGCGCGCTGCAGCACGCCGCCTGAGCCAGGCCGCGCCTGGGGCGCCTCAGGGCTCGCGCCACTCGATGCGTGCGCCCAGTGCGACCAGGTTCTCGACGAACATCGGATGAGCGCGCCGGATCGGCGCGGCATGCCGGATCACCGAGCGGCCCTCGATGCTGGCGGCCACCATCAGCAGCGCGATCGCGACGCGGATGATGTAGGGGCTCTCGACTTCGGCCGGCGACAGCGGCTTGCCGCCGAACGTGATCACGCGGTGCGGATCGGACAGGAAGGTCTGCGCGCCGAACTTCGCCAGCTCGCTGGTCCAGCCGAGCGCGCCGTCGTACACCTTGTTCCAGAACAGCATGCTGCCTTGCGCACGCACGCCCAGCGCGATGAAGATCGGCAGCAGGTCCGCGCTCAAGTACGGCCACGGCGCGGCCTCGATCTTCTGCAGCAGGTTGCGCGTGAACGGCTCGCGCACCTTGAGGCCTCCCTCGAGCACCGCGCGCGACCAGCCGCGCTCGTGCGTCACATAAACGCCGAGCTTGGCCAGGCTGCGGTCGATCAGCGCGCAGTTTTCGGGCTGCGGGTTCTTCACCGTCACGTCACCGCCGGTGATCGCCGACAGCGCCAGGAAGGTGGTGACTTCGTGGAAGTCCTCGTCGAAACGATGCTCACCGCCGTCGAGCGACTCGACGCCGGTGATGTGCAGCGTCGACGTGCCGACGCCTTCGATGCGCGCCCCGAGGCGGTTCAGGAAGCGGCAGAACTCCTGCACGTGCGGCTCGCACGCCGCGTTCACCAGCGTCGAGCGGCCGCGCGCCAGCGCCGCGCACAGCACGAAGTTCTCGGTGGTGGTGACCGACGCGTAGTCGAGCCAGTGGCTGGTGGCCTGCAGCGGCCGGTGCACGTCGAGCAGCCAGCCGTCGTCGCCGCGCTCGATGCGCGCGCCGAAGCGCTCGAACACTTCGACGTGTGGATCGATCTCGCGCACGCCGAGCGTGCAGCCGCGCACTTCGTCTTCGATGCGTGCCTGGCCGAAGCGCGTCAGCAGCGCAGGCACCAGCAGGATCGACGAGCGCATCGCCTGTGGCAGCCGCGCGCTGCGCGCGTCGAAGCTGCTGTCGCGGTGTTCGATCTCGACCACGCCGCTGGCGAAGTCGGCCTGCACGCGGCTGCCCATCGACTCGAACACCTCGAGCAGGCGCTTGGCGTCGGTGATCTCGGGCACGCGCAGCAGGCGCACCGGCCGCCGCGTCAGCAGCGTCGCCGCCAGGATCGGCAGCACCGCGTTCTTGTTGGCCGAAGGTTCGATGCGGCCCAGCAGCGGCGCGCCGCCTTGCACGATGAGGTCGGACATGCGAGACAGGTTCGATGGTGGTGAAGGCCCCATCGTGCATGCCGGCCGTGAAACCGGGGTGAAGCGTGTGAAACAGGCGTGAAGCGCGCGCCGCGCCGCATCAGGCGCGCTTGCAGACCTCGCGGCGATCCTGAGCGATCACCCATTCGCCGCCAGCCTTGAGACAAACCTCTTTGGCCATGTCGCGCCGTTCGCGGATGCGGTCGGGGGCGGTCGCCACTCGGAACGCCGCCGACACAGCGGCGCCGACGATGATCAGCGCGACGATGGTCCAGGCGATGCGGATGCCCATGCGGTGAACTCCTGCCGCGCCGGCTGCCCGCCACGGCGTTGATTGATTGTGCTTCAAAAGCACGAACGATGCCTGAGCGGAACTTGAACCGCGCCCGCCGCACTCGCAACACACCGATACAGCTTGGTCCATCGCAGCCCGTGGAAGCGGACGGACGACCGGGCATGCGACCCGTGGAGGCGACGATGACCCGACTTCCCCCGTGGAACCTGGAGGCGATCCGCAGCCATTTCGTGTTTCCGGCGCATGGCCGCGTGGTCACCAACAACGCCGCCAGCACGCAGCCGCCGCGCGCGCTGCTGGCGCTGTACCAGACGCTCGCGCCGGCGTACGAGAACGTGCACCGCGGCCAGTCCGACGCCTCGCAGATCACCACCGAGCGCTTCGAGGCCGCCTACGACGACATCGCGCGCTTCATCGGTGCACCCAGCCGCCGCAACATCGTGGTGGTGCGCAACACCACCGAGGCGCACAACACGGTGATGTACTCGCAGATGAGCGAGTTCCGCGATGGCGACAACGTCGTCACGACGACGATGGAACACAACTCCAACTACGTGCCGTGGTACGCGATGTGCCGCGACATCCTGCCGCGCTTCGGGCGCCGCGTGGAGTACCGCCTGGCGCGCTTCCACCCCGAGACCGGCGAGCTCGACCTCGATCACCTGGCCTCGCTGATCGACAGCCGCACCAAGCTGGTGTGCTGCACCGGTGCGTCGAACTTCTTCGGCACCAAGAACCCGCTGCCAACGATCCGCGCGCTCGCGAATCGCAGCGGCTACGCGCAGCCCACCGGCGAGCAGCGCTCGCTGCTGTTGGTGGACGGGGCGCAGTTGGTGCCCGGCACGTTCGTCGATGTGCAGGCGCTCGACGTCGACTACCTGTCGTTCTCGTTCCACAAGATGCTGGCGCCCTTCGGGGTCGGCGTGCTGTACGCGAAGGAGCACCTGCTCAAGCACTCGCTGCC
>Ga0207675_100000249_pt1 | contig 51517 bp, 54 predicted proteins | sample KBSSwiS42_FD_184305 | JGI IMG/M metagenome (GOLD analysis project Ga0207675, IMG submission 184305) | Switchgrass rhizosphere microbial communities from Kellogg Biological Station, Michigan, USA - KBS Switchgrass S4-2 (SPAdes) (version 2) | ecosystem: Host-associated > Plants > Roots >...
GCGCCGGGGCGGAGCATCAGATGATAGGTGTTGGCGAGGATAATGTCGGCGCCCGAAGCCTCGACATCCTCCGGGAACATGGCCTTGACCGTGGCGCCGGTGCCGACCGGCATGAAGGCAGGGGTGCGCACGACCCCGCGCGGCGTGGTGATAATGCCAGTTCGCGCAGCGCCGTCCCGCGCTTTGACCACAAAGGAGAAGCGCTCAGTCATGAGGCGGGACGGGCCGGACTGAGCAGGCAGGCATCGCCATAGGAATAGAAGCGATAGCGCTCCGCGACGGCATGGGCGTAAGCGCGCTTCATGAGATCGAGCCCTGAGAAGGCGGAAACCAGCATGAACAGGGTAGAACTCGGCAGATGGAAATTGGTCAAGAGACGATCGGCGATGCGGAAGCGATAGCCAGGGGTGATGAAGAGGCTCGTCTCACCGGCAAACGGCGCGAGCTTGCCGTTATCGGTAGCCGCGCTCTCCAAAAGCCGCAAGGAAGTCGTGCCGACGACGACGATCTTTCCTCCCCTCGCCTTCACCTGGTTCAGAGCTTCCGCTGTCTCGGCCGAGACCATGCCGCGCTCGGGATGCATCACGTGGCTCTCGGTATCGGCAGCCCGCACCGGCAGGAATGTGCCAGGCCCCACATGCAGCGTAACGAAATGGCTTGAGATGCCGCGCGCGTCGAGAGCCTCCATCAGCCTTTCGGTGAAATGCAGCCCGGCGGTGGGCGCGGCGACGGCGCCCTCGTCCCGCGCGAACAGCGTCTGATAGTCGGTCCGGTCCTGGTCGTCGGGAGCGCGGCGCGAGGCGATGTAGGGCGGCAGCGGCATGGCGCCCTGAGCTTTGATTGCCTCGTCGAGGGCTGCGCCGGAAAGATCGAAAACGAGCGTCACCTCGCCCTCTTCTCCCCGCGCCTCGACCGTGGCTGCAACCTCGCCGAGGAGGCAGACATTGCTTCCGTTTCCGAACACAATGCGGTCGCCGGGTTTTAATCGCTTCGCCGGTCGCGCCAAAGCGAGCCAGCGGCAGTCGTCGATCCGCTCGATGAGAGTCACCGAGATATGCGCTGATGCGTTGTTGCGCGCGCGCATACCGTGAAGTTCGGCTGGGATCACCTTGGTGTCGTTGAACACGAGCGCATCGCCGGGCGACAGCAGCTCAGGCAAATCCAAGATCGCCCTGTCGGTAACGGGATCGGCGCGTGCGGGATCAACGACCAGAAGTCGCGCGGCATCGCGCGGCACCGCAGGGCGCAACGCGATCAGTTCATCAGGCAGATGGAAATCGAACGCATTGACGCGCACGAAACTAGGCTGCGTCGGCGGCGACCCGTACCGAGATCATCTTGTCGGGCTTGGCCGGAGGCTCGCCACGGGCGAGCTTGTCGACATTTTCCATGCCATCGACCACCCGCCCCCACACCGTGTACTGACGGTCGAGAAAGGTCGTGTCGCCGAAGCAGATGAAGAACTGGCTGTCGCCCGAGTCAGGCGACTGCGCGCGCGCCATCGACACCGCGCCGCGGGTATGCGGCTCGGCATTGAACTCCGCGCGAAGCTTCTGCCCCGAGCCGCCGCGCCCAGTGCCGGTCGGATCGCCGGTCTGGGCCATGAAGCCGTCGATCACCCGGTGGAACACCACGCCGTCATAGAAGCCTTGGCGGGCGAGCTCCTTGATGCGCGCGACGTGGTTCGGGGCGAGATCGGGGCGCATCTCGACGGTGACGGGGCCCTTGGTCGTCTCGATGATGAGCGTGTCTTCCGGTTGTGCCATGGGACGGGTCCTCCTGAGGGGCGGCCTATTTCACGATAGTCGCCGTCTTGATGTAATCGAGCTGGGGAAACGCCTTTTCGAGGTAAGCGTTGCCAAGGCTCTGCACGATGCCTTGGTTCGGACCATGGCCTTTGGGCGAGCCCTCGCCATAGCCGGCATAGAGCGAATCCACCACGTCCATGCCCGAGATCGCTTTGCCGAACGGGGAAAAGCCCTGGCCGTCGAGCGCTGCGTTATCGCCGAAATTGATGAACACTTGCGTGGTGCGTGTATCCGGACCTGCGGTGGCGAAGGTGATCATCCCGCGTGTGTTGCTTTGCTTGACCGGATCGTCGGGGATGTTCGCGTCCTGCCACACCTGCGAAATCTTGGGATTCCCGTTGATGCCGAACTGCACCATGAAGTCACTAATCACACGGAAGAAGCGTGCGTCGTTATAGAAGCCGTTCTCGACGAGATTGTAGAAGCGGTCGGCGCCATTCGGCGCCCAGTCGCGATGCACTTCGACCACGAAGCTGCCTTTGCTCGTGTCGAACTTCACTTTGTAAACGTCGGGCGCCTTCTCGTCGAGGCTTGCCGGATTTGAGAGATCTCCCGCTAAGCTTGGCGAGTGCGCGCCGAAGATGGCGAGCGCGAAAGCGAACGCGAAGACGATGGCTGCCTGAATTCTCATGAGACCTCCTTGGGAAGGGACCGGCTATCCGGCAAATTTCTTTTCGAGAGCCGCGCTCACGACCTTCGGTACGAATGCCGAGACGTCGCCGCCCATTGCAGCAATCTGACGAACGAGACTGGCCGCGATGTGCCTTATGTCGGGCGACGAAGCCAAAAAAACCGTCTCGATCTCGGAGGCAAGCGCAGCATTCATGCCCGCCATCTGCATTTCATGATCGAAGTCGCCGGCATCGCGGAGCCCGCGAATGATAACCGTGGCACCAGCCTCCCGCGCAGCATCGACCGTCAGCCCGTCATAAGTGGTCACGTCGAACGTTAAGCCGATCTCCTTCGCCACCGGATTCAGAACCTCGTCCGCAAGCTTCACGCGCTCCTTCACCAAGAACAAAGGCTCCTTCCTGTGATGCGTGCCGATGGCAATGACCAGCTTATCGACGAGACGCGCCGCCCGCCGCACGATATCCACGTGGCCGAACGTGACGGGATCGAAGCTACCGGGATAAAGGCCCACGCGCATATTCAAGCTCCAGGCGCGAGGGCCGCGTCATCGACGGGATGCCCAGCCGCGTGAGCCTCTTCTAGCCGCGCAAGTTGGGAATCGGCAAGGGCGCTTATTCAGGCGGCAGATCGTTCCCGTTCTCGGTCGAAGCTTCCTCGCCGCCATTCTCGTCGGGGATGTGCTCGACCGAGACCACCCGTTCGCCGACTCCCGTCGAGAACACAATCACGCCTTGGGTCGAGCGGCCCATCATCGAGATGTCCTCGACCGGCACGCGGATAAGCTGGCCGCCGTCGGTGACGAGCATGATCTGGTCGCTGTCCTCGACGGGGAATGAAGCGATCAACTTGCCGTTTCGCTCATTGACCACCATGGCGATGATGCCTTTCCCGCCGCGCCCAGAGATGCGGTACTCATAGGCGGATGTGCGTTTGCCGTAGCCGTTCTCGGACACGGTCAGCACGAATTCCTCATGCGCGCTGAGTTCGGCGTAACGCTCGGGGCTCAGCACCACAGCCTCTTCGCCGTTGCTCTCTGCCTCCATGTCCTGCTCGGGCTCTGCCCCGCCGCGCCTGATAGTGTTGGCCTGGCGGATATAGGCGGCGCGCTCCGCCGGGGAGGCCTCGATATGGGCGAGGATCGCCATGGAGATGACCTGGTCGCCTTTGGCGAGCTTGATGCCACGCACGCCCGGAGACTCGCGACCCTTGAACACGCGCACGTCGGAGACCGGGAAGCGAATGGCCTGGCCCTCGGCGCTAGTGAGGAGCACGTCGTCCTGCTCACCGCAGATCTGCACGCCGACGATGTGGTCGCCGGGATCGAGCCGCATGGCGATCTTGCCGTTCTGCCGCACCTCGATGAAGTCCGACAGTTTGTTCCGCCTCACGCTGCCGTAATTCGTGGCAAACATCACATCGAGCTTCGCCCACGAGCCTTCGTCCTCCGGCAGCGGCAAGATGGTGGTGATGGTCTCGTCCTTGTCGAGCGGCAGGAGATTGACCAGCGCCTTGCCGCGTGCTTGCGGCGCCGCTTGCGGCAGGCGCCACACCGTCATCTTGTAGGCCATGCCGCGCGAGGAGAAGAACAGCACCGGCGTGTGGGTACTGGCGATGAAGATGCGGGTGACGAAATCCTCGTCGCGCGTAGCCATACCGGAGCGGCCCTTGCCACCACGCCGCTGCGCGCGATAGGCGGACAGCGGAACGCGCTTGATGTAGCCCTTGTGGCTGACGGTGACGACCATGTCCTCGCGCTGGATCAGGTCCTCGTCCTCGACCTCGCCTTCCATCTCGAGAATCTCGGTGCGGCGCGGCGTGCCGAACTCGGCTTTGATGGCGTTGAGCTCCTGCTTGATGATGGCGACGATGCGGGCTCTAGAGCGCAAAATATCGAGATAGTCACCGATCTCGGCGCCGAGCGTCTTGAGCTCATCGCCGATCTCGTCGCGGCCGAGCGCGGTGAGGCGCTGGAGGCGGAGATCGAGGATGGCTCGGGCCTGCTCGTCTGAGAGGCGGTAGGTGCCCTTTGCCGACACTTTGTGCCGGGGATCGGCGATCAGCTCGACAAGCGCGACCACGTCCTTTGCCGGCCAGTCGCGCGTCATCAACTGCTCGCGCGCCATCGAGGGATCAGGCGCCTTGCGGATCACCGCGATCACCTCGTCGATATTGGCGACAGCGATGGCGAGGCCGACCAGGATATGCGCACGCTCCCGCGCCTTCTTGAGCAGGAACTTGGTGCGCTTGCCGACCACCTCCTCGCGGAAGTCGGTGAAGGCGCGGATCAAGTCCTTGAGGTTGAGCTGCTCAGGCTTGCCGCCGATAAGCGCCACCATGTTGCAGCCGAATGTTGATTGCAGTGTCGAGAACCGGTACAGCTGGTTCAGCACCACGTCGGCCATGGCATCGCGCTTCAGCTCGACCACGACGCGCATGCCTTGGCGGTCAGACTCGTCGCGGATGTCGGCGATGCCCTCGATCTTCTTCTCGCGCACGAGTTCGGCGATCTTCTCGACCATCACCGCCTTGTTCACCTGATAAGGGATCTCGGTGATGACCAGCGCCTCGCGCTCCTTGCGTATGGTCTCGAGCGTCACTCGTCCCCGCATGAGGATCGAGCCACGGCCCTTGTGATAGGCAGAGCGGATGCCAGTCCTTCCGAGGATCAGGCCTCCGGTCGGAAAGTCAGGACCAGGAATGATCTCGGCGAGCTCGTCGATGGTAATGGCCGGATTGTCGAGATGGGCGATGCAGGCGTCGATCACCTCGCCGAGATTATGCGGCGGGATGTTGGTCGCCATGCCGACGGCGATGCCGCCCGCGCCGTTGACCAGGAGGTTGGGAAACTTGGCGGGCAGGACCGTGGGTTCTTCGAGCCGGTCGTCGTAGTTCGGCCTGAAGTCGACGGTCTCCTTATTGAGATCGTCGAGCAAATATTGGGCGATCTTGGAGAGCCGCGCCTCGGTGTAGCGCTCTGCTGCCGGCGGGTCGCCATCGACCGAGCCGAAATTGCCCTGGCCGTCGATCAGCGGCACGCGCATAGAGAACTCCTGCGCCATGCGCACCAGGGCGTCGTAAATGGCGAGATTGCCGTGTGGGTGGAAGTCGCCCATCGTGTCGCCCACCACCTTGGACGACTTCATGTGCTTCTTGTTCCACTCAAGCCCGAGCCGCTGCATGGCGTAGAGGATGCGGCGGTGCACCGGCTTGAGGCCGTCGCGCACGTCTGGCAGCGCACGCGACACGATCACGCTCATTGCGTAATCGAGATACGAGCGCTTCATCTCATCGATGAGCGAGATAGGCCTGATGTCGGAGGGACCCGGGCCCTCGACCTCTGTGTTGTCGTCGTCAGCCAAAGAAAGAGAAAGCCTGTTCTAGAGGTGAGCGAGCAGCGTAAATGCTATCGCTCGCGGGAGAAAAAGCCCCGCTCTGAGTCAACAGCGCGCGCCGCGCGATGATTCTGTATAGCTGATTTGGGGCCCGCTCGGCAACCGCGCAAGCCACACTCGCGAGTGTTAATTCCTTGTTATATTCCAATTGGTTGCCGACCATTTTCGGCCGTCCCTGTTCTCCGTTTCGGGATGGAATTCGTCAGCCGTCGGAGGGTGTGCACAAACCCCAAAAAGACGGAACGATCGACTCCCCGCGACGTTGTGTCACTAGGCGGCGCGAGGCCTTCTTTCCCGCGCGTCACCCCCGTTTGATGAGCAATAGTGTAAGGGAGCGAATCATGAATCGACTTCTTGCATGCACGGCTGTCGGCCTGTTTTTGGGCCTCGCGCCGGCTGTGGCAGAGACACAACTGCCGCCCCCGGACCAGCCCGCGTTAGACAAGTCGGCACAACCTTCCGAGGCGATGCCGGCGCAGCCTTCCACGCCTCAGGCAGCGATGCCCGGCAATCTGGATGCTGCGACCGAAGGCCAGGCGCCACAAGCTCCGGGCCAGTCTTCGCAGATGACGCCTGAGGCTTCACCTCTGGACCAGGCGTCGCCGTCAGCGCCGCCCGCTCTAGACGAGGCAAATCCTTCGTCGCAATCTTCGGAGATGCCGAAATCTTCAGAGGCACCGAGTTCCGCTGAGCTTCCGAAGTCGGCCGAGGCAACCCCTTCGGGTGCTCAATTCCTCACCAAGCAGGAAAGCAGCGACTGGCTCGTCGGTAACCTCATCGGCAAGTCGGTGGTGAATGCCGACAATGAGTCGATTGGCGACGTGAACGACCTCGTCACCGACCAAAACGGCAAGATCATCGCCATCGTGGTTGGCGCCGGCGGTTTCCTCGGCATCGGCGAGAAGGACGTCGCCATCCGTTTCGAGGACGTCAAGCTCGCTCGCGACGAGAATAACGACGTCAAGATCATCGCCGATCTCGACAAAGAGACGCTCGCCTCGGCGCCGGACTATCAGACGCTCGACGAGCAGCAGGTGACGGTCGGCGAACGAAGCGACCAGGATACGTCGAGATAGCAAACCGGTTTGATTGCAAGCTTGTTCTTGAGCCCGGCCGCCGGCCGGGCTCTTTTTTCTGTGGAAGCCTTCTGTCAGAACGGGATTTCGTCGTCGAGCTCCTTGTCGAAGGAACTTCCCCCGCTTTTGCCGCCGCCACCGCTGAACGGCCCGGAGCGGCCGAAGTCTCCTCCTCCACGCGGCTCGCTTTCGCCCATGCCGTCGCGCTGTCTGCCATCCAGCATGGTCAGCTCGCCGCGATATTGCTGCAGCACGACTTCCGTCGAATACCTGTCCTGACCGGACTGGTCCTGCCATTTGCGCGTCTGGAGCTGTCCCTCGATATAAACCTTAGATCCCTTTTTCAAATATTGCTCGGCCACCCGCGCCAAATTTTCATTGAAGATGACCACGCGATGCCACTCGGTGCGCTCCTTGCGCTCACCGGTTCCCTTGTCACGCCAGCTTTCGCTGGTGGCGAGGCGCAGATTGACGATGGGTCGCCCATCTTGCGTTTGACGCACCTCTGGATCGGCCCCGAGATTGCCGACCAGGATGACCTTGTTGACCGATCCAGCCATGTCACGAACTCCCCACGGAAATCGCTACTCTACCGCCCGCTCCCCGCGGTGAGCGCGGCGGAAGACGCCCTGTCCAGCCTGTCCACAGCCTGGGGCTCGTTAACCTTTGTACCTGTTTTGTTCCACAGAGTCCACCTGGCATCTTGAGATTTCCCGAGGCACGTCCTATGCCTAGCTAAAGCAACAAGGAATGGATTTTTTGGCAGCGCGTCCGGCATGAGGGCTTGCTCGCCTCAACCGGGACGAGGGACACATGCAGCGGCCGATCGAGCAAAAACAGCACCCCAAGCGCCGTCCGGCGGCGCGGCGCGATCCTCGCGTCAAAATCCTGGGCTTTAACGCTCGGCAATGGCCCTTCATCTTCGTGCTTTTGGGCAACTGGCTGTTTGCCGGCCTGTTCTTCGGTATTGTCAAACTCTTCTGGCATTGGACACCTGACGCCTGGAGTGTCGGCGACCGCATCGCGCTCGTCATCAAGGACGCGGTCTTTGCCATTCTGCCGGCGGTGCTCGCCATCTGCATCGTCGCGGCGCAGCGTCTCGATCCATCCATGTTCGTTGGACGCACGCCTAAGCCCAACTCGGCGGTCGATATCAACAACCGCTTTATCCTCAACACCGTCGAGCAGTTCATTCTTTATTTCATCGGCAATGCCGGTCTCGCCCTCTACTGCCCGCTCGAGGAAGCGCGCACGCTGATCATCCTCACCATACTGTTCGGCATGGGTCGCGTGCTGTTCTGGGTCGGCTATCACTATAACCCGTATGTGCGGGCGTTCGGCTTCGGCATCACTTTCTATCCGACCGTCGCCGTCTATCTCTGGCTCATCCTCTACGTGGTATTTGGCATCCACGTCGATCTCTGAGGGTCACCTCGCCTGCTGCCAGTGCAGGATCGAGTCGAGCGGCCATAAGAACATGATGACGTTGAGAGTCAGGTTGTCCCTGATCATGGCGCCGACGAAGATCTCGAGCGCGAGCCCGATCGTGACGGTGAGCCAGACCGGTAGCCGCCAGGCGAGGAAGAATCCGAGCACCATAAATAGAATGTCGCTTATCGAGTTGATGACGCTATCACCATAATAGTCGAGGGCGATGGTCGCCTCACGGTAGCGGTTGATGGCGAAGGGCGTGTTCTCCAGCACCTCCCAGGATGCCTCGATGACCACGGCAAGCACGAGGCGCGTGCCGAGCGACATCGGCACGAAGCGCGAGATCAGCCAGAGCAGCCCGTAGAAGAGGAAGCCGTGGATGATGTGCGACGGCGTGTACCAGTCGATCAGGTGCTGTGAGTTCTCGGCGCTTTGAACGTCGAAATGCCAAAGCTTGACGTAGCCGCATTTGCAGATGAGCGGATGGCCCATCAGGTACTCGGCGAGCGCCGCGGCGAGGATGATGCCGGCGGCGGCTGCGATATGCGTGCGGCTGACTCCCATGGGGCGTGCATCTAGGCCGAAAACCGTGCGCTCATCACTCATACTACTCGGGTGGACTCCGAGAGATGAAAGCGCCGGCCGCAGTCCAAGCTCTTTATCGACGTCCCGGCTGATTGGGCACACTGATGTTTACATCCACATAGACAGAGGCCACGCAACGCTGGCTCTTGCGATGACTACTGCCAGTGTGCCACCGCCTCCCTTGGATTTTTGCGTCTTCAATCTCGCTTAAATAGATGCAGCGCCATTCGCCTTTAGTGGGAAGCTTTCGAGAACTCCCCCCGCCAAACTGATAAACAAGCGCCACCTCGCGACCACCCGTGTGCCCAAGGATGTGGGGACAGAATTCGCGATGGTGGCCCTTGTAGAGACAGGTAATCTGGTGCTGGTTGAGAATGGCGCGATGGAACAGCTGAAACAAGCCACTGTGTCCAGAGCGGATCACCTCAAATGACCTATCGCGGCGGGCACCATATCGGTAGATGCTGAAGTCATTGTCGAAGCTCGCAACTCGAACGATCCCGAGCCGCTCCATGACGGCAAAGCTTGTGCGGTCGACGATCGAGAATGCTTGTTCAGGAAATGTCACGCCAATCGCCCAGGCAGCGCGCAGGTCAGCGGCCGTGACGAGTTCAATCCGGACTCCGGCCTGTTGGAGCTGCTGCCAAAAGTGGTCGGCAACGTCCCGGCGATAGCGGCTATTCAGGAGTAGCCAAGTCTCCACTAGCACATGATCCGTGGTGACTTGCTCAACTGAAGGCGTCGTTCTTAGAATTCCCTTGGCGCGCTCATTGTCTCGGTCGCGTCTGGCCGCTGCGGCGAACCACACCGATGAATCAACGAACAGGCTCACTGTTCAGTCTTCAGACGCGCTACCCACTTTCTGCGCCCGACCTTGCCCATGTGGTCGTTCCACACCGCATCGCCGATCATCTTATCTTTATCCCGCGATATTGGTTTCCGGATCCTCGAAAACCAGGGATATATCCGTCTTGCGCTGTTTCAATTCTCTCAGGTTGAGGGCAAGCAGTCGTCGCGCGTATTCTGCGGATGAGATTCGCCGTTCCTCAGTCTTGGCTTGGGCGCGGGCCCCTGCATCTCAGGGTCGAGCGTTAGCCGAGTTAGTGCCTTTATAATGGCAACATCATACCATCATGATAATGGCAACATCATACCATCATGAAATAGCCGGAACAATCTCAAGCGCGCAAGCCTCGAGAACCTGGCTCCCTACCCTTGCCGCGCAACCTGTTGGGGACTAAGCCTTTGCAGGGCTTGCCGAACGGCCCCCTTGCCCCGACATTGCGTGAAGAATGACCTCCAAATTCATCTCCATCCGCGGCGCGCGGGAGCACAACCTCAAGAACATCTCCCTCGACCTGCCACGCGAGAAGCTTGTCGTGCTGACCGGCCTGTCCGGCTCGGGCAAGAGCTCGCTCGCCTTCGACACCATCTATGCCGAAGGCCAGCGCCGCTATGTCGAGTCGCTCTCGGCCTACGCCCGCCAGTTCCTCGACATGATGCAGAAGCCGGACGTCGACCACATCGAAGGCCTGTCTCCGGCGATCTCCATCGAGCAGAAGACCACCTCGCGGAACCCGCGCTCCACGGTCGGCACGGTCACCGAGATCTACGACTATATGCGGCTCCTTTGGGCGCGGGTCGGCATCCCCTATTCTCCGGCGACCGGCCTCCCCATCGAAAGTCAGACCGTCAGCCAGATGGTCGACCGGGTGCTGGCGCTGCCCGAAGGCACACGGCTCTATCTGCTCGCGCCGATCGCGCGCGGGCGGAAGGGCGAGTACCGCAAGGACTTTGCAGACCTTCAGAAGAAAGGCTTCCAGCGCGTCAAAGTCGACGGCAAGTTCTACGAGGTCGCCGAGGTCCCTGCCCTCGACAAGAATGTGAAGCACGACATCGACGTGGTGGTGGACCGCATCGTGGTCCGTCCCGACATGAGCGCGCGGCTCGCCGATAGCTTCGAGACGGCGCTCGCCTTGAGCGACGGCATCGCCGTCGCCGAGTTCGCCGACAAGGGTGCTGCCACCGACGCGCAGTCGCCAGCTCTGACGGGGCGCACGGGACAGTCCTATGCCGAGCAGGTCGCGCTCGATGCCAGGATCAAGACCGGGATGGGCGCCGATCAGGAGCGGATCATCTTCTCGGCGAAGTTCGCCTGCCCGGTGTCCGGCTTCACCATCGAGGAGATCGAGCCGCGCCTGTTCTCGTTCAACAACCCCTACGGCGCGTGTCCCGAATGCGACGGGCTCGGCACCGAGCTGTTCTTCGAGCCCGAGCTGATCGTGCCCGACGAGAGTTTGAGCCTCGCCCGCGGCGCCATCGCGCCCTGGGCCCGCACGCAGGCCACCTCGCCCTACTACCAGCAGACGCTCGAATCCCTCGCCCGCGCCTACCGCCAGCCCATGACCAAGCCGTGGAAATCGCTCTCCCAGGAGTTCCGCGACGTGATCCTCAACGGCTCGGGCGACGACGAGATCACCTTCACCTATGACGACGGCGTGCGCCACTACTCGACCACCAAGCCGTTCGAGGGCGTGATCAACAATATCGAGCGGCGCTGGCGCGAGACCGAATCCTCGTGGGTGCGGGAAGAGCTGTCGCGCTATCAGTCCGACCAGTATTGCGAGGCGTGCAAGGGCTATCGCCTCAAGCCGCAGGCGCTGGTGGTGAAGATCGCCGGGCTGCATATCGGCGAGGTCTGCGACATGTCGATCAGGGAAGCTTGCCGCTGGTTCGACGAGCTGCCGGAGAAGCTCACGCCTAAGCAGAACGAGATCGCCGCGCGCATCCTGAAAGAGATCCGCGAGCGGCTGTGCTTCTTGAACGATGTCGGCCTCGACTACCTCACGCTTGCCCGCTCATCCGGCACGCTGTCGGGCGGCGAGAGCCAGCGCATCAGGCTCGCCTCGCAGATCGGCTCGGGGCTCACCGGCGTGCTTTACGTGCTCGACGAGCCCTCCATCGGCCTGCATCAGCGCGACAATGCCCGGCTGCTAGAAACCCTGAAATCGCTGCGCGACATGGGCAACTCGGTGCTCGTGGTGGAGCATGACGAGGAGGCGATCCTCACCGCCGACCATGTGGTGGACATGGGGCCCGGCGCCGGCGTGCATGGCGGAGAGGTGGTGGCGCAAGGCACGCCCGAGCAGGTGATGGCGAACTCAGAGAGCCTCACCGGCCAATATCTCACCGGCTTCAAGCAGATCCCGAGCCCGAAGGAGCGGCGCAAGCCGACCCGCGGCCGCCGCCTCACCGTGCACGGCGCCCGCGCCAACAATCTCAAGAACATCACCGTGGACGTGCCCCTCGGCCTGTTCACCGCGGTGACCGGCGTCTCCGGCGGCGGCAAGTCCACCTTCCTCATCGAGACGCTCTACCGCGCCGTCGCGCGCAAGCTCAACGGCGCGCGCGAGATGGCCGGCGAGCACGACGAGCTCGAAGGCATCGAGCAGCTCGACAAGGTGATCGACATCGACCAGTCGCCGATCGGCCGCACCCCGCGCTCGAACCCAGCCACCTATACTGGCGCCTTCACCCCCATCCGCGAATGGTTCGCCGAGCTGCCCGAGGCCAAGACACGCGGCTACAAGCCCGGCCGCTTCTCCTTCAACGTCAAAGGCGGGCGCTGCGAGGCTTGCCAAGGCGACGGCGTGATCAAGATCGAGATGCACTTCCTGCCCGACATCTACGTCACCTGCGACGTGTGCAAGGGCAAGCGCTACGATCGCGAGACGCTGGAGATCAAGTTCAAGGGCAAGTCGATCGCCGACGTTCTCGACATGACGGTCGAGGAGGCCGCCGAATTGTTCAAGGCGGTGCCTTCGGTGCGCGATAAGCTGCTCACGCTGGCGCGCGTCGGCCTGGGCTATATCCATGTCGGCCAGCAGGCAACCACGCTGTCGGGCGGCGAGGCGCAGCGCATCAAGCTGTCCAAGGAGCTGTCGAAGCGTGCCACCGGCCGCACGCTCTATATCCTCGACGAGCCGACCACGGGCTTGCACTTCCACGACGTGGCCAAGCTGCTGGACGTGCTGCACGAGCTGGTCGACCAGGGTAACACCGTGGTCGTGATCGAGCACAATCTCGAAGTGATCAAGACCGCCGACTGGATCGTGGACCTAGGCCCCGAGGGCGGCGACGGCGGCGGCGAGGTGGTCGCGGTCGGCACGCCCGAGGAGATCGCCGCCAATCCGCGCAGCTACACCGGGCAATATCTCAAGCAGGTGCTGAAGCGCCGGCCCTCAGCCAAGGCCGCGAAGCGCCCCGCTGAAGCCGCGGAGTAATCCGCTCCTGACTGGAGCGACGATACAATCGAGACGTGAAGGAAGCTTGTGTTGTGTCGCCTAGTCTTGTTCGTCGGTAGCCGTCACCGCTCGTTTCCATTTACGCGGAATGCGTTGCTGCGGAAATTTCTTTACCGCTTCCCCGTAGAGCAGCTTCGCCTCAATGCTACTCCGCTTTCGCAAGGCATCCGCCAGCCAGCTCCACGTGGCGAAATTATCGGAAAACCTTGCTTTGGCTTCACGAAGTAGATCGAGAGCTTCCTGCTCGCGGCCATGTCGCTCGTACAATTCGGCGAGCCATTTCCAAGGTGCGAGCTCGTCCGACCTGAGCTGAGCCTCTTTATAAACTTCCTCAGCCTCAACGAGCCTGCCGAGGCTTGTCAGAGCAGAGCCGAGCCAACGATATGGCGCTGCCATGGAAGGCTGGCGATCTATAGCTTCTCTATAAATGCCAATTGCTCCCCCATGATCGCCAGAAGCCCACAGGGCATCGCCTAGCCACTTCCATGTGGCGATATCGCCTATCGCGCGATTTGGCAGCGGCATTTCTATAATCGTTGGATGCCCGCAACACGTCCGGGCATGACGGCATCGGCAGAGAATGGAAGCCAGACCGACGTGCGTGATGCGCGGTCGTGACCCAGTGACGCGCAGCCGGTGTCCGCCTCACACAGCGCCTAGCTGGCGGAACAGATTGTAGCGGTCGTACTCGACCCAGTCCTCAACGAGCTTGTCGCCCGCGAAGCGGCCCATGATCATGACCGTCCAGGTCGCCTTCCGGCCCGTGGGCGCGATGTCTTCCCAATTCCCGCGCTGGGTCGCGCGCCAGGTCCCTCTCCACACGCCCTTGTCGCCGGCGAAGAAGATGTCCTCCAGCGTATAGGAGGCGTCGGGAAAGGCGGCGAAGAATCCGGCCATGGCGTCCCTCCAGACGGGCAGGCCATGCAGCGTCCGGTCGCCGAGCCAGTGCGAAACGAGATCGGCGTCGAGATATTTGTCGAGGCGGGACACATCATGCCCGTTGAACACCTCATCGAGATATTTGCGCACTAACGCTTCACGCCGATCTTGGGACATCGCCGCCTCTCCTCCGTTGTGGCGGCAGAGCTATAGCATGGTTCATTCGGCCTTCCCGCCGCCGGGGCGTGTCATGCCCACGCAAGCGGGCATCCAGTAACCACTGATCTTCGTGATTGCGCACGGCATGAATTACTGGATTGCCGGGTCAAGCCCGGCGATGACAAGTGAAAATAATCGTGGGTTATCACCGGCCCGCGAACCTCGCGTACATTCGCATCGCCCCGTCCGTTCAAGGGCGTTCTCGCGAGGCGTCGCGGTGAGCGGGACGAGGTGCGGCGCCTGCGCGCACATGTACGCAACACGAGCTCCCGGGCGGTGCCGGAGCTTCCTCCGGGGCCACTAGGAGTCCCCGCCAGGAACTGGCTGACACCCCGGCAGGCGATTCGAGGCGATGCCGGCGGCGAAAAGCAGGGCCCGTAAAGACGTTGAGATTGGCGCGCCGAGAGGCGCCCGCCGTGTTTCCGCAAGGAAGCGCGGAACCATAGGTTTGCGCTTTTCGGCGCGCCATCCCCCTTTCGGGGCGTGCTCCCTCGGGCCAAGCCCGAGGGCAAGCTTTGACAAACCTTCGCGCGGGCGACGCGGCGAAGCGATGAAGCGTGTCGAGGATCATGCCCGGTCGGCGACCCAATAGCCCGAGCAGACGCCTGAGGGCCCGGTGCCGTTCCACTTGCCGCTGCCCTTGACGCGCGTGAACCGTCCGATGCCTTGCGCCTGGCGCGGGCCGGCCACGCCGTTGATCTCGGTCTGTCCCGATCCGTAGATGATGCCGTTCAACGCAATCGGGTGCGCCACGAACTTCCCGCTTGTCGCGGAGATGTGGCCGCCGTTGATGGCGACGCCGATGTTGATCACGCCGCAATGGCCGTTGGTCGTCACGAGGAACATGCGCCAGCTTCCGTCGAACGGCGACGCCGTCGCCGGCACGGTGAAACCGAGGATGGCGAAAGCGGTCGAGAGAACAAAGGCGCGCATGCGATTGCGGATCATGGAACTCCTCATGGTTGCGTCGTTGTCTTCATTGCGAGTTGTTAGTGGCGATGTCATTTCGTCCGGCGGCGGAGCATAGCCGATGAAGCGCGCGGATCAAACTTTGTGGATGGGATCTGCTCCGCGGCGAAAAGTCAGTGGGTCTCGGCTGGCGCTGGCGCGCTCGGCTGGCCGTCCGGCGCGGTCGCCTGATGCACCTCCTTGCGCACCTCTTCCTTCGCGGCGCCGAGCTTCTCGCTTAGCACGCTCCAATTCACGATCGGCCGCGCATCGGACCCGAAATTGTCGATAACGAACAGGACAAGGATGGTGAGGAGGATGCCCGTCAGCACGCCCGTCAGGTAAGGCATGGTAGCCTCCAGAAGTTTCGCGGGGAAGCAAACGCGGCGGCGAACTCGCCAGTTCCTCTCGTTGAATTGTCATTCCCGCGAAAGCGGGAATCCAGAAACCACCGCCAGCGGTAATGGAGTGAGGGCGGTGGTTACTAGATTGCCCGGTCAAGCCGGGCAATGACAAAGAGTCAATCCGCGCTTGACCCGAGCCGGACTCTATTCTGTAACCCGCCCGCAAGGGGCGCGCGCCGCTCCGACCCATCCTGCAAAAAAGAGCCCGCCCGAATGGCAAGTTCGCCGAAACTCTCCGAGGACGTTAAGGGGTTTCTTGACGAGGCCAACGACACGAGCGAGCCGGCCAGGACCGCTTGGCTCGCCTTTCTTTTTCTTCTGACCTACGTGATCGTGACGCTCGCCTCCGTCAGCCACAAGGACCTGCTCCTCAACAGCCCGGTCAGGCTGCCGATCATCAATGCGGACATCCCGCTCGTCGGCTTCTTTCAATATGCGCCGGCGATGCTGTTGCTGGTCTACCTGTCGCTCCTGGTTCAGCACGTCATCGTGGCGCGGAAATATCGCCGCTTCACCGACGCCATTATCCCGCATGAGCTGGAAACCGGCAGCGAGAACCCTGCCCGCGAGCGAGTTCATGCCTACGTGTTCTCGCAGATCCTGGCTGGCCCGAGACCCCACCGCATCACCAAGCTGATGATGCAGCTGATCGTGTACGTGACCTTCGCGCTGCTCCCGATCGCCACGTTGCTCTATTTCCAGATCAAGTTCCTGCCCTACCATGAGATCTGGATCACCTACTGGCATCGCTTCGCAGTGATCCTCGGCTTTGCCATGCTGATCCTGCTTACGCCGATCATGCAGCACGCGCCGCCGAAGCGGAAATGGGACATCCGGCTCGGGCCTCCGGCGGAGGCGTGGGAGGCTTCCGGCCGCCAGGTTGTCATGATCCTTCTGCTTCTGCCCGTCGTCGTCGGCTTCAGCTGGTTGATCGCGACGGTTCCCGATGAATGGATCGACCGGCGTCTCGGCTTCGTCGCGCCGACAAGCGTCGGCATCGGGCCCGCGGATGAGGCAAAGCTCTTGAACCCCATCGTGCGACGCCTGGTCTACGACCGCCTGCCGGACGACGGCAGCAAAGGATGGTGGCGGCGCTGGCTCTTGTCCTATCGCGTCCTCATCGTGGAGGACACCGATCTCGGCGTCGATGAGCCCGCCAAGCTCGTTCTCCGCGAGCGCAATTTTCGCTATGCCCTGCTCAACCGTTCGGACCTTCACCGCGCCGATCTGACCTGGGCGGATCTCCGCGCCGCGCAACTGTGGCGGACGGTGCTCAGGGGCAAGCTCAACGACACCCAGCTTCAGGGCGCGGTGCTGAAAGAGGCGCAGCTTCAGGGCGCACATTTGGCCTCGGCCTCGTTGCAAGGCGCCGATCTCAGTCTCGCCGAGCTGCAGGGCGCCAATTTGAGCTACGCCAAGCTTCAGGGCGCGAATTTAAGAGGCGCGCAGCTTCAGGGCGCCGATCTGCGCTTTGCGCAGCTTCAGGGCGCGGACCTCGAAGGCGCCCAGCTCCAAGATGCCGATCTCGAAGGCGCCGAGCTTCAGGGGACGGTTCTGTCGTCGGCGGAGATTTGGCTCGCCAAATTCCCGCGCGCTCTCGCCGAGCAATCGCCCATGCCCGTCGGCTTGGCCGATGTAAAGATGTCCGCTCCAACGGCGGTCGCCAAAGCGCAACTGAAACAAGGACTCGAAACCGACATCAACGACCTTGAACTGCGCGGCATCGTGATGGCGCGTCTCGATCAGATCCTGAGCAACGAGCCGCAGAATTGGGACGATGCAATGAGCTGGGAGGATTACGCCCGAAGCGCGAAGGCGCCCACACCTCTCGAGCTCGCCAAGTTTCATGCCAAGCTCGCGTGCGACGACACTGACGGCACGATCGCTACAGGCATGGCGGCGCGCGCCAAGGATTTCGAAGCCGGGCATTTCGGCAGAGGCTATGCCAAGCCCTTGGCAGAGGCGCTGCTCGACGAGACCTGCAAGGGCGGCACGGCGCTGACCGCCGAGACGCGGGCGGCGCTGGAGAGTCTCGCTGCGGCGCCTGAGTAAGCTAAAAACTTATCCCCGCCTCTCGATGCGCGCTTACAAGGCCATCACTTCGTCCGTTCAAGGGCGTTCTCGCGAGGCGTCGCGGCGAGCGGGACGAGGTGCGGCGAGGCGCTGAACGGCACCCGCTGCGACCGAAGCCGCAGGATGATTTGCCTAGGGGAGCCTGCGCCCTTTTTAAAATCGGCACCCAGACCGACTGCGGTTACTATCGGCTCGCCGCTATCGCCGGTGCATTATCCCAAGGAGATGAAAAATGAGAAAAGCGCTTGGCCTAATCGCCGTCGCATCCGTGGCATTAGCTGTATGGCTCAGTCCCGGACAGGTTCTGGCCGAGGACGCGGCGGTTCACAATCTCGTCGGCACGTGGACCGGTCCTCTCAAGGTCTTGCGAGCGAAGGGGATCGGCAAAGGCACGCTCACCATTCGCGTGACTGACCAGGACGGCGCGCTGTTCAAGGCGGAGAATGCCTGGGAGACGCCGGGCACCGTCGGCAAAGTCGGCAGCAGGGAGGTCGAGAAGGCCACCGAGCCGCTCGCTGGCGTGATCGACTTCAATGGGAAGAGCGTCTATCTCGCCGAGCAGGGCGATAATGGCCTCTACACCGGGCGTCTCACCGCGGCCGACACGCTCGAGCTCGTCTATGTCGAGGCCGGCGACGGCACCGCCTACCGGGCAGAACTCACGCGCAAGAAGTAGGCCGGCGCTGCTCCTCCGCAACTATCAACAGCCCCCGTTTTTTGCGGACATTTCCGTGCGAATCGGCCAAGCGTCGAAGGGATAGAGGGCCGGCCGAACCCATCCAAGGCGGCCCGAGGGCCACTTTAGAAGGAGCAAATCCCATGATCTCGAAGTCTGAGCTCATTCAGAAAGTCGCGGATGCAGTCTCGCTGCCGAAGAAGGACGTGAAGGCGGTGATCGAGCAGCTGGCAAGCGTCGGCTACAAGGAGTTGAAGAAAAGCGGCGAATTCGTGCTGCCGGGCTTCGCCAAGTTCATCGTGGTCAAGAAGCCGGCCACGCCGGAGCGCAGCGGCATCAATCCTTTCACCAAGGAGCCGACCGTGTTCAAGGCAAAGCCCGCCCGGAAGATCCTCAAAGTCCGCCCGGTGAAGGCCGCCAAGGACGCCGTGTAGGGCGTTTAAGCGCTGCAATTTCTGCGAGTTACCAAGGATCTCCTCGCGCGCCTCTTGAAAGGAGACGGCCGGTTCCCCAGCTTTTGCGGCAATTAATTCAAATTGAGCTGGGGAGAACGGCCCATGAAGTGGTCGCAAGGACTTTGCGCATCCATCCTGCTCGATGGATTCTACTCTTTCTCGCCGAGACCAAGGCTTGATCCGAGGCGGGGCCAAGATTTTCCCGCTGCGCCGGTTGGTCCTGTCTTCGCGCCGAACGGGTTTGCCGCCGATTGGGGGCTCCCCCCGAGGCTGGGCGCAGCGACCCCACGCGCCAGCCCGCAATTCACCTCAGAACTGGCGATTGAGCGTCAGCACTACGGATTGTTTGGTGATCTGCTCGCGGGTGTTGAGGAAGGCGACTCCGCTGCTCGTGAGCGGGCCGTTGCTGTTAGAAAAGCTCGCCGCGTTCTTGATCTTGAATTCCTCCGAGCGCGCGAAGGTGTAGGCAAGATCCAGGAACCAGCGCGGGCCGATGGCGTAGGTCGCGCCGACCCGCGCCGCGCCGCCCCACACCCAATCGTCATTCGAGGACACCACTATCGACGGCAAGAAAGCCGTGGATTCACAAGCGATGGGTGGGTGCAATACGAAGCTCAGTCCGGACGGCGAGAAGTTCGTCTATATCGATTGCGCCGTGTCCAACTCCAAGAAGGCATCCTTCAAGTTCAGGATCACCAACATCACGGATGTGGTGCGAGCCTTCGCGCCGTGAAGTTTGGACTACCTCGCCGTTTGCGGGACGGACACGGTCCCGGGACCTTTGCAATCCCCATACGCTGGAGTGCCGCTATAGGTGAGGCATGTGGCTGGCGCGGGATCGCTCGGACCAAGGGTCATGGGGAGATTCACATGGCCCATCGAGCAGCCGGCAAAGGCCATCGGGAGCAGTAGAAGCAGTAGCCGTTTCGCCATTGTTCCCTCACGGTAGGCTTCAAAGCCCGCCAAAGAGATATTGCCGCCAACGCCGAAAACAAGGGGCTTTTGCATTGTCACGCCCGCAAAAGCTGACATCCAGGTTACTGGGTGGTCCGGCAAAGTCGGCCAATGACGAAAATGGTTGACCGGAACCAATGCCGGGGGCGTATCGCCAGCGCGGTAGCGCTAAATCTGAAGGGCCGCTGGCTTCAGCGAACGTGCTTGGACTTGAGGTACTCTTCGACCTTCCTCGCCAACGCGCCAGCGGCGTGCACCGCCTCGCTGAGCTCCTGCTCGGAGACGCCGAAGCGCTCCTTCCAATATGCGACCTGGTAAGACTGGTTCAAATCGATGCGAGTCTTGTGACCATAGTCTCGCTTCTTCGGTGGGTTGACACTGCCCATCGCAATTTCTCCTGTAGCGCTCGCTCGTCCGATCGCGACACGGGCGGACCGAATACCTCGTTCGAGAGACTCTGGCCCGGCATAGCTTCAGCATGCATCAACCTGCCCTCTTCCGCCAAGCCCTTTCAGAGGCCTCGCCCCAACTTGGCGTGGATCAGTTCCCGCACACCTGGGCGCCTGAGGTGCAGACGAAGGGTACGGTGACCCCGGTCCAGCAGGTGGTGTAGGTGCGCGCCGTGACGTACGAGCCGACGATGAGGTTGGTCGAGACCTGCGGCCGCACCGTCTTCCAGAACGGATCCGGCTTCACCTGGCGGGCCTTCATAGTGATGCCGCCCCAGCCTTTCTTTGCTTTGAGGTCTCTTGCGCTCCGCGCCGCGAGCGCCTGGGCCCCGCTCAAGGCTTCGCCCTCCCAATTGCCGCCGTGGGTTGCCGAGACGATCTCGCAATCCGCGTAAGCAGGGAGGGCTCGGAGGGGGACGAGTCCCGCCGCGGCCAAGCCTGCCGCACCTAGCACCTGGAACACAATCCTGGACCGCCCCATCAGGTCCTCCCCTCAGCCCAGTACTCTGGATGTAAGCGTTGCCAAGGTCAAATCGCCGGCGGAGTCGTTGCCGCAAGGCCACAGCCTCGGGTTCCGACCTAGGCTAGACTTTGGGCCTTGCGTAAGGATATGCGTGCGATGCGGCGAGGAGTCACCATCATGGGGGTGCTGCTTTTGTGCGGCTGCGCAGCGCAGCGCGCGACCTACATCAACCAACGCGACGCGCCCGACCTCGTCTTCAAAGGCCCCCTCCGCCCCGTCTCGCTCTCAGCGCCGCAGATCAAGCAGGTGCAGCAGGGCATTGCCGCAGGCTTGTCAGACGCCGGCCCCAAGACCTTCGGCAAAAGCTACCGGGCCGCGATCAATGCTGATGGACAAACCATTGTCTGCGGCTATCTCAATGGGAAGAAATTCGCGGGTATGTTCGCAAAGTCCCAGGGAGGCAAGACGCAATTCCTGCCGATCGGCCTGTCAGTGGACGGGCCGGAGGAAGATACGGTCAAACAATATTGCCGTGACGATGGCATTTATCTTCCGCAATAGCGAGATCGAGGTGTTGCCGAAGCGCGGCCTTCAGAGGCCGATGCACGCGTCGTAAGCGTTCCAATAACGTGGATCCGGAGTATCGATCGCTATCGCCTTGCGCAGCAGCTCGTCGCACCGCTCCCGTACCCGAAGCCGAACAGCCGCAAGCCGCGCCAGCCGTAATAACCACGCGGGTAATCCGGGTTGGCGTAGCGATGATAGCGGTGGCGGCTCTGACCGGCGTCAGCCATGGACGTGGCTGCGCTCACCACCAGGAGCGCTGAAAGTAACACGACAGCGCTTTTCCCGATCTTCATAACGCCGAGGCCTCTCGTGACACTAATGGCTCGCGAGGTTAGCTGCTTAGCCGCTAGCCGCGCTATAGGGATGAAGCTAAAGCAGCGACACTAGCAAAAGTTTAGCGACCAGCGAGAGGCGCCCCTCTCGCCGTCACCATGCGCTTTTCGCGGGGATCGGCTAAGCGGCGACTTGCTTGATCACTCGCACGATCACGAGCAGGATCACCGCACCGATAAAGGCGAGCAGGATCGCGCCCAACAAGCCGCCTCCGAGCGTCAGCGCGATGCCGAGACGCGGGAACAGGACGCTAGCGATCAGCGCGCCAAGAATGCCGATGACGATATCGCCGACGAGGCCGAAGCCCGTCCCTTGCACCAGCAAGCCGGCAAGCCATCCGGCAATCGCCCCGACCACGATAGCAACGATGAGTGCCGTCAGCATCGTTTCCCCCCTCTGCTGAATTTCGACCCCTCAATCTAGCACGAGTCGCCAGTTACGGCATGTTTCAAGCAGGCTCGCGGGCGATGAACTGCGCCTTGCCGAGGCGGCGAAGGTCCCAAGGGTGGGAGTCTACGCCGGCTAAGGTCTCACTTTTTCACTGGTGCGTAAAAGATGCTGTCGATCTCCGCGATGTCGTCGTTGTACAGGCGCTTCACCTCGATCATGGTTCGGGCCGGATAGGGTGGCCCACCCCATAATTCGGCTTGCGCTTTCTCCACCATAGGCGCGAAACGAGGCAAATCGCTGAGATAGACTGTGAGCCGCACGCAGTCTTTGAGGCTCGCACCCTCCGACTCGGCGATGGTCTTGATATTGAGGAACGCGCGACGAATGCGCGCCTGTGGATCCTCGACGAGTTTATTGGTGGCGGGGTCGACACCCTGCGTGCCGGCCACGAAGATGAAGTCTCCCGCCCTCGCGCCAAGGCTCCAGGTACCCTCCGCCTTAATGGCGCCGGCAGGCTCGAGCGTTTTGACACCGTTCGGCAACTCCGCCTGGGCAGAACCCAAACTCGCCGCCAAAGCGACGGCTGCCACGCCAGGAAAAGATCTCCACCCTATCATAGCCGTTACCTCAAGGCTGTTCGGCTTGTTCAGCTGGCGCTTCATCCTTCGCGGTTCGGTGTGCCGAGGATGTGGCTCTTCGGCGGCAGCATCACCTGGTCAAAGTCTTGCGTGAACATCGCCGCGGCGAAGAACGCGACCGCGCGCAACGTTTCCTTGCCGATATTCTCGAGATCGTGCGCATCGGCGTCGGCAGCACGAACACGCTGCCGGGGCCGACTTGGTGCGTGGTTCCGTCTTCGAGATAGAGCTTGCCACTTCCCGCGATGATGTACTGAGTCTCTTCAGTCGCATCGGTGTGCCAGCCGAGCCGCTTTGCCGGCTCGACCTCGTAGACGATGGCGGATGAGGCAGTCGTTCCGTTCCCGCCATAGACGGCAAACGCGCCCTGCCAACTGACGGCGGAGTCGGTCTCGCCCCACACCTTGGTGCGCGGCAGCTTGTCGGACGCGACAATGGCGGCGCTGAGTGCGTTCGTCATCGATTTGGCGGCAGATACGGAACTCATGGGATCTTCCTCCTCCTATGGAGATCAGTCAGGCCAGCATAGCCTGCAAAAATGCTTTCGCCTTGGCGTATATGCCTGGCGCTTCAGTTTCACGCGGACCGGCAATGCAGATCGCAACGCTTATTTGCCGGCCTTCATAGAACCATGCGGCTGCGCGGCCGATGTCTCCGGGCGCGTCAAGGTCGATGGCTAAGGCTTGTTTCTGCAGCGTGTAAGCCGTGCGGATTGCGAGCTCCGTCCCGGGCGAATTCAGGCCGCGCTCATCGACAAGCACCATCAGACGGTCGCTATCGCGCACGTTCCATTCGGTGCGCTGATTCGGATCGGTGAGCGGCGTCTCCTGCAAATACGGATAGGAGGCAAGCAAGCCCGGCGGCTTTGGCATGTCCTCGGCCCAGCCGCCCTTTGGGCACCAGCCGCCATACAGCACCCCCCTCGCGATCGCGGTATCGAGCGCGGCGCGATCGACGCCCGTCTGTCCGCCAGAGACGATCTTGAGCATGCCGCCATCGATGCCCCGAAAGACGGCTCTCCGGCAAGACCTCCATTAAGCAGCAGCAAGCTCCTGATCGAGGGCGTTGGCGCGTTGCAGCGCCGGCCGCAGCTCGAGCCGTCCGACATAAGCCACGAATTCGGGACGCTTCGGCAGGAGGTCGAACATCATGCCGAAGCGCAGCATCGAGCCCAGCACCACGTCGGCGGCCGTGAACTGATCACCCATGAGATACGGACCTTTGGCAACGGCCTTCGCCACCACATCCGTCACTGTGTCGTAGTCCCCATAGCCGACCATGCCACGGCGCGGCGGCTCTTTGCGTGGAGCGGCCTTATCGAGAGCCGCAACTTCGAGGCAGCTTGGGCTGAAGAACAGCCACTTCAGATAAGGCCCGCGGCGCGGATCGCCGACCGGAATATTCAACCGCGCATGCGGGAATTCGTCGGCGAGATACGTGCAGATGGCGGCCACTTCCGTGATGATCACGTCCCCATGCTTGAGTGCCGGCACCTTGCCCATTGGGTTGATGGCGAGATATTCGGGTTTGCTTTGCTCGCCATTGGCAAGGCTCAAGAGATGAATGTCATATGGTTCGCCAAGCTCCTCAAGCATCCAACGAACGACCGACGAGCGCGACGGCGTGGCGTGATAGAGCGTGAGTTTCGCCATTCTGATCTCCTATCGTGACGAGCACAGAGCAAAGGCCTGGGCCCAAAAACGGAACGGAACTGCCTGAGACGTGCAGGATTAAGGCGTAAGAAGGCGGCGGTGTGACGGCCGGAGTATGACGATGGCGTCAAGGACGAGAAAGACCACAAGCACCAAAAAGACGACCAAGAGCCGAAAAGGTACGAAGGGCCGAACGGAAGGCAAACGCTGGTCGCAAGCCGTGACCGAGGGCTCCGATGCGCTTGATCTGCAAAGAGGCGTGTTCACCCTCAAGGATCCGAAGAAGATCGCACTCTCGCTCAAGCGCTCAGCCGAGCATAGCAAGCGGCGGAAATCGGACCCCTATCGTTCGGCGATGTCTATGCTCACCTTCTATATCAATCGCGCGGGGAAGGGATTGTCGCAGGCGGATCAAACGCGGCTCGAGAAGGCCAAGGAGGAATTGCGCAAGGCCTTCGGCAAGACGGCAGCCTAACCCTGTTCGCTTTTGGCCCAGCCTTCTACTTCGCCAATCCAATGCTCAGCGTGCTGCGAGAAGTTACCGAGCACTGCGTCGAAAGCTGCCTCCTCGGCATTGTCGGCACCGCGGTCGGCCTGCAATTCCTCAAACACTTGCCGGTAATCGGCGTAGCCCTGCATCTCTTCCGCGCGGTGCCACCAGAAATTGCCGATGAAGAAGAACTTGATCCAAGAGAACAGACAGTCGGTCCAGTCTTCGAGGTAATGGCGGAGGTGGATGCTCGGCCCGCAGAGATAGAGGTCGGCTCCTTTCAGAACCTCAGCGCCGTTTGCTATGCAATCCTCCCCCGTGGCAACCTCGACAAGCCTGCCGTCGAGAAACGGGTGGTCGGCGCATTCGAGGAACACGAAGCTCATGCGCTCGGCGCCGGGATAGAGCCCGCGCGGGTCGAACAGCTTGAAGTCGAGCCCACGCAGACGGGCTCTGTCGATTTTGACCAAAGGTGGTCCCTTGGCGGCGGGATCGGCGACCAAGCTAGCGCCTGCTTCGCGAGCCCTCGCGACGATCGTCTCAGGATTTTGGCTGATGGAGCTCGAGATCAGAATCGAACCGGATATTTCCCGGTCGAAGGTTTCAATATTCGGTCGCAACCGAAGCGTCTCTGCGCGTTGCTTGTTTGCCGCACTCAAAGCTGGCCGTTTCGGCTGAGCCTCGTCGAGATATTCGCCGCTCCGCGATGCAAGCCGATTGAGGTGCCCGAGCAGCCGATAGCGGATGCGCGGCTCGCTACAGCTGCCTTTCCAGACGACGGTGACGGAGGGCATTTACTCTTACTTCCTCCGGGGAACGTGGACCGAAAAGAAGCGCACATTGCCCTCCGCCAAGCACTGGCGCAAGCTATGTCCAGTCAAAGGGTTGCTTTGGAATTCACCCCACGTCGCCTGCGAGACTCCCGATCAGGCGCCATCGCGCGCTACAATCGTGGCCTATTCGCTTCTCGTATTCTCGGCGGTTGCCTGGGCGTTCAAAGCACGCTTCGCCGATTTGAGCGGTGCAGCCGCGGTCGTGATCCTGCTCATCGGCGCGCTGCGCAAAAGCTGGGTGGCAACCCTGTTCATAGCGAGCCGCAGGAGAAAGGACGCCTCAGGCTGATGAAAGCGGAGAGCGGCGCGGCAAGAGATTGGGCCGCGCCGTCTTCCGGATTTCGTTTCGTTCAAGCTTTGGCGTGGTGGGCGTGCGATCCCATTCCCGCCAACATGCCGGCGAGCTTCTCAGACACATAGCCGAACACCGCGCCGATGATCATCGAAAGAATGATCATGACGACCGGGTTCTCGAGCGAGACCGCCGTCAAGCTGCCCGAAGCGTCCTTCATGAGCGTGTAGGCTACGACCGAGGCGAAGCCATAGACCTGCGCGGGAATCATGGCGAAGAGCGGAATATTGGCGAGAAGCACCATTGCCGCGACGCCGATGCCGACGCAGATCCCGGCCCAAACCGGCAGGCCGAGCTTGTCGGCGAGCCCCGCCCGCGTCACCACGAGCAGGGTAATGCCGGCAATGATGGCACCTGCGGCGTTATTCAGAATTGCCGATTGCAGTCCCTGCTCCTTCCCGCCGCAATGGAAGAAGCAGCCCCAGGCGATGAACGCGGCCCAGATCGCAAGCGCGCCGCCGAGCGGCCCAAGGAAAAGCCAGGTCGCTATGGCGCCAAGCACACCAATGCTAATTGCGAGAGCTGTATTTGTGGACATCTCACCCCCCTTTTCGGTGGAAGAGCGGGCGGATGCGCCGAAATGCCGGCGGTCCACCGGCTCAATGATTGAAGCCCGTTTTTATGCGCGACCGATTCGGCTTCCGGTGCGGAAGCTAGCCCAAAGTGGACCTAGACTGAACAAGGATTCAGCGTTTTGCCCGATTCATAGACAGAAATCTGGGCTTCCGATTGAGACGGCGGTCCTTGAAACCCGAAGCCGCGCAGGCCTAGGCTCAGGTATGACCGGCGAAGTTCACGTGATTGGTGGCGGACTTGCGGGAAGCGAGGCAACCTGGCAGCTCGCGCAAGCTGGCGTCCCGGCAGCTCTTCACGAGATGCGGCCCTTGCGCCAGACCGAGGCGCATAAGACGGGCAGCTTTGCCGAGCTTGTTTGCTCTAACTCCTTCCGCTCCGACGAATGGGAGACCAATGCAGTCGGTCTCCTGCATGAGGAGATGCGCCGGGCAGGCTCTCTGATCATGGCGGCTGCCGACGCGCACAAGCTGCCGGCCGGAGGGGCCTTGGCGGTCGATCGCGACGGCTTTGCCGCTGCCGTCACGGAGAAGCTCGAGGCGCATCCGCTGATTGAGATCGTGCACGGAGAGATCGACGGGCTGCCGCCGGCGGAATGGGATAGCGTCATCGTGGCGACGGGCCCCCTCACCTCGCCGTCGCTCGCTGCCGCGATCCAGGCGCTGACTGGTGAAGCCGAGCTTGCCTTCTTCGATGCCATCGCGCCGATCGTCTATCGCGACTCGATCGACACGGGGGTGTGCTGGTTCCAATCGCGCTACGACAAGGCGGGGCCTGGCGGAGGCGGCGCCGACTACATCAATTGCCCGCTAGACAAAGCCCAATACGACGCGTTCCTCGCGGCGCTGCTCGCGGCCGAAAAAGCGGCGTTCAAGGAGTTCGAGGCAGCCACGCCCTATTTCGAGGGCTGCCTTCCAATCGAGGTTATGGCGGAGCGTGGCAGCGATACGCTGCGTTATGGGCCGATGAAGCCGGTGGGCCTCTCGAATCCGTACAAGGCGGGTACGAGACCTTACGCGGTGGTGCAGCTCCGTCAGGACAATTCGCTCGGCACGTTGTGGAACATGGTCGGCTTCCAGACCAAGCTCAAACATGGCGAACAGGTGCGCGTGTTCCGCATGATCCCGGGACTCGAGCAGGCAGAGTTCGCGCGTCTCGGCGGGCTCCATCGCAACACCTTCTTGAATAGTCCGAAGCTTTTGGATGCCACGCTTTGCCTCAAGGCCGATCCCCGGCTGCGCTTCGCCGGGCAGATCACGGGAGTCGAGGGTTACGTCGAATCGGCGGCGATCGGGCTCATTACCGGACGCTTTGCCGCCGCCAAATGCCTCGGGTGGAAACTAAAGCCTCCACCTCCGACCACGGCGCTCGGCGCCCTGCTCAATCACATCACTGGCGGTCATCTTAGCGCCGACAGCGAAGGCACGCGGAGCTTCCAGCCGATGAACGTCAATTTCGGCCTGTTCCCGCCAATTGCCACCCCACCTCACCCAGGTGGCAAAGGGCCGCGGAGTTCCAAGGGGTTCGACCGCAAGCGTGCACTCTCCCGCCGGGCTCTTGCCGATCTCGATGTCTGGCTCGCTCCTTCCGCCTCAGTCGCGGCGGAGTAGGCTTGCTTAGCCCAACTTTCGAAGAACGAGCCAGAAGCGCAGCACCGAGATATCGAAGTCCGGCTCTTTATAAGTGCCGTTCATATTGTCGATGACGACGGTGCCATCGAGACTGCCTGGCTTGCCCTTCAGCTCTATCGGGCGATGGTCCTCGACCTTCGGCCAGCCACGACGATAGATCTCCTTCATTGCCTCGGAGATGTCGAATTTTACCGCTGCCCCGTCGTCGAGGCTCGCAGTGAGGAGCTTGTCGTCAAGCTCGATCTTCACCGTGCCGAGGCCTTCGACCGAGACCGTCTTCGGCCGGATCGGAACCGGAACCGGACCGCCGCCTTCGAACACGATCGGCCCGACGACGCTGCCGCCTGCCACGAGCGAGATCGACAAGGGCGTGTCGGAGTAGTGCGTGAAATAAACCATCCCTCCCACATTGCCGAGATCGGGACGAAGGCCGAGCTCCACCAGCACCTCGCGCGCGGTCTCCTCGGGCTTCTTGCCGGGCGCAAACGGATCGTCGGGCTGACCCTCGAACCAGGGTGCGATCAGGCCGAGCGAGTGATGCGTGTTGAGATACCACTCGATGCCTCGCACGCGCGCCACGTCACTGCCGAGCGGGCTCTCTGAATCGCTTACTTGAGCCTGTCTCACGAACTTGCCGTCGATCAGCATGCCCTTCTCGCTCAGGATCGAGGCGAGCTCCGACTTTTGGCTCATGACAGAGAAGCCGATGGCGCCGCCCGGGCCGAACGAGGCAGCAAACAGCAGAAGCGCAAGCACGCCTGGTACGAGGCGCAGGTCGAAATCGCCGCCTCTCACGATGCGAATGGCTGCCAGGATGAGTGCCCAAACGCCGATCAGCACCATCCAATAGCGGCCCTCGGTGAGGCCGTAATCGGAGATGCGTCGCCCCACGGCGATGAACAGCAAGATCACGGGTAGGGCCGCGAGCCAGACCCAATAGTGCCAGAACAGTCGAATCAGCGGCCCGCCTTTTTCTCGGCTGGGATAGCCGACCAGCAGAGTCGCCGCACCGACCAACAAATATCCTACGACCAGGCCACCGAGGGTCCCCCTGGGCAGCTCCCACGCCACCACGATCTTGATGGCGTAGGCGTAAAGAATTGCGGTGTAGACGAGGAGCAGAGGGACCAGCACGAACTTCACCAGCGCGGCGATGGCGCGCATGGTGAACTCGCTTTCCTCGCGCGCGGTGATGGGATCGCTGAAGCTCCGCGGCGCAAAGGCCAGGAAGCTCACCGGCGCGATCAGCCCGAGGCTCACCGTCCAGATATACTCATGCCACTTCGATGGCAGGTCGAGGCTGAACAGCAGGTTCAGGGTCTCGTGAATGATTGACAGGCCCGCGCCAAACAGTCCCGCCGCGACAACAGCGAGTAACGCGCCAAGCCAGAGCCTGTGATTGAACAGCCAGAAGATCTCATTGGATTCGCCGCGGCCAAGATGCCCAGCGAGTCCGACCAGCAGGAGAAGCCCACCGAGGAGAAGCGGCGGGCTGAACCAGATATCCCAGTCGAAGCGAATGAGGACCGCCATGAGCAGGATCCCCACCACCCATAGCCCAACGCGAGCCGGAAAGGAGCGTTTCTGGCTATCTACATAGAAGTCGACTGCCACCACCCACAGGAAGGAATCGGCAAAAGCCCCAAGGAGGCGGCCTTCCACCTCACCGATGTTGTCGTGAGTGAGCTTGTAGGCTGTGAACAGCACGGCGATGGTCACCGCCAGCGGAAAGCGCGAAACCGCGGCGCTCACATCGGGAAGTCTGCTTCGCCACCACGATTTGCGCGTCACGTCGGCCATCACGAGCCTCCCTGTTTTGGACGGCGGCCGCTGCCGACCGCAAGCCGCCAAAGGCGGTAAAGCGGATTGATATCAGCAACCTTCCGCAATGGATCGCGCCCCTTCTTCTCCAACGCCGCAAGATAAGGGTCAACCAGGCGAAGCGGTAGAAAGGCCGCCCGGCTTCGCTCGTCGAGCAAAGCGATGTCCTGCTGGGCTTTGTCCAAAGCTTCGCGCGCTTCTGCACGCAACTCGGCGAGGAGAGCGAGCAACCCATCGTCCGCCTTGCGAGCACGTACGCGCTCCGGCGACGTCCCGCGGCGTTTCAGAGCATCCGCCGGAAGGTAGACGCGGCCTTGCACGGCATGGACGGGTAGTGCTCGCATCAACCCGGCGAGTCCATAAGCCATGCCCGCCGCCGACGATATCGGCTGAAGCGCGTGACTTGTCGCACCGAGACTCTGCGCCGCCAGCATGAACACAGTACCTGCGGTGTCGTGAAGATAGGACTCGAGCGCAGGCCAGTCCGTCATGGTTTTGGTCGTGATGTCAAAAATCCGCGCGTCGATCAGAGCAGCAATGCGCTCGCGTGAGAGTCGGTGCCGCCTTATCGCAGCCCCGAACGCATCGGCAACAGGATGGCCCGTGGTTATGCCTTCGCCGGCGTGATCGATCGCCTCGCGCCACCACTGCAAGCGGATGGCGCCAAGATCCGGCTCGCTCACATGCTCGGCGATGCGCGCAAGCTCGACGTTGAAGGCATAAAGGGCGACGAGATCGTCGCGTGCGTCGCGCGGAGCAAACAGTGACGCTAACGTCCGGTCAGGATCGCCGGCGCGGGCAATGCGTCTTACCGTGTCGCGTCGCTCGGCCTCATGCAAAGGTCAGCCCGCCTGAAGCTGCCGGCATCAAATACGCGCCGCGGCGGCTCCTCTCCCCTTGGCCGGCGCGGGGCTCGCGCTCCACGCCTCACGTCTCACGCCAAGGATAAGTTGCAGCGGCGAGGCCACGAAGATCGACGAATAGGCGCCGATCACGATGCCCCAGCACATGGCGAATGCGAAACCGAAGATGGTCTCGCCGCCGAAGAACAGGAAGGGCAGCATGGCGAGGAAGGTCGTGACATGGGTCAGCACGGCGCGCGACAGAGTCTCGTTGATTGATACGTCGAGCAACCGAACCAGCGGCATCCGCTTATATTTGCGCAAATTCTCCCGCACCCGGTCGAAGATCACGACCTTGTCGTTGAGGGAATAACCGATGATGGTGAGCAGCGCGGCGATGCTCGACACGTTGAACTCGAGCTGGAACAAAGAATAAAGCCCGATGGTGCCGGTCACGTCGTGGATCAGCGAGGCAATGGCGGCAACGGCGAACTGCCATTCGAAGCGGAACCACACATAGATGAGGATGCCGAGCATGGCGACAACCACGGCAATTGTACCGCTCGCGATCAGCTCGCTGGAGATGGTGGGGCCGACGATCTCTACGCGGCGATAATCGACAGTATCGCCAAGCGCCTGCTTCACCTTGCCAATCGAGGCCTGCTGCTCCTGTTCGGTCGGCTGCGAGGCGATGCGAATGAGGACCGAATTCGGCGCGCCGAATTCCTGGATCTGAACCTCGCCCAAGCCAAGGCCGCTCACCTTGCTGCGAATGTCGGAGAGGCTTGCCGGGCTTTCCTTGGTCTGAATTTCGATCAGAGTTCCGCCCTGGAAATCGATGCCCATGTTGAGACCCATGGTCTCGATGAGGATCAGCGGGACGACCGTCAAGAGTGCGGAGATGATCCAAGTGATCGTCCGCATCCCGACGAAATCGATATTGGTGTCGGGCGGGATGAAGTGGAAGCCTCTGAACATGCTGGCCGTTCCCTAAATCGGTATCAGTTGCGGCCGCGTCCAACGCAGCCAATAGGCGACCATGAGACGGGTCACGGTCACTGCGGTAAACATCGAAGCGAGCACGCCGACGGTCAGAGTGACGGCAAACCCGCGCACCGGCCCTGAGCCGAGCCAGAACAGCACCAACACCGCGATCAGCGTCGTTACGTTGGAGTCGATGATCGTGATGAGCGCCCGCGAATAGCCGGCATCGACGGCGGCGAAGGGTGATTTCCCAGCGCGTATCTCCTCGCGTATTCGCTCGTTGATGAGCACGTTGGCATCGACCGCGATACCGATGGTGAGCACGATACCGGCTATGCCGGGAAGCGTGAGGGTTGCCCCCATGAGGGACAGCACGGCGAAGATGAGCGCGATGTTTATGAGCAGCGCGACATTGGCAAATAGCCCGAATAGGCCATAGCCCGCCAGCATGAAGATCATGACCAGAGCCAAGCCCATGAGTGCTGCCTTCTTGCCGGACTCGATGGAGTCGGCGCCGAGGCTTGCGCCCACGGTGCGCTCCTCGATGACCGTGAGCTTGGCCGGCAGAGCGCCCGACCGAAGCAGTACGGCGAGATCGTTGGCCTCTTGGACTGTGAAATGGCCACTGATCTGGCCGGTGCCGCCTAGAATCGGCTCACGAATGACCGGCGCCGAAATCACCTTGTTGTCGAGGATAATGGCGAAGGGCAGCCCCACGTTCTCCTGCGTCACCTTGCCGAAGCGTGTGGCGCCCGCGGCGTCGAAGCGGAAGGTCACTACCGGCTCGCCCGTGCGCTGATCGAAGCTCGGCTGGGCGTCCACCAGATTCTGACCAGTCACCAGGACCTGGTTCCTGAGAACATAGGGAATCTGCGGGGTTCCTTTAGGCGCGCCACTCGGGGGATTGCCATAAAGGAGCTCATCGCCGGGCGGTACAACCCTAGACTGAGCGATTTGTTCTGCGTTGGCCGAAGGATCGACCAGCTTGAATTCGAGTTTGCCAGTCTCGCCGATCAAGGTCTTTAAACGCTCGACATCGGAAATGCCCGGCACTTGCACGAGAACGCGGCTGCGGCCTTCGCGCTGGATGCTCGGCTCGGTCGTGCCGAAGGCGTCGACGCGGCGCCTGATCGTCTCGATCGAGGCCTGAATCGCCGAGCTCATGCGATGGGTCAGCCCGGCATCGGTCACGGTGAGCACCACCGCGTTGTCCTTGGTGCTGACATCGAGGTCGTAACCGGAAAATCCGGAGAACACGTTGCCGCCAACCGGTGCGGCAAGCTTGCGCAGCTCCTGGTATGCCCTGTCGACATCGCCAGGCTCGCGGATCTTCACCGAGACTGTCCGCGAAGCCGCGTCCTGCGAGAGGTCGGTATAGCCGATGCGGGCGCGGCGCAGCGTCTCGCGCACGTCGCCGCGAATGGTGTTGAGCCAATCATCGGTCATCTCCTTCTCGTCGAGCTGATAGAGGAGATGCGCGCCCCCTTGCAGGTCGAGGCCGAGATTGACCTGCTTATGCGGAAGCCAAGTCGGCACCTGCTCCATCGTCGCGCGTGGGAACACATTGGGAAGCGCATAGAGGATGGCGGCGATAACGATGCCGAGCACCAGGACCAACTTCCATGTTTGGAAATGCAGCATCGAAGCTCTCTTGAGACTCCAAACAGACTAATAGTTGCGACGTTGCAGAGGCGTCATCCGGAAGCGGCCTTGGCTTTTGCCGGAGGAGCGCTCTCCCCCTTGCCGCGCACCTCCGAGACGGTGGAGCGCACGATCTTGATCTTTACTCCTTCGGCGATCTCAACCTGAAGCTCCTGATCGTCGACCTTGGTTACCTTGCCGATGATGCCGCCTGAGGTCACGACCGTGTCGCCGCGGCGGATATTGGCCACCATCGCCTGATGCTCCTTCAGCCGCTTCTGCTGCGGCCGGATCATCAGGAAATACATGATCCCGATGATTAGCATGGTCGGGACGATCAGGCTATTCAGGTAGTCGAAGGCGCCTGGGGCGGCCTGAGCGTAGGCGAAACCGGTCATTGCTCCTGTCCTTTGCTTGGCTTAAGGATGGCCGCCCTCAACCGATCAAGGCCCCTTTTTCGTCTTCAGAGTGGGCGCTTATCTCGCGAAGGTGGCGCGACTATAGCCACCTCACTCGCCTTTGCAACGGGCGGAACATGAACTTTCAGGAACCTATTTCAGGGCTGATCGAGCGGATCGTCCGGGCCATCGAGCGGCTCGGCCCTCAGGAGCCCGACGCGCCTGACTTTGCGGAAAGCGAGGCCTTCGTGTGGCAGGCCGAAACGCAAGGCTTCGTTCCGGTCGCCGATGTCAACCGCTTGCCGTTGTCGCTGCTCAAAGGCATCGACCGCATGCGCGATGCGCTGCTCGAGAACACCGAACGCTTCGCCCGCGGGCTTCCTGCCAATAATGCGCTGCTGTGGGGTGCGCGCGGCATGGGCAAAAGCTCTCTCGTCAAGGCGGTCCATGGCGAGGTCAAGGGCCTGAAGCTCGTCGAGATTCATCGCGAGGACATCGCCTCATTGCCGCATCTTTTGAGTCATTTGCGCACGGCAAACAAGCATCGCTTCATCCTGTTTTGCGACGACCTGTCTTTCGAGGCGGTGGACACATCCTACAAGTCGCTGAAGGCGGTACTCGAAGGCGGCATCGAAGGACGTCCCCCCAACGTACTCTTCTATGCGACCTCGAACCGCCGGCATTTGATGCCGCGTGAGATGGTGGACAACGAGCGCTCGACCGCGATCAATCCCGGCGAGGCCGTGGAGGAGAAGCTATCGCTCTCCGACCGCTTCGGCTTGTGGATCGGCTTCCACAATTGCAGCCAGGACGACTACCTCGACATGGTCCGGTCCTATGCCCGCCACTTCGGCGTCGGGATTAAGGATGAGGCGCTGGGGGAAGAGGCGCTTGCCTGGGCGCTTCAGCGCGGCAGCCGCTCGGGTCGCGTCGCCTGGCAATATATCCAGGACCTCGCCGGCAGGCTCGGCACGAAGCTTTAGTCGGCGGTGGCCGACTGAGCTCCCATGAACTTGGTGGGATCGACGGGTCGCGAGCCCTTACGCAGCTCGAAATGCACCTGCGGCTGTGTCACCGAGCCGCTGGCACCGGCCTTGGCGATGATCTGGCCGCGGCGTACCTTGTCGCCGCGCTTGACCAGGATCTCCTCGTTATGCGCGTAGGCCGACACCCAGTTGTTGGCGTGGCGGATCAGGATGAGATTGCCATAGCCCTTGAGCTCGTTGCCCGCATAGGCAACCACGCCATTTTCCGCCGCCATCACCGAGGTCCCCTGCGGCACGGCGAGATCGATGCCGTCATTGTGGCCGCCGTCAGGCCTGGTTCCGAAGGCCGACACGACGCGGCCCTTCACCGGCCACCGGAAACTATTGCCGGACATCGGATCTGGCGCGGGAAGCTGCTCGTTGGTGGCGACACGCGGCGTGCTCATAGCTGGAGTGCTTGGACCCGTGGTCTCGTTCGATGCCGGGATAGGAGCCGGCGGCGCGTCCTTCTTCTTGCCGGCTTCATCATTGGCGCCCTCAGCCTTGGGGCCGTTAGATTTACCCGCCTGCTGAGACTCCTCTTCGGCGAGAGAGGTGCCTGGCGCAGGAATCCTAGTCGTCTTCACCACGTGCACGTCAGGCTTATCCTTGGGCGCCGGAGTCTTCTCGGCAATGGGCGGAGGCGCAACGCGCGGCTTTGCTTCGATCGCCTTCCCGCCCGCACCGGGGATGATCAGGCCCTGCCCGACATGGAGGTGTCCATCGGGAAGGTTATTGGCGCTCATGATCTCCTCGACCGAGACGTCATAGCGCCGCGAGAGGCTTGAGAGCGTGTCGCCCTTGGCGACCTCGATGCGCCGCCCCTGCGGCGCAGGCAGCGTTCCGCGCCTGACCATCGGCTCGGCCTCAGGCTTGCCTGGCCTCGTATAGGAGGCCTGCTTGATGCGCGCGCTCGGCGCCGGCGTATAGGCGTTGCCGAGACGTGGGCTATAGGCCGGTGGCGGCAGGGCGGAGCGTGAAATGCGGCCCCCGTTTTGCGAGCCGGCCGAAGCATAAACCGACTCCGGAGGCACGGGGATTGAGGAGGTCGTGCTCGGATCGCCGTCGCCGGATGCCGTCTCGGTGAGACTGAAGGCCGGAAAATCGAAGCGCGACGTGTTGGCGCTGCAGCCCGCGAGCGCAAGCGCGAGACCGCCGGCTGCCACAACCCCACAAGCGCCGCGGCCGAAGCGCAACCAGAACGCCGCGTGTCGCATCCCTCTCCCCGCGCCCACGAGATACCCGTCGGGAGGAGTTAAGCGCGAGACAGGTAAACAAGCCGCTAACTCTCGTTTTGCGCGCGGCCGAAAAACGAATCGCGGAATAAGAGCTTAGCCTCGCTCCGGCTTTGCCCACTTAAACGCTTTGGCCTGGCGCGCCGAGACCCCTGCCCTGCCATGCACCAGCGGCACGAAGCGCACGGGAAGGATCGGCGTCCCAGCTAGTCCCTCCTCGGTCTTGTCGATCTGCACGAGCTGCTGCGCATCGCGCGTCTCGCCGAGCGGGATGATCATGCGGCCGCCAATCTTGAGCTGATCGATCAGCGCCGGCGGCGCCTCGCGCGCAGCTGCGGTGACGATGATGCGGTCGAACGGCGCCTGAGGCGGCCAGCCGAGCCAGCCGTCGCCGATGATGGTGGTGACGTTGGTGATGCCGAGTCTCGCAAATCTGCGGTCCGCCGCCTTCTGCAATTCGCGCCAGCGCTCGACCGTATAGACCCTGCGGCAAAGATGCGACAGAACAGCCGCCTGGTAGCCCGAGCCGGTGCCGATCTCGAGCACCTTGTGGCGCTCGTCGAGCTCGAGATGCTCGGTCATGAAGGCAACCACGAAAGGCTGGGAGATGGTCTGCCCGCAATCGATGGGGAGCGCGATGTCCTGATAGGCGTGGTCGGCGAACGCCTCGTCGACGAACAGCTCGCGCGGCACCCGCTCGATTGCGCGCAGCACTCGCGTGTCGCGGATGCCGCGACGCCTGAGCTGCATGATGAGACCGATCTGATCTTGGGCGGATGGCATAACCTAGCCCACCCCTGTTTCGAGGTGGCGCTCCAGTATCTGACGATTCTCGGCGACTGTCTCAAAGACTGTTGCGTGCCGCGCGCTTTCTCAAGCCGGGGCGGGGATCTTGTTGAGGTCGCCCATGTAGCGCTCGAGCACCTTGGGGATCCGGACCGAGCCGTCTTCCTCCTGGTAGTTTTCCAGCACCGCGATCAGCGCGCGGCCGACGGCGACACCTGAGCCGTTCAGCGTGTGCACCAGCCGCGGCTGTTTCTCGCCCTTGGGCCGGTAGCGCGCGTTCATGCGCCGGGCCTGGAAGTCGCCGCAGTTCGAGCAGGAGCTGATCTCGCGATACATCCCCTGCCCCGGCAGCCACACCTCAATGTCATAGGTCTTCTGCGCGGCAAAGCCCATGTCGCCGGTCGAGAGCACGACCACGCGATAGGGAAGCTCGAGCTTCTGGAGCACGGTCTCTGCGCATTTGGTCATGCGCTCGTGCTCCTCCGCGGACTGCTCCGGCGTGGTTATGGATACGAGCTCGACCTTGTTAAACTGATGCTGGCGGATCATGCCGCGCGTGTCCTTGCCCGCGGCGCCTGCCTCAGCGCGGAAGCAAGGTGTCCCGGCGGTTACCCGCAGGGGTAACTTCGCCTCGTCGACGATGTCCTCGCGCACGAGATTGGTGAGCGGTACTTCTGCTGTGGGGATAAGCCAATAAGGGCTCTTGCGCCGTATTTCGTTCAACATGAAATCAAGAACGGCACCTTCACCTGCCTCTGCCTTGGGAGAAGGTATTCGCTCGATACCCGCTTCTTCATACGTAATCGTCTTAAGGGCCACGAACTGGTCGTCAGCAAACTTGGGTAATTGCGCAGTACCCTCCATCGTCTCACGCCGAACTATTAGGGGCGGCGCCACCTCGGTGTAGCCGTGCTCGCTCGTATGCAGGTCGAGCATGAATTGCGCGAGCGCGCGCTCGAGCCGCGCCAGCGGGCCCTTTAGAACCACAAAGCGCGCGCCCGACAACTTGGCGGCGGTCTCGAAATCCATCAGCCCGAGCGCTTCGCCGATCTCAAAGTGCTGCTTCGGCTGAAACGGAAATTTCTTCGGCTCGCCGAACTTCCGCAGCACGACATTGGCGTCGGCATCTGGCCCGATCGGCACGTCGGGCGCGGGATTATTGGGAATGGCCGCCAGCAAGTTTCTCAGCTCGTCGTCGAGCCGTTTCTCCTCAGCTTCGCCCTCTTGGATCGTACCCTTGAGCGCTGCGACCTCGCCCATAAGGCGCTGCGCCGACTTCTCGTCCTTGCTCGCTTTTGCCTTGCCGATTTCCTTGGAGGCAGCGTTGCGGCGAGCTTGCGCGTCCTGCAATTTCTGAATCGCCGCGCGACGTTGCTCGTCGAGGTTCAGAATTCGATTCAGCGTGGCCCGCGCGCTTGCCTCGAAACCGCGATCGGTCAGTCCCTTGATGAAGGCGTCCCTGTTGTCGCGGATCCATTTGACGTCGAGCACGGCCGTACCTCGCTGGATCGAAGGCTCCGTATAAGACCCTACTACCGGCTTGTCATCGCCGGGCTTGACCCGGCGATCCAGTATCCCGTGACAGTGATTACTGGATGCCGGCTTTCGCGGGCATGACAACATTTCCCGCCGGACTCCGTCCGCGAGGCTTGAGGGGGATGGCGCGCCGAAAAGCGCAAACCTATGGTGTCCGCGATCCTTTTGGGACCACGGCGGGCGCCTCTCGGCGCGCCAATCGCGGACGTCTTCGGCACCGGGCCCTGCTTTTCCCGCTTGAAGGCCGGATTGAACTCCGTCTCAAGCTCGGTCAGCTAGCTCCTAGCAGGACTTGGGAAGAGTGGCTGACGGCAGCCATCGGCGTCTGGGTGTTCATCTCCCCATGGGGTGTTGGGCGCGGTATCGAACGCGCGCATCCTGTGGAGCTCGCTGGTCGTCGGGGCGTTGCTGGTGATTCTGGCGCTCTGGTCGTCCTCGCTCGAGCACGGATCCGGAGCGATCGTAACGCGCCGCTGACGCGCGAGCCCAAAGTCAGAGCAGAATAAGCGGCGAGGCGGGGTGGCCCATGGGGGGCCCCCGCCTCACCGTTAGGCGGGTTTGCCGGCCGATTGAGCCGCGGAGGCCGAAGCGCGTTTCTTCTCGGCGAGCTTCACCGCATAGATCGAGAGCTCGTAGAGCAGCACGGTGGGCAAGGCGAGAGCGATCTGGCTGATCGGGTCGGGCGGGGTGAGCACGGCGGCGACGACGAACACGCCGAGGATCGCATAGCGGCGCTTCGCCTTGAGCTGGTCGGCGGTGATCAGCCCTGTGCGCGCGAGCAGAGTGAGCAGAACCGGCAGTTGGAAGCAGATGCCAAAGCCCAGGATCAGCGTCATGATGAGCGAGAGATATTCGCTCACCCGCGCGGTGAGATGAATCTGAACCTGGGTATCGCCGGTCTGCTGCATCGACAGGAAGAATTTCATGGCGAGCGGCATGGCGACGAAATAGACGAGCGCAGCGCCGGCGAGGAACAGGATCGGTGTCGCGATGAGGAATGGGAGAAACGCCTGGCGCTCGCTGCGGTAAAGGCCCGGCGCCACGAACATGTAGATCTGGGAGGCGATCACCGGGAAGGCGATGAAGATCGCGCCGAATAGAGCGAGCTTGACCTGGGTGAAGAAGAATTCCTGTGGCGCGGTGTAGATCATCTCGATCGGCGCGTCGGTGCCCGCGGCGAGCCGATAGGGAAACAGCAGTAGGTTATAGATCGGCTTGGCGAACCAGTAGCACACGAGAAAGGCGACGAAGATCGCGAGCAGCGACCAGATCAGGCGGCGGCGCAGCTCGATCAGATGCTCGATCAAAGGCGCCTTGGTGGCCTCGATGTCCTCGTGGGTCATGGGCCCGGCTCCGCCGTTTTCTTGACGCGCTTTGCGCGCGGCGTCTTAGGCTTGGCGGAGGCCCGCTTCTTGCGCGGCGCGGGCTTCGGTTTGGTCTCGGGAACGGTCGCGGCAGCCCCGGCCGATTGAGCATTGGGAACTGAAGGCTGCTGGGTCGGCTTCGGCAGCATCACCGGCTTGTCGATGGGAGCCTTGAGGTCGACCGAGGGCGTATTCTCGCGCACGCTGTCGATCGCTTTACGCACCTCGTCAATCTCGCTTTCGCGCATGGCCTCTTCGAACTGGCTCTGGAAGTCGGAAGCGGCGCGCCTGAGCTTGCCGGCATAGTGGCCGAAGCTGCGCATCAGCCGCGGCAGGTCCTTTGGACCCACCACCACGATCGCCACCACGGCGATAACAAGAAGCTCCGACCAACCGATGTCGAACATAGTCGTGATTTACGCGCGCGATTTCGGAAGCGCCAGGCGGTCAATGACCGCCCTTCGTATCAGCCCGATTTCCGGGTGCGCGTGGCCTTGGCTCTCGCAGGGGTCTTGGCCGGGCGGGCTCCGACTTCCGCCTTGTGCTCGATGACCTTGGGCTCCGACTTGGCAGGCTCGGCCGGCTTCTCCTCGTCCTCGGCCATGCCCTTCTTGAAGCTCTTGATCCCTTGCGCGACGTCGCCCATCAGCTCGGAGATCTTGCCGCGCCCGAACAGAAGCACGAACAGCACGAGCACGATCAGGATATGCGACCAGCTCAATCCCATTTGACGGTTCTCCAGCGCGAGGGCTCGCCTCGCGCGGCTAGAATTCAGCAGCACTATGGCAGCAAAGGCAGCCCGGTCGCAAGCCGCGCTCCGGGGTTATTGTGAAGGGGCCGCTCGCCGTTCTCCGCCTCGAAGACCAGCACCGCGCCGGCATCGATGGAAACGCCGATCTCCGCGCCTTGCGGCGGAACGTCTGCCTCCCGCACGCGGGCAAGCATCGGGGCGTCCAGCCCCTGCACGGCAAGCTCGACCAGGGCGATGTCGCCCAAGAAGCGGGCGTCGAGCACGCGGGCCGGCACCCCCTGCCCGGCGCCGAGCAACCGCACGCCGCGCTGGCGCACGCAAACGATGGCGTCGGCGCCATCGGGCAGGCCGTTGGCCAAGAAGCGGCCGAGTGGAGTGGCGGCACTCCCTTGCTCCACGCGGGCGGGAAGCTCGTTCAGGTCAGAGAAGGTGCGCGCGGCGAGGATATCCTTGGGCGCGCGGTAGAGGTCAAGCGCATCGCCGGTCTGTACGATACGCCCTGCCCGCATCAGCGCCACGCGGTCGCCCATGCGCATCGCCTCCTCGGCGTCGTGGGTAACGACGATCGAGGTGGCACGCGTCTCATGCAGGATGGCGAGCGTCTCCTCGCGCATTTTTTCGCGAAGTCGCGGGTCGAGACCCGAGAACGGCTCGTCCATCAGAAGCACGCTCGGGCGGGGCGCGATGGCGCGGGCGAGCGCCACGCGCTGCTGCTCGCCGCCGGAGAGGATATGCGGATATTCGTTGGCATAGTGGGCGAGGCCGACGCGATCCAGCGCCGCATGAGCCTCGGCCTTGGCTTCGCGGCGAGTAAGCGACCTCAGCCCGAAGGCGACATTGTCGAGGATCGAGAGATGGGGAAAGAGCGCGAAGTCCTGGAACATCAGCCCGACGCCCCGCTTCTCTGGCGGAACGAAGCGCTCAGGCCCCCCCACCTCCTGCTCGTCGAGAAGAACGCGGCCTGCGCTTGGCCGCTCGACGCCGGCCGCGATCCTGAGCAATGTGGACTTGCCGCAGCCAGAAGGCCCGAGCAGGCAGAGGATTTCGCCTGGCGCGATGTCGAGGCTCACATGGTCGAGCGCGAGCGTCGCGCCATAGCGGCGCGACAGGTCGTCGAAGGTGAGCCGCGCGGCGAAGCTGACCGCGGCCTTGCCGCGTCCCGCGCCAGTGCGCCGCGCTTTGCCGTTGGTCAGGGCGCGGCCGCGCGCTTTCAGGGCTTCGAACATCGCGCTGATCTAGGCGGTGAAACGTGTTCGGCGCAACCCCGAGCCGTCAACCGAGGCCGGACCGGACCGACGAAAGCCAAATGGCGTAGGAAATTGCCGCCAGCGTCTTGTTCGCCGACACTCAAACCCTGCCATCGAGGGATAAGCGCAAGCGATGACCAAGACCACGCCTCACATCAGAGTCCATCATCACAATGACTACCTGATCTCCTTCTACGCCGGCCGGGATCAGTCGGAGCGCCATCTCAAGGAGCGGAATTGGCTCGACGATTCCGCGTTAAAGCTCGGCACAGCCATGTACGCCATCCACAGCGGCGCGGAGGCCGTTGTCTACGATACCTTCGCCAGCGTGGCCCATGCGGAATTCGTGCGCAGCTATCTCGAACAATTGGGGATTCGGAAATTCACCGCGGTCCTTAGCCATTGGCACCTCGATCACATCGCCGGCAACGCGGCATTCGACGACGGCGACATCATCGCCACGTCGCTCACGCGCGCCGCGCTTCTGAGGCACAAGGCCGACATCGAAGCGGGCAAGGTCTGGGGGACGCCGCCCATCGCGCCGCTGATATTGCCCAACATCGTGTTCGACAACCACCTGGAGCTCCGCGTGGGAGAAATTGAGCTCGAGCTCCGCCGCATGAACATCCACAGTATCGATGGCTGCGTCGTCTATCTGCCGCGTGACAAGTTCCTGCTCGCGGGCGATACGCTCGAAGATCCGCTAACCTACATGATCGAGGTGGAGAATCTCGCCGAGCATTTGAGGCAGCTCAAAGAGATGAAAGGTTGGGATATCGCCAAGATCCTTCCCGATCACGGCGACCCGGACATCATCAGAGCAGGCGGATACGACAAGACCTTGATCGATGCGACCGTGGATTACATCACCCAGATGCTGTCGAGAGCCCACGATGCCAACTATCTGGACGGCTCGATGGAAGACTATCTCGCCCACTCGGCGGCGAAGGGCTGGATCAGGCCCTTCGAGCCCTACCGGGAGGTGCACGAGCAAAATCTCAAGCTCGTCCACGACTATTGGAAGGACAAGACGCTGCCGGAGGTCGCCCCCTAGTCAGGCGGCCTCGCCACTGCCTTCGTCCTCGGCGAGAGGCTCTGCCGCAAGCGGCTCGTCCTCCAAAGGCTCCTCGTCCTCGCGGAGGTCGAGAGCGTCATTGGGATTGGGCATGGAGAAGCCGGGTGGCAGGTTCGAATCGAGCAGGCCCGCGCCCTTGAGCTCGTTTAGCCCCGGCAGGTCCTGGATCTGGTCGAAGCCGAAGTGCTCGAGGAAGCTCGCCGTGGTGCCGTAGGTGACCGGGCGTCCCGGCGCGCGACGGCGTCCGCGCAACTTGATCCAGCCGGTTTCGAGCAGAATATCGATGGTGCCTGAGGACGTGCTAACGCCTCTGATCTCCTCGATTTCGGCGCGGGTGACCGGCTGGTGATAGGCGATGATGGCAAGCGTCTCAAGCGCAGCCCGCGACAGGCGGCGCTGCTCGACTGCCTGCTTCTCAAGCAGGAAGGAGAGATCATCCGCGGTGCGGAATGCCCATTTGCCGGCGACCTTCACCAAATTGACGCCGCGCGCGGCATAGAGGCTCTGCAGCTCCTCGAGCAGCGCGATCATGTCCTCGCCCTCGACGAAATGCTGGGCGAGCGCCGCCTCGTCGAGCGGCTCTGAGGCCGCGAACAGCAGCGCCTCGACGATGCGCAGCTTCTCCCGCCGGTCGGTCGACTGCAGCGCGATGACATTGGAGGGAAGCGGCAAGAGAAGCCGCGGGCCGCCGCGCTCGCGCTCCGTCTCGTCTTCCGTCATGACCGGTACCCTACTCAATTGGTTCGCTGTCATTCCCTCCCCCTTAGCTGTTCCTCGCTAGGCCTCATCTCAAGCGACCCGCATGCGCCGGCGGATCAAGAGCGGCGCAAACGACTTCGCTTGCCGGATTTCGAGCGCGCCTTCGCGCGTCATCTCAAGCGTCGCCGTGAAACTCGACGCAAGCGCGGTTTTTCTCAGCTCGGGCTCGACCAGAAACTCGGCGAGAAGTTGGTCGAGCGGAGCCCAGTCGCAAGCGATACCGAGCAGACGCTCAAGCTCGGCGCGCGCCTCTTTCAACGACCACACCGTGCGCTGCCTGATTTGCCAGGTGCGGATTGCGGTGCGTTGCCGCTGCTGCGAATAGGCCTTGAGCAGGTCGTAGACATTAGCCTCGTAGATGCTCTTGCGGGTGATGCGGATGGGCTCTGGAGTCCCGCGCGCGAACACGTCGCGGCCGAGCCGCTTGCGCGTCATGAGCTGCGCCGAGACTTCACGCATGGCATGCAGGCGCTTCAGCCTGAAGGCGAGGAGCGCGGCAAGCTCGGCCCCGGTGGGCTCACCTTCCTCGTCCTTCTCAGCCGGAAGCAGGAGCTTCGATTTGAGAAAAGCGAGCCAGGCCGCCATGACGAGATAGTCGGCGGCGACCTCAAGACGCAGGCGGCGCGCCTCGGCGATGAAGTCGAGATATTGCTGGGCGAGCGCGAGCACGGAGATCTTGGCGAGGTCGACCTTTTGCGTGCGGGCGAGCGCGAGCAGAAGATCGAGCGGGCCTTCGAAGCCCTCGACATCGACCACCAGCGTGTCACCAGGCCCCGCCTCGAGCCGCGGGTCCTCGTCCTCCCAATCGGAGATCATATCCGGCCCGCCTGGCCCTTCGCTCATCGGCGTCTCGCGCGCGCTCATGCCACCCTCGTGCCTGCCGCCTCGGTGACGAGCGCCATGGCTTCGGCTTCATCGAAGGGCTGCGGCTTATGGAAGAGGCTTAGTGCGCGCGCAAAGCGCTCGGCGGCAAGTCCCTCGAGCGGCGGCACCGCGCCCGCTACCTCGACCATCTCCTTGAAGTCGCCGCTGCAATGGAGCGCGACATCGCAGCCCGCCTCGATCACTGCACGGGCGCGCTCAGCGAAGGGGCCACCAAGGGCTTTCATGCCGATGTCGTCGCTCATCAGAAAACCGGTCAACCCGATGAAATCACGAATCACTTTCCTGATTATAACTGCCGACGCGCTCGAAGGTCGCGCAGCATCGAAGGCCGTCAGCAGGACATGGGCCGTCATGGCAAGCGGCGCTTCGCGAAGCGCCTGGAAAGGGCGGAAATCGACGGCTTCGAGCTCTGCCGCTGAGGCGTCGATGCGCGGGAGCGCAAGATGGCTATCGGCCTTCGCCCGCCCGTGGCCGGGCACGTGCTTGATCACCGGCAGAACGCCGCCGGCGAGACACCCTTCCATTACCGCGCGTCCAAGCGCGATCACCGCCTCGGGATTGGTCGAGAAGGCGCGATCGCCGATGATTTCGTGCGCGCCTCTCTCGGGCACGTCGAGGACGGGCGTGCAATCGACGGTAATGCCACAGTCGTGGAGCTCCTGCGCCATTAGCCGCGTTCCAGCGAAGGCGGCCTTCTTCGCCATCTCCTGGTCGGTCTCATAGAGCAGGCCATAGCAGCGGGCGGGTGGCATGTTCCGCCAATGCGGAGGGCGAAGCCGTTGAACGCGGCCTCCCTCCTGATCAACGAGGACCAACGCGTCGTCGCTCTCGACCGCCTCATGGTAAGAGCGGACGAGTGCCCGGATCTGCTGAGGCGACTCGCAGTTCCGCGCAAACAGGATCAAACCGCAGGGCCGTTCCACGGCGAAGAAACGCCGCTCTTCGTCGCTGAGCTTCAGCCCGGCGCAGCTTGAGATGAAGGCTTTGAAGTCCACGACGCGGGGTAACGTGCGTCGCGCCTTCCGGTCAAGGGCGCTCGGTGCGGTTCCGCTCTCTATTGCGCCGTCACCAGGCAGTCAGGCAGGCCTTGCGACTTCAGCTGCGTGCAAAGCTTCGCGGCCGCCGCCTTGTCGGCGATCGGGCCGATGCGCAACCGGTACCACACGCCTTTGGCGCCTAGGTCAGCCTTCTGCACCATGGGCCGGTAGCTGGCGAGCAGCGTCGGATATTTCTGCTGCATGTCAGCAAAGCTCGCGAGCGCCTCGGTCTGGTTCTTCTTCGACCCGACCTGGACGACATATTTGGTCGGCGTGGCAGCAGGCGTGATCGAAGCGGTCTGTGTCGCCGGCTTGGGCTTCGCTGCCGGAACCGGCATGTCAGCGGCCTGTTGTGGAGCCGCAGCCGCGGCGGCAGCAACCGGCGCAGGCGCCGCGGCCGCATTGGCGGCAGGAGCTTGAGCAGGAGCCGGGCTAGCAGCGGCAAGCTGAATGTCGGTCGGCGCCTCGGCAGGCGCGGCTCCGGCAGGCGGCGCCATGACTGAGCCGTCAGGGCGCACGACCATAGTCTTCACCTTACGCGGACCGCCGTCGGCGGCATTCGGATCGTCGACGGCGGCGACCGTCGCAGGCGCCGAGCTATCCACGGCTTGAGTGGTCGGCGGCGCGCCAAGATCAGTCGGTGCAGCCGCGCTGGCGGTATCGGTGGAAGGCGGCAAGGCAGGAACGGCAACGTCCTCCTGGCGCGGTACGAGATGGTCAGCCTCTGGCTCATCGCCGTTCTGCAGCCGATCGTAGATCAGCTTGTTCTTGTGGGGGAAATCCTTGCCGCCAGGATCGTCGGGCGCCTCTTTGACCGGCCGCGCATCGGCCGTGACGACAGGAGGGTGGTCCCCTGCGCCAATGCCGCCGCCGCTCTGCTTGTAGGCGAAGGCAAGGGCACCGCCGAGCGCAATCGCGCCAAGCAGGGCGCTCCCGACCATGAAGGCGCTGCGGCCCTTGATCGAAAAGCCTAGCTTGGAACGGGCGCCAGGTGGCGGAAGCACCTGACCCTCATCGAGAAAATCGGCATCCACGCGCTCGCTTTCATAGAAGTCCTGAGCGCCCCGGTGCGGGGTCTCCATCGAGCCGAGAGCTATCTGCGGCGGCTGATCGTAAAGCGCGTCGAAGGCCTGCAACTGGCGGCGAGGATCGCTCGGCGGAACGTCCCCCGAATGCGAGGGCATTCCGTAATCGTGTGAAGGCTCCTCGGTGAACGTGCTGAAGCCGTGATCGACCTGGGGTTGCGCCTGGGCATAACCGCCGCTGTCCGAATCGGGACCGTGCTCTTGAGGATCGAATGAGGACTCGGAGAAGCTCGCATGCTGGAAGTTTGAATCGAAGTTCGGCTCGGGGAAGCTCGCATCGGCGAAGCTCTGATTGCCGAAGTTCTGGTTGTTCCCGAAGTTCGCGTCGGCGAAATTCTGATCCGAGAAGCCCTGCTCGGAGAAGCTTGCGTCCGCGCCGTTCCGGCCTGGGAAGCCTGCATCAATGAAACTCTGGTCTCTGAAGGATTGGCTCGGAAAGGCCTGACCGCCGTTATAGCCAGAGTTGGAAAAGCTCTGGGGCGCCGCCGGCTCTACTTCCTGGAAGCTCGGCGAGCGCACCTGCTGACTGGCATTGCGATAGGCCGTCTGGAAATCGGAGGCCTGGTAGCCCGGTGTCGCGGTTTGCAGATGTGAATAGTCCGGAGCGGCAGAGGGTTGCGAGCTCTGATAAGAGGGCGTAGCGGCCGGTTGCGGGCTTTGATAGGACGGGACAGAAGCCGGATAGCTCGGCTGGCTTGGTGCTTGCGGATAAGAGCTCTGGTAATTCAACGGCGCTTGGCTTGGCGCCGGCGGGCTCGGCGTATAGGAAGAAAAGCTTGGCTGGGTGGGTTGCGGAGCCGGCTGACGCTGCTCGTTCCCGCGCGTTACCGGCGTATAGTTCGGCATCTGCGCAAACATCGGACTGCTGCCACCAAACATTGGCCGCTGTCCCGTAGCCGGCTGACCCGGCCTTCCCCCTCCATGCGCCATAGGTTTTACCTCGCTCGGTTGAGCTTTGAGCGCGTTGTTGCCCCAAGTCTGTGCGCTTGGAGCCTTTCCCACACTCGCTGTGCTGGCGAAATCTGACTGTGACCCCGGGTTCGGACCGGCCTTACGGCCATGCCCGTCTTCTCGCGTGGACATGGTACTTCCCTCAAACCACCCCCCGCCCCGGTTCAGTCTCAGTGAAGCTCTTGTAAGGCTTCAACGCCGAGAATCCCCAAACCTGACGACAAAACACGCTTCGTGGCCGCTACAAGGGCTACACGAGCACGCGTTAACTCTCGGTCATTCTCGTAAATAAATCGTAATTGTGGCAAGTCTTTGCCTCGGTTCCAGAGGCCGTGGAAGTCCGCCGCAAGATCATAGAGATAGAAGGCAATACGGTGCGGCTCATGGGCAATTGAAGCGGCCTCGACGACCCGGGGAAACTGCGCGAGCCTCCGGATCAGGACGATCTCGGCCTCATCGCTCAGCCGGTTTAGGTTGCTTCCAGCCAACGCCCCCTCCGCTAACTCGAGATCGGGGAAAGCTTCCCGAACGTTACGCAGAACGGAACTCGCCCGCGCATGGGCGTACTGGACATAAAACACCGGGTTATCGCGCGATTGCTCGGTGACTTTGGCGAAGTCGAAATCGAGCGGCGCGTCGTTCTTCCGGTAAAGCATCATGAAACGGACGGGGCCTGCCCCCACCTCGTCCACGACCTCCCGGAGCGTTACAAACGTCCCGGCCCGCTTCGACATCTTGACCGGCTCGCCGGCCCTAAACAAGCGCACCAGCTGGCAAATCTTGATGTCGAGCGTGGCCTCGCCTTCGGTGAGCGCAGCAACGGCAGCCTTCATGCGCCGGACATGTCCACTGTGGTCGGCGCCGAACACGTCGATCATGGTCTTGAAGCCGCGCTGGAACTTGTCGCGGTGATACGCAATGTCGCCGGCAAAATAGGCGTAAGTGCCGTCCGACTTCACGAGGGGCCGGTCCATGTCGTCGCCGAACTCGGTGGAGCGGAACAGAAGCTGCTCGCGATCCTCCCAGTCTTCGTCGACTTTGCCCTTGGGCGGCGGCAGCCGGCCCTTGTAGATCAGGCCGCGCGCTTTGAGGTCGTTGATGGTCTCCGCGATTTCGTCGCATACACCTTCGCTGAGCGACCGTTCAGAGAAGAAGACGTCGTGATGGATGCCGAGCGCAGAGAGGTCGTCCTCGATCATGGCGAGCATCGCTTCGAGCGCAGCAGCGCGCACGATGGGCAGCCATTTCTCCTCGGGCATCGAAAGAAGATCCTTGCCGTGCTGGGCGGCAAGCTTCTCGCCGACGGGCTTTAGATAGTCCCCGGGATAGAGGCCTTCGGGGATTTCGCCGATCTTCTCGCCGAGCGCCTCGCGGTAGCGCAGGAAAGCGGAGCGGGCGAGCGCATCGACCTGAGCGCCAGCGTCATTGACATAATATTCGCGCGTCACCGCAAAGCCGGTGGAGGCGAGAAGATTGGCGAGAGCATCGCCAAATACCGCACCGCGGGTATGGCCGACATGCATCGGACCGGTCGGGTTGGAGGAGACATATTCCACGTTGATCGCCTCGCCTTTGCCGATCGCGCTCTGGCCATAGCTTTCGCCCTGTTCGAGCACCATGCGCAGCACGCTCGGCCAAAAGGCGCGCGACAGAGTGAGATTCACGAAGCCGGGGCCTGCGACCTCGGCTCTGTCGACATAGGAGTCGGCGGCAATGAGTGGCGCGAGACGCTCGGCCAACGCGCGCGGCGGCTTGCCGGTGACCTTGGCGAGAACCATGGCGGCATTGGTTGCGAGGTCGCCGTGCGATGCATCCTTGGGAGGCTCGAGCGTGATGGCCTCGATGCTCGCCTCAGGCGGCACGACGCCGTCATGCTTGAGCTGCTGGACGGCGGCGAGAACGCGCCCCTGAAAACCTGCAAAGACGTCCATGGCAGCTCCGGCGGATGGAGCGCGACTAACGTAAATCAGGGGTCGCGTCAAACAGCCGGCGATGCTCGGCGAGCGCATAGCGGTCGGTCATGCCGGCGATGAAGTCCGAGACGTGGCGGGCGTAGGCGCGCGTGCCTGGTTCTGGCGCCTGCTCGCGCCATTCGGGCGGGAGCGCCACGGCTTCTTTGAGGTAACGCTCGAAGAGCTGCGCCACGACCCTCTCGGCATCGCCCATGATGTGCATGATCCGGGGATGCCGGTAGACGCGCGCAAGCAGAAAGGCGCGCAATGCGTCAAGCTCGCTCTGCATGGCTTCCGAAAACGCGACTATCGCCTGTTGCGCGCGGCGAACGTCATTTGCGCTCTCTGGCTGAAGCGCGTAGAGCCGGCGCTTCGTCTCGGCAATGGCGTCGTCCACCATCGCGGTGATGATCCGGCGGATCGACTCATAGAGGAGGCGCGGACCGTCAATGCCGGCATAGGCCGCACGGACCTCGGCAAGCGCCCGGCCGGCGATCGGCACCTCGCCAAGCTCGGCGAAGGTGAAGAAGCCGGCGCGGTAGCCGTCATCCATGTCGTGATTGTTGTAGGCGATGTCGTCGGCAAGCGAAGCGACCTGTGCCTCCACGGATGCAAAAGTCGCAAGCTCGAGGTCATGCTTGGCTGAGTAAGCCAGAATGGATTCAGGGACAGGTTCGGTCGCAATGGGACCGAGCAGAGGGCCGTTATGCTTGACCAGTCCTTCGAGCATCTCCCAGGTGAGGTTGAGCCCATCGAAGCTCGCATATTTCCTTTCGAGCTCAGTGACCACGCGGAGCGACTGGGCGTTGTGGTCGAAGCCCCCGGCATTCGCCATCGCCGCGTCGAGCGCACGCTCGCCGGCATGGCCGAAGGGCGGGTGGCCGAGATCGTGGGCGAGCGCGAGCGCCTCGGTCAGATCCTCGTCGAGCCTGAGCCTGCGTGCCATCGAGCGGGCGATCTGGGCGACTTCCAGGCTATGAGTGAGGCGCGAGCGGTAGTGATCGCCCTCGTGATAGATGAAGACCTGGGTCTTGTAGTTCAGCCGCCGGAAGGCGGTGGCGTGCAGGATGCGATCGCGGTCACGAGCAAAGGGCGAGCGGGTCGGGCTCGACGGCTCGTGGGCAAGGCGCCCACGGCTCTGGCCCGGGTCTGCCGCATAGGGCGCAAGCGCTTCGCCGGGCCCAGGGGCTGACGCTCCTGTTTCCGCGGGAAAAACCCGCTTCCCCCTGCGGCGTTGGTCGATTGACAAGCGGGTCGGCCATCCTATGTTTCAAGCAGAAATTGGCTACACCCAAGATGAGCGAACCGTCCATCACCTTGAGCGCGCGTGCGGCATCCCGCATCGCCGAGCTCATTGCCGGCGAGGCGGCGCCCACGCTGTTCAGAGTGAGCGTCGAGGGCGGCGGCTGCTCGGGGTTCCAGTACCGCTTCGATCTCGTCACCGAGAGCGCGCCTGACGACGTGCTGATCGAGCGAGACGGCGCGCGTGTCGTGGTCGATCCGGTCTCGCTCCCCTTCATGCAAGGCAGCGAGATTGACTTCGTCGACGACCTGATCGGCGCGCAGTTCAAGGTCAACAACCCGAACGTCACGGCCAGTTGCGGCTGCGGCACTAGCTTCTCGATTTAACGTTCGTTTTTTGTAATCCCCACCGGTCATGGCCGGGCTTGGCCCGGCGATCCACGATTTGCCCGCCCCACTCTCCTTAAATCGTGGATGCCTGGCACAAGGCGGGGCATGACGAAGTACGTTTTGTTGTAAGTTCTCGCCCCCATGAAGATCGCCACCTGGAACATCAACGGCATCAAGGCGCGCATCGACGCGGCCACCACCTGGCTGAAGTCAGCCGCGCCCGACATCGCCTGCCTGCAAGAGATCAAATGCGCCGATGAGGCCTTCCCCAGGGAGGCCTTCGAGGACCTCGGCTATGACGTT
>Ga0207675_100000251_pt1 | contig 51303 bp, 31 predicted proteins | sample KBSSwiS42_FD_184305 | JGI IMG/M metagenome (GOLD analysis project Ga0207675, IMG submission 184305) | Switchgrass rhizosphere microbial communities from Kellogg Biological Station, Michigan, USA - KBS Switchgrass S4-2 (SPAdes) (version 2) | ecosystem: Host-associated > Plants > Roots >...
GATCCTCTCACCGGCGATCCCCACGTCGCCGACGAACGTTCCGCCAGGCGTGACGACAGTTCCACCCTTGACGATCGTGTCGAGTTTCATAGGGTCTCCTTGTCATTCCGAGCGCAGCGAGGAATCGCCGTGATCCCCGTAGAGGGCCTCTCTTTCGGGAGATGGCTATTCCTCGCCTGTCGGCTCGGAATGACGATCAGACGCGCGCCGCCTGCTCTGGCGACGCGTAGCCTTCTACGATTTCGTATCCGCCCTGGTACTCATCACCCTCAGGGCGGCGAATTTCCGACTGCAGCACCATCCGATCCCGCCGAGCGCCGCGGAAATCAGCGAGCGACGTCCATCCGTCAGCCGTATGCTTCTCGACGAATTGGTCGAAGCCCGCGAGCAGCTTCTTGATCACGTTAGGTCCAACGGCGTGATCCAGCATCGCTGCCGTGCAGACCTGGACCGTGCCCGTGCCCAGCAGGAAATACGAGAGCGCCTGCGCAAATTCCGAGATCCCGCCAATCCCCGAGAACGCCTTGTCCGGGAACGCCTGGCACATGCGCGCCATGTTGCATAACGAGAGCGGCAGGATCGCCGGGCCGCCAAGGCCGCCGCTCGACACGAGACCATCGACGTTGATCTCGAACTCCAGTGTCTCGGGGTCGATGATCGGGAGCGACGGGAAGGTGTTCGACGACACGATCGCATCGGCGCCGCCCCGGAAGCACGCCGCGGCTTCGACAACGATGTCCTGCGTCGCCGGCGTGAGTTTCGTCCACACGGGAACCTTCGCAACTTCCTTCACCGCCTCGGTCACGACCGAGCAGAGGCCTTCATCCTTCCCGATGTTGGACCCCATGTCTTTCCGGTCCATGTGCGGACACGAGAAGTTGAGCTCCAATCCATCCGCGCCCGAATCCTGACACGCCTCGGACAGCGTTTGCCAGTTGCGGAGCTCCTTGTCGTTGCCCGAACCCGCCATGATCGACGCGATGAGCACGCGATTCGGGAATGCTTCCTTGATGCGCCGGATGCGTGGCACCCACCAGTCGAGCGTCTTGTCGGAGATGAGCTCCCAGTTCCACGACGAATGCAGCGCCGCACCGGGCCGCTTCTTCATCGAGACGTAGGCGTCGTCGGGCGACGTGCGCATGAACTTCGCCTTCGCGCCCACCACGTTGACGACCGGGTGCAGCCCAATGGTCTTCGTGACCACGCCGCCCCATCCTGCCTCGAACGCCCGCATGATGTTACTCTCGGACTCTGTCGGCGGAGCCGACGAGAGGAGAAACGGGTTCTCGAACTCTATGCCGGTGAACGTGGTCGTTCGGTCAGCCATAAGACCCCCGTCTGAAAGGGACTAGGGACGGGCCGGGAACCGGGAACGGGGAACCGAGGCTCCTCTCGGAAGCACTGTTCCCGGTTCCCCGTTCCCCGGTTCCCAGCAACACCCGATGTCCCTATGACATCCAGTTAACTCCCGCCTCACGATTCCACTTCGTCGTCATCTTCTTCGACTGCGTCCAGAACTCGATCGACCCGCGACCCGTGATGTCCCCGACGCCGAACTTCGATTCGTTCCAGCCGCCGAACGAGAACGGCTCGCGCGGCACCGGCACGCCGACGTTCACGCCGACCATCCCAGCGCTCGCGCGATCCATGACATGTCGGGCGACGCCACCGCTCTCGGTGAATACCGACGCCGCGTTGCCGTATGGCGACTGATTCTCAACCGCGATCGCTTCATCCACGGTCTTCGTCCGCACGATGGCGAGCACCGGGCCGAACACCTCGTCCTGCGCGATCCGCATATCGGGTGTCACGTGGTCGATGATCGTCGGGCCGATGAAGTAGCCATTCTCCTTGCCCGGCACGACCACACCGCGCCCGTCCACCAGCACGGTCGCTCCGGCGTCCTCCGCTTCCGTGATGTAACGCTCGATCCGTTCCTTGGCTGCGAGCGAGATCACCGGACCAATGTCGCGACCGGGAATGATGTTCTTCGCATGCTCGATCATCCGCGCGATGATGTGATCGACCTTCGACACGGCCACCATGACCGACGCAGCCATGCACCGCTGGCCCGCACACCCCGACATGGATGCGACGATGTTGCTGGACGCCATCTCGACGTCCGCGTCGGGCATGACGATGAGGTGGTTCTTGGCGCCACCTAACGCGAGGACGCGCTTGAGGTTCGCCGTCGCGCGGCGGTACACGACCTTCGCGATCTTGGTCGAGCCCACGAAGCTGATCGCCGCGATCCCCGAGTGATCGCACAGCGCTTCGACCGTCTCGCGTCCACCGTGCACGACCTGGAGCACGCCATCGGGCAGCCCCGCCTCGCGTAGTAGCTCTGCAATCCTGCCCGCGCTGAGTGGCACGAGTTCCGACGGCTTGAGGATCATGCAGTTGCCGAGCGCGAGCGCGTTAGGTATCGACCAGTTGGGTACCATGTTGGGGAAGTTGAACGGCGTGATCGCCGCCACGACCCCCACCGGATACCGCTCGATGCGACATTCCACGCCGCGACTCACCTCGAGCACCTCGCCGGGCGTGATCTGCGGCAGCGAGCATGCGAACTCGGACAGCTCGGCCGCCTTGAGAATCTCCGCCCGCGCTTCGGTGGCGACCTTCCCGTTCTCTTCAGTGACCAGAGCGGACAGCTCGTCGATGTGCTTCTCGAGCAGCGCCTTGTACTTGTAGAAGACCTGCACGCGCTCCTTGATCGGCGTGCGAGACCAGCCGGGAAACGCTCGCTCGGCACTCGAAACCGCGGCGTCGACATCGTCGCGCGTGGACATGGGCACGCGCGAGATGACGCTGCCGTCGCTCGGGTTGTAGACGTCGATGAACGGGAGATCGCCGGCGACGAACGAGCCGTCGCGATAGTTCCGGACTTCTGGGTATTTCATGCGCTGAGGCCGATGTTGGTTTCTAGCGCCAACTTACGCCCCGTGAGCGCGCCAGGCAAAGGCAAGTCGGCCCCAGATCACCGTATCACTCCGACTTTTCTAGGTGGTTGAGCCACCGATACGCGTTCGTATATGTGGAGTCGAGTGCGATCGCGCGAAACCTCCGGCGACCTAGCACCCCCATCGACGGAAGACGCCCCAGGAGCGCCACGTTAGGCGGAGGTGTATCGGTATCGATGCTCGACGCAAGCTCGAGGTCGTCCAAGCAAGCTCCGCAGTAGGTCCGTTGAAGAACGGCTCTTGCGCCGCCGAAGAAGGCGGACTCACCTTGATGATCCGTAAAGGAAAGGAAGAGGCCCATGAACACCGGAGCGAACGCTCTCGTACACGGGACCGCAGCCATCGTCCTGACACTCTGTGCTTGCGGCCCACGGGACCGCAGCGCGGACGACACCACCGCCAAACAGGCCGGTGCGGCCGTGGACACGGCGGCGGGTCGTGTGGGCGCGGCCGCGGACACCACGGCTGGGCGGACGGAACCTGCCGCAGCAAGCGTCGTCAAGCGTGGCGGTTGGACAGACGCCTCCATCCTCGGATTCATCGGCGCGAACAACGCCGGCGCGGTACGCAAGGGCCAGGTCGCCGCCAAAAAGGCAACCAACCCCGCCGTGAAGAAGTTCGCGGAGCAACTCGTCACCGCGCACCGGGCGCTCGCACTCGAAATGAGGTCTCTGGCGGGAAAGTTGTCCGTGACTCCCGATACGGCTGACGGCGACGTGCACGACGTCATGGACAAAGGGAGGGACCAGATCAAGGAACTGACCGACAAGCCTGCGGGCGCCGACTGGGACAAGAACTACATCGACGACCTGATCGGCAGTCACAAGGACCTGCTCGACAAGCTTCAGGACGCGGCGAAGAACACCAACAGTGCGGAGCTACGCGGGGCGATCGAGAAAGCGACCGGGATGGTGCAGGAGCACCTAACGAAGGCACAGAGCCTGAAGGAGAACGAGCTGAAGGGCTGATGGCGGGCACTGGTGCCGCGTTAGGGGCTTCGTCGAGGAGTAGCTGCCGCCGTGCTCGCAACATCATCGCTTTCCACCGCGTCCCGCGGGAACGCGTTCGACCGGCCGTCCTGGAGACTGCTTTGTCAGGTCGATGACCTCGTCGGCGACGGACCCTTCGCCCTGTCCGCGGACGGGCTGGACCTTGTGGTCGTACGAACCGAGGGCGGGCTCCGCGCCTATCAAGGTCGCTGTCCGCATCAGGGCGCCCTGCTCGGCGAAGGCGAGATGGATGGCAGCGCGCTCGTGTGCCGGAATCATCGCTGGCGGTTCGACGGCGCCTCGGGCGAGCGTCAGGGAGGTCCCGGTTGCCTCGTGTCGTGCCCGGTCGAGATGCGGGGCACCGAGCTGTGGGCCGACGTCTCGCCGCTCTCGCGCGCTGCAGCGTTAGGCACCACCGCGCGTCGGACCCTGGATGACCTGCCGGGGCCGAAAGGTCTCCCTGTAATCGGGAACTCGCTGCAAATCGGCATTCAGAACTTCCACCGGGTCCAGGAGACCTGGGCGGCTGAGTACGGCCCGCTCTACGTGTATCGGCTGGGACCGAATCGGATCCTCGGGGTTGCCGATCCACAGCTCAACGAAACGATTCTGCGCGCGCGGCCCGAGACCTATCGTCGCGCGTCGAACGTCGAGCCCGTCTTTCGCGAGATGGGAGTGGACGGCGTGTTCAGCGCCGAAGGCGCCGCGTGGCGTCCGCAGCGGCGCCTCGCGATGGAAGCGCTCTCCCACCGGCACCTGCGCGGATTCTACCCCGCACTGCAGAACGTCACGAGGCGACTGCGCACGCGATGGGAGAAGAAAGCGGACGCCGGCGCGACGCTCGATCTCGCCGATGAGCTCAAGCGCTTTACGGTCGACGTTACGACGACACTCACGTTCGGCCATGACGTCAACACGCTCGAGCAGGGCGACGACGTGATCCAGCGCCGCCTCGAGCTCGTATTCCCGGCTTTTGCGCGTCGGCTGTTCGCGATCCTGCCGACCTGGCGATGGATTCGAATGCCGGCTGACCGCAGGCTCGATCGCGCGCTGGCGGAGCTCAGGCAATGGCTCGCGGTGCGACTCGAGGAAGCACGAATCCGTCTGGCGAACGAACCCGCGCGAGCGGAGCGACCGGAGCACTTCCTCGAGTCGATGATCGCGGCGCGTGACGCGGAGGGCCGGCCATTCTCCGACGACGTGATCTTCGGCAACCTGATGACGATGCTGCTCGCGGGCGAGGACACGACCGCGTACACGCTCGTATGGGCCGTGCACCACGTCTGCGATGCGCTTGCAGTGGCGCGGAGCCTACGCGCCGAGGCCGACTCGCTCCGCGGCGGTGACGCGTCGCCTAACGACATAGAGTCGGCAAACCGCCTCGTCTATGCCGGCGCGGTCGCCAACGAGGCGATGCGTTTGAGGCCCGTGGCGCCGACGATCCTGGTCGAAGCCAACCACGATGTGGTCATCGCCGACGTGGCCGTTCCAAAAGGAACGTGGATTGCCCTGCACACTCGTCCGCCCGCTCTCGACGCGCAGCATTTCGGTGACCCGCTGGCGTTCCGGCCCGAGCGTTGGCTGGACGCGAGCGCGACCGGAGGCGCGCACGACCCGTCGGCACACATTCCCTTCGGATCCGGCCCGCGGATCTGCCCGGGCCGTACGCTGGCGCTGCTCGAGATGAAGCTCGTGCTCGCGATGCTGTTCGGCGACTTCGAGGTCGAGCGTGTTGGGAACGCCGCCGATGTGAGCGAGATCTTCGCGTTCACCATGGCGCCGGTTGGCGTGAAGGTGAGGCTGCGTCGACGGTCAGCGACGTGATCATCCTCCGTTACACGCCAATATCCTCGTTCCACAACTCCGGCCGTGCCGCGATGAACTCCCGCATGAGTTGCACACACTCGAGATCATCGACGATCGTAAGCTCGACACCGCGCGACCGGACGTAATCCTCCGGCCCCTGAAACGTCCGGTTCTCGCCGATCACGATTCGGGGTATACCATAGAGTAGCGCCGTGCCGCTGCACATGTCGCACGGGGAGAGCGTCGAGTAGAGCGTGGACCGTCGATAATCCGCGGCCATGAGCCGTCCCGCGCGCTCGATGCAGTCCATCTCCGCATGCAGGATCGCGCTTCCCTGCTGTACGCGGCGGTTGTGCCCGCGTCCGACGATCCGTCCGTCGATGACCAGCACCGACCCGATCGGGATCCCGCCCTCGGAGAGTCCCTGACGTGCTTCCTCGATCGCTGCCCTGAGAAATGCGTCCATTGGTACCCTTGATGCCATCGTGAAGTCGTCCGGTATTTGCGATGTGCCGTGTGGGTCGGGCTCTTTTGCGCAGCAAAGAGAGGAGAGGTGACGACGTGACGACCATGACCCTCGAGCACCACGCGGCTGACGAGCGCCCCACCGGCGGCGCGCTCGCCGCGCTCTCGCTCGCGGCACTCGGCGTCGTCTACGGCGACATCGGCACGAGCCCCATCTACGCGCTCCGTGAGTCCCTCCACGGCAAGCACGGATTGCCGCCGTCGCCCGAGAATGTTCTGGGCCTCCTCTCACTCATTGTCTGGTCCCTCATCCTCGTCATCTCCGTCAAGTACCTCGCGTTCGTGATGCGCGCGGACAACTGCGGCGAAGGAGGAATGATCGCGCTGACGGCGCTCGTCTCGCCACCAACGGAGCGCACGGCAGGACGCCGCGCGATCCTCGTGCTCATCGGTCTGTTCGGGGCATCACTGCTCTATGGCGACGGCATGATCACCCCGGCCATCTCCGTCCTGAGCGCGGTGGAAGGTCTCGAGGTGGCTACGCCGATGTTCCGACCTTACGTCATCCCGATCACGATCGCGATCCTCATCCTGCTGTTCGCCGTGCAGAGTCGAGGAACGGCGCGGATCGGCGCGATCTTCGGTCCCGTGATGCTGCTCTGGTTTCTCGTGCTGGCCGCATTGGGGCTCACGCACCTCGTAGCGCATCCAGGCGTGCTGGGCGCCGTGAACCCAGAGCACGCCGTGCACTTCTTCATGCGGAATGGAGTCACCGGTTTTCTCGTGCTCGGCTCGGTGTTTCTCGCAGTCACCGGTGGCGAGGCACTGTATGCCGACATGGGTCACTTCGGCAAGCGGCCCATCCGATTCGCGTGGTTCGTGGTCGTGCTGCCCGCGCTTCTCCTCAATTACTTCGGACAGGGCGCACTCGTGATCGCCGACCCGAGCGCGGCGGAGCATCCGTTTTTCCAGCTCGCCCCGGATTGGGCGACGATCCCGCTCGTCGTCCTGACGACGATCGCAACCGTGATCGCCTCGCAGGCGGTGATCTCGGGTGCTTTCTCGCTGACTCGTCAGGCCGTACAGCTCGGGTACCTGCCGCGGGTGGACATCGAGCATACGTCGTCCACGCAGATCGGCCAGATCTACATCCCGGGGTTGAACCTGCTGCTGGTCATCGCCTGTGTCGGGCTCGTGTTAGGCTTCCGTTCGTCGAGCAATCTCGCGGCGGCATACGGCGTGGCCGTGACCACGGACATGGTCTTCACCACGATCCTGCTCGCCGTGGTGGCACGGACGCATTGGAAGTGGAGCATTCCGGCGGTCGCCGCCATGGGTATCGGCTTTCTCGTGTTCGACCTCGGCTTCTGGACGGCCGGGCTGACGAAGATTCCGAGCGGTGGCTGGTTCCCGCTCGTCATCGCCGCGTTCGTGTTCACCATCATGACGACGTGGAAGCGGGGCCGGAAGATCCTGGCAGACCGGTTGAACGAGTCGGCGCTGCCGATGACCGGGCTCGCGGAGCGGATCCAGACCGCCGCCCCGATGCGCGTGAAGGGCACGGCCGTCTTCCTGACGCGCGACCCGAAGCTGGTGCCGCACTCGCTGCTCCTGAACCTCAAGCACAACAAGGTGCTGCACGAGCGCATAGTGTTCCTCGGCATGTTCACGGACGCGAAGGCGTACGTGCCGGACGGGGAACGCGTGCACGTCGAGACGGTGTCGCCTAACGTCTTCCAGGTGAACGCACACTATGGGTTCGCGGAGGACCCGGCGGTGCCGGCCGTCATCGAGCGCTGCCGGCGGATGGGCCTCGACATCAATCTCGAGGAAACGACGTTCTTCGTCGGGCGTGAGACGCTGTTGGCGACGGACCGACCAGGGATGGCGATCTGGCGTGAGCGATTGTTCTCGCGTCTGGCGCGCAATGCCCGGCGCGCAACGCGGTTCTTCAAGATTCCGCCAAACCGTGTGGTCGAGCTGGGGGCGGAGATCGAGCTCTGAGCACGGATCCAGGCATCATCCCGGCGGCAATCCTTTTTCGGAACTGCGATGAAGCGGATTGTGCGGAAACTCCCGGATCATCCTAACGACTAAGGCTCCTCCGACCACGAGCCCTGATTATTCGATTAACAGCCTCGGAAAGCTCATGCGTCCCGAGGTCGTTCCCAAGAAAATCCCGCCCCGTTGCGTGAGCCAGCGAAAGCTGTATCCGGCTTTTTCAGCCGCATCCGCTTCATCGTTGTTCCCGAAGAAGGCTAGTCAAACCCCGAATCAATATTGGCGAAAGAGATCCGTCCCTTCCAAGCTTACTGAGGGCCAACCACGCTCGCCCGCCTACCGTTAGGCGCGACGGCACTCGAGTTACCATTCAGGTAACGATCGAACCAGTAGAGCTGCCAGTTCAGGCTTTCCACCAGGTGCTTCGGCTCGCCGGTTCTCGTCAGGTTGTGATTCTCCCGCGGGAAGAACACGATCTCGGCGGTCTTGCCGAAGTGCTTGAGTGCGCGGAACCACTGCTCGCCCTGCTCGATCGGCACCCGATAATCGTTGTCCGAGTGCAGAATGAGGATCGGCGTCGTCACGTTCTTCACATACTTGAGCGGCGAGCGATCCCAGTACAGGTCCATCTTCTCGAAGATGTCGCCGCCGAAATCGCCCTTGTGACCGTACGCCCCATCGCGCGTGCCGTCGTCGCTGATGAAGTTCGAGATCGAGCGGAGCGTTACCGCGGCCTTGAACATCCCGGTGTGGCCGACGATCCAGTTCGTCATGTAGCCGCCGTAGCTCCCGCCCGTGACCCCGAGGCGCGTGGTGTCGACCCATGGGTTCGCGGCGATCGCGGCTCGCACGCCGTTCATGATGTCCGTGTAGTCGTTCCCGCCCCACTGCAGCTCGATTCCGCGCTGGAACTTCTGGCCGTACCCGGTCGAGCCGCGCGGATTCGTGAAGAACACCGCATAGCCCTTCGCGGCGTAGACCTGGAATTCGTGAAACCAGTCGACCCCGTACTGGCCGGCTGGCCCGCCGTGGATGCTCAGGATCATGGGATACGACTTGCCGGCAATCCAGCCTAACGGTTTCACGAAGAATCCGTCGATATCCCAACCCTCCGCACCCTTGAAGGACATCCGCTGGACTGACGCCAGATCGAGCGTCTTCCACAGCGCGCCGTTCGCGTCGGTCAACTTCCGCTCGCCGCTCCCATCCAGTGCCGACGCGTACATGTCATCGAGATGCTGGAAGTCGTTCGCGAGATAGACCATGGTGCCTAACGTCGGACTGACGTTCGACGCGCGTACACCGCGCGTGCCGTGCGTCGCCTGGGTGACGGCGCCCGTGGCAACGTCCACGCGAAACACGTGCAGCTCGCCCTTGACTCCCGTGTCGAAGTAGATCGCCTTGCCACGCTCCGCCCACTGCAGGTTCCCTGGAATGAGGTCGAGCGACTTCGCCGCGAGGCGCGGCGTCCCGCCGCCCGCGCTCGACGCGATGTACAGCTGCTGCGGCGCATCCTCATCCTCGGCGCTCACGAACGCGATCGACTTGCCATCAGGCGACCAGATCGGCGACGAATCGCGCTCGTCGCTCGTGGAGACTTTCGTCAGACCGCCGCCGGCGGATGGGATGACCCAGATGTCGGTGTTGTGGCCTTCGTCGAATTCCCTGCCGGTGCGATCGGAGACGAACGCGATGCGCGAACCGTCCGGTGACCACTGCGGCTCCGTGTCGTTCCACGAGTCGCCGCTCGTGATCGGACGCGCCGAGCCCGAGGCCGCGTCGATGATCCACAGGTGCGAGCGCTTGTCGTCGTACCAGCCCGTATCGTTGAACTTGTAGCTCAGGCTTGTATAGTGCCGAACGTCGCTTCGCTCCGGACCGGTGTCGAGCGTGTCGCTCGGCCCGGTTCTCACGAGGCACACGAACTGTGACGCGTTAGGCGACCACGAGCAGCTCGACACGCCGTTCGAGATGGTGGAGACGCGATGGGGTGTGCCACCGGTCGCCGGCACCGTCCACAGCTGCGCGCGACCTGGTGCAGGCTGCTGAGTGCCTGTCTTGCCGGTGGAGTCCTCGAGCACTCGGCCCGAGGTGAACGCGATGGTCTTTCCGTCGGGCGACCATCGCGGGGCACTCGCCGACCAGGCTTCGTCCAGCAACAGGCGTGGCGCGGAACGCCCATCGCTCGCGACGATCCAGATGGACGGGATGCGCCGGTTCTTTGCCTTGTCGACCCGCGACGACACGTACGCCACCTGGCTGCCATCTGGCGACAACCGTGGATCGGCGACGAAGACGAAGTTGAAGTAATCCTCGGCTGTAATGCCGCGGCGTGGCGACGCGGTCTGAGCCTGGAGGTTGACTGCCAGGCAGCAAGCGAGGGGAAAAGCGAGTCGCATGGGGATGAGGGATGCGGGATGAGGGAAGGGGTAAGAATCGGAAACCCTCGGGATGAGTTAGCATCCCGAGGGCTCTCGCTGTCTACCCCCATCCCTTATCCCCCATCCCTCATCCCTGAGTTGCGAATTCGACTCGGGCGTCGCCGCAGGTCCCGCATCGCCAGGTCGTGGTCGTCACACCCGTAATGGGGTGGGACCTGGTGTGGCTATAGATGGTCGCGCCCACGCACCCGCACCCGACGACCTTATTGGGTTCGGGCGGAAACGAAAACGACGAGGTATCGGACGACGACGGATCGAAAGACATCATGAATTCCACGACTCGGGACCCCAGTCGGTCACAGGTCCCAACACTCCCTTAAGCAATAAGTAAGCGCGCGCGGCGATCTTTGTTCCGTGAGCGACCTACTCGACCTCCGCACCGTGAACGAAGCCTGGCACGTCGGCCCCTGCGCCGAAGTGCGGGTGGGGGAACACGTTACCCGCTATGTCCGGCGTGGAAGCGGGCCCAGCGTGGTGTTGCTAGGGGCCGAATCGGAGTCGACCCCCATATGGAGATCGCTCGTCGAGTGGCTTGGCTCGGACTACCGAATCACCATTCCGCAGGCTCCGTCCGACGACACCGACCGTAGCGAGTGGCTGCGCGGGTTCATCGAAGGGCTGGGTCTATCGGCATTCATACTCGTCGCCAGCGCAGAGTTCCGCGCCGCAGCGTTGGATCTCGCCGCCGCCGATGACCTTACAGTACATAGACTCGTGCTTCTGCCCGACCCGAGCTCTCCGGTGGGGCAATCGACCTCACGAGACCTCTGGATAGCTCCGGACTGGACGCCGACGGAAGCACTGCGACGCATAGAAACATTCCTTTCGACTGAGGAATAGCGGTTACTAGCCGTCTGTTTGTGCTGCGCTTGAGGAAGCGAGGTCCGCCGTCTATTCTAGGCGACCGGTTCGTCCCCCTACCAAGCCCGCAGCCCTCCGGATGACGACGTCCGCTCCGCCTGCACCGTCGACCGTCGCCAATCACAGCCCGGTCGCCGATCTACCGGTCCACCTGACGCGGTTCATCGGTCGCGGCCACGAGCTCGGCGAGTTGTCGAGGCTGATCGGCGCGACACGTCTGCTCACGCTGACCGGCGCCGGCGGAAGCGGCAAGACGCGACTCGCCCGCGAGGTCGCGTCGGCGGAAGCCAGTCGCTACTCCCGGATTGCCTGGGTCGATCTCGCCCCCGTCGCCGACTCGGCGATCATCGCGCGCGAAGTCGCCACGACGCTGCACATTCCGGATAGGGGTGGACGCCCGGCCGAGGCGCTCGTCGCGACCATCGGGGACAGCCCGATGCTCTTGGTGCTCGACAACTGCGAGCACCTCGTCGACGCCGCGGCGGAGCTGGCCGAGCATCTCCTTCGCGCGTGTCCTCGACTCAGCATTCTGGCAACGAGCCGCGAAGCACTGGGCATCCCGAGCGAAACGGCGTGGCTCGTCCCGCCACTTGGCAGCGCCGAAGCGGTCCAGCTGTTCGTCGAGCGCGCGCAGGCATCGATCGCGTCGTTCGAGCTCGCGGATTCGAACGCCAATGCGGTTCGGGATATCTGTCGCCGGCTCGATGGGATTCCACTGGCGATCGAGCTCGCAGCGGCGCGCGTTCGCGTTCTCTCGCCCGAGCAGATCGCAGGAAGACTCGACGACGCATTCCGTCTGCTCACCAGCGGCAGTCGCACGGCACTACCGCGCCAGCGAACGCTCCGCGGCACCATGGACTGGAGCTACGGGCTCCTCGACGGTAGGGAGCAGGCGCTCCTCTGCAGGCTCGCGGTGTTCGCCGGAAGCTTCTCGCTCGAGGCAGCCGAAGCGGTCTGTGTGGGCGATCCGCTCGAGGCTGAAGACATCCTCGACGGCGTCGCCGCCCTGGTCGATAAGTCGCTCGTCGTCATGGAAGCCGGGGACGGAGTGGCCCGCTACCATCTGCTCGAGACGGTCCGTCAGTACGGGATGGAAAGGCTGGCCGAGCATGGCGGAGCGGATCGCTATCGTGAGCGTCACGCCCACCACTATCTCGAATTCGCCGAGCGGTTCGCGCCGCTGCTCATTGGCGGGGAGCATGAGCCGGGGCTACTCTCGCGCATCGCTGTCGAGCACGACAACCTGAGAGACGCATCGGCCTGGGCGGCGAATGATCCGTCGCGCGCCGAAGAGGCACTTCGCTTCGCCGACGCGCTCTTCTGGTACTGGTACGGGACGGGGTATTGGTACGGCTCGGGGCAGTTCACGCAGGCGCGCGAGCAGATCGCCCGCGCGCTGGCAAGCGCACCGGGTGCCGATCCGCTCTTGAGGGCACGGGCGCTCGCCGCCGACGGATTGAGCGCGCTTGCGCAGGGCGACTACGAGGAATCGCGCGACTCGTTCGCGCAGAGCCTGACGCTCTTTCGCGCCCACGGCGAGGCTGGTTCGATCGCGTTCGTGCTGTCCAAGCTGGGCGCGTCGCACATCATGCTCGGGAACACGGAGCTTGCCGGACAGTTGCTCGATGAGTCGTACGAGCTCGCGAAGCCGCTCCCGCTTTCCATCCTGCACTCGTTCATCCGCTTCTGGCGCGGATGGGCAGCGGTCGTGCGCGGCGAGCTTCAGCTGGCGCGCGAAATGTTCGAGGATGGCGTACGATTTGGGCGGCAGATCAGCCATCGCACCTCCTTCGCGCATTCGTGCGCGATGCTCGGGAAGGTGCTGTGCCGCCTGGGCGAGTACGACGAAGCCTACGCGCGACTGAGTGACGGGCTTCGCGTGCACGTGGAGATCGGCGATGCCTGGGGCATCGCCCTCGATCTCGAGGGGCTGGCGGGACTCGTCATTGCACGCGAGCGCTACGCCGACGGCGTGAGGCTCATGGGTGCGGTGGACGCGCTGCGGGAGCGCGTGGCCATCGCGCTTCCCGCATCGGACCGCAGCGAGAGAGAACGGCTCGTCGCGATCGCCCGCAATCAGCTGGGCGGCTATTACGAGCGGATGTACGATGAAGGCCGCACGATGCCGATGAACGAGGTCAGCCAGATCGCGAGCGAAGCGGGCGGGCTGCAGACCGCGGAATACCGGGTTCCGGTCCTGGAAGACGCGGTCGGCGTGACACCGCCGGTCGTGCCGGCAGCAACCGACACGCTGCGCGTGCTCGCGTTAGGGCCGCTGCAGGTCTTCGTCGGCGGCGAGGCCATCGACACGACCGTGTGGGGATCGGCCCGGCCGCGCGAGCTGCTCGTGTATCTACTCATGCATCCGGATGGACGGACGAAGGAACAGGTCGGGCTTGCCTTCTGGCCGGAAGCATCGCAGGCGCAGCTGAGGAACAGCTTCCACGTGACGCTGCATCGTCTGCGGAAGGCGCTACGGAATCCCGATTGGATCGTGCTCTCGAACGACCGATATCGGGTTGATCCGGAGGTGGTCGCCGAGTTTGATGTGGCAGAATTCGAGCGTGCGATTAGCGCAGCGCGGCGTGCGGTGAAGCGAAAGGAAGACGGCGCAGCTGCCGCGCTCGAGCGTGCGCTCACGCGGTTCCGTGGGGACTTTCTCGATGGAGAGCCCGCGGGCGACTGGCACCTCGAGCACCGGGACCGCCTGCAGCGCCAATTCGTGGATGCATTGATGGAGTTGGGCGACCGTCACGCAGACGAGGGGCGTAACGCAAAGGCGGCGGATGCATACCGTCGGGTTCTCGCACGCGACGATCTGAACGAGGACGCGACGAGGGAGCTGATGCGCTGCTACGCGAAGGCCGGCGAGCGTGCACAGGCGCTACGGCTCTACCAGCGCTTCAGTGAGAAGCTGAGGAAGGAGCTGGATGCGGAGCCGGCGGAGGAGACGCAGGAACTCATCGAGGAGATCAAGGCTGGATAAGGGACTCGGTCACGCAGCCTCATTGCGCAAAACCGCGCCAACCCGCGATCGATTCCCGACACCGAGCTTCGCGAGGACGCGCTCGACGTGGTTACGGGCGGTGAAGTAGCTGACGCCAAGCTTTTCCGCGACTTCGTTGTTCGAGAGACCGCTGGCCACCAGGCGCGCGACCTCGACTTCGCGGGCGCTCAGGCCGTACCGGCTGCGCAGCTCGATGTCGGTCAGCGGGTTCACGAGCTCGAACGCGGCGGTCACCAACACGCCGGCTTCACCTCCGGGCATCCAGCCGGACGTCAGCATGCCGCGCAGACGATACAGTCGCCCATCGGCGCGCACCTCGCGCTGCACTTCGGACGTCCGCTGACCATCGGCGTTCGAGTCGGCGATCGATCGCTGGGCCGCGGCGGCCATGGTCCAGGCCAGTCGCTGCGCTTCGGTCCGCACCTGAGAGCCAGCGCCGGCCGCGCCGGGCATTCCAAACAATTCAGCGGCGCGCGGGTTCGCGTGAACGAGGGCGCCGGCACCGTCATAGATCAGTACTGCTTCGGGTAAGGCGTCGAGCAACGCGGTGAGCTCGGATCTCCGAGCCGCGAGACGACGCCACTCCGACACGCCGGCCTTGAAGGGCGGGACGAGCACGCGCGCCATTGCGGCTCGTCGCACTTCTCCAGTGCCGGCGATGTCGGCGCCTACAGGCGATGCATATCTATCGAGCACCCGCTCGATCGCGTCCCAGGCCGTCTCTCCCGCCATCACGGTTGGCATGTGGAAGTCGGCTCCGGTGACCTCGGACATGGCGCCAAAGGCTGCGTGCAGCCAGTCGCCCGCGCTCGAGTAATCGAAGGGAGAAAGAAGGGTATGGAGGGCGCGTTCCAGCGATGCGAGTGACTGCGCCGCCTCGAGGTTCTCGTAGCGGGTGGGAGCCGTGGACGGGTAGTTCTGGTACACGTCGTCGCGAGTCGCCAGCACGAATGCCTCCGATTGTGTCAGGATCGCCGGGACCGTCCCGGCGACGCGCACCAAACTGCGAGGCGGCTCTTACTCGGTGCTTATCGGCATCGGCGGATGGGGCTTACAGGTGCTTACGAAAGCAGAGAACTGGGCGACTGGCGGCAGGCGGCAGGCGGCAGTACCCCTTGCGCTTCTACATGAAACGACGCATCGTCTTGTAGAAGCGAAAGGGGAACAGGCCGTGACCGACGAAAAGCTTGACCTACCGCAGGGCACACTCGACCTGCTCATCCTCAAGGCGGTGTCGCTCGGGCCCATGCACGGCTGGGCCATCTCGGAGCGCATCCGCGATGTCTCCAAAGCCACACTCCAGATTCCCCAGGGCTCGCTCTACCCAGCACTCCACCGACTCGAGCGCCGCGGCTGGATCAGCGCCGAGTGGGGTGCGTCCGACAACAACCGACGAGCCAAGTACTACCAGCTCACCCGCAGCGGACGCAGTCAGCTTCAGGCCGAAGCCGATGCGTGGAGGAGTTTGACGGCCGCTGTCTCTCTCGTGCTGGACATGGGCTAGGGCGGGAACTGGGAACAGGGAACTGTGCATCTCGATCGATCGAGGCATCGATGCCCAACTGGTTGAGCGACTTCCTGAGTGAAATGCGATACCGCTTTCGCGCGGTGTTCCGGAAGCGGTCAGTCGAGCATGACCTGGACGACGAGATTCGCTTCCACATAGACAAGGAGGCGAAGAAACTCGAAGCCTCGGGACTTCCTCCCCACGAAGCGCATCGCCAAGCCCGCATCGCATTCGGCGGCGTCGAACGCATCAAGGAGGACACCCGCGACGTTAGCGGTGTGTCGTGGCTCGAAGTCCTCCTCCAGGATCTTCGCTACGCGGCGCGTGGACTCCGCGCGCGTCCCGCATTCACTGCGTCGGTGACCCTGACGCTCGGACTGGGGATCGGCGCCAACGTCGCTATGTTCGGGATCGTCGACCAACTCCTGATCCGACCCCCGGCCTACCTTCGCGATCCGGGTCGAGTGCATCGGATCTACCTCACGTCGGTGAGCGATCGTCGCGACGTCACCGACGGATTCACCGAGTACGCGCGCTACCGCGACTTCGCGCGACTCACGAAGACGCTCGACGCCACCGCGGTGCTTGCCTGGAATCAATTCGCGGTCGGCGTGGGCGAGGACGCGAAGGAGATGCCGATCGGCATCGTCAGCGCCAGCTTCTGGAGCTTCTTCGACGCCAGGCCAGCACTTGGCCGATACTTCACCGCGAGTGAAGACAGTATCCCGACGGGCTCACCGGTCGCGGTCCTGAGCTACGCGTTCTGGCAGGCACGATACGGCGGCTCACCTGATGTCCTGGGGAAGTCCGTGCAGATCGGTCCGGTGCCTTGCACCATCATCGGCGTTGCGGCACCAGGCTTCGTCGGTATTCCTGACGAAGGCGTGCCGGCGGCGTTCATACCAGCAACGGTGTACGGCTATGGCGTGTCCTCCGCACGCGGGCGAATCGACTACTACAACACGTACAACTGGGGCTGGCTTTCGGTCATCGTGCGTCGCAAGCCTAACGTCAGCCTCGAGGCAACGAACGCGGACCTCACGAACGCATACCGTCTGAGCTGGGCGGCGGAGCGCGCGATCAGCCCCAATATTCCGCCGGTCGAGATTGCCCGCCCACGGGCCGCGGCCGGACCCGTCGTGTTCGAGCGCGGACCTAACGCCACCCCGGTCGCGAGAATCGCACTCTGGATCGCCGGCGTCGCGACCATCGTCCTGCTCATCGCCTGCGCGAACGTTGCCAACCTGCTGCTGGCACGAGCGCTCTTCCGGCGCCGCGAGATCGCGCTGCGCCTGGCGCTGGGCGCCAGCCGAGGCCGCCTCCTGGCACAACTCCTCACCGAGAGCCTGCTGCTCGGCACGTTAGGCGGGGTGGCCGGCATCGCGGCAGCACAATGGGGCGGTGCGATCCTGCGATCACTCTTCCTGAGCGATGTCGCATCGGCCGACGTCGTGCGCGACGAGCGGACGCTCGCGTTTGCCGGAGCGGCCGCCCTCATTGCCGGCCTCATGACGGGGCTCGTGCCAGCGGTGCAGGCGGGACGCGCTGCGCTCGCGCCAGCGCTCAAGACCGGCAGTCGCGACGGAACGTACCAGCGCTCGCGTACGCGCACGATGCTGCTCGTGCTGCAGGGCGCGTTGTCGGTGCTGCTCCTCGTTGGTGCCGGGTTGTTCGTCCGCAGCCTGCACAACGTGCGCTCCATGCGGCTCGGCTACGACGTCGACCCCGTGCTGTACGTGCATCTCAACCTGCGAGGCCTGCGGCTACCGGTCGATCAGCGAGCGGAGCTTGCGCGACGTCTCGTCGACGCCGCGCGCGCAATTCCCGAAGTGGAGTCCGCAGCTCGCGGCATCAGCGTGCCCTTCTGGAGCACCGAAGGGCTGGGCTTCATCGTCCCTGGCGTCGATTCGGTTCGCCGACTCGGACATTTCACGGTCCAGATGGCATCTGCCGACTACTTCACGACCACGGGCACTCGAATCCTGAAGGGACGCGGGTTCACGGCAGCCGATCGTGCCGACGGGGCGCTCGTCGCAGCGGTGAGCCAGGGGATGGCGGAGGCCGTGTGGCCCGGCAAGGAGGCGATCGGTCAGTGCATCAAGATCGACCGCCCCACCGACCCATGCCGGATCGTGGTCGGCGTGGTCGAGAACATCCATCAGAACAGCCTGACCGAGAGCCAGAAGCTGCAGTACTACCTGCCGATCGACCAGATGCGACCGAATGAAGCCGACGTGTTCGTTCGCACGCGCGGCGATGCCAGCGCGCACGCCGAAACAGTGCGACGAGAACTGCAGAAGGTCATGCCGGGCGCGTCGTACGTGACGGCGACGCCGATGCGCGAGATCATCGATCCGAGACAGCGGTCGTGGCAGATCGGAGCCACGATGTTTCTTGTGTTCGGCGCGCTCGCGCTCGTGCTCGCAGCCATCGGTCTGTACAGCGTGATCGCCTACGGTGTGGCGCAACGCACGCAGGAGATCGGCGTCCGCATCGCGCTCGGTGCGGGCGTGAGCGACATCATCACGCTCGTGCTTGGGCAGGGACTGCGGTTCGCGGCTCTCGGGATCGTGGTCGGCGGTGCCGGAGCATGGTGGGCAAGCAAGTGGGTGGGTCCGCTTCTGTTCTCGGTCTCGCCGAAGGATCCGGTCGTCTACGGTACGGTCGCGGTCGTGCTGCTCGCGGCGGCGCTGCTCGCGAGCGCGATCCCGGCAGTGCGCGCGGCACGGGTGGATCCGAACGTCGCACTCAGGACCGAGTGAGGACTCCGGCGCCTAACGCTTCTTCCCTATTCTGACGACGTGCCACCCGATCGCCCCTGACCGCGCCCGAAGGTTTTCTGCCCACGGCGGCTTGGTGTTGGTGTTGGTGTTGGTCTCATCGGACAGGCCCTCGATGCGCACGATCTCGTTTTCGCCCAGCGCACAGCCGAGGAAACCGCCGGTCGCGTCGAGCGTGACGTCATAGGAGGATGCGCTGTCGAGCACGGGTTTCCCCTCGTCGTTGAGCGGGATGCGGGAGAACACCGCAGGGGTCTTGCTCAATGGTTGCCCACCCTGGTCAAGCACGATGAACCGGATTATCGACTGCCGTTTGAAATCGACCTGCACGCCGTTGCACATGCGCGCGGCGAGCTCCTCGTTCGACGGGAAGACAATCTTCATCCACGCGGTCTTGCCGGCCTCGACGTCCACCGTCTTTACCAGGTGCTGGATGCCGAGCGAATCGAGCGCCGGGTGGCGTAGCACGAGGGTGTAGGACCCCGGCGGGACGAACGCCAGATCGAAGGTTCCATCGGCCACCGTCCGCGTGGAGTCTTCGGTCCCATCGAGCGCGACGGTAATGCCCACGATCGGCCGGTTCGAGACGGTGTCCATGACGACGGTGCCCTGCAAATTGCCTGACTGATTGAGCAGTGAGTTGAGCGGGACGGCGCCTCCCTCTTCCGCGATGCGGACCACGCCCAGCACCAGTCGGCCGAAGCCGGAACGGTTGTAGCCGAATTCGGGCATGCGGATGCGCCAGCTCCGGACGATCCAGCGGCCACCCGGCAGCCGGAAGAACGACACCGTGCCGCCGTAGTCGCCCGGACGTAGGTCGTTAGGCAGCCAGTTGTACGTGAACTCCAGCGTGCGCAGCTCGTTCGTCTTGGCATCCATCCACAGCACGCCCTTGATGTCCGGTTTCTTGCGCTCCTTCACCGGCTGGAACGCGAGCCCCACATAGCCGGTGTGCTCGAAGGTGCCCGGCTCGATCTTGAAGCAATGGTCGGCCAGGAACGTGTCGGACAGGAGGACGTCGGCGTCGGGGGCATAGTAGTCGACGCTGCTGTCCTGGTTCACCGTGATGTAGCCGCCCACCGAGAGGACCTCGGCTGGAAGGCTCTTGAAGGGGTGGTCGATGGACGCCGACAACTTTTGGCGGCTCTCGGACAGCACCTTCCACGTGTTGACGTCGAGCTTGCGCTGGAAGCGCGTGACGGAATCGTCGCCGACCGTTAGGCTGCGCGTGATGACGGAGGCCGTGAGCGCCGCACGCGCGTCCTCCCACAGCGCGGCAGTCCTGGCGTTCGTCTGTGGGTTCCGCACGCACGACGTGCGGCCGGTGATGTTCACGGAGCTCAGGAGAGCCGGGACCGGCTCGAGCGAAATGTCGAGCCGCTTCGTTTCGCCGTCCCCCACTCCGAACGGTGTGAGCCTAACGCGCTTCACGCCGATCCGCTTGACGTCGATCGTGTACATGCCTGGCGACGGGAGGCGGATCTCGAAGCCGCCCCCATCGTTGCTCAGGACCTGAACGACGACCGAGTCGCGTGGGTCGAGCACCGACAGCACGACGCCGTCCAGCGGAGCGTTCGTGGTCTTCTCCGTCACCACCCCACGCACGACCTGCGCCGCGACGCGCTCGCTCGACGCGAGCGCGACGGTACTACCTAACGCGAGAGCGGCAACCTTCGCACGGTTACAACTCCAGAGCGACATGCGAGCCCCACCGAAGCAGCGGTCAATGTACTCGCACTCATCGGCCGACTTACTGTCCCCCTCCCCCTCCCCCTCCCCCGCCTCCGCCCTTCACCTTCGCCCAGCTGTCTCTGAGCGTCACGGTTCGGTTGAAAACGAGGTGATCCGGCCTGGAATCCACGGTGTCGCTGATGAAGTACCCCGTGCGCTCGAACTGGTACCGCGTCCCGAACGGGTCCTTGGCGACACTCGGTTCGATCTTAGCACCGGGGACAACAACCAGCGAGTCCGGGTTGAGCGTACCGGTGAACTCCTGGCCTTCACCCACCGCATCCGGGTCGGGCACCGTGAACAGCTTGTCGTACAGCCGCACCTCGGCATCGAGGGCGTGCCGGGCCGACACCCAATGAATCGTTCCCTGCACCTTACGGCCGTCGGGAGCGTCCCCGCCCCGCGTGGCCGGGTCGTACGTGCAGCGGAGCTCGACGACGTTGCCCGAGGCGTCCTTCACCACGTCGGTGCACGTGATGAAGTACCCATACCGCAGCCGAACTTCCCTGCCAGGCGCGAGCCGGAAGAACTTCTTTGGTGGGTCTTCCATGAAGTCTTCCCGCTCAATCCACAGCTCCCGCGAAAACGGTACCTTGCGCGACCCCGTGAGCGGGACGTCGTGCGGGTAATACGACGCGTCCAGCTCGTCGACCTGATCCTCGGGGTAATTCGTCAGCACCACCTTGAGCGGGTTGATCACTGCCATGACCCGCGGAACGCGCATGTTGAGGTCGTCGCGGATGTAATGCTCGAACGTGGCGAGCTCCGTGCGCGCCGGCTTCCGCGCCACGCCGATGGCCTCGGCGAAGTTGCGAAGGCCCTCCGGTGTGACACCGCGGCGACGCATTCCGCTTATCGTCGGCATGCGCGGATCGTCCCAGCCGCTCACGCGTCCCTCGTTGACGAGCTTGAGCAACTTCCTCTTGCTGAGAACCGTGTAGTCCAGCTCGAGCCTGGCGAACTCCGTCTGCTCGGGCGGACGCTCGAAACCTGCCTCGTGCACGAGCCAGTCGTAGATGTCGCGGTTGTCCTTGAACTCGAGAGTGCAGAGCGAGTGCGTGATCCCCTCGATCGCATCGGACAAGCCGTGGGCAAAATCGTACAACGGGTACAGACACCACGCGTTGCCGCGGCGGTAATGGGCCGCATGACGGATCCGCAGCAGCAGCGGGTCGCGCATGATCATGTTGGGGTGCGCGAGGTCGATCTTCGCACGCAGCACGTGGGCACCATCCGGGAACTCTCCCGCCTTCATCCGGCGAAGGAGATCGAGGTTCTCCTCGGGTGTACGGTCGCGATACGGCCCGGGGTTTCCGGGCGTGGTGACCGTCCCGCGATTCACGCGAATCTCCTCCTCGCTCTGCGAATCGACGTACGCCTTTCCGCGCTTCACGAGGTCTTCGGCGATCTCGTAGAGCTTCTCGAAGTAGTCGCTGGCGTAGAGCTCGGCGTCCCAGGTGAACCCGAGCCATTCCACATCTCGCTTGATGGCCTCGACGTACTTGATGTCCTCGGTAAAGGGGTTCGTGTCGTCGAAGCGGAGGTTGCAGCGCCCGCCGAACTGCTGTGCGATCCCGAAGTTGAGGCAGACGGACTTCACATGCCCGATGTGCGGGAACCCGTTGGGCTCCGGCGGGAATCGCGTGGCTACCGGCCGGCCGAAGCGGTTGGCCGCGACGTCCTCGGCGACCATCTCTCTAATGAAGTCCTTTCGAGCAGCGGACGGAGCGGTATCAGAAGGCATCGGTGTCGGGTCGTCTGGTGGAACTCGAACGTGAGATGAAACTTAGGGCCCACCGACAGTCTATCCAGTCTGCACCTACCCGTTGGAAACTGATGCCTGACAACGAATGAGTGACGACTCGCCGACTCAGAAACTGGCCAGGACACCGCGACCAATCTTGGCCAGTCATGCGTCCTGAGCCGACAGTCATTCGTTATCAGGCATCAGTTCAACCTGCGCCTTATGGAAACCCTGATAAATGATTTGACGTTCGCGCTTCGCGTACTTCGCAGAAACGCGACGTTCGCGGCGTCGGTGGTGGTCACGCTTGCGGTCGGGATCGGGGCCGCGACGGCGATGTTCGGGGTCGTGAACGGCGTACTGCTGACGCGATTGCCGATTCACGACCAGGGTCGCGTGATGGTGCTGCGCAAGGAGCAGCTCGTCGGCAACGAGACGCTGGTGCCGTTTTCCGTCGGCGACCTTCGGAATTTTGCGGCCCAGACGAGGACGCTCGAGACCGTGGCGGGTGCTCAGTACGATGGCGCATGGCCGGCGACCATGCGCGACGGCGATCGGGTCCTGTCGCCGAACACGGCCGTCGTATCCGGCAACTTCTTCACGACGTTAGGCATGCGGGCGACGTTCGGTCGCACGCTGATGGAGAGCGATGACGTCGTGGGCGGGGATGCGATCGTCATCAGCCATGCGCTGTGGCTTCGCGCGTTCGGTGGCGATTCGGCGGTGGTCGGGCGCGTGATCCACGGCGCTGGACGCGGCAACGCGTTCCGAATCGTCGGCGTGATGCCGCGTGGGTTCGCGTTTCCCGGAAACGCGGAGGTGTGGGTTCCGGCCGTCACAGTCATCCCTGGCGCTGCCTCGAATGAAGGGCAGTGGCCGTACAATCTCGTTGGCCGGATGCGTGCCGGCGTTTCGGCAGAACAGGTGCGGGCGGAGCTTGCGGCATTTCTGGCCCGGAAAGCCTATGTGCCTGGCGAGCCTCGTGACGTTCGTGCCTCGGTGCGATCGATCGAGTCGCTCATTGTCGGTGACGTGAAGCCTGCGCTCCTGGCGCTTGCTGGTGCGGTCGCGCTGCTGCTCGGCCTCGCGAACGTGAACGTGGCGAACCTCTTCCTGGTACGGGGGCTCGGGCGCCGGCGTGAGCTCGCCGTTCGCGCGGCGATCGGCGCGGGTGGCTGGCGAATCGCGCGGCTGATGGCAACGGAAGCCGTGGTGCTCGCGACGTTAGGCGGCCTGGCCGGTCTTGCCGTTGCCGCCTGGTTGCTCCGGCTGGTGGTATCGCTCGCACCGGCGGAGCTCCCGCGGACGGATGCCATTCGCGTCGACCTGGCCGTAGCCGCCGCGACGGGCGTGATGGTCGTGGTGAGCGCCCTCGCGTTCAGCCTGTGGCCCGCAATCGCGGTGTCGCGGCAGCGCGACCTGCATAACGTGCTGCGGTCCGGCGCGAGGACGGGCGCGGCCGATGTGGGATCGCGGCGCGCGCGAAGTTTTCTCGTGGTTGCCCAGGTCGCGCTCGCGATCGTCGTGCTCGTGGGTGCCGGGCTTCTCGGGCGCACGCTGTCGGTACTCCAGCATCTCGACATGGGGTTCGCCAGCGATGAGCTGAGCACGGTGGAGCTGTCGCTGCCGGAGTCGATCACGTCGAGCCGACCGCGATTGGACGCGTTCTATGGCGCGGTTACCGAGCGGCTTGCGACCATGCCCGGGATGTCCTCGGCGACGGTCGTGCTGGTGCCGCCGTTCTCCGGTCGGAACGGGTGGGATGCGTTCTTCACTGCGGAAGGTCAGACAGCCCGCGACGCGGCCGCCAACCCCGCGCTCGATTTCCAGCCGGTGCTGCCGAGCTACTTCTCGACGATGGGCATCCCGATCAGACGCGGCCGGGGCATCGCGGCGACGGACCGCGAGGGGACGGCGCTCGTGGCCGTCGTCAGCCGGTCGTTCGCCGAGCGTGCGTGGCCACGCCAGGATCCGATCGGCAAGCGGTTCAAGTTCGGGCATGCGGACGCGCCGTCGCCATGGACGAGCGTGGTCGGCGTGGTCGATGACGTGCGCTATCGCGAGCTCACGTATTCCCGGCCGGTGGTGTACGTCGCGTGGGCGCAGCAGACGGACAAGCCGCCGCTCTCGTTCGTCGTGGCGCGCGGGGCTGCGGGCCACGCACTCGCCGCGCGCGATGTGGATCGTCTCGTGCGCGAGCTCGAGCCTCGAGTGCTCGTGACCAGTGTGGCGACGATGCGGCAGCGCCTAACGACGTCGCTCGCGCGCCCGCGCTTCGACGCCATGGTACTCGGCGTCTTCGCCGCGGTTGCCTTCGTCCTCGCGGCGGTGGGCGTGTACGGCGTGATCGCCGCCCTCGTCCGGCAACGCACGCCGGAGATCGGCATTCGGCTCGCCCTCGGTGCGCAGCCTGGTGAGGTGCGATGGATGGTGATGCGGAGCGGGCTCGGACTCGCCGGTGCCGGCGTGGTGGCGGGGCTCGCGGCCTCGCTGGCGGCGACGCGCGTGTTAGGCGCGGAGCTCTACGGGGTGCATCCGGCGGACCCGCTCACGATGAGCGCCGCGTCGCTTGCGCTGCTCGTGGCTGCGGCGCTCGCGTGCGGAGTGCCGGCGCGAGCGGCCTCGCGAGTGGACCCGCTCACGGCGCTCAAGGCGGAGTGATGAGGGAAGAGGGATGAGGGTAAAAGGCGAAAGCCTCGGGATGCATCTCGCAGTTGAGATGAGCAGCCCGAGGGTTTCCGCTGTTGGTCGCGATGTGCGCCACCGTAGATGCAACCCGAAAGACGGAGTTGCGCAGCCCTTCGTTTCGCCGACAATTTCCGGTGACTCAACGGAGTGGCCTCATGGACCAGGAGCGTCACGGCGAAGCGTTCGAAGGCGATATCAAGCTCACGGTCATCGGAAAGCAGCTCCACGCAGGCGAACCGGCACCCGCGTTCTCGCTCGACGCACTCGATCCCGGCGACGCCATGCCGCATCCCGTCTCGCTCGCCGATGGCGCCGGGCGCGTGCGGCTGCTCCACGTGGTCAATTCGCTCGACACCCCGGTCTGCCACCTGGGCGCACACCGCTTCGAGCAGATCGCGGCAACGCTGCCGCCTAACGTCGATGTCTACACGGTGAGCATGGACCTGCCGTTCGCCCAGCTCCGTTGGCGAACGACCGAGGGGGTGTCGCACGGGGCGTTGTCGGGTCATCGGAGCGAGGATTTCGGACGCGCATACGGCGTGCTGCTGCGCGAGTGGCGCCTCCTCGAGCGGGCGGTGTTTGTCATTGACGGCGGTGGTCGCCTGACGCACGTGGAATACGTCCCCGACCAGATGGCGGAGCCGAATTACGATGCGGCGCTGACGGCCGCGCGCTCGGCCGCCCAGCCCTGACGCAGCGCGCGGACCCACGCGGATAGCTCCCGCTGGCGCCTCCGACCTCGCTGCGGCGATAAGCTTTTTCGGGGAACAACAATTTCGCGGATGGCGCGGAAACGGCCGGATCCGGCTTTGCATTAACGCTGACTCTCGCAACGAGCCAGGTTTGAGAATAACGGCCTCGGGATGCAATGGCTTCCCGAGGCCGTTCGCCAAAAAAAAATTGGCTCGTTAGGTGAGATGATCGGCCCGTTAGGCGAATCCGGCCGTTTCCGTCACATCCGCTTCATCGTTGTTCCGGAAAAGGCTTGTTGAACCTCGAACTCGGTCAACGACCATTGGCTCCGGGCACTGGCCATCCGGCCGGCAGGTTGTCGGCGTCGGACACGCACGACCCGCACACGCGATTCACGGCTCGGAAGCCGATGAGCCGGACGTGCGGTGACACGAAACCCGGCTTGGCGGGCTCGTAGTCGAGCAGGCCGCTCGTCATATACTTCTTGTTGCTGTCCGGGAACACCGTGACGACCGCAGCGTCGAGTCCCGTGCGCCGCTGCACCTCGAGCGCCCCGAGGAAATTCGCGCCTGACGAGATGCCGACGCCGAGCCCGATGTCAGCCGCGAGCTTCTGCGCCATGAGAATCGCGTCGCCGTCGTCGACGGGGATCACCTTGTCGACGACGCCCAAATCGACGATCGGTGGAATGAACTCGTCCGAGATACCCTGGATGCGATGTTTGCCGACCTTGTGTCCGGTGGTGAGCGTGGGTGAGCTCGCCGGCTCGACCGGGTAAAGGCCGATCGCCGGGTTCACCTGCCGAAGGAACCGGCCGACTCCCATGATCGTCCCGCCGGTGCCAACTCCGGCGACGAATGCATCCGGCGTGATGCCATGCCCGCGGAGCTGCTCCCAGATCTCCGGGCCAGTAGTGCTGGCGTGCGCGTCGACGTTGTCCTGGTTCGCGAACTGGCGGGGCAGGAATGACCCCGGCGTTTCTTGCGCGAGCTCTTCCGCCAACTTGATGCTGCCAAGAAAACCTCCTTCCGCGACGGAGACGAGGCGAACCGTCGCGCCGAAGCTCCGAATGAGCGCTTTGCGCTCCTCGCTCATCCACTCGGGCATGAAGATCGTCACCCGGTGGCCGAGCGCACGGCCCAAAGCAGCGAAGGAGATACCAGTGTTGCCGCTCGTTGCCTCGATGATGTGTCCGTGAGGCTGGAGCGCGCCGCTCTCATAGCCGCGCCGGATGATGTGCAGCGCCATCCGGTCCTTGATCGAACCGGTGAAGTTCAGGTTCTCGGCTTTGGCGTAGATCGTTCGCGGCTGGTCGAACACCTCACAGTCGATCGCAAGCAGCGGGGTGTTCCCGGTAAGCACGCGGAGGCCGCGGACGCGGGCCTCCCAGTCGGTTGTGCCCGGCAGGAGTTGAAGATGCCGGCGAATACGCGTCGGATTTGCCATGCTGTTGGATACCGAATCGGGCGGGCGCTCACTAGCGGGGAGTCGCCCATCCCATGTCGGAGAATCCCTCGCACGACTCAACCGTTGGCCGTAGCTTCGGCCTCGGGATTGGAACGGATCACGGTTGCAGCCATGAAGATGAAAAGCTCGAAGCTTCGTGCGTGGTGGTCGCACCGTCAGGGCCTCGACGGGTCGATGCGCGGGAAGTCGCCGGCGCAGATCCTCGAGCGGTGCGGCTGGTCGCGATCGGTCGGTGGTGCGGGGCCGTACCTGACGCTGTTCTCCCGTGGCGGGATATCGCGTGAACGAGCGGACGGGGCAGCAGCGACGCTCGCGATCCACGAGCTCCCTACGGCGCGCGGGTGTACGTACGTCCTGCCATCGAGCGACTTCGCACTGGGACTGACCGTGGGCCGCAACTTCAGCAGCGACATGAAGACCGCGCTCAAGCTCGGAGTTACGGAGAAGGAGGTCGACAAGCTGTGCGACGCCGTCGTCAAGGCGCTCGAGCGCGGGCCGCTCGACCCGGACGGCATTCGCGAGGCGACAGGAAAGGCATCGCGCAGCCTTGGCGAAGAGGGCAAGAAGAAGGGCCTGACGACGACCCTGCCGCTCGCGCTCGGACGGCTGCAGACCGAAGGTCGGATCCGCCGCGTGCCGGTCAACGGACGCCTCGATCAGCAGCGCTACGCGTACGTGAGCTGGACCCCAAACCCGCTCGCGTCGTATCCGGAGTCGCTCGAGGCGGCGTTCACGGAGCTCGCCCGGCGGTTTTTCCGCTGGGTGGGCCCTGCGACGTTAGGTGAGTTTCAATGGTTTGCCGGGCTCGGGGTCAAGGCCACGAAGCAGGCGGTCGACTCGTTAGGTCTCGTGCCGGCGGAGCCGGGAAGCGACCGGTTGCTGCTGCCTGACGATGTCGCGGCCTTCAAGGAGCTCGAGGCGCCGACGAGCCCGCAGTATTCGCTCGTGAGCAGCCTCGATCCAATCACGGCGAATCGGCGCGAGATGCAGTCGCTCATCGACGACGAGGACCGCGAGCGGACGGTGATGGTCGACGCGGCATCGAAGCCGGTGGGCGGGCTCGCGGATCTGCCGAGTCACGCGATTCTGGACCGCGGGCAGATCGTTGGCCTGTGGGAGTTCGACCAGAGCGCCGGCTCGATCGTCTGGGCGACGTTCCGTCGCAAGAGGGACAAGGCGCTCGCGGCAGCCGTGGAGGAGACGGAGGCGTTCGTGCGGGATCAACTGGGCGACGCGCGGTCGTTCAGTCTCGATAGCCCGAAGAGTCGCGTGGCGCGGCTGGAGTCGCTCCGTACAATTGGGCGTTGAGGACGGCAGGCGGCAGGCGGCAGGCGGCAGCGGAAGTTGCTAGCCCTGACGGTCAGTTCCTAGCGCGGCGGCGTCGGGGTGAGGAGGCGTCGCGCGGCGCCGCAGCGATCGCCGGACCTGACGGAGCGGTATCCCTACACGCCACCCTGGTCCGGCGGCGCCGGCTGCGAGCGCCTTCCGCCGACGAACCCCGATGCCCCGCCGACCAGGCCGCGATGCCGACTGTCAACCCGGCAAGCCACCAAGCAGCCAGCAGCCAGCCTAACGAGATGCGCGGGCGGCCGCCTCCGACTCCGCGATCATGCGCATGGCCTTCCGCTCGATCGCCTCATCGAGCTCGGCAAGCCGGTCGTCATTTTCGAGGCGAATCCGACAGAAGCGACGCAGTGCGCGCAGCTCATCGAGCGTGACCGCGCTCTCCACACGCTCCAGCATGTGACGGTAGATCGACGGCGCCATGCGCGGCCACACCCCGCGCGACCGGCTCATGCAACCTCCTCCGAGTCAGCCCGAATTTTGCCCATTCCAGGGGACCGAAGATACGCCCGCGGGCCGCCAGACCGGAAGCCAGCCGCCGGTACGGACCGGCGAGATGACAACGGCACACCCAGGCGATACTTTGGAGGCCGAGCGTCGGCCGGACCATGCCTGACCACCCGAGGACCGCCGTGATGACGGACGCATCGCTTCCCTTTGGTTTGGATCGCCCCACCAGCGTTCCCACACATGTACCACCGCCGGTACCGCGAACCCCGGCGTTAGGCCCCATCGCCGACGCCCGGCGTCTGATCGAGAGCTTCGGCATCTCACACACGGGGAACGTCCGGAAGGTGAACGAAGATCACTTCGTCACCGCGGCGCTCCAGCGTTCCGTGCAGATCCGGCAAACCAACCTCGACGACACGCAGGTGTTCGACCGGCTTTCCGGCCCACGTGCCTATCTGTACGCGGTGGCGGACGGAGTGGGCGGGAGCGCGGGCGGCCGGGTCGCGAGCGCCATCGCCGTCGCAACGATCATCGAATACCTTGGCGAGGCGGTCGGGGCGTACCACGGCTACGGCGCGGACCAGCTGAAAGACTTCCCCGAACACCTCCGTACGGCGGTCCAGCGCGCGCACGACCACCTCGTCGAGACGTTCCGGCTTCAGGATCACAATGGACCGGCCACGACATTGACGCTCGCGATGGTCGTCTGGCCGCGCGCGTACATCGTTCATGTCGGCGATAGCCGCGTGTACCATCTTCGTGGAACGGCGCTTCGTCGGCTGACGCGGGATCAGACAGTCGGCGAGGTGCTCGTGTCACAGCACGGCATGGCGAGGGAGAAGGCGGAGCAGGCAGGGCTGTACAACGTGCTCGCGAGCGCGATCGGCGCGCGCGACATGACCCCCGCCGTCGATTTCCTTTCACTCGAGCACGGCGACACGTTGCTCCTCTGCACCGACGGTCTGACGAAACACGTGAGCGACTCGCGCATCGCGGAAATCCTCGGCAACGAATCGGAGGCGGAAGCCGGGTGTCGATCGTTGATCGACCTCGCGCTTTCCGGAGGCGGCTCCGACAACGTCACGGCCGTGGTCGCGCGGGTGCTCCCGGGGTAACGAGTGGAGAGGTCTGGCGCCCCGACAAGTCCAGCTGGTGTCATGGCGCGGTCGTCGGAACCCGTGGGGTCACGGTCCCCGACCGCGAGCTTTGCCGTCGTGGTTCCGGTCCCGCGCGAACGGGGAACGGCGATTCGTTATGCGGCCGCCGTTGGAGCCACCCTGCTCGCGCTCGCTGTCACGCTTCCGATCGCGCCATACCTGCAGCGCGTCATCTTCGTACTGTTCTGGCCCGCCGTCATTGGTGCCGCATGGTTCGGTGGCGTCGGACCGGCGGTGCTCGCCTCCGTGCTATCGGTCCTCGTCGCGGACTACTTCCTCATCGGTCCGCCCGGCCAGCTAACGGTTTCGAGTCCCGAGGACCTCATCCCGCTGGCTGTATTTCTCTTCTCGTCGACCGCGGTCGCCCTGTTGACCGACGCTACCCGCACCGCACGACGAACGGCGGCGCAGGCAGCGGCCCGGAACGTTGAGCTGATCCACGAGCTTGAGCTGCAGGCCGAGGAGCTCGAGCAACAGCTCGAGGAGTCGCAAGCCCTGTCCGAAGAGCTGGAGCAATCGACCGAGGAGCTCGCGGAGCGCACCGCCGCCGCCGAAACCGCCGAGACGTTCACGAAGGGCATCCTCGACAGCATCACGCATCCGTTCGTGGTCCACGACACCGACTGGCGCTTCCGATACATCAACGAGGCCGCCGCGACGGTGTTCCGCCAGTCGCCGCGTGCGTCGCACGACCCACCCATTGGCCGCGTGCTCTGGGAGTTGTATCCCGACATCGTGGGCACCGCGTTCGAGCGAGAGATGCGACGGGCCGCCACCGAGCGCCAACCGGTGACGTTCGAAGCCTTCTATCCGGCCCGCAGCGAATGGTTGGCGCTGTCGTGCTTCCCGCTGGCCGACGGCGGACTCGCTACCCAGTGGATCGACATCACCGCGCGCAGGCGGGCCGAGGAGGCAGACCGGTATCTCACGCGGGCGGGCCAGGTCCTCGGCTCCTCGCTCGATTACGAGACGACGCTCGGACAGCTCGCGCAGGTCGTGGTGCCGGAGCTCGCCGACTGGTGTGCCGTTCACATCGTCGAGGAAGACGGCGTTCCGCGGGAGCTCGCCGTCGCGCACGTCGATCCGGCGAAGGTCGCGTGGGCGAGCGAGATCAGCCGCCGGTACCCGCCTCGCCTGGACGCGCCCACGGGCGTGCCTAACGTGCTGAGGACTGCCAGGCCGGAGATCTACCCGAACATCACCGACGAGATGGTCGTCGCCGGCGCGGTCGACGAGGAGCACCTTCGCCTGTCACGCCAGCTGGGCCTCAAGTCCGCCCTCATCGTTCCGCTCGTGTCGAACCAGCGAGCCATCGGGGCACTTACGCTCGTGTCGGCTGAGTCGGGGCGCCGATATTCAGACGAGGATCTTCCGCTCGCGTCGGAGCTCGCGCGACGCGCGGCAACTGCCGTCGAGCATGCGCGCCTGCATCGTCAGGCGGTGACGGCGGGCGCCGCCGCACAGCGCGCCATGCGAAGCGTGAACCGGCTGTACTCGCTGGCGGCGCGCCTGACGGGCGCGGCGACGCCACCGAGTGTTGCTGACGCCATGCTGGCGGAGGCCGCCGAAGCGTTCGGCGCCGAGCGCGGCACCGTGTCGCTCGTCGCCGAGGACGGTGACACGACGCGCGCCGTGGCGGCGTTCGGCTACGCCGAGGATACACTGCGCCAGTGGCGATCGTACTCGCTGCGCAGCACGGTCTCGGCCACGCGGGAGAGCGTCGAGACCGGTCGCGGCGTGTTCATCGAGTCGCTCGCCGACGCGCGGGCGCGATACCCGGCCGCTGCGCCGTTTCTCGAGGCTGCGGGGACGGAGACCGCGGTCGTTCTGCCGATCATGACCGACGGACGCGTTCGCGGTGTTCTCACACTCGCATGGACGAAGGTCCACACGATCCCGGCGGACGAGCGCGAGTTCATGCAACGATTCGCCGTCCAGTCGGGCCAGGCGTTCGCGCGCGCCCTCGCGTTCGAGGCGGAGCGTATCGCGCGCGAGCGCACGGAACGCCTGCAAGCCCTGACGGCCGCACTGGCGGACGCGGGCAACGAAAGCGAGGTCGCGCACATCGTCGTGTCGCATCTCCGCGAGGTGCTGGAGCCGAGGGCCGTCGCGATCTTCCGGGTCGAGGACGACGTGGACCATCGCCAGCACCTCGCGATGGTGGACGAGCGCGGAGTCGATCCAGCACGTCGCGCGCGGTTCCAGAGCCTTTCGTTGCATGGCGATTCACCACTGGCGGAGCTGGTGCGGCAGCGAGAGCCCGTGTTTCTGCCCGACGGCGCAGCGTTCCGGGCGCGCTTTCCCAAGTGGCCGGCCAGCGATCGGGCGGTCGGGCAGGAGGCGTGGGTCGGCATCCCGCTCATCGCATCGACGGGTAGACCGCTCGGCGCGTTCGCGTTAGGCTTCACCGAAGCCCGGTCCTTCGACACGGACCTGCGGCGCTACGTCGAATCCATTGGGGATCAAGCCACGCAGGCGTTCGAGCGCGTGCGGCTTCTCGAGACCGAGCACGCCGCTCGTCAAGCGGCGGAGGAGGCGAACCGCGCCAAGACGCAGTTCCTCGCGACGATGAGCCACGAGCTGCGCACGCCGCTCAACGCCATCTCCGGCTACGCCGAGCTCCTGAGCCTCGGCCTCCGTGGCCCGACGACGCCGGAGCAGCAGGAGGACCTGAGCCGCATCATGCGAAGCCAGCGGCACCTGTTGAGCGTCATCAACGACATCCTGAACTTCGCGCGCCTCGAGACCGGTCACCTCGAGTACCATCTCGTGGATGTTCCGGCTGCGGATCTGCTCGGCGATCTCGAATCGCTGATCCGCCCGCAGCTCGTCGCGAAGCGGCTGGAGTTTTCATGTGAGCCGGTGAGCGACGACATCGTCGTGCGCGCCGATGCCGAGAAGGTTCGGCAGGTGCTACTCAACCTCATGGCGAACGCCGTGAAGTTCACGGCGCCCGGCGGGCACATCTGGATCTCGTGCGAGCAGGATGACGCACACGTGTTCGTTCGTGTGACCGACACCGGCATCGGGATTCCGACGGATCGGCGCGGGGCCATCTTCGAGCCGTTCGTGCAGCTGCATCGAACGCTGGCGCAGCCGGCGGAGGGCACCGGGCTGGGGCTGGCCATCAGTCGGGATCTCGCGCGCGGAATGGGCGGCGAGCTGACGGTGGAGAGCGAGCCCGGCATGGGCTCGACGTTCACCCTGGTACTGGAGCGTGGGCCTGAACGGCATTGAAGCCAATAGGCATGATCGGCGACCTACGCGGACCGACTTCAGCGTTCGCCAAGCTTTTTCCTTGAACAACGATGAAGCGGATGTGACGGAAGCGGCCGGATACTGCCTAACGGGCCGGCCTACTCACCCAACGAGCCAATTTTCTTGGGACGGCCTCGGGAGCATGAGCTTCCCGAGGCCGTCATTCTCAATCCCGGCTCGTTGCGAGAGCCAGCGTGAATACAAAGCCGGATCCGGCCGTTTCCGTGTCATCCGCAAAATCGTTGTTTCCCTGAGAAAGCTTGCCGCCACACCGACGTCGTATGTGGCGCCGGACTACTCACCTGACGCGTTCGTCCGCCCCGAATTCCGCGAGCGGTCCGGTGGTTTTTCGCAACAGAATCTCCGAATGGCCGCGTACGATGTAGTCCGTCAGCTCTCCGACGACCGTGTAGCCGAGTCGTTCGTAGAGTCGCCGGGCGGCGGGGTTGAACGACGACGCGCAGATGAAAACGTTAGGCGTGTCGCGCAGAATGCGGCGCTCTGCCAGGGCGATGAGCGCCGTGCCGAGGCCGCGGCCGCGGCAGTCGTCGCGAACCGCAACCGACTGGATGTAGCCGACGAACGCGCCCTGCATGATGACGACGATGAAGCCGGCGACGCGCGGGTCAGCGGCCGCCGAAGGTTCCAGCGCGACGTATACCTCTCGCGCGGGGTCGCGGACGATCCGGTAGGACTGCTCGAGCGTCCGGCCCAGACGACGCCACGGATCCGCCGACGCCATCAGCTCGGCGCACGCCCACGCCTCGGCGTCCGTCGAGAGAGGCTGGATGACCGGCGGCTCGTCGCGCGAGACCGTGTCGGCGCTCATCGGGTGAACATACTCCGAGCCGCCGATTCAGATAGATTCCACCTCTCGCGAAAATCGGTCGCTCACACTCGCCAATGGAAATCCGCCGCGCCACCGAACGGGACGCCCCGGCGATCCGTGCCCTGATCGACCTCTACGTCGCCGATGGAACACTGCTCCCGCGCACGGAGGAGTTCATCGCGTCGCATGCCGATCATTTCGTTGTCGCCGTGCGTGGCGATCGCGTGGTGGGGTGCGCGCACCTCGACGAGTACGCACCGAGTCTCGCCGAGCTCCGATCGCTCGCGGTCGCACCGGATGCGCAGGGCTCTGGCGTGGGCCGCGCGTTGGTGGCGGCGGTGGAGGATCTCGCGCGCCGTCGCGGCTACGGAACCGTGTTCGCGGTCAGCAACGACGAGGAATTCTTCGCCAAGCACGGCTTCTTCCCGCGACACATCCCGGAGCTCGATCGCGAACGGAGCGAAGTGAGCAAGTACAAGGGGGTGTATGCGAAAGACATGGGGGACGGGGGGCGGGCGACGGGCGACGGCTAGAAGGCGCGAACCCTCGGGAGGCCTCTCGATTCGAGAGGAGCTTCCCGAGGGTTCTGTTTAACCGTCGCCCGTCCCCCGTCCCCGGTAGTTCGTTAGGCAAACGCCCCCAACAACCTCTCCACGTCCGCCATATCGTTGTACACCGACGGCGACAGGCGGATGAAGTTGCGGCCAACCCGCGCGTTGACGTTCGCCTTGCGCAAACGCTCCACCACCGGTGCGCGATCCTTGAACGTGAAAGTGATCAGCGCCGAGCGCGTTCCCGGCGGCGTGACGGGCTCGAAGCCGAGGCGCGGCATCTCCTCACGCAGGCGCGCCAGAAGTGGCTGACGCCACGCCTCGATCTTATCAACACCCAGGTGGGCGATGTACGGCAACGATTGACCGAGCGCGTTCATTGGTCCCCACGCGTTGCTGCCCGCCTCGAAGAACGAGCTCGCGTTGGTACCGAGCTCCCACGTGAACGGCGTCGGCGCGGGCGGATCGTAGGGCAGGAAGTGCGTCTCGATGTCGGGCGCCGAGTGATAGCCGCGCAGCGGGCGATGCACCACGCGGTCGAGCAGGTCCTCCTTCGCGTACAGGAAGCCGAGGCCGAAATCCGCCATCAGCCACTTGAAGCTCGCGCACGCGGCGAAATCCACACCGGTGGCCTTCACATCGATTGGCGATGCACCAGCCGCCTGGATGATGTCGGCGTACACGTACGCGCCGTTCGCGTGCGCGAGATCGCACACCGCCTTCAGGTCATGCTGGAAGCCGTTGTACATGGCGACGAGCGAGACCTCGACGAGCCGGGTCTTCTTGTCGATGACCTTCTCCATGTCGTGAAGGTCGATACGCGAGCCGTTGTCACGCGGCATGACGATCCGGAGGTCGAGTCCGCGCTCGCGCTGCAACAGCTGGAGGTTCAGAATCGATCCGTCGAAGTGCAGCGCGTCCGTCACGACGTTGATCCCGCGCTTGGCCTGTTCGTCGATCTCGAGCCCATTGACGACGAGGTTCTCGCCGGTGCTCGTGTTGGGCACGAAGGCGATCTCCGACGGCTTCGCGTTGATGAGCGACGCGAACGCGGTTTTCACGGCAGTGGCGAGCGTCCCACTCGTTGCCTCGTCAGTCTGGAACGACGACCGCGCGTCGGCGTACTTTCGCATCGCCGCAGCGGCGACGATGGGTATCGGGTGCGTGTACGCGCCGTTGATGTACGTGAGCCCCGCCGGAATCGCGAAGTCTTCCCTTCGCGGAAAGCCTGCGGGCGGACTGCTCGACCCTAACGTGTGATCCATCGGGTGGTCCGGAGAGAGCTGTGCCGCAAGCCGGCGAGCGGCCGCGGTGCCCATCGCGAGCGCAGCACTCGCGAGCAGATCGCGTCGATTGATGGTCATGCTACTGACCCACGCTGGGTATACGGAATTCTGCCGTGTTTACGGTCCTGGCGCCGGCGTGCGCCCACTCGGAATCCGTGATGCGGAGCGGGCCCGACGCCGCCTCCGCCGACTCGACGGGGCGACCGGCCTCCCGCCAGGCTCGCGTTCCCCCCACGACCGTCGCGACGCTCTGGTAACCCTGCTGTTGGAGGAACTGCGCCGAACGCAGCGAGCGCGATCCGGACTGACAGATGGTCAGGATCGGGCGGTCGCGCGGAATCTCGTCGAGTCGCGTTGCCAGGTCCGCCTGCGGCACGTTGACCGCGCCAGACACGTGCTCGCGGGCGAACTCCTCAGGCTCGCGCACGTCGAGCAAGACCGCGTTAGGTGGCGCCGAGTCGATGGCATCGAGCCCGACCTCGTCGACGGATGGCGTCGAGGTGAGCATGGCCCAGGACATGTCGACGGCGCCGCGGTTCGTCGCCTCGATCGCCGTCATGTTCAGCGGCCGCGCCGGGACGCCATTCGTCAGCTCGGCCACGAATGGATCGCGGTCCATGTGCAGCAGCGGACTGTACAGCCGCTCGAAGCCGATCGTCGTGCTCGGTCGCCCACACATGCCCTTGCCGCAGGGTCCCTCGAAATGACCGGGGAACACTGCGACCCAATCCGGAAGACGCAGCAGCTTCGAGATGCTCTCGAACTGCGCCGACGGGTCGCCGCCGCCGAAATCCGGCCGGCCGACATCGCCGACGAGCAGCGAGTCGCCCGTGAGCACCATCGATGGCTCCGGGCTTCGCGGCGGATTCACGACGAGGACCGAGATGAGCTCGGGCCGATGTCCGGGCGTGTGCAGGATCCGCAGCCTCAGCTGACCGAGCGGAAGCTCCTCACTGTTGGCGAGCGGTCGGAACGGATACGCGACTCGTGCCGACTCGTGCAGGCAGAGCTCCGCACCATGCTGGGCCGCGAGCTTCCGGGCACCGGAGACGTGGTCGGCGTGGACGTGCGTGTCGATCACATAGCGGAGCTGGAAACCACGCTCGCGCAGCAACGGCTCGTACTGTTCGGTCTCGATGGACGGATCGACGATGGCTGCCTCATGCGACTGGCGTGACGCGATGAGGTACGACGCGCAACCGCAGCGTTCGTCGAGGATCTGTTTGAAGTACACGTTGGCCTCAGGATGGCGCCTATTAAAGGTAGCGCTTCAGTCGAGGCGTGGCCTCAGCGACCAGGTGGGCGGAGGTGCGGCGGGCACTGGAAGGCTTGGCCGAGACCAGTCGATGTCGTCGGGCACGCCGGCACGAATCGTCAGCGGACCGACCAGCACCTTCGTGTTGGCCGAGTTGCCATAGATCACCACGCGTTCGGTGGAGTCCGGGATCAGGCCGATCTGCGAGCGGCCGGCAACGACCCCATTGATCGCCACACCACATCGTCCGTCGGGAAAGATCTGCAGACGAACGTGAAACCACGCGCCCGATCGAAATGTCCGCGGCGCGGGAACCATCACAGCGGATGACGGCCGGTCGAGCACCAGGCCGATCGTGTCCCCGTAGGACGCCCCCTCGGTCGTCGGATATCCCACGCTGCACGCGGGCCAATCGACCATGCGCCGGGGCATGTTCCCACCGCCGTGGTCCCACACCTTGAGCACAGTGTCCGTCAAGGCATCCTCGAGCGACACGGTGACAAACTGCCACTGCGCCATCGTTAGGCTGCTCGAGATCCAGGTGTCCACGGCCAGCCCGCGAGCCGTCGGATACTTCGCCACCGAGTAGACCCCGCTGGTAAACGACCCATCGCCATTGTTCATCATCGCGCGAACGCCATCCGGCGCGGAGTCGATTCGCGGACGCGGCTCTCCGAAGGGGCGCCAACTGTCGGTGAGCGCGCGGGACCAATCCTCCTGGAACAGCACCGCCGTCTCGCGCGGCCGCACGACCAGCTCTCGCTCTGCGCTGCGCCAGCCGCCCGCCGTCACGGTCACGCGCGCCACTCCGGGCCGTTTCGCCACCATGAGCCCGGTGCTGTCGAGCGCAACGAGCGCGGTATCCGATGACGACCAGCGCACAGACCCGAGCGCGATGCTATCACCGTCGGGCGTGATGCCGTGGGCGGAGAGCTGGTGCGGCACACCAACCAGCGGCGCGCCGAGCCCCGTTCCGATCGCGACCCGCTCCGCGTACTGCGGGCGCCGCCGCGTCGACTCGAACGCCAGGATCCGCCGTCCCGGCTTCAACCCGCTCATATCGATCTCGACGACGCGGTTCGGATCCTCGAGGGGGAACAGCAGCACCGCTGTCGTCGAATACCCGACGCGCCGGCACTGGCAGATGACCCAGCGACCATCATCGGAGACCCGGGCGTCGTCACTTCGCCGGAGCGTAATCGCCGTATCGACCTTCCCGGAATTCACATCGAGCCGGCCAAGCCCAGCTGACGGACCATTGGCCATCCAGACGACGATGTGGTTCGCGTCATACCACGCGTCGCGCGGTGACACGTCGCCGACCGGGATGGAGAAGCAGCGCTCGTTGCGACCATCGACGTCGATGACGCATGTCGAGCGTTGACGACCGTCCCAGTAGCGCCGATCGAAGGCAATGCGGCTTCCGTCCGGACTCCACACCGGCACAGCATCCGTGTTGGAGTTCCGCGTCAGGCTGTGAACGGCGCCCGACCGGGCTTCCATGATTGCGAGATCGTAATGGCTCTCGGTATTCCATCGCCCCGTGTAGAACGCGAGCCACCGTCCATCGGGAGACCATCGCCCACCCTGATCGTCGCCGACTGTGGCCGTGAGCCGTCGCTCGCGACCGTCATCCGCGACCTCGAACAGGTCGATGCCGCCGGAGTCGGTCGTAACGCGATCCATTGTCCACGCCTTGTCGTCAGGTCGGCGCGTCAGTGTGCCCGTCGTGGGGTCCGAGTGTATTCGCCAGGTAGCGCGCCCACCGTCCGGGTGCACCATGGATCCCGTCACGAGCTGTCTCGTGTGGACCGGAACCCGGTACACGTTGGCGATCGAGTCGGCACCTACGGTGCCGACTGCCAGCGTGACGTCCGGCGGTGGCTCTTTACGGAGCATTCCAATCAGCAGGAGCGCTGCCGGCATCACCGCCAACACTGCCGCCGCCACGACCTGGCGTCCCGTCGAGAATAGACCAATCCGCTCGAGTACGGGGAGCGAGCCAACGAGCTGGCTCGCGACTCGATCGGACGAGCGCTCGCCGAGGAAATCGTTGGCGAGCGCGCGGTTGGGTTGGCGATCGCCTGCCGCGCGGGCCAGGTACGCGAACCGCGCGAACGCGACTCGCAGCGACGCGGGATCGTCGGCCTGCGCGAGCAGTCCGCCGGCCTGGCGAAGCGCGCGCGTGTCCCTGGACGTGGTTTCCAGCATCAGGCGACCGAGCGACCGAGCAGCTGCCCGGAGCGCGTCCGGCCCTGCGAGCTCGGCGACCTTGGCCGCGATCTCATCGTGCGACGGCGACCAGAGCTCCCCGTGTCGCGCGACCAGCCCGCGCCGCTCCAGGCTGCCTAACGCCGAAGCCGTTTCGTCGTCGGTTCGGCCGGAGGCTGCCGTCAACACCTCCCGTGTGAGCGGGACGCCGCCGGCGGCGAGCAGCGTGAGCACCCAGCGTTCCACGCGATCGAGGCGCTCCACACGCTGATGCAGCGCCCCGCCCGTCCCCAGCGTTGCGAACAGCACGCTCGGTCGCGGCGCGCTCCAAACGCCGTCGATCCGCGCGAGCATGCCGCCCTCCATCGCCAACTGCAAGGTCTCCAGCAGGAGCAGCGGCGAGCCGCTCGTCGCGTCGCACAGCTCTTCCGCCAGGCGTTCCGCCCAGCGCTCCGGCGGCAGGGCAGCAATGCTCGCGATGAATGCCTGGACGCCGCTTGTGTTGAGCGGCGCGAGTCGAATGGTAGACGACACCGATCCCGGTGACAGCGCGTCGACCGTGGGCCGCGACGCAGTCACGACGAGGACGCGAGCGTGGTCGAGTGTTCCGAGGATGCTCCCTATCAGCTGCCGGGATCGCCCATCCGCCCATTGGATGTCGTCGATGAAGATCGCGATCGGCTGCTCCTCCGCCACCGCGGCAACGAGCTCGCGAACGGCCACGGACCGGCGTCGCAGGGCGTCAGCCGAATCCCCCGCGGCGTCAGGCAGGGCGGCGGGGTACGAGGCGGAGAGCGCGGGATTGAGCGAGACCAGCGCTCGCGCCGACCCGGTCGAGATGCCACTCGCGCCGGGAAACCGAGCCAGCGCCTCCGCGAGGTCGCCGGCGAGACCGAATGGGATATCGCGTGCGCCTAACGACGCCCGAACGAATAGCGTGCGGACGCGCGTCGCGCGAAGCCGCGCGTGCACATCCGTGAGGAGCCGGGTTTTCCCGAGGCCGGCCGGGGCGAGCACGTGGACGTGAGTCGCAGTTCCGGCGCGTGCCGTCTCCCACCAATCGAGCAGCTGCGAGAACTCACGCTCCCGCCCGACGAGCTCGGCGAAGAGTGACAGGCGCTCTCCACTCTTTTCCTGCTGGACCGGAATCTCGGGCGTCTGGCGAACGGCTCGCAGCATCGACCGCGTCGCCGGCTCCGCCTCGATCCCTTCGGCCTGGGCGAGCCGATCGAACGCGTCAGCCTCGACCGACCCGCCAACCGTGTCGCCGCCGGCGATGAGGGTCTCGAAAAGCAGGCGCCAGCCGCCCTCACGCAGCGGGTCGCTGTCCCGAACACGTCGCGCGAGTGCCTGCGCGTCGCGCAGCCTTCCCGTCGACATCCATCGCCTGACGACCGTCTCGGCCGCGCGCCAGAAGAAGCCGCGCAGCCGCTGGCGCTCGATGTCCGCCCAGCGCTCGAACTCGACGCCTCCCGGCGCGGCGAACCCGGGAAAGAAGTCACCGGTGTACAGCTGGACCACGTTTTCGACGCTGTTGTCGGCCACGGCCGCAAGGAAGCGATCGCGGTCGAAGTCGATCGGCGCGACGATCCGGAGCATGTCGCCACCAACGATCAGAGGGCGATCGCCGAGTCGCTTGCGGATGTACCAGAGCGTCTGTCGGAGCGCGTGCTTTGCCGCGTCCGGCCCGACGTCTCCCCAGAGCAGGTCGATGAGATGCTCGCGGGCGGCGGCCCGGTCGGGCGCGCACGACAGGTAAGTGATGAGCGCGAGCGGCTTCCCGAGGTCGAACAGAGTGACGTTCGCCTCGGCGCGCAGTGCAGTCGTCCCCAGCGTCACGAGGGTGAGCTGGGGGTTAGTAACGTCCGATGGCAGTCCGTCAGTCATCTGACGCGAGGGAGACGTCGGGTGAGTTAGGTGTTCATCGCCACTGTGCGCCGGGGGGAGCACAGATGGCAAACGGACTACTAATCCCCGGTCACTGCTGGGCGGACGGTCTTTCGACGGGTGGCACCGCGAAGGTATCTGCCGAACAAGCAGGTCAGCAAGGCGCCCCGCGCGCGGCTGGGGGTTTGTAGGTCTGCTGCACGCTGCTAGCAGCTGCTGGCTACGAGCCGCTGCTAGCTGCTTGCGGCCATCAGCTGACTGCTATGATGGGTCCGGGGTCATCCCCCCGCCCGCCGCCTGCCGCCTGGCCCGTTCATACACAGGCTTGGTCGGCATCCAAAGCCAAGGGGAAACGGAAACGGCCGGAAACAGCTGATCTGGCGGATCGCTCCGAGCCGAGGCCAGAACTCCGCGCGCAACGAGCCCGTGATTTTCTTGGGAACAACCTCGCGACGCCCAATGCCTCCCGAGGCTGTTCCCCTATTCAAACCGGCTCGTTGCAGTTGGGATCGTCGCGTTCTCGGAGCGATCCGTCTGATCAGTAGTTTCCGGCCTTTTCCGTTTCCCTATCTCGAAATGTTTGCGTGACATTGTAGCCGGAAACACGGATACCCAAGGCTGCCTAACGGACACCAAGTGCCTGCTTGAGTTTCTCCTCCGCCAGCCTTCCATTCGCATTCTCCGGATCGAACTCCAACCCCCGCCGCACCGCGTCGAGCGCGCGCTGCACCGCCCCCGTGCGTGCGTACGCGTCCGCCAGATAGAAGTAGCCGGTCGATAGTGACGGATTGAGCGACGTCGCACGCTCGTACTGGGGAATCGCCCCCGCCGCGTCGCCGCGCTTGAGGTAGATGTTGCCCAGGTTGAAGTACGCCAGCGGCTCGTTAGGATCCACCGCCATTGCCTGCCGGTACGAGCGTTCTGCGCCGGCTGCATCGCCAGACCGCTCGAGCGCGATCCCGAGGTTCACGAGCGCGAGCGGTTGCTGCGTGTCGAGCGACAGGCTGCGCTGGTAGCTCGCGACGGCGTTGGCCGACTGACCTGCCTGTGCCTGCGCCAGACCAAGGTGCAGATACAGACGTGGATCGCGCGGGGCAATCTCGATCGCCTTGCGGTATGTCGCCACCGCGGCCGCTGGATCACCGTGCGACGCCAGGCTGTCGGCGAGAAAGCCCAGCACGAGGGCCCACCGACCGCGAACGGCGGCATCGTCTGCCGAGCCTAACGACTTGAGCGCCGCCGCGAGGAACTGACGCGTCGCAGTATCGTTGCCGCGAGCGAAATGGAGGGCCGCGAGCGCGGTCGCCCGCACGTCGCTGTCCGGGTGGCCGGCCAGCGTGCGAAGCCGGTCGAGGACATCGGGTTCGAGTGACAACATGTCGGGCCCGAGCTGCGTCTCCACGAAGCGCGCGAGCCCGGCAAGCAGGGCCGACGTGTGACGTGAGTCGGTCACGAGCAAAAGCTTCGCGGCTGCCTCGCGGCTCGTCGCTTCCGCCACGCGAGTCAGACCCGCCACCGCCGAATCGTGCGGCGCGAGCGTGCCGTACCAGGCGCGCACCTGGGCGTCGAGCGACGCCACAGTGCGATCGGCGTGGCAGCCCTTGCAGGCGCTCGTCAGCCCCTGCGACGAGTCGAACTCCGGCCGGGGGATCGAGATCGTGTGATCGGAGCGCGTATACCGAATCGCGTGTCCGATCTCCTGCTCCTGCAGGTATGGCATGTGGCAGCTGGTGCAGCGACTTCCCTCGCTCGCCGCGGCGTGCTTCGTGTGCAGCGTCGGGTTCGCTGCCTTGCTCGCGTGGCACGACGTGCATTGCCGATCATCGAAGCGCCCCGCGAGCGGCGTTCCGAACACGTCGCGATAGCCCTGGCTGTGCGGGTCATGGCAGCTCGTGCACGTCATGCCACCCTTCACGTAGCACGCGCTCGAGAGATGGCCTTCCTGATACGCGAACGTGCGCGTCCGTCCGTCCGGCAACAGTGCCTCGTCGCCAAGCTGCGTGAGTCGGAGCGCGTAATACGTCGTAAGCGGCGCGCCCGGCTCGTAGTGCTTCGCGAGCTGTGACTTGAGCGAATGGCATCGGAAGCAGACGCCGAGCGACTGGTCCTTGTCCAGGGTAGCAAGCGAGCGGAGGCCAATGTCCTCCGGGTTTCGCGATCCGGAGGCAAGCTGCTGCGCTTTCCCGTTTCGCGCGGCAACGGTCATGAGCTCCACGTGTCGCTTCGCGGGGCCGTGACACGACTCGCAGTTGATCGCGAGCGTCGCCATACTCGTATTCCATTTCTTCGCCACGCTATCGAAGTGGATGTCGATCTGACTCCCGTGACATCCCTGGCAGTTGGCGAAGCGGGGCTCGTCGCCCAGTATGCGCTGCGGCGGCCAGTCACCGCAGTCGGCGAGTCTGATGTCGGCGGTGACGGGGACCCACCCCTTGTTCAACCGCGACTCGGTGTTGCAGAACCACGTGGCCGTTTGCCTGCTCCAGTCGAAGGGAAGCATGCGCCAGGTTCCGTCGGGGAACCGCGAGACGAACGCCTGCGTCCCGCCGCCCACCATGTGCCCACCACCGATGACCCCATCGACCGTGAAGCTGCGCTCCGGCCGGCCCTCCTGCCTAACGGTGAACGTATAGCCGCGACCCGCGCTGGGGATCACGACCGCATCGCGAAAGCGGATCGGCGTCCCGTTGAAGGGCGCGATGACCTTGACGCTGCCGGGCGCCCCCCCGGCGGTGCCATGCGTCGATCCGCGCCAGGCCGCGTACTGTGTCTGGTGACAGGATACGCAGCGGTCCGATCCCGCAAAGTCGGTGAGGACCGGCGCCTGAGGGAGAACTGAGTCGACCGGAGGCGGCAGCTCGATCTGTGCGCCGGCGATATCAACGTTAGGTGACCGGTGTATGAGCCGCACCACCGCCACCAACGCCACCACGGCCGCCACCACCGTCACTCCGATCGTCAGCGGACTCCATGGAAGCCTCGGCTTCGCCACCGCGCGTGACTCCGCCTTCCGGGGCTTATCCTTGCGGGCGGTCACTTCGGCGACGCCTGACCGTCGGTGGACCAGCCCGGCCCCCGGCATTGGCACAGCGACCGGATATGCCGCACGAGCGCCCGGATCTGCGCGGGCGAGAGCGTGGTGCCGTACGCCGGCATGCGTGGGCTTCGATTCATGATGGCCCCGCCGCCGGCGATGGTGTCATAAAGCGCGTCGTCTGGTCGCGCGGACATGACGTCCTTCGACGCGTGGCGCGCCGGCGGCACTGGAAGTGATGCCGCGTTAGGCCCGTCGCCCCGGCCCTGTGGTCCGTGGCAACCGGTGCAGTAACGTGCGTAGAGCGTGCTGCCGGTGGAATCAGTGCCTGCCGTGTCCACCCGTGGTGCGGCTCCGGCGGCATCCACAATCGTCGCGTCGCCGCCGAGGTAGCGTACGATCAGCGCGCGCCACTCGTGCGGCATTGGCGTGTGCGGCATGAGCGTGCCCGGCACGGTTGCCTGTGGGTCCACGATCACGCGCGCGACGTACGCGGCGTCGCGGCGACTCCTGACCGTCGCGAGCTCGGGCGCCAGCTTTCCACCTTTGCCATCGAGGGTGTGGCAGCCCAGACACGGGAGCCGGCCCCGCAGGAGCGCCTCGGCTTTCGCGCGAGCGAAGAGGGTGAGGTCGGACCCGCGGGGCGCGGAACCCTGCGCCCACGCAAACGGCGGCGTGAGCTGCAGGGTCACGATGAAATAGAGAGCCGTGAGTCTGGAGCGAGCGAGCCAGCGCAATGATGCTCTCCGTTCCGTCGGCGACCAGTGTGAAAGAGCACTAACGTCGCTCGCGACCATCGCGCGGGCAAGCCGGGCAAAATCGGCGCGCACGGTCGCTCGAGGATGATCCCCGACAAGCGATCAGCCAACCCCCCGGCTGATTCTTCCGTCCAAGGAGTGTATCCTGAATCGCCGGAATTCGCCTCGAGAAAGACAGTCATGCGCGCCCTTCTTTCCGACCTGCGCCTCGCCGTCCGATCGCTCGCCAAACATCGCACCGTAACGGCGATCGCGATCGCCACGCTCGCGCTGTCGATCGGCATCACTACCGCGGTCTTCAGCGTCGTCAACGGCGTCGTGCTGCGTCCGCTGCCATTCACCGCGCCCGACCGGCTCGTTGCGTTGTGCGAGGTCGACCGCGGCGAGAAGACCGACTGGTGCGGGGCGTCGGTGCCGGACGTCTACGACATCACTCAACGTGTGCCGGCCATCGCCGTGGCCGGCGTCGCGCGCTCGTGGCCCTTCATGATGCGCACGACGGACGGATCCGAGAACGTCCGCGGCGGGCTCGCCAGCGCCGAAGCGTTTCAGGCGCTCGGGCTCCAGCCTTTGGCGGGACGCCTCATCGCCCCCGACGACATCGGCGCCAATTGGCGTCGCGTAGTCGTGCTCGGCTACGACTTCTGGCGCGCACGGTTCGGCGGACGCAGGGACGTCATCGGCCAATCCATCACCCTCGATGAGGAGCCCCACACCATCATCGGTGTGCTGCCGCCTAACGCTCATCTTCCACAGCTGGAGTTCGTCGATCTCTGGCGTCCGGTGCACGTGAGCCCTCGCGATGAGGAGCACCGCGACTGGCATGGCTTCCTCGCCTTCGCACGGCTTCGCGATGGCGCATCCCTGGACCAAACGCGCCGCGACGTCGCGGCTGCCGCCGCGGACATCCAGCGCCAGCATTTCCCCACGCAGCCCGGGTGGAGCATTCAGGTGAAGCCGTGGCTCGACGTCCTCGTCGGCTCCGTGCGCCGCACGATGTACATCGTGCTCGGGGCCGTCGGGTTCGTGCTGCTCATCGGATGCGCGAACGTGGCGAACCTGCTGCTCGCGCGATCCACCGCGCGCCAGCGCGAGATGGCCGTACGCACCGCGTTAGGTGCGACGCGAGGCTCGCTCGTCCGCGCGATGCTCGTTGAGAGCCTCGTGCTGGCTGCGGCCGGTACGGCGGCCGGGCTTCTCGTGGCGTGGTGGGCGTCACGCGCGTTCGTCGCGCTCGCGCCGGCCGGCATCCCGCGAATCGACCAGATCGGTCTCGACCCACGCGTGCTGACGTTCACGGTGGCGGTATCCATTCTGACGACGCTCCTGGTCGGTACCGCGCCGGCACTCCGTGCCACGCACGTGAACGTGCACACGACGTTGAGCGAAGGCGGGCGCGGCGGCACCGCGAGCCGGGCCACCACCCGACTCGGCTCCGCCCTGATCGTGACCGAGATTGCCCTCGCGGTTATCCTGGTGACCGGCGCAGGGCTCCTCGGACGAACGTTCGCGACGCTCATGAGCTGGCGGCCCGGCTTCGACCAGCAGCACCTGCTCACGGCGTGGACGCTCGCGTCATCGGGCAAGTACGAAAAGCGAGACCAGATCGTCGCGCTGTTCTCACGCGCCGAGGAGGAATTGCGGACGCTCCCATCGGTGGTGTCCGTGGGCTCAGGGTCCGCCGGACCGCTCTTCGGCGGCGACGGCGACGGACTCTTCACGATCGACGGTCGGACGCCGGCAACCGGGGCCCCGCGTCAGGCGGCCTTCTGGTTCGATATCTCGCCCAGCTACTTCCGCACGATCGGCCTTCCGATCGTACGAGGGCGGGACATTGCGGATCACGACGTGGACGGCACACCGCTCGTCGCGATCGTCAACGAGACGTTCGTCCGCCGCTACCTCGGCTCGGAGCCGTTAGGCCGCCGCATCCACATGAACGAGCACGACGCGGACTTCACGATCGTTGGCGTCGTGCGTGACGTGCCGCCCGTTCGCCCGGGCGACGATGTGCAGCCACAGATCTTCTGGTCGAACCGCCAGGTACCGCGTCCGGCCACGTACTTCCTCGTTCGCACGGCTGGCGACCCTGCCAGCGTCGCCGTTGCCGTGAGGGCACGACTGCACGTGGTCGATCCCGACATCTACGTGTCTCGAGTGCGCACCGTGCGGGAATGGCTTTCGCTCGAGCTCGTGAGGCCGAGGTTCGGTGCGGTCCTGCTGGCGACGTTTGGCGCGCTGGCGCTCGTGTTGGCGGCGATCGGAACGTACGGGCTGATCGCCTACGCGGTCGCCCAACGGACGAGAGAGATCGGCATCCGCATGGCGTTAGGCGCCCGGCCCCGCATGATCGTTGGTGAGATCCTCGGGCGAGGAATGAAGCTCGCTGGTCTCGGCGTGTGCCTCGGCATCATCGGCGCGCTGGCGTTGACGCGTCTCATCCGCGGGATGCTGGCCGGCGTCAGCGCGAACGATCCGCTCAGCTTCGCGCTGAGCGTTGCTCTGCTGATTGCCGGAGCGGCGTTGGCGTGCGTACTCCCGGCGAGGCGTGCTAGCCGCGTGGACCCCGTGGTGGCGCTTCGGTCGGAGTGAAATCGGTCCGTTGGGCGTCAAACTGCGCCAACTACTCGAACTGTTTCCGGAACGTGTCGAGCTGATTGCGCAGGTCCGCTACTTCCCTGCGGAGCTCCTCCACCGTCGCTTCGAGCGCGGCGAGGCGATCCGCGCTGCGCGGCCCTGACGATGCCACCGGCTCAGGCGCGTCCACGGCATCGTACGTCGGCACACCCGACAGGAGATGCGCGAACCGCACCTCTTTCTGTCCCGGCCGCCGCTCGAGTCGAGTGGCGAGCGGCGATGGAGCCCTTGCCATGAGCTGCTCGAGCGAGGTCTCGACGTCGTCGAGGTCCTCGACGCCCGTGAGCCGACTGGCCCGCGTCTTGAGCTCGCCTAACGTCTGCGGCCCGCGAAGCATGAGGACGGCGAGCACGGCCGCCTGCCTCGCCACGAGCCCCAGCGTCTCGTTCGCCAGGTGGCGATACTTGAACACCCGTGAGCCGCTCTGCTGAACCACACGGACCAGCGATCGCTTTCGGAGCGACTCGACCGCCCCCGCGACGGTTGCCTCGTCGTAGTGCACAACCGGCTCGCGGTTCGACGTCTGGTTGCAGGCGTTGGTGAGCGCGTTGAGCGACATCGGGTAGTAGTCCGGCGTCGTCATCTCCTTCTCGATCAGCGAGCCGATCACGCGGATCTCGACGTCGGTCAGCAGGTCATCCACGGAGGTTCACCGGCCGCATATGGCCTCGGAGGTTGGCGAGGGAACGCGAGCACGACCGTCGCGCCTGACGACAACCCCTTGATGCCACGCCGCGCCTCCTTTGTACAGGGGCGCGAAGGCGACCGCACGCTATCGTGCCGGGTCGGCAGTTCTCACGGCCCGGAACCCGTACGCCACGCCTCTCGGTCCGCCACCCCACGAGCCGTAGTTCCGCCACTCGAGGGGGCTGTAGGGATTCAGCTCCCGCACCGTCCAGTCGCGCGTCCGCTCCCGCGCACGTTCGTAGTATCCGCCGCCGCGGTAGCCGTAGCCGCCGGCTTCGTTGTCGCCGAGTGGCCAGTCGTCATTCGTGGCGAGGCCGTAGTCGCGGAGCGTGCCGTCGCCGTGCGTTCCGCGGAACGCCCGACCGCGCGGATGACCGATCGTGACGGCCCGCTCCCACACGGACCCCGCGAGGTCCATCACCCACCAGTACGATGCGCCTAACGTCTCGCGAGTGGAGTCCGCGAGCCGTGATTCATCGGCCGCCCCGCTCTGCGCCAGGTCATCATCCGCGCCTACTCGGCGCGACAGCCCGGCTTTGGAGCTCGTACCCCACGGGTAGTCGGAGGGCACGGGGTCCGCTGGGCCACGGGCGGCCTTCGTGAACTCGAGCTCCGTCATCGGACGGAGACCGGCCCAGTCTGCGAACGCGGTGCCGTCGTCCCAGCTCATCTGATTGGCGGGGCGATTCGGCTTCGCGGCGACGTACGCCGCGTCCACGATGCGGATCGATCCACGCTCCGTCGCGTAATCGAGCCCACCTAACGGGGCGCGAAAGGACGCCGCGTAATGCCCGATCGTGTTGAGGAAATCGGCGTACTGCCCCTGCAGCGTCTCGTACTTCATGATGTAGAACGCGCGTGTTCCCTTGGGGAACTCGGCCGGCACCGGCCCGCCTCGGTCGCCCTCGTACTGCGGGGAACGGGCCTGATAGTACAGGGCGCCGTCCTCGGGAGCGACGCGGATTGCCGCTTCGGACGTGACGCGGAATGGGCCACCATGCCCGCCGGTGGCCGTCGATCGATAAAACGCCGCGTGTGATACCGATGCCGTGTCACGGTCACCGATGCTGAAGGGACCGTCGGGAACGTAGACCATCTCGATGCCGAAGACGCGCGCCTCGAGCGTGGGGGCTGTCAACACGTTGGCCGGCCAGGACGTCGTGTCGAGCTCGAGGACGACGTCGCCCGCCAGATCGCCGCGATGGGTCGCCGCTGCTGCGCGACAGAACGCGCCAACGTGGTCGCCCGATGGCGCGCACGCGAGTGGACCACCCTCGCGCGTGGCCGCCAGTCGCACATGCCGCCATGGCGCGTTAGGCGACGGCCGCACCTTCACGAACAGCCAGACGGCGTCGTAGTTGCGCGCGTTGCGCCAGGCGTTCTTCCATGCGACCTTCGCGGATACGCGCAGCCCAGCGCTGCCGGCGGTGCGCTCGACGGCGCCGGTTTCGATGCGCAGGTCGTTTGCGAGCGCGGTGGAAAACGGGCTCGAGGCCAGAACGGCCACGATGCCGCACGCGAGCCCGCGTGCGGCGTCTCTCCCAAATCCCGGAACCATCGATCGACGCTCGTGGTTGGAGTTTGGGTGAATGCTCCTGCCGAGCGGGCGCATGGATCAAGCTGCTGGCGACGAACCGTGTTGATGAACCGAGTGGACGTGTCGAGAGCAGGCGGGTCAGGCCGGCACCGGCCTAGCGATCGCGCTGGCGAGCTGCCACGAGCAGTCGGCGGTACTCCGCGTTGTCGACATCCAGGAGCACGGCAGCGCTGAGCACGGCCTCCGCCTCGGCGCGCTTACCGCGTTTGAGCAGCGTCGCACCTAACGCCGCATGGTACCGTGCTTCGCTGCCGTCATATAAGACGGCCTCGCGATACCGCGCTTCGGCCAGCGCGTAGAGCCGGAGCTCGAGGGCCTCGTTGCCGTCCTGGTAGGCCTGAAGCGCACGGCGACGCACCTCTATCAGCGTCAGCCCCTCTCTCGGTACCGGGGGTCCGAACGTGTAGGACACCGAATCGCCGGCGGACAGCTCGTACATCGCCAGCGACTCCGTGGCGTCGACCACGTTCGCGTTGGCCACCGGCGTCGGCATCTCCCCGCGAGCGAGCCTCGGCGGCATTTCGCGCTCCATCCGCTCGAGCCTCGCGAGGCGTGCTTTCGTCGTCGGGTGCATACCCACGTACTTGACGTTCGTCGGATTGTTCTGGGCCATGTGGCGCCAGAGGTTCGTCACTTCACCGATCGGCCGACCGGCGCGCGTGAGGAGGTACATCGCGACGTCGTCCGCGTCCCGCTCCTGGACCTGGGAAAAGACCAGCGATCCGACGTCCAGCGGCTGCTTTCCCGATTCACCTCTCGCGTTCATCGCGCGAACCGCGGCCGACGTGTCCACGATCGCGCCGAAGGACGCATCGATCCTGTTCTGCTGTTGCGCCTGGACGTGCCCCAGGGCGTTATGCGCGATCTCGTGCGCGAGCACCGCCGCGAGCTCGTCGTTGTCGACGAGGAAGCGCAGCATGGCTGACGTCACGGTCACATTGGATCCGTCGGCCCAGGCGTTGACCTCGTCCTTCCGCGACGCGATGAGATTGTAGCCGCATGCGGTGTCGGCTGGGACGGTGACGCGAGTCTCGCTTGCAGGAGCGCCGCCGCGGGCTCTGGCTTCGCTCCGCGCGGACGCGTCCATGAGAAACGTGGTATCTCCACGGCGGAGCGTCAGACGCGGCGCGGCACTTCCACGCACGGCGACTGCGCGCGCGAGCTGCGACGCCGCGTTAGGCCCGCGGGGCGCCGTCCCGTCGTTCACGCCGACGACGCG